>Ga0081455_10008935_pt1 | contig 10358 bp, 10 predicted proteins | sample TabmetS3T2R1_FD_70207 | JGI IMG/M metagenome (GOLD analysis project Ga0081455, IMG submission 70207) | Tabebuia heterophylla rhizosphere microbial communities from the University of Puerto Rico - S3T2R1 | ecosystem: Host-associated > Plants > Roots > Rhizosphere ... | reverse complement strand
CGGATAAGGCTGTCCGGTGACATCGAGACGATCGTCAAATTCGCCCGGAGCTATCGGATCGAGCGGGTGCCGATACCATCGGTCTCGCGCGACGCCCTGAAGCGGGCCGCACCGGAGTGCCGGTACGTCATAGTCGACGACAGTGGTGCTGTCGTGCTTGCGGGCGTTGTTGCATTGAACGATGAATCGACTTTTCAAATCGATTTGAATGGAAAGCTCCCTAGTGGCGACTACACGATCATGGCCCTGATCGCCGTCAACGGAAACGCGATGAACGCTGCTATTCGATTCATTCCCACACGGATAGTCACTGATGGATAAGCGACCGCGCCGCTACTTGGTGCGAGCCGCGAACTCTATTGCCGCTACGAATGCCATAAAAAATGTACTGTGAAAGAACTGAGCGAGACATCGGCCGCGCATAGTTGTCAGACTGAACGTCCGTCTTGAAGGAAACGGCATGTATAAAGTCATCGGGTGTTTCATAGCCGTGTCGGTGGTGCTGACCTGCGTTGCCGCCGCAAAAAACGCCGCTCAAGTTCCTTTGCCTCCCAGCAATCCTTTGAAGGCCGCCGAACAGGAAAAGTTGAATTCGAAACCGGCAAATGCGCTTTTCGCTGAAAAGGAACTGCCAAGTCTCGGCAAGGCCATGGCAATCGGCTACTACCCGCGCGGCTGTCTTCAAGGGGGTGTTGAACTGCCCGTCTCAGGACCGAATTGGCAGGTGATGCGGGTGTCTCGCAATCGCAATTGGGGGCATCCGGAGCTGGTGAAATTCCTGGAACGGTTCGCTCCACTGGCCGCCCAAGCCACCGGCTGGCGCGGCATCTTGATCGGCGATATGGCGCAGCCGCGCGGCGGCCCGCTTCCATTCGGACATCGAAGCCACCAGATCGGGCTTGATGTCGACGTCTGGTTCATGCCGATGCCGGATCGAGTCTTAAGCCGACGAGAACGCGATAATATCGTAGCCAGCAATCTGGTTGCCGCCGACGGCAAGAACATCAATGGGAAAACCTGGAGTCCTTCCCATGTCGCGTTTATCCGCACGGCTGCCGAACAGCCCGAGGTCGAACGGGTTCTGGTCAATGCTGCGATAAAAAAAGAACTATGCCGGGTTGAGGGCAACAAAGACAAATCCTGGATGTCGAAGGTTCGCCCGTGGTATGGGCACGCCGACCATATCCATGTGCGCCTGAAGTGTCCGGATGACTCGCCTGATTGTCGCGCTCAGCCAGCCGTGCCGGCCGGCGATGGATGCGACAAGTCGCTCAAATCCTGGTTTGCCGACTGGATTTTGCGTTTGAAGATCCCGGAAATTTCCTGGTCAGCCAAAGGCCTGAAGCTCAAGGATTTGCCCCCGGCGTGCACTACCGTACTCAATGCACCGGCCAACCCCGCCAATGGGGCTCCCGGCGAACAGCCGGAATCGCGATGAGGATTGGTGCGATCGGTTTGTCCGCAGCCTAGTACTTTTGCGGAACATAGAGCTCGTTGGGCAGCGTTTGCCGCTCGTAGTCTGGATCGAACACGCGAACGGGCAATTCGACCTGCTGGTGCGGCACGGGAGCATATGAGATCTGCTGCAACAGATGGTCGATGCAGTTCAGCCGCGCCCGTTTTTTGTCATTGCCTTCCACAATAAACCACGGCGACTCCGGGATATTCGTGCGAGCGAACATCTCTTCCTTGGCCCTGGTGTAGTCCTCCCAGCGCACGCGCGACTGTAGATCCATCGGGCTGAGCTTCCATTGTTTCATCGGATCGTGGATGCGCATTAGGAAGCGCAGCTGCTGCTCCTCGTCCGTAATCGAAAACCAATACTTGATGAGCCTGATACCCGAACGTACAAGCATTCGTTCAAAATCGGGCACGTCGCGAAAGAACTGTTCGACCTGATCGGGAGTCGCAAATCCCATGACGCGTTCGACGCCGGCGCGATTGTACCACGAGCGGTCGAAGAGCACGATTTCACCTCCGGCCGGCAGATTTGACACATACCGCTGGAAATACCACTGGCTTCGCTCGCGTTCCGTCGGTGCTGGTAAAGCGACAACGCGGCAAACGCGCGGGTTTAGTCGTTGCGTGATGCGTTTTATGACGCCGCCTTTGCCGGCCGAATCGCGGCCCTCGAATATCACGACAATCTTGGCTTTGGTGTGCTGCACCCAGTCCTGCAGCTTGATCAACTCGGCCTGGAGCCGCAGCAGGTGGCGAAAATATTCTCGCCGCTCGATCGTCGGCGGGTGGGATTTTGCATGAATTCTGCGGATCTCTTCCGATAGCGCCGGTTCAGAGAACTCCAGCTCATAATTCTCATCGAGTGTGTCCGCGAGCTCCGCCTCAAGCCAGTCCGCTCCGTCGTTTTTGCTCGAGGATTTTTCGTCCATGCCACTCTCCTCATCACAAATAATTCTGCGGCATTCAAAATGCTCGCAGCCGCTGACGAGCGGTAATCACCATGCGTTCAGTCATGACAAAACGTAAACGCACAAAATCTTCGCCCGGTTGCGCGAATTCCTGCTGCAAGTTCGGCAAAACACCAACAATTTCATTGCCGACTATATCCAGCCGCAGGTACCCATCCGGGCCAGCCAGCACGTCACGTGCGAATTCTGAGACCGGCGCACGCTGTGCGATCCATGCCCGGCAACGTATATCGGAAAGGGCGAGGTGTACCCAAAGCCAGCCAATGCCGTTCGGTTTCAAAGCAGCGTCGATCTTATCATTGGAAGCCAGCTCAGCGGCGCCATCGGGCCGGGCCGGAAATGGTAGGCCCAGACGATACGGTGGCGGGTGATGCATCAGGCAAGTCACGGGTGTCCATGGCGATTGTCTCCCTTCCCAATACAAGGAGTGGGGTCGATGCCTTATGACAGTGTGATGACGCGGCGACCAGGTCGCGCGTGTTTGCCTGCACCGAAAGCTCCTCCGCGATCGTGCGCTGCGCATCCGTGTCCGCTTTGACGCAAAGCGGATACTGGTACGATTCGGACTAAGTCCCTGGGGGCCGATCAGCTACAATGTGTTTATGTGGGGCAGGATCATCATCGGCGCGGTGATTGTCGTGCTGGTAGCTGTTTGGCTGTCAGCGATCTGGCTTTTGATCGCGGACCCGCGAGTGTTCCTGGACTCGCGAGTGTTTCCGCCAAAGTTTCCGCCGTGGTGAAAGGCGCGTCCGTTTTTGACGGCAAAGTGGCTTTAAGTAATTAAATGAAAACAACGAAGTTTGGCTGGGGCGCCCGGATTCGAACCTGGGAATGGCGGAATCAAAATCCGACTATTTCGAAATCAACGCACGTTCCGAAAAAATCGTCAAATTCGACCCATTATCGACCAATAGGTGCGCTGGATTCGGGATGGCGGCGTTCTGATCATGTCCGGTTTTGGAGGGAAGCGGACATGACGATTGCACTGCGGACCCAAAGCGGACATCGGCTGGATTGCGCTCTGACTTTCTTTCCTTGAATTGCCGTGCCCCAACACCAGCTATTGATAGGGAGAAACGGCCATGGCCGAGCGTACAATGTATTGCGCGTTTTGCGGCAAGAGCCAGCACGATGTTCGTACGCTGATCGCAGGCCCAAAGGTTTTTATCTGCAACGAATGCGTAGCGTTTTGTAATGATATTCTCAGTGATCGGAGGAAAGTTCGACGTTGGTTGCGCTTGCATTTGGGCAAAAAGGGACGGTCGGAATCAGAAACATTGCGGTCCGGGAAGGTCGAGAGGAACTCTAAATGAAATATCTCGCAGCAGTGATTGCATCATTCCCTCTGTTCGGCTTACCCGCGGTTCATGCGGAACAAACTAAAATGCCAAGCTCGAATCCGACCAGTGCCGATGTGCAGATGATCGCACCCGCGCTTGAAAAGTACACGCAAGACCGCCTGCTTGGAGAGGTGTGGAAACGTCCGGACCTGTCTCCCAGAGATCGCAGCATCGTCACGATCGCCGCCCTGATCGCGCGCAACCAAACAATGCAAATGCCTTTCTATCTCAATCTGGCCCTCGATAGCGGCGTCAAGCCGGCTGAGATTTCCGAGATCGTCACGCATCTGGCGTTCTACTCCGGCTGGGGGAATGCCATGTCGGCGGTGGGCATCGCAAAAGATGTCTTTGCCAACCGCAAAATCAGCGCCGATCAACTCCCGCCGGCTTCACCGTCGCTTCTTTCGCTCAACGAAGCCGCCGAAGCTCAGCGTGAAAAGCGCGTGGGTGAGCAGTTCGCGACCTTTCCGGGCGTCGTGCAGTACACGACGGACGTGCTTTTCCGCGATCTGTGGCTGCGTCCCGGCCTCGCGCCGCGCGACCGCAGTCTCACCACCGTCAGCGCCCTCATCGCGTCCGGTCAGTTCGCGCAGCTGACCGGTCACCTTAACATCGGGATGAACAATGGTTTGACCCAGACCGAGATCGCGGAGGCTATCACGCATCTCGCTTTCTATGTCGGATGGCCCAACGTGTTCTCGGCCATGCCGGTCGCGAAGGACGTGTTCGAGAAAAGGCCAAGGTAACCGACATGCGCGATCGATGTAATGCTTCCGATCAAGAGCATGTCATAAGTCCATGCGGATAATGACGCCTAGTCGCCGCGGTCGCACGCTTTTTAAGTTTAAGCGAAGAAGAACAACCACCGAAGGAGACGCTCATGATGACTCGCAGACACGTGATTGCCGCCACTGGCGGGCTCGTGGCGGCGTCAGCCGGAGCGGCCGCGCAGACGGTATCGCCAGGAGGGAGCAACGGAACAATGGAGATTAAACGCGGCGGCTCGCAGCCGTCCCGCAAGGGACCGGCGGAATATTTCACCGGTGCGGTCCGCGTTGATCCCCTGTTCCAGGCGGGCGATCCTGCGCGGGTGAGCGGCGGCAGCGTCACGTTCGAGCCTGGCGCCCGTACCGCGTGGCACACACACCCACTCGGTCAAACGCTGCTCATCACATCCGGCCTGGGCTGGGTGCAGCGCGAGAGCGGGCCAATCGAGGAAATTCGGCCCGGCGATGTGGTCTGGATCCCGCCCGGATTGAAGCACTGGCATGGGGCGACGCCGGTGACGGCCATGACGCACATCGCCATCACGGAATCGCGGGATGGAAAGAACGTGGATTGGATGGAAAAGGTCAGCGACGAACAATATCGCAAGTGAGCCTGATGCGATCGCGATTGCCTTTAGCCCTTGTGATTGCGTTGGCAACCATTGTCGTTACCGCCTTGTACATCATCTATCGCTTGGTCGATCCGCTGCCACCGCGTCGCTTCGCAATCGCGGCCGGGGCGGCAGGATCGGGGTACGACAACGTTGCGAGGCAATACGCCCGCATCCTTGCGCGCCACGGCGTCGAGCTGGAGATCGGCAACTTTGCCGGTGCCGTGGAGAATCTTGATCGGCTGCGCAATCCCACGTCCGGGGTGCAGGCCGCACTCGCGACCTTCGGCGTGACGCAAGCGGCCGATGCGGATATCTTTTATTCATTGGGAGGAATCTTCGATTCCGCGATATTCATTTTTTACCGGAACACGGAGCCTATTACGCTTTTTACGCAATTCCGCGGCAAGCGCCTTTCCATCGGCGTGCCGGGAACCGCCCTGCGATTGCTCATGCTGGAAGTTCTGAAAGCAACTGATGGATTGGATGCCTCCACCCAGCTCGTGGATCTGGAATACAACCAAGCAATCGACGCCTTGATCGCCGGCGAAGTCGAGGCGGTCATCGTCCCACAACAGGACATCGTCCGCTTGCAGCATGCGCTCGGCGCCCCCGGAATCCGGTTGATGAGCGTCGCACAAGCGGAAGCCATCGCCAAAACGGTTCCGGGGCTGAAGCACGTGGTGCTATGGCGAGGTCTCGTTGACTTGAGCCGCGATATCCCCAATGCAGACGTTGACCTGCTTGCCTCCCGCAACAGGTTGCTCGTGCGAAAAGACCTTCACCCTGCGTTGCAATATTTGCTGCTGGAAGCCATGCGCGAAGTCCACTGGCCAGCAGGGCCCTTCAATCGCCTCGGGGAGTTCCCGGCGGAGCAGCCCAATGATCTGCCGCTCTCTCCAACAGCAGAAGCGTTTTACCGGTCGGGTCCAACCTTCTGGCAACGGTACATGTCTTTCTGGCTCTCCTCGCTCCTCAGCCGAATAACGTTCTTTATCATTCCGATCATCGTGACGCTGATTCCCCTGATCGGCTTCGCGCCTCGCATTTACAGATGGCTCTTCGTTCGTCGTATAGATCAATTGCACCGCGCCCTGGGAAATCTGGAACGCGAACTTGCGCAGAGCGCGGGCACACCCCAATTGGTCGAGTATCAGAAACGAGTTGCCGAAATTGAATCGGACGTGCGGTTGCTCAGGGTTGCGCGTGCATTCGAAGTCGATCTGCAGCGCCTCAAGGCGCATTTGCGAATGGTTCAAGAAGACGTTCGTCGACTAGGGACGTTCTCCTGAAGGGCCCGGCATGTCCGCTTGTGCCCCATAGCGGACATCCCAGTTGCACCGCCATGTCCGCTTGGGGGGTAAAGCGGACACCGCGATTGCTAGCCCAAAGCACGATGCGAGGGTCCTGCCCATTGGTTGACGCCCTCTCAGGAGAGCTGATGGTGGCCTACGCGGCGCCCTCGGCGACTCAACGCACGCGTATTGCATCAACCAATCTCACGCCCTTGCGGGACCGGCATGTCTTTCGCGGGCGTTTGGAGCATAAATCCGAAAGTTGTTGACTTGACGCCGGAGTTAATTCTCGCGGCATAAGACCCCGCATCGGCGCGCTTGCGTGTCTTGGACAAAAGTAGGAGGCTTTCTTCTTTGGTTAGGGAGGCGATCTCATGATGCTGAGAAAGGCATTTGCAGCGTTCGTTGCGCTCGTTTTCACCGCTTACGCAAGCGCTGCGTTGGCGCAGCAAAAGGTTCGGATGCAGACCGCGGTACCCTCGGCCAGCATCTACTTCGAACTGTTGAAGCGTTACGCCGACCGCGTCGACAAGATGTCGAGCGGGCGGGTCAAGATCGAAGTGCTTCCCGATGGTGCAATCGTCCCGGCGTTCGAAATTCTTGATGCAGTGGATAAGGGCATCGTCGATGCCGGCTACGCCTGGACACATTATTGGTCAGGCAAGCACCCCGCCGCCGGCATCTTCTCCAATCCAATGGCGGGCGCGGGTGCCGGCCTGGACCAGTTGTCCCATGTCGCCTGGATGCTGGAAGGCGGGGGCGGGAAGCTTTACGACCGTTTCTACTCAGAGATTCTCAAGGTCAACGTCGTGCCGCTGATGGTTCAACCGATGGGGCCGGATCCACTCGGCTGGTTCAAGCGGCCGATCAAGGATGTCGCCGACTTCAAGACGATGAAGTATCGCGCGCCGCCTGGAATTACGGGCGAAATCTTCAAGGAAATGGGCATCTCTGCCGTGGCGTTGCCTGGCGGCGAAATTGTTCCGGCTGCGCAGCGCGGAACGATCGATGCCGCTGAGTGGATCGGCCCGGCCGACGACCGAAATCTCGGGTTACACACTATCTGGAAGAACTACTACCTGCAGGGGCTGCACCAGTCGACTGACATCGGCGAGGTGATTTTCAACAAGACCTGGTGGAACAAGCAGCCGGCAGACGTGCAGGAGATCCTCAGGGGCGCGGCGCTTGCGTCGATGATGGAAACCTACTCCTTCAATGTCTATCGCAATGCGCAAGCCATTGTCGAACTGCGCGAAAAACACGGCGTGCAGATAATGGACACGCCGAAGGAGTTCTATCCGGAGTTCGTCAAGGCGACCAACATTGTGCTCGATCGCTACGCTGCCAAGGATCCGTTTTTCAAGGAAGTGCTCGATAGCCAGCGCAACTTTGCCAAGACGGTCGTGCCGTACTGGACGAAAATCCTCGACCTTTACTCCGAGCTCGGAAACTCGGCACTCAAGAAATAATTCGCTTTCGGAAGCCCGCGCCCGCGGGCTTCCGTCTTCGTTTTTACATCAAGCCGCGAGGCAGGGGGTCGTACATGACGATACAGGCGTCGCCTGGTCTCGTGCGCGCTGTTAATTTTTTCGACGGGATAAGTTTGTGGTCGGGGAGGATCGTTGCATGGCTCATCCTCCCGATGGTCATGAGCCTCGTGTGGGAGGTGTTTGCGCGCTACTTCTTGAACGCACCGACCATCTGGGCCTACGACATGACGTACATATTGTACGGCTCATTTTTCATGCTCGGATCTGCCTACACCCTGCTGCGTGGAAAGCATATCCGTACCGACAATTTCTACGGCCAATGGTCGACACGCCGGCAGGGGCTGGTCGATGCCGTCTGTTACGTCGTCTTGTTCTTTCCGCCATTGCTCGCGCTTCTCTATGTGACCTGGGACTATTTCTGGGTCTCGTTCATGCGCGGGGAGCGCGTCGTTTCAAGTCCCTGGATGCCGATAATCTATCCGCTGAAATTCACGATGCCGGTGACCTGCGTTCTGCTTCTGCTTCAGGGCGTCGCCGAGTTTTTGCGGTCGGTGCATGCCGCAACGACGGGCGTGTGGCTGCCGCGTCCATCATTGATGCCTGAGCGGATGGTGGCCGATGTCTGAAGAATGGATCGGCATTCTTTCTTTGGTGATCCTGTTCGGGGCGATTTTCATCGGCTTTCCCATAGCGTTCACCCTCATCGCGATTGCGCTCGGCGTCGGCTACGCCGCCCTGGGACCGATCGCGCTGCACCTCATGACCATTCAGTTCTTTGCGGTCATGAAGGAGACCTCGCTCGCCTCCGTGCCTTTTTTCCTGTTCATGGGGTTCTTGCTTGAGCAGTCCGGACTCATGGAGCGGCTGTTCCGGGGCATTCAGCAGTTGCTCGCTAGCGTAAGAGGGTCGCTCTATCTCGCCGTCCTCATCACCGCCACGATATTCGCCGCCGCCACGGGCATCGTCGGCTCATCGGTGACGCTGCTCGGCGTCATGGCGGCGCCCAGCATGACCCGCAGCAAGTACGACGTGCGGCTGTCTGCTGGGGCGATCACCGCGGGCGGCACTCTGGGTATTCTCATTCCGCCGTCCGTAATGTTGATCGTGATGGGGCCGGTGGTTGGAGTCCCGACGACTGATCTCTTCGCCGCTGCGGTTTTTCCGGGCCTCGTGCTGTCCGGCCTTTATATCGTCTATTGTCTCGCGCGCAGCTATATTGATCCTTCCGTCGGCCCGCCTCTCCGGGAGGACGAGCGGCTAGCCTCCAAGGCTGCGGTGCTCAAGGAGCTCGCGCTCGGTGTAGTGCCGGTGGTCATCGTCATCCTGGCAACGCTGGGCGTCATTCTGATGGGCATAGCCACGCCCACTGACGCGGGCGCATGCGGCGCTTTTGCTGTTCTTGTGATGACTGTCGTCTCGCGGACGATAAGCTGGCAGAAGCTCAAGAATTCGGTCTACGCGACACTGGAAGTGTCGTGCATGATTTTGCTGCTGGTAGCGGCGTCCAATTATTTCGGCGCCGTGTTCTCCCGACTCGGCGCGGCCAACATGATCGCCGAAGCGCTTCTCAACCTGCCGCTGCCGCCGATGCTTATGCTTGTCCTCATCCTGGCCGTGATCTTCCTCCTTGGCTGGCCGCTGGAGTGGGTTCCGATCGTGCTGATCGTGGTCCCGATCCTGCTGCCGCTGGTTCAGAAGCTCGGCATCGACCTCGTCTGGTTCTGTACGCTCGTTGCGGTGTGCCTGCAGACTGCCTGGCTTTCGCCTCCGGTAGCGTTGTCAGCCTATTTTCTCAAGGGTGTCGTGCCCGATTGGAAGCTCAGCGACATCTACGCGGGCATGATGCAGTTCATGGTGCTGCAAGTCATTGGCCTTGGCCTTGTTCTCCTTTTCCCACAACTCGCGCTCTGGCTGCCGGCGGCATTAAGAAATTGACGGTGAGTCGCATTCGCATTGATCAGCGGACATCGCTGCAGCTACCGCCGCTATTGAGAAAACCGTTCGGTCGCAACCCAGAGTGTTGCTATGGTGCCCGTTGGAGAGCCAGCCACACACGTTGTGGCGTCATCGGTAGATCCAGATCAGAGACTCCGCGGCACGCCAAGGCATCAAGCACGGCGTTGATCGTCGACGGAAGCGAACCGGCCACGCCGGACTCGCCCGCTCCCTTGGCACCAATCGGGTTCGTCGTGCAGGGAACGACGTGGTGGTGCACGGACATTTGCGGCATATGGCCTGCGCGCGGCATGAAGTAGTCCATGAACGACGCGGTAAGCAACTGACCATCGTCGCCATAGATCACGTGTTCGCCGAGAACCTGCCCCATGCCCTGCGCCACCCCGCCATGGATCTGCCCCTCCACGATTGTCTTGTTCAGCAGGTTCCCGACGTCATCGACTGCAGTGTAGGTCACGACGGCTACGACC
>Ga0081455_10008934_pt1 | contig 10358 bp, 10 predicted proteins | sample TabmetS3T2R1_FD_70207 | JGI IMG/M metagenome (GOLD analysis project Ga0081455, IMG submission 70207) | Tabebuia heterophylla rhizosphere microbial communities from the University of Puerto Rico - S3T2R1 | ecosystem: Host-associated > Plants > Roots > Rhizosphere ... | reverse complement strand
CTGCGCTTCCGCGGCAGCCCCTATGTGGGCCTCGGCATCTACCTCGCCTATCTGGTGCCGCCCTCGATCCTGTTCATTCCGCTGGCCACCGTGATCGTGCAGTTCGGCCTGTTCGACAGTCCGATGGCGCTGATCCTGGTGTATCCGACCTTCCTGGTCCCGTTCTGCACCTGGCTCCTGATCGGCTATTTCAAGTCGATCCCCTATGAGCTGGAGGAATGCGCGCTGGTCGACGGTGCGACGCGGCTGCAGATCCTGCGCCGGATCACGCTGCCGCTCGCGGTGCCCGGCCTGATCTCGGCCGGCATCTTCTCCTTCACGCTGTCGTGGAACGAGTTCATCTACGCGCTCGCCTTCATCCAGAGCGGCGCCAACAAGACCGTGCCGGTCGCGATCCTGACCGAACTCGTCACCGGCGACGTCTACCAGTGGGGCGCGCTGATGGCAGGCTCGCTGCTCGGCTCGCTACCGGTCGCGTTGTTCTACTCGCTGTTCGTCGATTACTACGTGTCGTCGCTGACGGGCGCGGTGAAGGAGTAAGGAGAGCTTCCTCATGCCGCTTAGCGAGGCATGAACTCGACCGGCACGTTGAAAGGCATCGTCGCGTAGGTGATCTCGGGCGGAAATGCCGGGAATGGCGCGGCCTGGCGGATCATTGCCATGGCCTGCGCGTCGAACGCCGAAACGCCCGAAGAGCCGCCGAGGCGGCTCGACTGCACCTGCCCGCTGCGGCTCAGCGTGAAGCTCAGCCTGGCGACGCCGCGTTGGCCATTGCCTCCAGACGGATACTGGTGGAAGCGCATCAGATGCGCACGGACGCGCTGGCTGTAAGCGGCCATAGCCGAGGCCGCGGCGCCCGCGCTGATCGCCGACGCGGCAGGCGCCTGACGCTCGGCGCGCGGCGGTGCGCTGGTGCGCGGCGCCGGTGGGGCCTCCGAAGGCTTCCTGGCGTCCGGCCGGACGACTTTCGGCTTCACGGGCACCGGCTTCTGCTCCGGGACGACCTTTGCCGGCTCGGGCTTTTCCGGCGTCGGCTGCTGCTTCTGCTCCGGCGGCGCAATGACCTCCGGCTTCTCCTGTGGCGGGGTCGGCGCGATCTGCTCCTGCACGGCCTCTGCAGCGGCCGGCTCAGGCGGCGACGCGTCTGCCTGCTGCATCTCAGGTCCCGGTGTGATGTCCATCGGCGCGGCTTCGGGCGACGATGTGACGGGCGCGAGATCGATCATGATGGCAGGCATCGAGACGCCGGGCTCCGGCCGCGAGGTCTGCCAGTTCATGACCAACGCAATCAGCGCCAAATGGGCAGCGACGATCGCAAACGCCGAACCTCCCCACCGCCGGACGACGGCCTGATCGGACACATCATGCAGCGCGAACGCGTTCATGGGATCAACTGCGGCCGTCGAGGCCGACCAATGCGATCTTGAGATAGCCGGCGTTGCGCAGAAGGTTCATCACTTCCATCAGGTCGCCATAGCTGACGGCCTTGTCGGCACGCAGAAAGATCCGCTCGTCCTTCTTGCCATGTGTGGCGCTATCGAGCCTGGAGGTCAGCGTATCGCGCGCAATCACGTCCTCGCCGACCGCGACCGAAAGATCCGGCTTCACGGTGACGAACACCGGCTGATCCGGACGCGGCGACGGCTCGACCGCGCTCGCCGGGAGATCGACGCCGAGGTCGACGGTGGCGAGCGGGGCAGCGACCATGAAGATGATCAGCAGCACCAGCATCACGTCGATGAACGGCGTGACGTTGATCTCGTGATTTTCGATGAGATCATCGCCGCCGCGCGCCCGCCCGCCGAGTGCCTGACCGAGCTTCGCGCCCATCGCCTTACTCCGCCGCGCGCGCGAGCCGGAACGGCCCACGGTCGCCTTCGCGGCTGATCAGGAGCAGCACCATCGCCGAGGCATCGCCAAGCAGTGCGCGATGGGCTGCGATGGTGCGGGTAAGATGGTTGTAGATCACGACCGCCGGGATCGCCGCGACGAGGCCGAGCGCAGTTGCGAGCAGCGCTTCCGCGATGCCGGGCGCGACCACGGCGAGATTGGTGGTCTTGGCTTCCGAAATGCCGATGAACGAATTCATGATGCCCCAGACCGTGCCGAACAGGCCGACGAACGGCGCGGTGGCACCGATGGTGGCGAGCACGCCGGTGCCGCGGGCGATCTGCCGCGACATCGCCGCCTCAACCCGCTCCAGCCGCAGCGCCACCCGTTCCTTCAGACCGTCGTCGAAATGCCCGCCGGAGAGGCTGGCCTCGCGCGCGGCTGACAGGATGATCTGCGCCACGGCATCGTGGCCGCCGCGGCTTTCCTGCTCGGCCTTGGCGAGCACCGTGTCGGTCTCGAGCATGCTCAGCCGCCGCCTTGCGGTCGCCGTCTTGCGGCGGATCTCGATCGTCTTGGCGAGCCAGACCGTCCACGTCACCAGCGAGGCGAAGGCCAGGCCCACCATCACCACCTGCACCACCACGTCCGCATTCACGAACATGTTCCACGGCGACAGGTTGCGGGGCAGTAGCGCGACGTCGGTGGCGGCGAATGCCGCCCCCGGCAAAGCCGTCGCTCCGGCCGCGCCACACCAACGGATCACAACGTCCAGCATTGTTCGCTGCATGATCGTCTCCCGGGCTGACAGTTCCGGATCGGTTACGCCGTGCGGGCGGACGCGATTCTCTCGCCAAGTGCATGAAAGCGCTGCAACTGGTCGCCGCGCAGCGCCCGCGTCTCATCGCGGCCGACGAACACCTTGAACATGATGCCGCCGTCGACATTGATGAAGGCGATGAACGCCGACGACTTGCCCATGAAGGGCCGCTCGACAAAGGCGATTGCCGCACAGCGCTCGTGACGAAGATGGCCGTGCAGCCCCTTCGGCTGCATCAGGTTGAAATAGCCGCGGCCGACCTCGCCCGCCGGCACGCTGCCGGTGAATTCGAAGATCGCGTCGTCCGTGTGAACGATCAGCGTCACCTCGCCCCATTGCGCGACATCGTTCATCGCGGCGGCGAATTCGCCGCCGGGGCCGAAACGCACCATCGTATCCGGCAGCGCCTCGAGCACGGCGCGCGGCGTGACCTTCCGCTCCCGCGCCACGTCCTCGATCACCGCTCCCGGGTTTTCGGCCATATAGGCCTTGAGGTCGGCAAGCTCCGTGCTCAACATCGCCTCCCTCCCCTTACGCGGCGGCGCTGGATTTGCGCTCGCTCAGGATCACCTCGAAACCTTCGAACTTGGGATGGCCGAGATAGAGGCTTTCGCCGGTCTTGTTGTCGGCGCGGGCATGGGCGCGGCGGAACTCTTCCGATTTGGTCCAGGCTTCGAACGCGGCCTTGTCGACCCAGACCGTGTGCGACGAATACAGCGTGTGGTCCTCGAGGACGGGGCCCTTGAGCAGATGAAACTCGACGAAGCCGGCCATGTTGCTGAGATAGGACTCGCGGGTGCGCCACACGGTCTCGAAGGCGGCTTCAGAGCCGATCTTCACCTGGAACCGGTTCATTGCGATAAACATTTGAAATCTCCTTGCTGGGGTGCGCCTGGCGTACCGTTTAAGTTGGTTGGAAACATGGATGCACCGAAGCCGCGCTGGAGTATCAGCGCGGCCCGGTGCAACTTTGTTGGTTTGTCAGCTCGTCGAACTACACTCCGCCAAAGTGAATCTTCAATCCGGCCTTGTAGACCCTGCCCGGTCCGGGGCTCGACCACAACACGTCGTTCTGCGTGGTGCCATCGGTCGAACTGCCTGGGATCGCGTAGGGCCGATAGTACTGGTTCAACAGATTGTCGATCGAGGCCGTGAACATAACGTCCTTGGTCGCATGCCAGGTCAGGTACAGATTGACCAGTTCATAGCCAGTCGCAGGCAGATAGCCAGCGGGCACGTCGTTGTTGGCGCCGAACGAGGACCATTGCGCCGCCAAGATCAGCCTGCGGTCGAGCAGCCGCACGCCGCCGGTCGTGGTGATCTTGCGCGGCGTGATGGTCGCCAGTCCGATATTGGTCGCGACGTTCTTGCCGCGGATCAGGTGCCCGGCGACGCCGAAATACCACAGGCCTGCGTCATACATCGTCTCGGCCTCGAAGCCCTCGATCCGTGCCTGCGCGATGTTTTGGTACTGGTAGAATCGCGGGAACGTGCCGAACGGCGGCACCGCCGTCAGTCCGAACGGGACGAGATCGATATAGTCGCTGACGTCGTTGCGGAACAGGTTGAACTTGCCGCGGAAGCTGTCGTTGGCGGCAAAGATGCCGTCATATTTCACGTTGAGGCCGAGTTCCTTGTTCTTGCCGACCTCCGGCCGCAGGCCCGGATTGGGCAGGAAACAGAACAGGCCGCTGGTGCCATCGGCGCAAGTGAAGAATGCCGGACCGCCACCCGTGGCATGGCCACCGGAGATCAGCGTCTCCGTGATCGAAGGCGCGCGATAGCCTTCGGCATAGCTGACATAGGGCGTGAAGCCCGCGACCGGCGTTACACCAATCGTCACCTTCGGCGAGAAACGATCGCCGCCTCCACCGGTCGCGACCATCGGCGAATGCAAATCGTAGCGGTCGTAGCGGATCGCGCTGATGACCTCGAGCCAGGTCGAGTAGTTCTGCTTCAACTGCGCAAAACCGCCGGAAACGGTCCGCAAGCCGCTGGGCGTGGTGATGTTCGAATTGCCGCGGCTGTCAAACGTGCTCACGTCATCCTGAAACGCATCGATCCCGAACGTCACCGCATTGCGCCAGTCGCCGACATTGAACCTTGTCGTGTTGTTGACGTCGATCCCGAGCGTATTGAGCAGATAGCCGCGCTTGTCGCCGACACAGCCGGAGATGTTGTTGCCGACATTGCCGGCGCCGCAAAAGGCTGCACCGCTGGCGCTGTTGTGAGCGGTCTTGGTCTGGTCGTTGTCGGTACGATTGCCGTACAGCGACATACTCCAATCCCAGAGATTGTCGTCCGGCCTGCTGTATTTCCAGGTCAGCGTACCCATGTAGTTCTTCGCGTCCGACGCGTAGACCGACGAACCCTGGAACAGCGCGCGTTGCGCCGCGGTCAGCACCGGTCCGCGATTGAACTGGCCGATGCTGTATTGGTAATCCTGGAACACGCCGCCGAGCTTGATCTCATGGCCTTCAGCGGGGCGTACGGTCACCTTCATCAATCCGGCCGCGATCTCGTTGCCGGTATTGCCGATCTCGGTGCCGTTGCCGTCCTTGTAATTGCCCTGCGTGCGATAGACCGCGCCGCCGAAGACATCGACATCGGGCGTGGCGCGCACGCCGCCGAAGATCGAGCCGAGGCCGCGAGCACTGTTGGTGCCGCCGGAGCCGGTCATGTCGACGCCCCAGCGCTCGCCCGGGCGCACGACGTCGTTGATGTCCTTGGTGCGGAACGACACCACGCCGCCGATCGCGCCGGAGCCGTAGATGTTCGCGGTCGGGCCGCGCACCACGTCGACACCGCCGACCAGTTCGGGATCGAGGAAGAACGAGCCGTTGGCGTTGTGACCGGTCCGCTGATAGTTCTGCCGCGCGCCGTCGACGACGACCGCAACGCGGCCGAAATCCTGCAGGCCGCGGATGTTGATGACGGTCGAGGGATCGTCGCCGCGCTCCTGGAACGACACGCCGGGCACGTTGTAGAAGATGTCGGACAGCCGGTTCGGCTGCAGGCCCTGGATCTGCTCCATCGACACAGAACTGACCGGCGCCAGCGAGTCGATCGCACGCTCGTTGGTCTTGGTCGCGACTGCTGTAATCGTGTCGAGCGATTGCACCGGCGCGACTCCGATCTGCGCCCGCGCATTCATCGCCGGCGCCGTTGCCTGCTGATCTTGCGGCGGCTTCGCCGGCTTGCGCCGCGACTGCTTCTGCAGTTCGGACTCGGACGCCGCACCGGCAGCCTGCGTGCCCGCCGTCTGCGCGTTGCCGGTTTCCCCGACCAGCAACGCAATTGAAAACACCGACGCGCCCAACAATAGGGCGCGCGAAATCCTAGCCCCGTCAGCCATACAACCCCGACCCCGATATCTGTTCTTGGGTTTGGCTGGCGGGCGCTACGCGTTACTCGCGAGCTGCTTGCTGGCTACCACATTCAGGATGCGCGCATTTCGCCGCATCGTGTCATGCTTGGTTACGTGGCGGGTTCCGGGCGGTCAAGAAGCGGATCAGGCACTTTATATCAATTGTAAATTGCCACGGTTGGATTGCGGCGCATCGCAACTGTACAAACATGACATCGATGGAAGTTCTCGGGGCGCCACAAGCGACATGTCAGCAGCAGAAGGAGACAAGTTCGGAGACGCCCGGACGCAAGCCGGCAATTCCGCTTCCGCAGCCAGGTCGCTGGCCATCAGCGGCAACCGGATCGACAGCCGCGAGCTGTTCGCCAGCGAGCGCGAGATCATCATCGCGCATGGCGCGGAGAATTACCGTCTGCGGCTGACGTCGCAGAACAAGCTGATCCTGACCAAGTGACAGACCAGGTAAACCGGTAATGACAATTTGTCGCACGCTCGCAGTGTCGGTAGCGGCGGGCTGCTTCCTGCTCGGCGGCGTCGCGCTCGCTGCCGGCGTCACCGTGCATGATGCCCGCGACCGGGACGTCACCATCGGCGATTCCGGGCGAATCGTCTCGATTGGCGGTGCGATCACCGAAATTCTCTATGCGCTCGGTTTCGAGGACCGTCTCGCCGGCGTCGATTCGACCAGCCTCTATCCGGCCGCGGCGCTGCGCGACAAACCGAATGTCGGCTACATGCGCCAGCTTTCCGCCGAGGGCGTGCTGGGTCTCAATCCTTCGCTGGTGCTCGCCGTGCAGGGGTCCGGACCGAAGGAAACCATGGATGTGCTCGACGCCGCCAAGGTGCCGCTGGTCCTGGTGCCCGAGACCTTCTCGGAACAGGGCCTGATCGAGAAGATCAAGCTGGTCGGCCACGCCATGGGCGCGGACAGCCGCGCCGAATGCCTGACCGCGGCCGTCTCCGGCGACCTGGCGCAACTGCGCGAGCTGCGCGCCAGGGTGACCAAGCCCGTCCGCGTGATGTTCGTGATGTCGCTTTTGAACGGTCGCGCCATGGCTGCCGGAAAGAACACCGCGGCGAACGAGATCATCGCGCTTGCCGGCGGCGTCAACGCCATCGACGGCTATGAGGGCTACAAGCCCATCAACGACGAGGCGATCGTCGCGGCCAAGCCGGACGTCGTTCTCTCGATCCAGCGCGGCAAGGACTCGCTGGACGCCGAAGCCGTCTACGTCCATCCCGCCTTCGCGCTGACGCCGGCTGCGGCCAACAAGGCCTTCATCTCGATGGAAGGCCTCTATCTGCTCGGCTTCGGGCCGCGCACGGCGGCCGCCGCCCGCGATCTCTCGGTCAAGCTCTATCCCGCGCTGGCGCCGCAGGCGGAAAAGTTTGCGCCGGCGGCGCTGACGGCCAACTGCCGGTCATGACGGCGCTGACCGGAGCCAGCGCGCGGCGTCGCACCGGATATGCGTTTCGCCCATCCGCTTCCCTGGCCATCGTGTGTCTGCTCGCAGCACTTGCCGGCACGGCGGTGATCGCGCTCACCGTGGGCGCTGCCGGAATTCCGCTGGCGCGGCTGCCCGCCGCGCTCGGCCTGTGGTCGGACGCCGTACCGGCGCCGACGCTGGCGCGCGACCAGCTTGTCGTGTGGTCGATCCGGATACCGCGGATCGCCGCGGCGGCGATGATCGGCGCGCTGCTCGCGGCATCCGGTGCGATCATGCAGGGGCTGTTTCGAAACCCGCTCGCCGATCCCGCGTTGGTCGGCGTTTCCTCCGGCGGGGCGTTCGCAGCCGCGGCCGCCATTGTCATCACCGACAGCCGGATCGGCGCGAGCCTGCACTTCATGCAGAACCAGTTGCTGCCGGTCGCGGCCTTCGTTGGTTCGCTGGCGACAACGATCATCCTCTATTCGATCGCGAGCCGCTCGGGACGTACCTCGATTGCGATCTTCCTGCTGGCGGGCCTTGCGATCGCTGCCATCGCCAATGCGGGCATCGGGCTGCTGGTCTTCATCGCAGACGACCGCCAATTGCGCGACATCACCTTCTGGCTGCTGGGCTCGCTCAGCGGCGCAACCTGGCCGAAGCTCGCCGCGTTGGCGCCGGTGCTGGGAATAGCGCTGGCCGCCTGCTTCTCGATCGCGCGCGGGCTCGACGTGCTGGTGCTGGGCGAGGCCGAGGCGTTTCACAGTGGTGTCGACGTCGAACGGCTGAAGCGGATTTCGATCGTGCTGGTGTCGGCAATGACCGGCGTTGCCGTCTCCGTCTGCGGCGTCGTCGGCTTCGTCGGCATCGTGGTGCCGCATCTGCTGCGGCTGGTGATCGGACCGGCGCACCGCCTGTTGTTGCCGGCGTCGATGCTGTTCGGCGCGGTGCTGATGACGGGTGCGGATACATTGGCCCGCACCATCGTGGCGCCGGCGGAAATGCCGATCGGCATTCTCACCGCCGCGATCGGCGCACCGTTCTTCCTGGGGATGCTGCTGCGCCAGCGCGGGCTGGTTTCGCTGTGACCGCCCTTCTCGAAGCGCATTCGGTCTCGATGGTTGTCGGCGGCGCCACGCTGGTCCACGGCATCGATCTGCAAATCAAGGCGGGCGAGATGGTCGCCATCGTCGGGCCCAACGGCGCCGGCAAATCGACGCTGCTGCGGATGCTGTCCGGCGACCTCCGCCCGACGCGCGGAGAGGTCAGGCTGAAGCAGCGCGACATCCGCCGCTATCCGCCGCGTCAACTCGCATTTCACCGCGCGATGCTGTCGCAACACGTCAACGTCACCTTCCCGTTCACGGTCGAGGAAATCGTCCATATGGGCGCGGGCGATGCCGGCCGCGCCACCGCACAGCCATTGGTCGATGCGGCGCTCGGCGAGGTCGGCCTTTCGCGTTTCAGCCAGCGGCAATTGCCGACGCTTTCCGGCGGCGAGCAGCAGCGCGCGCATTTCGCCCGCGTACTGGTGCAGCTCGCCTGCGGCGAGGCGCAACATGGCCCCGGCCTTCTCTTGCTGGATGAACCGACTTCCAGCCTCGACATGCGCCACCAGATCGATCTGGTGGAGACGGCAAAGCGGCGCGCGCAAAACGGCACGGCTGTCATCGCCGTGCTGCACGATCTCAATCTCGCCATGCGCTTCGCCGACCGGATCGTCCTGCTGCATCGCGGCCGGCTCGCCGTCGATGGCGGCCGCAGTGAAGCGATCACGGCCGAGACCATCCGCCGGATTTTCGAGGTGGATGTGACCATCGACTACACCGACCAGGGCGTGCCGTTCCTGCTGCCGCAAACCATGCGGCCGGCCGCCGGGCCGACGGCATAACGCCGCAGCCTTATCCCACGGCGTCACACACCGTTCATAAAACCGTCAGCCGGCTGTAACAGCCGCTCCGCAAGACACGGCGCATCGTCATCACAAGGAGATCCGCCATGCGCGTGTCATTGCTTTGCTCCGTCGCATCCGTCTTTCTGGCCAGTGCCGCCTTCGCGCAAGGCGAAGGCGAGTTTCCCGCCACGCTGAAGGGCCACGCCGTGTTGCCGGCGCAATCCTTCATCGACGCGCCCGCTGACGCGCCCGACGATCTCAAGACATCAGGCAAATACACCACCGGCAAGCGCACCGATGCCGTCGGCACCGTGATGGGCAAATCCTACGAGCGGCCGACCGGCGTCTCGCTGCCGTTCAAGGGACAGCCGTTGCAGGGCCATTCCGGCATCAAGGTGATGCCGGACGGCTCGTTCTGGGTACTCACCGACAACGGCATGGGCTCGCGCTACAACTCGGCCGACTCGATGCTGTACCTCAACCGCCACAAGATCGATTGGGCCAGCGGCAAGATCGAGCGGCAGGAAACCATCTTCCTGCACGATCCCGACAAGAAGGTCCCGTTCCGCATCGTGCACGAGGACACCGCCAAGCGTTACCTCACCGGTGCCGACTTCGACACCGAAGGCTTTCAGATCATTGGTGACACCTTCTGGATCGGCGACGAGTTCGGCCCCTATGTGCTGAAGGCCGACAAGACCGGCAAGATCCTGGCCGTGTTCGAGACCACCGCCGACGGCAAGCCGGTGCGCTCGCCGGACCATTGGTCGGTGCAATCACCGGCAGCGCCGGGAGCGACCTACACCACAGTCAACCTCCGCCGCTCCAAGGGCTATGAGGGGTTTGCGTCGTCGAAGGACGGCAAATTCCTCTACGGCCTGCTCGAAGGCCCGCTGTGGGACGCCGAGAAAAAGGACTTTGAAAAGGTCGACGGCAAGGAAGCGTCGCGTATCATCGAATTCGACGTCGCCGCCGAAAAGTTCACCGGCCGCTACTGGCAGTATGTGTTCGAGCAGAACG
>Ga0081455_10008933_pt1 | contig 10358 bp, 12 predicted proteins | sample TabmetS3T2R1_FD_70207 | JGI IMG/M metagenome (GOLD analysis project Ga0081455, IMG submission 70207) | Tabebuia heterophylla rhizosphere microbial communities from the University of Puerto Rico - S3T2R1 | ecosystem: Host-associated > Plants > Roots > Rhizosphere ... | reverse complement strand
CGGTGACGACGGAAACGCTGGCATAGAGTTCGGAGCGGAACAGCAGCGGCACCTCGTTGCAGAGGATGTCGCGCAGCACGCCGCCGGCGCAGCCCGTGATCATTCCCGCAACGATCACGATCGGCAGCGAGGCATTCATCTGCCAGGCCACGTCGCAGCCGGCCATGGTGAAGACGACGAGCCCAATCGCATCCAGCACCAGGAACGCGGCGTTGAGCCGGTGCACAGCGCGTGCGATCGGGATGGTGATGAGTGCCGCGATCACGGTCAGCCCGAGAAGCCACGGCTGTTCCACCCACGCCAGCGGGTAATGCCCGAGCAAGACGTCGCGGATGGTGCCGCCGCCGAGCGCGGTAATGCAGCCGAGCATGCACACGCCCGCCCAATCCATGCTGCGGCGTCCGGCTGCGAGCGCTGCGGTCATCGCTTGTGCCGCGAGCGCCACAAGGGACAGCCAGTGCAGCACAAAATCGCTGGTCGGCAGCACCCACATCGATTCGCTCTCCTCGGCAATGCAAGGAATCTTGCGGGTTCCCTCGCAAGCCGTCCACAGCCATCGCGCTGGTTCCCCGGAACATCCACCGCTGCCGGAGGTTGTCTTGCGGCCAAAGGAGGAACCGATCATGGCTTACCAACCCACCGATCCCCACCGCGCGCCTATGTCGGAAGAGGAGATTGCCCGTCAGGCGCGGTTGAACAGCCTCGACAACGAGATTCAGCCCGATCCGATGCTCGATGACGGCGGACCGAGCGGCACCAAGGTCGCGATGTTCGCGGTCGCCATCGCCGTTGTGCTCGGCGCCTTGTTCTACGGGCTGAACAACACCAGCGTGAACCAGGCCGGCACCGACCAGGGTGCGCGCACCGCGCAGACCGAGCGGAATCCGGCCGCGCCTCCGGGCATGCGTGACGTGACGCCGAAAGCGAACACTGAGCCTGGCACGACCACTGGCGCAGCGCCTGCCCGTCCGGCTCAGCCGCAAACGGATAATCCGGGTGCGAAGTAAGGGGTGAGAGTAAGCAGCGAGAGTAACTGCGCCGCGGGTCGAACAACCCGCGGCGCTTTTTGTTCACTGAAACATCTTGTTCAATTCGCCGCCTGGAAAACCGTTGGCGAACTCGGAGAACGTCCCCTTTTCCGCCATCTCCCTTGACGCCTTCATGAAGCCGGCCCATGCCATGCGCGCCAGCGAGCCGCCGACGCTGATGCGGCGCACGCCGAGGGCACCGATGTCGGCGAGTGAGCCGGCGGAGCCGACCAGGAGATTGACGGGCTTAGGATGCACCGCTGTTACCACGGCCGAAATCTCTTCCTTCGTCGAGATGCCCGGCGCGTAGAGACAATCCGCACCCGCCTCGGCATAAGCGGTCAGTCGATCAATCACGAGATTCAGGTCCTTCACTCCGCGCAGGAACGCCTCGCAGCGCCCGGTGAGCAGGACGCCGGAATTGTCGGCATCGATCGCTTTGCGTGCGGCCTTGATCCGCTCGATTGCGAGGGCGCGGTCGAACAACGGCTTTGCGGCATCTCCCGTATAGTCCTCGATCGAGAGACCGGAGACGCCGGCCTTCACCGCACGGGCGACGTTGACACCGACTTTGTCCGGCTCATGCGCAAAGCCATCCTCGAAATCGGCATTGACGGGAATATCGACCGCCGCAGAGATCGCGGTGAGATGATTGCAGACGTCATCGACGGTGACGCGGTTGTCGGCCTTGCCGATACTCCAGGCAAAGCCGGCGCTGGTCGAGGCCAACGCCTTGAAGCCGAGATGCTGCAACGCCTTGGCGCTGCCGACGTCGAAAGGGTTCGGGATAATGAAGCAGCCGGACTCGTGGAGCTTCCTGAAGGCAGCGCGCTTGTCAGCAGTTGTCAGCATGATCTCTCCCCATGTCATTTTGTTTGCGCGGGGAACATAGTGACGCTGCTCTGCTTCTGCCAGCCGCCTACGCGACAACCTTGCGCAGGAAGGTGCGCTCCTCCGCGAGGATGAACTTGTTGTCTTCGGCGAAATTGAAGTTCGCCGAGCCTTCCGCGTCTGCTCGCAGCCGCGCGCGATAGCTCTCATACGATGCGAGACTGTCGAAGGAGATCAGCGCAAATGCGATGTTGTTGGTGCCCTCGTGCGGCATCCAGTAGCCGATCAGATCGCCGCCGCATTTCGGTATGATGCTGAGCCAATTTTTCGAATACTGCTCGAACATCGCGCCCTTGAAGGGGTCGAGCTGGTAGCGGATGAAGACGGTGACGGTCATGGGGGCCTCGATGGTTCCACACCGTCATTGCGAAGGGCGCTAGCGACAAAGCACCTTCGTTCGCGCGGAACGATGGATTGCTTCGCTCCGCTCGCAATGACGAATTCGATATCTCTCGTATACGCCCTTGCCTGACATCAATGCTTCGGCTATCATCGAACTATGAAAGCTGGTCCCGATATCTCCATGGTCGCCTCCCTCGTCGGCGATCCCGCGCGCTCCAACATGCTGACCGCGCTGATGAGCGGTCGTGCGCTGACAGCAAGCGAGCTGGCGCAGGAGGCCGGCATCACGCCGCAGACCGCGAGCTCGCATCTTTCGAAACTCGAAGCCGGCGGGCTGATCGAGCCGGAGAAGCAAGGCCGCCACCGCTACTATCGCCTCACCGGCTCCGACGTCGCCCACGTCCTGGAAGGGCTCGCAGGCCTTGCCGCGCGCGCCGGACACATGCGCGTGCGCACGGGGCCAAAGGATCCGGCGCTGCGCCGCGCCCGCATCTGCTACGACCATCTCGCCGGCGATCTCGGCGTGCAGATGCTCGACGCATTGCGGAAGCAGCGGCTGGTGCGGCAAACCAAGGAGGCGATCGAACTCACCGGCGAAGGCCGGCGCTTCATGGCCGAGAGCCTGCAGATCGACGCCGACAGCCTCGCCCATCCGCGCCGGCCGGTGTGCAAGGCTTGCCTGGACTGGAGCGAGCGGCGCCATCATCTCGCGGGCACGCTGGGCGCTGCCATCATGACGCGCTTTACGGAATTAAACTGGGCGGCGCGCGATGCGACGCCGGGCAGCCGCGTCGTCAATTTCACCCGCACCGGCGAGAGACGTTTTGCCGCGCTGTTCGGCGCGGGCGCGGGATAGCCAAGAAATCTCAAATGAAGAATCGGGAAGGCAGGGATCGTGCGGTGATCCCTGCCCTCCCGCATGTGCTTCCGGTCACCAGCGGCGGTTGGGGAAGCAGCGGCGGCCAAACGGTCCGGTATGCCAACCGGGTGGGCAGCTGTAGAGCGGGCGGCAGGCGCCATAGGGCCCGCGGTGGAAGCCCGGGCCGCAGCCCTGCGCGACCTGGATAACGTCTTCCGACGCGGCCTGCGTGGGGCCGAGCGGCGCGACCGGCATCGCTTGTGACGCAGAGACCGCGGCAAGGCCGAGCCCGAGCGCCAAAACCGATGCAGCAAGTATCTTCATGGAAGTATCCCCTTTCCAAGTTGGGCCGTAAGAACTGTTAAAGCCAGAAGCGTGGCGAGCCTGCTACGGGATTGCGCTCACCAGTAACGGCGGCGCCAATAGCGACGGCGCCAGTGCCGGCGGCGCCAACCCCAATGGCGGCGGCGATAGCCCCAATAGCGGCGTCGGCGCCAACCCCAGTGCCGGCGGCGCCAGCCCCAATGGCGGCGGCCCCAGCCGCGATGGCGGCCTCTGCCCCAGCGCACCTCTTCAGGCTGCAGGCGATCGGCTTCTTCCTTTGAGGTCACGGCGGGCTGTGCGGGATTTTCCGGCAGCTTCGCATCTTCGTTGAGCGGATGCGGCATCAACGGCGCGGCTTGCGCGGTTGCGGCGAGCGCAGCGACGCCAGCGGCGACACCTGCGGCGATCTTGAGAAATTCCCGGCGTTCCATTTTTTGTCCCTCCTCCAGTCGCGCGTGATGCGAAAACAAGTTTCGCTGCGCCGTGATGAATGCGTGCTGAACCGCGCGTTCATATTTGTGACGCGGTGGTGAGAGAGGTAAGTCGCGAGCGGGCGCGTTGTTCCGCTGCAAATGGAAAGAGCTTCGAACGGCTACGTCGCCATAAATTCTTCGGCCAGCACCAGCACCTCGCGGGTGCGGGTCACGTCTGGCCAGTCGCGATTGAAGTCGGCGACCAGCCGTTTGATCTCCTCGCCGCTCGTGGCGCGCTCCAGCGCAGCCTTGTCGGCAAACTGGTACATCGCCTGGTGCAGCGAGGGATCGGTGGCGCTCCAGAATCGCCACGCCCGCTGCACGCCAAAGGATTTTGCGGCATCCGGCAGATGCTCGCGCGAATACCAGGCGTCGAACGCGGCGCGTTTTGCCGGATCGGTGACGGTGGCGCGGACGATGAAATAAGCGGCGGGCATGGTTTCCTCCACTGTTTTCGTTTGTACGGCGGATCAGCGAAGCGTAATCCGCCATCGTTGTTTTGACACGGCGGATTACGGCTTCGCCTAATCCGCCCTACGCATCTTCTTACACCGGCATTTTGCGTTTCTGGTGCGCCCTGCCCCTGGCGGCGGCTTCCTCGCTGTGGCCAGCGACCACGCGGACCCCCTCTTCGATCCGGACAATGATGTTATCCGGCGTGCAGCCCTGCAGGAAGGCGACGCCGTTTTTGCGGCAGGCGGCCAGAACGCGCTCGCGCGCCTGCTGCATCTCCTGCGGGAAAGGCTCGCGCGGGATCGTGCGGTAGCCGAGCGAAAGGCTGAGGTCGCCGGGGCCGATCTCGGCAAATCCGAGGCCCGGCACAGCGATGATCTCCTCGCAATTGGCGACACCTTCCGGGCTTTCCAGCTTCACGCCCAAAATCAGTTCGCCCTTCGGATTGAGCGGCCAGGGATCGCAGCGCTCCATGTAGTCTTCGACCGACAGGCCCCAGACCGGCGCTGCGGTAGCTTCCGAGCCGCGCCCGCGCGTGCCGATGCCGAGCCGTTTGCGGCCGGCGGGGCCGCTCTCGCCTTCCGCTGCGCGCCGCGCGCCCTCCAGCCGCGCCAATGGCGAGGGAATGTCGGGATCGACCCCGATCGTATTATGCGGATAGCGGCAGGATTCCACGAAGGCCCGCACCGCATCGGCGCTTTCGGCCTGGCACAACAGGATGCCATGCACCCCGCGGCCGAGGATCTGGCGGAATTGCCAGGCGTTGTAACGGACATGCGCGGCGTCGATCCCGTTCACCGGCGCCTCGACGATCACGGCCGGCGTACGATGCCCCGACCGTGTCGGCCCGGCATCCACCATGCCGCGCATGTATTCGGCCAGGCCCGCCATGTCGAACGCGCCGTGCTCCATGCCGACATTCATGTAATCGGCCCAGGTACCGGCATCGATGGCGCCTTGCGCATGGGTCAGCTTATGGCCGCTGTGCGGGCCGTCATAATAGATGGCCTGATCCTGCTCCAGCAATTCGATGCAGCGATTGATCCGCTTGCCCATGTGGCCTGCCCTGACGGTTTCGGGAACGGTCCGGGAAGGCTATCATGGCGCGGCATCCGGGAGCGATGATGATCCGAGGAGGCCGACATGAGCCAGCAGCAAGCCGTCAAGGACGCCAGTCACCTCTATGAAGTCGAGCGCCGCGCCGAGCACGCCGCGCGCCCCGGCTTCCGCATCACCGAGCTGCAGCTCTCACCGACCCAAAAGGTGCCTTGGCACACCCACAGCAATGTCTCCGACACGTTTTACGTGCTGGAAGGTGAGATGCGGCTGTTCCTGCAGGAGCCGAAGGAGCAAGTGAATCTGAAGCCCGGCGAGGTCTATGTCGTCAGGCCCAAGCGGCCGCATCTGGTGACCAATGGCGGCGCGAAGTCGCTCACCTTCCTGGTTCTGCAAGGTGTCGGCGAGTACGATTTCGTTCCGCTGCTGCCGGCTAGGTCTTAGCGCCAAAAGCACGAAGCCCGACCGCCGCCTTTCGCTGGCCGACATCGGACTTTGACGGACACCGGGCTACCTGAGCCGATACCTCACGCAACCGTCACAGGCGCCGTGCTATATCCGGCGCTCGCAATGCTTCGAGGTACCCCCATGTCCATTCGGCTTCGCTCCGCCCTGCTCTCTGCGCTCCTGCTGCTCGCCGCCCTGCCCACCTCGGCGCAGGAGGCAACCCTCCCGAACGAAGCCCAGATCGGCCCACGGCCGTTCTATCTCGTCGACAAGATGAGGGACGGGCCCTTGAAGCAGCAGCTTGCGCAATGCACCGGTCCCTTTCGCAAGACCGATTTCTCCATCGGCCATCGCGGTGCGGCGCTGATGTTTCCCGAACATAGCCGGGAATCCTATATCGCAGCCGCGCGCATGGGCGCCGGCGTGATCGAATGCGACGTCACCTTCACCAAGGACAGGGAGCTGGTGTGCCGGCACTCGCAATGCGACCTCCACACCACCACCAACATCCTCGCCGTGCCCGATCTCGCCGCGAAATGCTCGCAAGGTTTTAGCCCGGCCGATCCCGCGACCGGCAAGAAGGCGTCGGCAAAGTGCTGCACCAGCGACATCACGCTCGCCGAGTTCAAGCGGCTGACCGCCAAGATGGACGGCTTCAATCCCGACGCCAAGACGCCGGAGGAATATTTGAACGGCACGCCGCGCTGGCGCACCGACCTCTATGCCGCCTCCGGCACGCTGATGACCCATGACGAGAGCATCGCGCTGATCAAGAGCCTTGGCGCAAAGTTCACGCCGGAGCTGAAGTCGCCGGAAGTGCCGATGCCGTTCGACGGCGACTACACCCAGGAAAAATATGCGGCGCAAATGATCGCGGCCTACAAGGCCGCCGGCATCCCGCCCGAGCATGTGTTTGCGCAGAGTTTTGATCTCAACGACATCCTGTTCTGGGTGAAGACCGAGCCCGCCTTTGGCGCGCAGGCGGTCTATCTCGAGGACCGCTATGAGAAGCGCGGCCTCGATCCGAACAAGCCGGAGACGTGGAAGCCGTCGATGGCGGAACTGAAGGCGTCAGGCGTGCGTATCCTGGCGCCGCCGATCTGGGCGATGCTGACCCTCAACGAAAAGGGCGAGATCATCCCCTCCGCCTACGCCAAGGCGGCGAAGGACGCAGGCCTCGACCTGATCGGCTGGTCGCTCGAGCGCGACGGACCGCTCAACAAGGGCGGCGGCTTCTACCACAGCTCGGTCAAGGCAGCGATCGACCGCGACGGCGATGCGCTGACAGTGCTCGATGTACTGGCCAAGCAAGTCGGCATCCGCGGCATGTTCTCGGATTGGCCGGCAACGACGACATTTTATGCAAGTTGCATGGGGATGAAGTGAGATCGCATGACGGATTGGGCGCAAGCCGCAATCCGCTAGCTTGTGTGTCCAGCGTGGAACCGCTCTCAATCACAATCGGTTGCGACTACTGGATGCGGGCCCAGCCGTCACATTTTCCACCAAGAAAACGCGGAGACTTTGCGAAAAGCCAAGAGGGCAGTCGTGCATATGTCCATCCACTTGCATGGGAGAAAACGATGGCAACACAGGTCAAGCCCATCCCGGAAGGGTACCACACCCTCACGCCCTATCTCGTCGTCGACGGCGCCGAGAAGATCATCCGCTTCATGAAGGACGCGTTCGGAGCCCAGCCCGTATTCGAGCCGATGATGCGGCCGGATGGCAAGGTGATGCATGCCGAGTACAGGATCGGCGATTCCGTCGTGATGATTTCCGATTCCTCCGAGCGAGCCCAGGCAACCAGCGCGATGCTGCATCTCTACGTGCCGAACGTTGACGCCACCTATCAGAAGGCCCTGAAGGCCGGCGCCACCTCGCTGACGGAGCCTACGGACATGTTCTATGGCGACCGCAGCGGCGGCGTGAAGGATGCTGCCGGCAATCGCTGGCACATCGGCACCCATATTGAGGATGTCTCGCCGGCCGAACTGAAACGGCGCGCCACGGAATTCATGAACCAGCAGCATAAGGCGGCCTGACGCGCGGCGTCATTCCTTTCGCGAGACTTGCGGGCGGGACCAAGCGTGGCCCCGCCCGCATCAAGAACCCGCTTCCAGGCGGGGCTGACGCCTTACGCTCTAAAGCGATGACTTACGCTGGCTCAGATGGACTTGAGGCTGAGGAAGGCGGGATGTCGAGAATCTTCTCCTCGATCCAATTGCGCACGGGAGAACGGCGGCCGCCTCTCTCATTCGGGAAGGCCAGCCTTTCGCAATGGGTTCATCAATGTGTCGAGATCTTCTTGGCGGCGGTAGGGTAACCCGCGTGCCCAGCGGCCGACAGAGAAACCGGGATGCCCGGCCAGCAACTTCCTTGCGATGTCGCGTGCCTCGTCCTCCCTGCCGAGGTTCCAGAGGGCTGCTATGAGAGTCGTTTGCGCGGTCAGCCAGCGCGGCTTCTCTTTCAATACGCGTAAGGCGATGTCTCGTGCTGAGATAAAATCGCCCAGGTGAAATCTCGCCCGCGCTTCGTCGGCCATGGACACATTGAGATGAATATGACTTAACCGCTGCGCTTGCTCCTCGTAGACAGCAGCCTTTGGGAAATTGCCGGCGTATCCGTGATACATACCCGCCAGGCGATAGGCGTGCCAGCCGCTGGGGGTGAGACTTATCGCCTTCTCGCCGGCCGTCACCGCCTCGTCGTGGCGACGTTGAAGCGTGCAAACGTAGCCGATGAGTAGCTGAGCGTCGCCGCAATTGGGGTCCACCACCAGAGCCCGCCTCGCGCAGTCCAGTGCCGCTTCGTAGGTTGCCTCTTTTTCCCAACCAAACCGAGTCTGGTCGGCCAGAGTGAGACCCAGCAGGTACAGGGCCGGCGTGAAGGCGGGGTTGATTTCCAAGGCTCGTTCGAGTTCAGCGCGGGCTTGCGCATGGGTCTGCCTGGCAAAATTCTCGTATAAACTTCGACCTTTCAGAAGAGACTCATAAACCAGCGGGCTGCCGGAGCGCTTCCGCCATACCCGCACCTGCTCGCCATACGTCAGCCGAACTTCAAGTGCCGCGACAATGTCTTGGGTAATGCGATCCTGAAGATCGAACACATCGTCCAGACCACCGTCGAAGCGATCGGCCCACAGATGGCTGCCATCCAGACTGTCGATCAACTGCGCCGTCAACCTCACTCGATTGCCGACCTTGCGGACGCTGCCTTCCAGCACATACCGAGCACCGAGTATTCGGCCAATTTCGCGTATGTCCCTTGTCTGTCCCTTAAATAAAAAACTCGAATGGCGAGCGATGACCATAAGCTCCTGGATCTTCGATAGGGTGGTGAGGACGTCTTCTGCGATGCCGTCGGCGAAATACTCCTGCTCGGGGTCGCCGCTCATGTTCTGAAACGGCAACACCGCAATGGAGGGTTTGTCGGGAAACGGGCGAGATTGAAATGTTCCAAAGGAGGCAGACGGACGGGACGCCGATACGGCCCCGCCGCTGATACTCATTCGCCAAACGCGCATCGGTTCAACGATATTCTTAAGGATTTGCGAGCCCATGTCTTCGAAGGGAACATCAACTTTGCTGCGAATCTGCCGGTAAGCATCGTCGGAAATGCAGACGCCTCCGGGGTCCGCGATCCCCTCCAGACGCGCGGCGATGTTGACGCCATCGCCAAAAATGTCGTTCTCGTCGATGATGATGTCGCCGACGTGAATGCCGACGCGAAATTCAATTCTGACATCCTGCGATACGTCGGCGTTCTGTTGAGCCATTCCGCGCTGGACTTCGACGGCGCAACGGGCTGCGTCTACGGCGCTGGCGAACTCGACCAGCATCCCGTCGCCGGTAGTCTTGACAATGCGGCCGCGATGCTCGGCGATAGCAGGATCGAGAAGTGCTTTTCTACACGACTTGATGCGCGCCAGAGTGCCTTCTTCATCGCAGCCCATCAAACGGCTATAGCCGGCGACGTCGGCCGCTAGCACGGCCGCCAGACGTCGCTCCACGTGCTCGCTACTCACGACGCACCCCCGCTGGGAGATTTGGCTCTGATTATAGCAGTCGAGTGATCTGCTTGTCTGGCTGAACAATGTCCGCCATGGGGGTCAAACCGGAGCTCGGCGAAAGAGCGCCGATAAGGCGCAGCCGTAACCAACCGCCAATCGATGGGCCGCAGACGATGGCAGATTTCGCTTTCGCTACGCGCTCACGACGGCTCAGATGGCCTTGAGGCTGAGGAAGGCGGGGAGGTCGAGAACCTTTTCCTCGATCGAATTGGGTACGGGGGCAGAACGGCCGTACGGATCGAGGCCCTGCGGGGCCGGCTGACGCGGACGAAGTCGTGGACTCTCCAATGGCGGCGGCGCGGCGCGACGCTCGATCTGGCGGGCGATGCGACGGTTGTCGTTGCTCAGCCTGCCGGCAAGTTCCGCAAGCATGCTTTCCGCTGGCTGCGCCTGGCGGCCGACATTGTCGATGC
>Ga0081455_10008932_pt1 | contig 10358 bp, 7 predicted proteins | sample TabmetS3T2R1_FD_70207 | JGI IMG/M metagenome (GOLD analysis project Ga0081455, IMG submission 70207) | Tabebuia heterophylla rhizosphere microbial communities from the University of Puerto Rico - S3T2R1 | ecosystem: Host-associated > Plants > Roots > Rhizosphere ... | reverse complement strand
GCCTCATGACCCCCCTGACGGGCGCCCAGGACGTCGCCGCCGCGATCGCGGAGGCGGTCTCAAAGGCACTGGCCGAAGCGGGAGCGCAGCCCTCGGACCTGCACGCGGTAGGGCTCGGCGTCCCGGGCGCGATCGACACGGACGAGGGCACGGTGTCGAGCTCGCCGAACCTGCCCGGCTTCCAGGGCACCGAACCCGTGCCACTCGGCGCGATGGTCTCCGAGCTCCTGGGCGGCGTGCGCGTCAGGCTCGACAACGACGTGCGGGTCGGCATCCTCGGCGAGTGGAAGCGCGGCGCGGGCCGCGGCTACCGGAACCTGCTCGGCGTCTGGGTGGGCACCGGTGTGGGCGGGGGCCTCGTGCTGGGGGACGAGCTCTACGAGGGTCAGGGCGCGGCCGGCGAGATCGGACACACGATCGTCAAGCCGGGCGGCCGCGTCTGCTCGGACGGGCGGCGCGGACACCTGGAGGCCTACGCGGGCCGCGCGCGATTGGAGGCCCATGCCCGGCACCTCCTCAAGCAGGGCCACAAGACGGACCTGTTCGACATCATGAAGAGGAAGGGGCGGACGAGGCTCTCGAGCGGCGTGTGGGCCGAGGCGCTGGAGAAGAGGGACAAGATGGCCGTCGAGCTGATCGACGACGCCGTCGAGGCGCTCGGCATCGCCCTGGCGTCGGTGCAGAACCTGCTGGCGCTCGAGGCGATCATCGTCGGCGGCGGGCTGGGTGACCGCCTGGGGCAGCCCTTCGTGCGTCGCGTCGAGAGGGAGATGAAGCCACAGCTGTTCGTTCCGGATCGTGCGCCCAGGATGCTGTCCACCGAGTTCGCCGACCTGTCGGGCGCGGTGGGCGCGGCCGTCCTGGTCGGCGGCTGAGCCCTACGTCCCCGAGAGGCAGCCGACGACCTCGTTCGGCAGCCCGGGGATCTGCAGCCCCGCCCCGCCGTCCACGAAGTCGTACGGCACGCCCGACCACGTCCCCGGGAGACCCGGATAGGCCTTCGGTTGCGTGTCGCCCGCGTCGAACTGGAACCCCGTCCAGTCCGGCGAGCGGAACCCGTTTGTGTCGTACGGCGCCACCGCGACCAGCCCGAGTCCGTAGGTGCGAGCCTCGACCAGGAACCGGCCCTGGAACCTCTGGTCGTCCTTCGCGAACGCCTTCACGTACCAGCGCCCGACGTTCAGCAGATACCCCTTGTCGGAGGGGGGCGACTCGGGCCCGTCGAACCACCGCATGTCGACCACCTCCAGACCCCTCGCGCCGGCGACCCGCCGGATCACCCGGAGCGGCGTCCGGTACCTGGCCGAGTCCGCTGTTGGCGTCTTCCACCCCTTTACGCAGTCGGTGTCGACCGGGCCTCGTGTCGCGGGCGGCTGCTCGGGGATCGCGGGAGGGGTCGGCGATGCGGGCGTGGCGGTCTCGACGGGCGTGGGGCCGGAGGCCGAGCCGGTCGTCGTTTGACCGTCGCCGTGGCCCGTACAGGCGGTGAGGGCCAACAGCAGCAGGCCGACGGTGAGCGCGATGGAGAAGCTGTGTCGATGCATGGGTTCGCAGGGTCGCGGAAGGATATCGTTCGCGGACTTCCTTGATAGCGTGGGCGACCGTGCACAGCCCGCACCACTCCCCACGGGATCGGACCTTGAACGGGCGCGCGGGACACGAGGATTCGCCGCTGTTCTCGCGACGCTCGTTCCTGCGTACGTCAGCGTTCAGTCTGGCGGGCGCGACGCTGTACGCATGCACCGGAGGCGGCCGCAAGGCCCCCGTCGTGACTCCCAGCGCAACCGCATCGGTCGTGGCCGCCAACACGCAGTGGCCGATCAAGCGCGCGATCTACGTGATGATGGAGAACCGCAGCTTCGACAACCTCTTCGGGCGGTTCCCCGGCGCCAACGGCGCGACCGTGGGCGTGAAGTTCGGGCAGGAGGTGCCGCTGGCGCCGTGCCCGCACTGGCTGCCCGGCGACCTCCCCCACGACCGAGCCGCGCACCTGAACGACGTGAACGGCGGCACGTACGACGGGTTCGGCACCGGGCAGTTCGGCGACCCGTGGGCGTACACGACCTTCGACGGCCACACGATCCCGAACTACTGGTCGTGGGCGAAGGACTACGTCCTGTGCGACAACGTCTTCAGCTCCTCCGCAGGACCCTCCTACCCGAACCACTTCTACTTCGTGGCCGGCCAGTCCGGTGGCGCGATCGACAACCCCGAGAACATCCTGACCCGCAAGATGCAGGATGGGAAGACGTTCAAGAGCTGGGGATGCGACGCGGTCGGCGAGGACGTTTTCGTTCTGGTCAAAGATGAAGGCGGCAACCTCACCAAGCACGACTCGTGCTTCACGTTTCCGACGGTGCCCGAGCAGCTGGAGCACGCCGGCGTGTCCTGGGCGTACTACGCGGCGCAGCCGGGCCAGGCCGGGTATTTCTGGAACGCGCTGAACGGGATCGCGGGCGTGTTCCACACCGACCTGTGGAGGCCCGAACGCATCCGATCGGTCGAGCATCTACCGAAGGACATCCGGGCCGGCCGGCTCCCGTCGGTCACCTGGGTCACACCCAAGTTCGAGCTGTCGGATCACCCGCCCGAGAGCACATGCTTCGCGCACAACTGGCTCAGCAACGTCGTGAACGCCGTGATGGAGAGCGACGACTGGGCGCACACGGCGATCTTCCTCACGTGGGACGAGTGGGGCGGCTTCTACGATCACGTGCCGCCGCCCGACGTCGACGACATCGGGTTCGGGTTCCGGGTGCCGATGCTGGTGATGAGCCCGTACGCGAAGAAGGGCTACATCGACGACGCCGAGGGAGAGTTCTCGACGCCGCTGCGGTTCATCTCGGACAACTGGGGCCTGCCGTACCTGACCCCGCGCATCGAGCGCGCGCACAACTACGAGCACGTCTTCTCGTTCGAGAAGAACCCGCGCACCGACGCGAAGCCGAACCCGCTGATCGAGGCCTGCTACGGCACCCCGTGGGAGTACCCCGGCGATGACTACCCCGGCTGGCCGCCGGGCACGGTGCCCGACCCGAGCCACTTCGTCTAGAGGTTCCCGGACCGAGCGGGGTTCCGCCTCACCGGAGCGATCCGATTCAGCCCCGACGGTCGACTTCTCGCCGCGTCCGGCAACTTCCGCAAGCACGGATGCGACGATCCTGGCGTCCAGATCTGGGACTGGGAGCGCGAACGGGTCGTTCAGCAGATCGCCACCTGTGCGTGGCTCCTGGACTTCCAGCGGAACGACCGGTTGGTAGCGGCCGGGTACACGCAACCGACCGTATGGGATGTCGCAAGCGGATCGAGGATCGCCTCGTATCCCCGGCAGCCGGCGAACGAGATCGGAGACATCGAGGTCAGCCCAGACGGCTCGACCTTGGCGCTGACGTACGACGACAAGGTTCGACTCTTCGATACGTCGACACGCGAACCCTTCCTGGTCCTTCGGGGACACACGTGCGCCGCGGGCGGGCTCGCGTGGAGCGCGGACGGATCGATGCTCGCGTCGCATGCCTGCGACGGGATCCGGGTGTGGGCGATGGACGTCGACGACCTGCTCGAGATCGCCCGGCAGAACGTGACGCGATCGCTCACCGACGCCGAGTGTCGCCAGTACCTGCACGTCGAACACTGCTCCGGCGTCCCCGACTGAGCGGTCAGGGGGTCGGGAGCACGCGGCCGGTCAGGAACCGGAACGCCCGTCCCAGTGCGGCGGGCCGGGCGTTCGGGATCTGCGGCGACAGGATCCGTTCGCCGAGGGCCCACGAGAGGATCTCCGCGCCCTGCTCGTAGCCTCGGAGCCGCCAGGGATCGCCTGAGGCGTTCCACGACGGGAGGCCTCGAAGCTCGAGGAACCCCTCCCGCGTTCCCTCGGTGGTGTTCTGCTCGAGCCAGACGTGACCCATCTCGTGCAGCAGCACGCGCCGAGCCATCGCGTTGATCAGCACGGTGCAGACGTCGACCCGCTCCCCCCTCGCGAATCCGAGATGCTCGCCGCATCCGGTCGGGTCGTCGTCGAACTCGATCCGGACGGAGGGCGCCACGAGTCCCGCGGCCTCGAATCGCCCCACCGCCCACGCGACCAGGTCGACCTGCTCCGGGGTGGCGTTCGTGACCTCGACCTGCGGTCGGACCCTGACCCCGCCGTCGGCCTGAGCCGATCCGAGCCGCCAGCCGGCCACCGCGATCGCGATCGACAGGCCGAGCCATCCGAGCCGCGTGACGGTGCGCATGCGCGCACGGTCGATCCGGGCTCATGCGCTCCCGGTGAGACATCCATGCGACCCGCTGACCGACGCTCTTCAGCGTTCTTTCAGCCGTGGAGCACAGCCTCGGCCCGTGGACGAGGTGAGCGTTGCTCGGACGGGCATTCCCTCCCGTCGAACCGGGGGCTACGGTCGCCCGATGCAATTCCGGGTCCTGGGCTCGATCGAGGTCTCCGAAGACGGCGGGCCCGCGATCGCGATCGGAGGACCGAAGCAACGCGCGGTGCTCGCTCACCTGCTGCTCCGGCTGAACCATCTCGTCCCGACCGACGTGCTGATCGACGAGGTCTGGGGCGAGGATCCCCCGGAGACGGCTCGCAACGCCCTGCAGTCGTACGCCTCGCACCTTCGCAAGGCCCTGGGAACCGAGCGGTTGGAGGGCAGCCGGGCGGGCTATCGGCTGCGCGCCGAGCCGTCCGAACTCGACCTCGTCAGGTTCCGGTCCATGGTCCGCAACGCGCGCCGCCTCCTCCCCATCGACGCGGCGGCCGCCGTCGATGCGTTCGATCACGCCTTGGATCTGTGGCGGGGTCCCGCGTTCGGCGACCTGGCAACGGAGTCGTCGCTCCGATCCGAGGCGGCGCAGCTTGACGATCTTCGGCTGGGCGCCTTCGAGGACCGGATCGACGCACAGCTGGCCCTCGGACGGCACGCGGAGGTGATCGGCGAGCTCGAGTCGCTCACCGCCCGCCACCCGCTCCGGGAGCGTCTGTGGGAGCAGCTGATGCTGGCGCTCTACCGCTCGGGTCGCCAGGGTGAAGCGCTCGGGACCTTTCAGCGCGCGCGGCAGATCCTGGCCGAGGAGCTCGGGATCGATCCGTCACCCGATCTGCGTGCGCTCCACGAGCGGATCCTCGCGCAGAGCACGGACCTGAACCTGGGCGGCGAGCCCCTGCGCGGGTACCGGCTCCTCGAGCGTGTCGGCGAGAATGCGCTCGGATCGATCTTCCGGGCGACGCAGCCCACGGTCGGACGGGACGTGGTGATCCGGGTCGCGCACGAGCATCGGGCCAACGACCCGGCCTTCGTTCGACGGTTCGAGGCCGATGCGCAGGCCATCGCCGCGCTCGAGCACCCGCGCGTCGCACCGGTCTACGACTACTGGCGGGAGCCGGGACGCGCCTACATCGTCACCAGGTTCTTCCGAGGCGGCAGTCTCGCAGACCTCCTCGGGCGATCGGGGCCCCTGGATCGGGACCGATCGGCGCCGATCCTCACGCAGGTGGCCGAGGGCCTCGTGGCCGCACATGCCCGCGGGGTGACCCATGGAGACGTGAGCGCCTCGAACGTCCTGTTCGACGAGGAACGCAACGCCTACCTCACGGACTTCTCGATCGGAACGCCCGCGGTTCGCACGCAGGACGACCTCGCCGCCTTCGCCGCCCTCGTTCGGCAGACGCTGGGCGAACGCGTACCGATCGACCTCGCCGATGTCCTGCGCGACCTCGAAGGACGCTCGGGACCCGACGACGTTCCGGCCGCCTTCGCGGCGGTCGTGGCCGCCATCGGGACGAACGGCGAACGCTCCGTCGTCCACGCCCCCTCGCATCGCAATCCGTACAAGGGCCTTCGGCCGTTCCTGGAGGCCGACGCAGGCGACTTCTTCGGGAGAGAGGCGTTCGTCCGACGACTGCTGGAGCGTCTCGCGGCCAACGGCGGGAGCCCGCGGTTCACGGCGGTCGTCGGCCCGAGCGGGAGCGGCAAGTCGTCGGTCGTGCGAGCCGGACTCGTCTCGGCCGTCAGGGCCGGTGAGGTCCCGGGATCCGCGGGATGGCTCATGACCGACATGCATCCGGGTCGCCACCCGTTCGAGGAACTCGACGCCGCGCTGATGCGCATCGCGGTCCCCCCGCCGGCCGGCCTGCTCGCCAGGCTGGAGTCGGGCCCGAGAGGGCTCCTCGAGGTGGCTCAGGCGATCGCGCCCGAGGACACGCAGCTGTTGCTGGTGGTCGACCAGTTCGAGGAGCTCTTCACCCTCACCGAGGACGAGGACGAGCGCGCGCTCATGCTCGAGAGCCTCCGGGTGGCGACCGCGGACCCCGGGAGCCCGATCCGGGTGGTCGCGACGCTCCGGGCCGACTTCTTCGACCGGCCGCTCCGCTACCCGAGGATCGGTCCGTGGCTCGGGTCGACGACCGAGGTCCTGAGCCCCCTGACGCCCGAGGAGCTCGAGCGAGCCATCGTGCGTCCCGCCGAGCGCTCGGGCCTGCGGGTCGACAGCGCCCTCGTACCCCGGATCGCCGCGGACGTGGCCGAGCAACCCGGTGCGCTCCCGCTCGTCCAGTACGCGCTGACCGAGCTCTACGATCGACGCGACGACGGGCGCCTCACGCTCGATGCGTACCGGAACATCGGAGGGGTCGGCGGGGCGCTCGCCGCAAGCGCCGAGCACCTCTACGTCACCAGACACGCGGCGGGCCGTGGAGCCGTCCGTCAGCTCTTCCTCAGCCTGGTGACGCTCGGCGAGGGCGTCTCCGACACGCGACGACGGGTCCCGCTGTCGGAGCTGTCGGCGATCGAGGTCGATCGCTCGGCGATGGAGGCCGCGGTCGACTCCTACGGACGTCATCGTCTGCTCACGTTCGATCGCGATCCGGCGACGCGAGAGCCGACCGTCGAGATCGCACACGAGGCGCTCCTGAGCGCCTGGGAACGGCTGCGCGAGTGGATCGACGAGTCCCGGGAGGACGTCCGGATGCGCCGCCGGCTCTCCGATGCCGCCCGCGAATGGGAGCACAACGACCGCGACCCGGGCTTCCTTCTGTCGGGATCGCGACTGGATCAGGTCGCGGCGTGGGAGTCGACCACGAGCCTCGCGCTCGGCCTGGAGGAGCGCGGGTTCCTCACGGCGAGCACCTCGCGGCGCAGGAACGAACAGGCAACGGAACGGGAGCGCCAGGAGCGTGAACGGACCCTCGAGCGTCGTTCCATCAAGCGCCTACGGGCCCTGGCAGCCGCCCTGACGGTCGGCGTCCTCGTGGCGAGTGGGCTCACCGCGATCGCCATCGATCGGAACGCGAAGGCACAGCACGCGACGCGCCTGGTGAACGCGCGTGGGCTCGCGACGGCGGCCTTCGCCAACCTCGAGACCGACCGAGACCTCGCCATCCTCCTCGCCCTGGAATCGATGCGCGCCAACGAAGGCGTTGCGGTTCCGCAGGCCCAGGAGACCCTTCGTCGCGCAGGTACCGCGGTCGCGATCGACACGCGCAACGTCCTCGACGACGGGGTCCACGACGCCTGGATCACACGTGATGGCAACACGGCGTCGGTCACCGGAGGAGACGGCACCGTCGCTGTCTGGGATCTCCGCAACGGCCGACGGACCTTCGTGGACGGCTCCGCGGAGCCGTGCGGGAGCACGGGGTGTTCGGGTGTCTGGGCAGGGATCACCGACAACGGGATCCTCGGGGTCGTGGACGCGGACGGCGTGCGCCACGTCTGGGACACCGGACGCGGTCGCGAGCTGCTCACGGTCAAACCGAAGGAGCCCGTCGAGCAGCGGGCGGCGGACCTCACTTCTGATGGCCGTCTCCTCGCAACGTTCGATCCCGGGCTGATCCGCCTGTACGCGGTCGACACCGGGCTGCTCATCCGGCGATTCTCGGAGGGATGGTTCACGTCCGACTGGTCCAGCATCTTCTTCAGCCCCGATGGAAGCACGCTGTTCGTCGCCTCGTCCTTCCCGAACAGCGACGCCGGGGTCGGACTCATCGACCTCGCGACCGGCGAGGCCAGGGTCCTCGTCCGGGGCGGGGTGGGCGGGTTCGGGCCGTCGTTCAACGCGGATTGGACACGGCTCGCGTTCTTCCCGGATGGGCCCGACCCGCGGCTCACGATCTTGGACGTCGGGTCCGGCGAGGTCGTCGCGACCATGGCATCGGAGTCATCGAACACCGGTACGACGGCCGGAAGCGGGCCCGCTGAGGGCCTCGTCGCCATGAGTCCCGACGGTGCGACGGTCGCCGTGACGGGGGCCGATACCCCCCTCGATGACCCCGACGTCGTCGTGCTCCTCGATGCCGAGACCCTCGACCCGATCCGAACGCTGCGAGGTCACACGTCCCCGGTGCAGGACGTGGTCTTCGATCCAAGCGGCAGACGGATCGCGACCAGGAGCGTCGACGGCACGGTCAGGGTTTGGGATGCGCGAACCGGCCAGATGCTCTTCTCGCCACCTCCGGAGCCGAGCAAGCCGATGAGGATCCGGTTCGGTCAGGATGGATCGCGCTTGATCGTGGTTCACGAGGACGGCCGGATCCTCGTCTATCCCATCGCGTTGACCGACGCGATCGAGATCGCACGATCACGGCTCACGCGAGCGCTTACGCAAGCGGAGTGCCATCGGTACCTGCACGTGGCCTCGTGCCCCTCGAACGAGCCTGGCTAGACGCGGACGTTGCCGGGGTGCGGCAGCGGGAGCCCGCCGGTCAGCAGCTCGAACGCGGCGGTGAGCCGAGCCGGGTCGTGGTCCGGGATCCCCGGCGCCAGGAACCGGTGCCCGAGCGCCCACGCCATCGTCTCGGCGGCGTGCTCGAACGCACGCTCGTCCCAGATCGTGTCCTGGTCGTTCCAGACCGTCAGGCCGCGCATCCGCATGAACGCTTCACGCGTCTCCGCAGTGACGTTGTGCTGCACCCATGCGTGGCCGATCTCGTGCAGCAGGGCGTCGCGGGCGATCTCGCTCACGATCACCACGCAGAGGTCGACGCGGCCATTCCACTCGGAGCCCAGGTGGCCGTAGCAGCCCGAGGTGTCCGGGTGGAAGTGGACCTCGATCGGCGGGACCGTGAGCCCGGCGTGCTCGTACCGACCGTAGGCCCAGCGGACCAGCCGCCGGTGTTCGGAGTCGGCCCCGAACACCGCGATCCTCCCCGCGACCATCACCGGCGCCGAGCTGGGCTCGACATGCATGCCCCCGCCGGCCAGGGCCGCGGCAGCAAGGAGCGGGACCAGCAGCCTCGTCGCGATCTTCGTGCCCATGCGGGCACGGTCGAGCTCGGCTCCTGAGACCCGGTTGCGGGCGCTTGGAGGTCGCTTGAAGCCGGGGCGGCCGGACCGGCTGTTCCAAGCGACCTACAAGAGGCAGCACCCAGCCTTGCGGCGTGGACCGTCTCAAGACGCGAACAGGCCTTCCGACCAGGGCGAACCTTCCCAATCGGGGCGCCGCGGCGTACGGTCCGCGGATGCGTTTCAAGGTGCTCGGGCCGGTGGTCGCCACCCGGGACGACGGCCCGATCCCGCTCGGCGGCCCCAAGCAGCGACTGGTCCTCGCGCACCTGATCGTCCGGGCCAACGAGCTCGTCCCCGCCGAGGTCCTGATCGACCAGGTCTGGGGCGAGCGGCCGCCGGAGGCCGCCAAGGGCACGCTGCACAGCTACATCTCGCACCTGCGTAAGGCGCTCGGGGCCGAGCGGATCGAGGGACGCCCGCCGGGCTACGTCCTGCACGTCTCCGAGGACGAGCTGGACGCGGCGCGCTTCCAGGGGCGGCATGTCGCGGAGATCACCAAGAAGCTGGCGGCGAAGTAACGCGAGGGGCGAACACAGGAGACCTGCCATGATCGAGGTTCGGCCGTTCCAGAAGCTGGGGCGCTTCGACAATGACTGGTTGTCGGCGCGCTATCACTTCAGCTTCGCCAACTATCACGATCCCGACCGCGACGGGTTCGGGCCGCTGCTCGTGTGGAACGACGACACGATCCAGCCCGGCCGCGGCTTCGGCCACCATGGCCATCGCGACATGGAGATCATCACCTACATCCGGCGCGGTGCGATCACGCACGAGGATCATCTCGGCAATCGCGGTCGCACCGAAGCCGGCGATGTGCAGGTGATGTCGGCCGGCAAGGGCATCGTGCATGCCGAGTACAATCTCGATTCGGAGCCGACCACGCTGTTCCAGATCTGGATCGAGCCGGCCGAGGCGGGGATCAAGCCGCGTTGGGAGACGCGGCGCTTCCCCAAGGACGACCGCGCCGGGCTCCTGGTGCCGCTCGCCTCCGGGCGAGCGGGCGATGAGGGTACGCTGCGGATCCATCAGGATGCGGCGATCCTCGGTGCCACGCTCAAGGCGGGCCAGACCGTGACC
>Ga0081455_10008931_pt1 | contig 10358 bp, 6 predicted proteins | sample TabmetS3T2R1_FD_70207 | JGI IMG/M metagenome (GOLD analysis project Ga0081455, IMG submission 70207) | Tabebuia heterophylla rhizosphere microbial communities from the University of Puerto Rico - S3T2R1 | ecosystem: Host-associated > Plants > Roots > Rhizosphere ... | reverse complement strand
CCGCCGCCCACGAACTTGCCGACGTCGAACCGCGCGGCATCGCGGCGCGCGAGCTCGATGACCTCGGGCGCCACGAGCCGGTCGTGCACGATGACGTCGGCCTCCTGCAGCGCACGCAATCCCGCGAGCGTCATGAGCCCGGCATTGCCCGGACCCGCGCCCACGAGCACGACGTGCCCTTGCGGCAATCCGTCGGCATCTTCGAGCGCGCGCTTCGTGAGAGCCTCGGCTTGTTGGTCGCGTCCCGCGCGCAACGCAGCCGCGACGGGCCCCGTGAACATCCACGACAGGAACCGGCGCCGCGCGCCGATATCCGCGAACTTCCGCTTGACGGCCGCGCGCCAGCGATCCGCGAACGCCGCGAGCGTGCCGAGCGATCCATCGAGCAACGTCTCGAGCCGCTCGCGGATGAGCCGCGCGAGCACGGGGGACGTGCCGCCTGTCGACACGGCGATCTGCACGGGCGACCGATCGATGATCGCCGGCATGATGAAGCTCGAGAGCTCGCGATCGTCGACGACGTTGCACGGAATGCGCGCGGCATTCGCGAGCTCGGCGACACGCGCATTCACGTCGCTGTCATCCGTCGCTGCGATCGCTAACCACTTGCCCTCGAGATCGGCGCCTTCGAACTCGCGCGCCTCGTAGGAAAACGCGCCGCGCGCATGCGCCCCAGCCATCTCGTCGTTCAGCGACGGCGCAACGACGGTCACGGCCGCGCCCGCATCCGCGAGCAGCACGAACTTGCGCGCAGCCACATCCCCGCCGCCCACGAGCAGCACCGGCTTGCCGGCGACGTCGAGAAACAGCGGGAAGTAGCGCATCTACAGCCCGAGCCCGCGCGCGAGCCGCGCGCCATACGTGATGATGTAGCTCGCCCCGGCGCGGCGCAGGTTGTGCCAGCTCTCGAGCAGGCCCGCTTCGAAATTCAGGAACTTCTCACGCGACAGCAGCACGAGCGACGTGTACTCACCGCTCACTTGATACGCACCGACGGGCAGCCCGGTCTGCTCGTGGATCGGGCGAATGAGATCCGCCGAAGGCTGGCCTGGCTTCACCATGAGCAGGTCCGCACCCTCTTCCGCGCAACGTCGGCTCGAGGCGAGCGCATCGCTGCGGTTGCGCACGTCGAGCTGGTAGCTGCGACGATCGCCGAACTGCGGCGCGGAATCCGCGGCATCGCGGAACGGTCCGTAGAAGTTGGAAGCAAACTTGGTGCTGTAGCTCATGATGGGCGCGATGTCGTATCCGGCGGCATCGAGCGCGGCGCGCAAATGCGCGACGCGGCCATCGTTCATGTCCGACGGGGACAATCCATCCGCGCCCGCCTTCACGTACGCAACGCCGAGCGCCGCCAGCGACGACAACGTCGCCTTGAGATCCTGCCGGCCATGCGAATCGTGGATGCAGCAATGCCCGCTCTCGGTGAAGCTGCACAAACAGGTATCGACCCACAGCGCAGCGTCGCTGCCCGCGCGCTGGCGCATCTGCTGGAGCGCGGTGCTCACGAAGTCGACGGCGAAGTTCTTGGTCGCCTTCTTCGCGGGTACGGGGAACAGGATGAACTGCCGCACGCCGGCCGCGAGATCCTTCTCGAACTGCGTGAGCAGGCTCGCGAGCGTGTGGCGCGAGTTGCCAGGCAACCCGTTGAGCGGCTCCTCGGCCGAGATGCCCTCGGCAAGGAACAGCGGCTGGATGAGCTGGCTCTGGCCAAACCCGATCTCGGACACGAGGTCGCGCAGCGGCGCGGTGGCGCGCAATCTTTGCAGGCGTTTCATGGCCGAATGATGCCGTTTTCGGGGGTCCGGAATGTCACTGCTTTGTCTTGTCCCCGATTGCAATCGCCTTGCCAGGGTCTGAAACGCCCAGTTCCTTCAGGCGGGCCACCAGGCCGTCGTCTCGCGAGCCGCGCCGGTAGATCGACAGGTAGAGCTGCTTCGCGACGGTGCGGTCCCCCCGGTCGAATGTCATATCCGCGAGCAGCCAGGTAGCGGCTTCGTTGCCGTCGACGCCGAAGGATTCACGTGCCTCGGTGAACGCCGCTTCGGCTTGATTCAGGTTCCAAAGCGCACGTGCGTGCCCCGCGAGAGCCATGGGCGAACGCTTGATCGCGATGGCGCGCGAAAACATGCGCTCGGCCGCCCAGGAATGATTCGAACTGAGATAGTGAAAGCCGAGATTGACGAGCAACTCGTCATTTCCCGGCTCGATGCCGACGGCGACCGCGTCATCATCCGTTGCGCGATCCTCATTCGGGATCAGCTGCCACCCGACCGAGCGATAGGTGAGCGCCTCGGCTTTCGCGTGCGGGCTGGTGGCCGCGAAGAACGCATGCGTGCAGTCCGTGATCTGCCGCCTGGCATCCTTGGTTTCCATGTTTCGCATCTTGCAACGCGCCGGCTCCCCGGGCGCACTCATGAGATTGGCGGCATCCAATAGCTGCTGTGCGCGGGCCAGCAACTTCTCATCGTCCTTCGCGGCGGGATGGACGAGGATCGCTTTCGCATCGGCGATCGCCTCCGCGATCTTCCCGATCCACACCGCGGCCTCGGCGCGTGCGGCGAGCGCATCGAGCGATTCCGGGTCGAGCTCGACGATACGGGCACGGTCCGAGTACGCACCGGCGAGGTCGCCCGCGTAATGTCGAGCGTACGCACGCTCGGAGAAACCCTCGGGCTCATTCGGTTGCTGTGCGATCTGTTTGTCGAGGTCCGCGATGGCCGCGGCATGATTCGACAGCTCGCCATTCACATACGCGCGTTCATGCAGATAGCGCGGATTGTCGGGGTCGGCGACGAGCGCGGCGTCGAGATCGCGCAGCGCATCGTCATAGCGATAGTCCTCCACGGCGGCATAAGCGCGACCGAACAGCAGCGCGGCGCGTTTTTTGTCATCGGTCTGCGCATCGATCGCCGCATTGCAGCGCCCGCGCCAGTCCGCAGTTTTCAGATCGCCGTGAGGATCGCATGAAGGTTCGAGCAGATTGCCCGCAGCCAGGCATTGCGTCGTGACCGCCGCGCCGAGCAAACAACCCAGGAAGATTCGTCGCATGTTGCCTCCCGTCCCCCGCGGCGCTGACTATAGCGGGGCGACCGTGGGGAGGTCAGCCTTCGAGCCCGTGGATCCCGCACTCACGCTTGAGCCCCGAGAACCGCAGCTCGTCGGCCGACTCCACCTCGTGCAGCGCCTTCGTCGAATGCCAGTCGCCGATGGACACGTAACCCTTGTCCCAGAGCGGGTGGTACGGCAGCGAGTGCGCCTTGAGGTAGAGATAGATGTCGCGGTCGGACCAGTCGAAGATCGGATGCACCTTGAACCGGCGATCACGCACTTCGAGAGCGTTGAGCTTCGCGCGGCTCTCGGCCTGGCTGCGGCGCAGCCCCGCGAACCACGTCGACGTGCCGAGCGTCGCGAGCCCGCGGCGCATCGGCTCGACCTTGCGCAGCTCGAGGTACTTGTCGAGCCCGGCGCGGCCCTGCTCCCAAAGCTTGCCGTATTGCGCCTCGAACCAGCCCGCGGACTGGCTGCTCTGGAACACCTTCACGTTGAGCGCGAGCTGCTCCGTGAGCCGGTCGATGAACTGGTACGTCTCGGCGAATAGATAGCCGGTGTCGACCACGATGACGGGGATCTTGGGATCGGCCTGCGTCACGAGATGCAGCGACACCGCGGCCTGCGCGCCGAAGCTCGACGACAGCGCATGCGGTCCCGGCAGCCGCTCGAGCGCCCAGCGCACGCGCGTCGCGGCATCGACCGACTCCAGCCATTCGTTGACGCGGCCCAGTGCCTGCGGGTCTGCGGCCAGCTGCCGCGCGGACAGATCGACGCGCGGCGCGTCGTCGGGCAGCGCATCGACGCGCTGCACGGTCCGGGGCAGGTCACGCACGGCAGCCTCGCTCAATTGATTTTCTCCGTCGTCAGCACGCGCGCGCGCCACAGGAAATCGCCGAAGCGCTCCTCGGGCTGCTTCTCGGCGCGATAGCGGCCGAAGAGCTCGTCGAGTGCCTTGAGGATCGACGGCTCGTCGATGTTGTCGCGATAAATGACGTTCAACCGCTCGCCCGTGTGATCGCCGCCCAGGCGCAGCGTGTAGCGCCCCGGCGCGCGGCCGATGAGCGCGATCTCGGCGAGATACGGGCGCGCGCAGCCGTTGGGGCAGCCCGTGATGCGCAGGCCGAGCGGGATGTCCTTCATGTTCTGCTTCACGAGCAGCTCTTCGACGCGATCGACGAACGTTGGCAGATAGCGCTCGGCCTCCGCCATCGCGAGGCCGCACGTCGGCAGCGACACGCACGCGAGCGCGTCGCGCCGCAACGGCGTCGTGAACAGCGCCTTGCCGAGACCGTGATCCGCGACGATCTGGTCGATTGCCATGCAGTCGGCCTGATCGACGTTCGCGATGATGAGGTTCTGGTTGCCCGTGAGCCGGAAATCGCCCTTGTGGATCGCGGCGATCTTCTCGAGGCCGGTCAGGTGCGGCGCACCGGGACGATCCGCGACGCGGCCCGACTCGATGCGCAGCGTGAGATGCCAGCGTCCGTCGTGGCCGCGCAGCCAGCCGAAGCGATCGCCCTGCGTCGTGAATCTGTACGGCCGCGCGGGCGGCAGCTCGAACCCGAGGCGCTTGTGGAGCTCGGCCTTGAACCACTCGACGCCGCGATCCGCGATCGTGTACTTGAGACGCGCATGCTTGCGGTCCGTGCGATCGCCGAAGTCGCGCTGGATCATCACGACGGTTTCGGAGACCTTGAGCACCTGCTCCGGCGTCACGAAGCCGATGACGTCGCCTATGCGCGGGAAGGTCTGCGATTCACCGTGCGTCGCGCCGAGGCCGCCGCCGACGACGAGGTTGAACCCGAGCAGCGCGCCCTCTTCGAGACCGTCCCGCTCGAGGATGGCGATGTAGCCGAGGTCCTGCGAGAACACGTCGACGTCGTTGTGCGGCGGCACGACGATGCCGGTCTTGAACTTGCGCGGTAGATAGACTGGCCCGAGGATGGGCTCCTCTTCGGCCGGCCCGACGAGCTTTTCGCCGCCGAGCCAGATCTCGTAGTACGCGCGAGTCTTCGGTTTCAGGTGCTCCGAGAGTTTCACCGACCAGTCGTAGACCTCCTGGTGGACCTTGCTCTCGACCGGGTTGGCGCTCGCCATCACGTTGCGGTTCACGTCGCCGCAGGCTGCGATGGAATCGATGAGCACGGCATTCATCGCCTGCATCGTCGCCTTGAGATCCTTCTTGATGACACCGTGCACCTGGAAGGCCTGGCGCGTCGTGAGGCGCAGCGTGCCCGTCGCGTGCGTGCGGGCGAGCCGCGAGAGCGCGAGCCACTGATTGGGCTGCACCACGCCGCCCGGCAGTCGTGTGCGGATCATGAAGCTGTACGCGGGCTCGAGCTTCTGGTGCTCGCGTTCGGCGCGCAGGTCGCGATCGTCCTGCATGTAGCTGCCGTGGAACTTGATGAGCTGCGTATCCGATTCGCGGATCGCGCCGGTCAGCGGGTCGGCGAGGCTCTCGACGAGCGTGCCGCGCAATCCGCGCGACGCTTTCTTGATCTTCTCGACCGCGCTCTCCGGCTGCAGCTTCGGCGCGATCTCGGGGCGTTCGAGGGTGTCAGTAGACATCGCGCAGGTACCGTCCGTCCGCCGTGAGATCCGCGACCCAGGCTTGCGCGTCGTCCGCGTCGAGCTTGCCGTGCTCGCGCACGACGTCGAGCAATGCGGCATGCACGTCGGGTGCCATGGCCGTCGCGTCGCCGCATACATATAGACAGGCACCGTTCGCGAGCCACGAATACAGCTCCTGCCCGGCCTCGCGGATGCGGTGCTGCACGTAGATCTTCTGCTCCTGGTCGCGCGAGAACGCGACGTCGAGCCGGTGCAGCGACTTTCGTTTCAGCGCGCCTTGCCATTCGAGCTGGTAGAGGAAGTCGTGGTACAGCGAGCGGCCGCCGAAGAACAGCCAGTTGCGGCCCGTGGCGCCCGTGGCCTCGCGCTCCTGCACGAACCCGCGGAACGGCGCGACGCCGGTGCCGGGGCCGATCATGATGATGTCGCGCGCGCCATCGGCCGGCACGCGGAAACGCTCGTTCTTCTCGATCCACACGCCGACGTTCGAGTCGACTGCCGTGTTCACGACGAACGCCGACGCGGCGCCGGCGAGCAGCTTGCGATCGGTATCGCTGCCGACGACGGCCACCGTGAGGTGCGCCTCGTCGCCGACCGCGGCCGGGCTCGACGCGATGGAATAGACGCGGCCCGTCACGGGACGCAATGCAGCCACCAACGCCTCGGCGGTCCATTCGGCCGGATATTTTGCGAGCACGTCGGCGACCTGCGAAGTCGCCGTGAGCTGCGTCAGCGCGCGCGGATTACGCGTGTCGAGCAGCTCCGAGAGATCGGCCTTGCTGCGATCCTGCACGGCGACGAGCAGCGGGCGCGCGATGCGCGTGAGCTCGCGCTCGTCGCGCAGCCACTCGAGCAGCGTGTGAGCCTTGCCGTCGTGCGTCACGCTCGCGGACGCATCGAGCTTCGTCGCCTTCAACACCGCGTCGATCGCGGAGTCCGGATTGCGATGCACGATGCCGAGCGCGTCGCCGGGCTTGTAGAGATTGCCGAGACCGGGGAATGCGAGCTCGACGTGGCGCACCTCGCGCAACGCGCCGCGACCGACGATGCGCTGGTTCGCGAGGATCTCGGCCGTCGCGGGCTGCGAACGCGTGAGCTCGGCCGCGACGGGCTGGCTCGACGCGAGGGGCGCGATCTGCACCGCCGCGCCCTCGCCCGTCTTCGGCGCGAAATCGCGCACGCGCGCGAGCGCGTCGTCGGCCCAGGTCTTCGCGAGCTTCTCGAAATCCACATCGCAGTCGACGCGCGGCAAGAGGCGCTTTGCGCCGAGCTTCGCGAGACGTTCGTCGACGATGCGGCCGGCCTCGCAGAACTTGGGATAGCTCGAATCGCCGAGCGCGAGCACGGAGTATTGCAGCTCGGGGAGCTGCGGTGCGCGCTTGGTGCCGAGGAATTCGTAGAGCCCGCGCGCCTCGTCCGGCGGATCGCCATCGCCATGCGTGCTAATGACGATGTAGAGCAGCTTTTCTTTCGCGATCTCGCGCGGCTGGTAGTCGCCGGCCTTGACCATTCGCGCGCTGACGCCGGCGGCCTGCACGGCTGCGAGCAGCTTCTCGGAGATCTTGCGGCCGTTGCCCGTGTGCGAGGCGGAAATGATGGTGAGTGCGGGGGCCGCCTGCGCCGCGGTCGCGAGCTGCGGCGCGGCCGCAGCGCCCGCCGGAGCGCCGAGCACGTGGCCCGCGACCGACGGCGCGCCGCTCGGCGTCGCCGCGGCAACACCCGCGAAATATCCGCTGAGCCACAGCAACTGCTCGCGATCGAGACCCGTGGCGAGCTGCGTGAGCAGCGGCCGACGTTCGTCGGGGATCGGGAATTTTCCCTGGAGGATGGTTGCGCCGCCGTTGCTCACTCGTTGGTCCTCACAGGCCCGGGTCCGCCTGGTGCAGGAAGCCCTTGTTCTCGAGATAGCGCACGATCTGATCGACCGCCGTGCCGATCGAGAGCTTCGACGTGTCGAGCGTGATCTGCGGCGCGATCGGCGGCTCGTAGGGCGAATCGATGCCCGTGAACTCGCGGATCTGGCCCGCGCGCGCCTTGACGTAGAGTCCCTTGGGATCGCGGCGCTCGCATTCCTCGAGCGAGGTCGACAGATAGACCTCGATGAAGCTCGCATCGCCGATGCGCTCGCGGATGCGGTTGCGGTCCGCGCGGAACGGCGAGATGAACGCGGTGATCACGATGAGGCCGGCGTCGACGAACAGCGCGGACACCTCGCCGATGCGCCGGATGTTCTCCTCGCGGCCCGCGTCGGAGAAGTCGAGGTCCTTGTTGAGGCCGTGGCGCACGTTGTCGCCGTCCAATAGATAGGAGTGGTGGCCGCGCTGCACGAGCGCCTGCTCGAGCGCGTTCGCGAGCGTCGACTTGCCGGCGCCCGAGAGACCGGTGAACCACACGACCGCGGGCCGCTGGCTCTTCTGGTTGGCACGCACCTTCGCCGAGACCTTCGTCGGCTGCCAGACCACGTCCGTCGTGGCGCGCGCCTGCGTCGGCGCGATGACCATGCCGGCTCCGACGGTGCCGAAGTGCAGCAGGTCGATCATGATGAAAGACCCGGTGGCGCGCGCGAGCTTGTAGTCGTCGACGGCGACCGGTTCTTCGAGCGCGATGCGCACGCGAGCGAGCCCGTTGAGATCGAGCGCCTCGGCCTCGCGCGTGGACAGATCGTTGACGTCGATGCGGTGCTGGATCGAATCGACGAGGCCCTTCACGTAGCGACTGCCGATCTTGAATTCGTAGCGTTTTCCGGGCAGCAGCGGCGCCTCGCCCATCCAGATGAGATGCGCGTCGAATGTGCGCGCAAGCGTCGGGCGATGGTCGGGATGCACGAGCACGTCGCCGCGCGACAGGTCGATCTCGTCGTCGAGCACGACGGTGACGGCCAGCCCGGCCGCCGCCTGCGGCAACGGTCCGTCGGCGGTCGTGATCTCGCGCACCTTGCTCGTCTTGCGCGAGGGCAACGCGACCACGGCATCGCCCACGCTGATCTCGCCGCTCGCGACGGTGCCCGCGTAACCGCGGAAGTTCGCGTCGGGACGGCTCACGAGCTGGATCGGGAAGCGCAGCTCCTTGAAGCTGTTGCTGACGATCTCGATGCCTTCGAGCGCCTCGAGCAGCGTGCGGCCCGAATACCACGGTGTTTCCTTCACGCCGCGCGCGACCACGTTCACGCCCGCGAGCGCGGACACGGGAATCACTTCGACATTCGATACGCCGAGCTTGTGCGCGTAGATCGCGAACTCTCCCGCGATGGCTTCGAACTTGGCCTTGTCGTAGCCGATGCGGTCCATCTTGTTGACCGCGAGCACGATGTTCTGCACACCCAGCAACGCGACGATGTGCGCGTGCCGGCGCGTCTGCACGCGGATGCCCTTCTCGGCATCGACGAGCACGACGGCGGCTTCGGCCGTCGATGCGCCGGTCGCCATGTTGCGCGTGTACTGCTCGTGGCCCGGGCAGTCGGCGACGATGAACTTGCGGCGCGGCGTCGAGAAGTAGCGGTACGCGACGTCGATCGTGATGCCCTGCTCGCGCTCGGCCTGCAGGCCGTCGACGAGCAGCGCGAGGTCGGGCACTTCGCCCGTGGTGCCCCAGCGGCGGCTGTCGTTCGCGACGGCGCTCAACTGGTCGTCGAACACCTGGCGCGTGTCGTGAAGCAGTCGGCCGATCAGCGTGGACTTGCCGTCGTCGACCGAGCCGCAGGTGATGAAGCGCAGGAGGTCGATGTCGCGCTGCTGCGCGAGGAACTGGTCCAGCGTGAGGTGCACGGGCGCGGAGCCGGGCTTGGTCTCGATGGCGGCCATGGCCTAGAAATAACCTTCGCGCTTGCGGTTCTCCATCGCCGCGGCGGAGTCCGCGTCGATGGCGCGGCTCTGCCGCTCGGAAGTGGTGGTGCGCAGCATCTCTTCGATGATCTCGGGCACGTTGGCAGCCTTCGACACTTGCGCACCGGTGAGTGGATAGCAGCCGAGCGACCGGAAGCGGACGGTCTCGAGCTGCGGCTTCTCGCCGGCCTTGAGAGGCAGGCGGTTGTCGTCGACCATGATCTTGAGGCCGTCCCTATCTACCACCGGACGCGGCTTCGCGAAGTACAACGGCACGACGGGGATGTTTTCCGCGTGGATGTAGGTCCAGATGTCGATCTCCGTCCAGTTGGACAGCGGGAAGACGCGGATGCTGTCGCCGCGGCGCAGGCGTCCGTTGTAGAGGTTCCAGAGCTCGGGGCGCTGGTTCTTCGGATCCCAGCGATGCTGCGCGTCGCGGAAGCTGAACACGCGCTCCTTTGCGCGGGACTTTTCTTCATCGCGACGGGCGCCGCCGATCGCGGCGTCGCAGCCGTACTTGTCGAGCGCCTGCTTGAGCGCCTCGGTCTTCATGATGTCGGTGTAGCGCGCGCCGTGCGTGAACGGCGTGACACCCGCGGCGCGGCCGGCTTCGTTCGTGTAGACGATGAGCTCGGCATTGAGCTTTCGGGCTGTCTCATCCCGGAACTGGATCATCTCGCGGAATTTCCAGCCGGTGTCGATGTGCAACAGCGGGAAGGGAATGCGGCCCGGGAAGAAGGCCTTGCGCGCGAGGTGCAGCAGGACGGAGGAGTCCTTGCCGATGGAGTACATGAGGAGCGGCTTGGCGAACTCCGCGGCGACCTCCCGCAGGATGTGGATCGACTCGGCCTCGAGGCGTGCGAGATGGCTGAGCTTGGCCGGACCCACGGTCCGGCGGGCCGCCGGGGCGGG
>Ga0081455_10008930_pt1 | contig 10359 bp, 11 predicted proteins | sample TabmetS3T2R1_FD_70207 | JGI IMG/M metagenome (GOLD analysis project Ga0081455, IMG submission 70207) | Tabebuia heterophylla rhizosphere microbial communities from the University of Puerto Rico - S3T2R1 | ecosystem: Host-associated > Plants > Roots > Rhizosphere ... | reverse complement strand
TCGGGCCGAACGCAGTCGTGCCGTCGATCTCGACCCGCGTGCGGGTGAATTCCTACACCAATGTGCATGCGGTCGCCGAGTTGAGCGACGGCAAGCTCTACATGGTCAAGACCTACGTGAAGGCCTCGGGCGGCTGCTCGGCTCCTGCCGCCAAGACCGCGGAGGAAGCGGGAATCGGCCAGCTGCGGTTTCGGCAATTCAGCAAGCCGGCCGACGCGGGCAATCTTCGCGAAGCGCAGATCATGATCCGTCACCCCAACAATTCCGGGCTGCAGATGGACCAGCTCTCGCGGCTCTACATCCCGGCCTATTTCGTCGAGAGCGTGAAAATCTGGCAGGGCGATGAGTTGCTGCTCGCGGTCGAGGGCAGCATCGCGATCTCAGAAGATCCCAACATCCGTTTCAGTTATGCGCCGAACGGGACGAAGCCGTTCCGGGTCGAAGTTACCGACACGAAAGACCGCGTGTTCAAGGGCAACTGGCCGTTCCAGGCGTCCGAGATGTGACGATCGGTCGTTGCGGTCAAAAGCAGCGGACCTCGGCCTCTGCCTGCGCGCGCCTGAGATCATTGATCGCGGCTCTCGCCTGCTCGGTCGTCCGGAACATGACGCCGAGCTCGCCGGGCCGCTGCGAAAGGCTCAGGAAGGTTTCTGCCGCAATGTAGCGGTCGTAAGGCAGGACCAACGCGATGACATCGATCGAGCAGGAGCATTGCTCCAGCGCGTGTCGCGTGTCCCCGTTGGTCTTCATGCAGGCGAAGACATAGTCGGCGCGCGCCGCCGTCGGGTAATCGTTGAGCTCGGCCGCGCCGGCGCATGTCGCCGTCGCGGTAGCGACCACGAGCAGCGGGGCGAAGCACCGTATGCGTGCAATAAGCGTCATCGCCGGCAACGTCGATCCGTGCCGCAATCTACCCCCAGGTCGTGCGGCATGCCATAGGCCGGCGCTTGTGCGACGCGACGGCAGCGGCGCCGCGTCGATGGGTCGCGCGAATGTGATCGAAGGCGCGACCATGCGTGGCTACCCTGCGCGGGCCAGACGAAGCAGGGCCGGACGATGAGACCCACGTCGATCTTCAGACTCGCGGTGGGAATGGCGGCGCTCCTGTGCGCGTTTCCGGCGGCGGCGCAGGACATGATGCGGCACGTCGATCTGACCTCGCCCGAGATGACGTCGGCGGAAATGACGCGCGCCGACGTCGAGGCTGCCATGGCCGCCGCGACCTCGGCACGGCCCGCCGATTTCACGGGCAAGAAGCTTTCGGGCCTCGATCTGTCCGGGCTCGATCTCTCCGGCGCCGTGCTGCGCGCGGCGCGGCTCAACCGCACGAAGCTCACCGATGCCAAGCTCGACCGCGCCGTGCTCGACCAGGCGTGGCTGCTGCAGGCCGACCTCAGTCGGGCCAGCCTCAAAGGCGCGAGCCTCTTCGCCGCGCAGATGCAGCGCGCGAGGCTCGACGCGGCCGATCTCTCCGGCGCGCGCGTCGCCGCCGATCTGACCGGAGCGAGCCTCAAGGGCGCGGTGCTCGCCGGCGCCAATCTCGGCGCTGACATGAAGAACCAGTCCATGGGGCTGATGCGTGCGGTGCTCAAATCCGCCGACCTCGAGCGCGCCGTCCTGCGCGATGCCGACCTCGCGCGCGTCGACCTCGAATTCGCCTCGCTCAAGCACGCCGATCTGACCAACGCCTCGCTCCAGGGCGCCACCCTGGGCGGGGCCAATCTCACCGGGGCCACGGTCGCCGGCGCCGACTTCCTTGGCGCCGACCTCGCATCGACGCGGCTGGTCGCGCCGATCGGGCTCGAACGCGCCAGGAACTTCGACAAGGCGCAGAACATTCAACGCCTGCTGCGCGAATGAGGCTCCCGTTCCACCGCATTCGCCGGCGCCACCGTTCCTGCCTGCGCGCCCCGCTGCTCGCTGCGATCGCGCTGGTGGTCATCAGCTCCGCGGCGGAGGCGCAGGATCGCCGCGGCATCCGGTTCTGGAATCTCACGCTCTACACCGTCTCCGATCTGCGAATGTCGCCGGCGGGAAAGGACGCGTGGGGTCCCAACCAATGCCAGAACGATCGCGACGGCACGGTCGACCATGACGAACGCCTGCGGATCACCGGGATCGAGCCCGGCCGTTACGATGTCAAGCTCACCGACAAGATCGGCCGCGTCTGCACCGTCAGGAATGTCGAAGTGAAGGACGCAGCCGTGTTCGCGATCGAGGAAAAGCAGCTGACCGACTGTCGCCAGTAATGCGCGGCTCACGCTTCGCTATTGCCGCGGAGGGCGTGCCATACTCGCAGCGCGGCGACATTGGCGGCGACGTCGTGGACGCGAAAGATCGCGGCGCCCCCCGCGGCGGCCGCCAGATTGACCGCCACCGTTCCGATCAACGTGCCTTCGATGCCGTCGCCGGTGAGCGAGCCGAGGAACGCCTTGCGCGAGGCGCCGACCAGGATCGGAAAGCCGTAGTCCTTGAGGTCTGGGATGCGCGCCAGCGCTTCGACGTTCTGGCGCGCGGTCTTGCCGAAGCCTATGCCGGGATCGAGGACGATCGCCTCGTCGCGGATATTCGCCTTCGCCGCGAGCGCGAGCGAGCGATCGAAGAAGCGGCGCATATCCGCGAAAATATCGACCGTTCCGTCCCGCTCGGTGCGATTGTGGGTGATGACCACGGCGGCCTCGGTCTGCGCGACCACCTCGGCCATCTTCACGTCCTTCTGCAGCCCCCACACGTCGTTGATCATGACCGCGCCGATTTCGGCTGCGCGTGCCGCAACCGCCGCCTTGTAGGTGTCGATCGACAGCGGCACGTCGAGAACGCGCGCCAGCTCCGTCAGGACCGGCTCGACGCGCGCAAGCTCCTCCGCCGCCGGTACGGGCACGGCCGAAGGCCGCGTCGACTCGCCGCCGATGTCGACGATGTCGCAGCCCTCCGCGACCATGGTCTTCGCTTGGGCGACGGCGGCGTCGAACTCTTCGAAGCGGCCGCCGTCGGAGAACGAATCCGGCGTCACGTTCAAAATGCCCATGACCGCCGGGCGGGACTTGATCTTGTTGAGAAAGGCGTCACGCTTGGCGCGCAACTCTGCGCGCATCAGGCCTTCTCCTTGGCGCCGGGATATTCACATCGCCACCGCACCGCCACCCATTTGGGATGCTCGCTGATCCATTGCGCGATGTAAGGCTGCGCCGTCATCGTGCACTGCTTGAGCGAGATGTCGCTCGAAAATTGCAGGTGCTGCTCCTCGCAATGGTCGGGCAGCGACAATGCGCACACCGTCACTACGATTTCGACAAAACCCATTGCCATGCTCCGTCGGTCATTCAATCACCCTGAATATACGCGATACAAGGCGCTTCGGTTGCGCGGATTCATTCCATCACGGCAAATATTTCACCCTTTCCGAGCACCGCCATGTCGCCGGCGAGCCGCCGCAACGGCGGGCGAAGCGCGGCAGCCGCGGCGGCGCTGTGCTCCCTGACGAAGGCCGCCATCAGCCGCAGCGCCACGAGATCGTGCGCGCCGCAATCGACGAATGTCGGCGACAGCTCGTCGCAACTCTCCCCCAGCACGATGGTGCCGCGCCGCATGAGGTAGCCCGGGAGCCGCCCTGCGCCGCGACGCAGGACCAATGTTCCCGCGATCATCCGGCTGCCGGCATGGTCTCTGGCCCGGCCTTCCACGATGATCGTGCCGCGCCGCAGGCGGTCGCCGGCGCGCGCGCCGACGTCGCCTCTGACCACCACCACGCCGCCGCGCATTCCGGCTGTCTCGCCAGCGAGCGGTCCGCCCAGGCGATCGCCGGCAGAGCCCGCGACCTCGATGTGTCCGCCGCGCATGGCGGACGCGGTCCAGTGCCCGGCATTGCCTTCGACGGTGAGGCGGCCGCCGCGCATCGCCCGCCCGGCCTGGTTGCCGGCGTCGCCCTCGACCACGATCTCGCCGCCCGCCATGTCCTGCCCGATCCGGTCGAGCCGATCGGTGGCGCCCTCGATGCGGATGTGCCCGGCGTCGCCGGCACGCAGGCGGAAGATGTCCGCGACCGTGACGGGATCGCGTGCGGTGTCGAGTTGGAGCCTTGAAATTTCGGCGGCGGTCTTCCCGGCGAGGCGATGCGGCACGAGCGGCGACAGGTCGAGCCGCTCTTGCGGACTGCTGCGCAGCGCCAGCACCAGCGGCGTCATGGCAGGAGATCCTTGAGGTGGAAATGATGCGGCCCGAGCTTGCCGCCGTAGTTGCCGGCGCTGACGCGCAGTGCGCCGCGCTTGGGTCCGAGCTTGACGATGGCCGCAAGGCCGGCCCGCATGGCGTCCCCAACCGCGGTCTCGGTCAGTCCGTCGATCACGATCTCGAGCACGGAGCCGACGTCCGAATCGAGCGCGGTCTTCACCGCGCCCCGCAGCGTCGGGCAATAGGCCTCGTTGGTGGACGCGGGGGCCTTGTACTTGGAGCCCACCTTGGAACCCGACCGCACGATGCCGCCGGGAAACGGCGTGATCACGTCGGGCACCGCACTGATTGCCTTCGTCGCCGCCTCCGCCGCCGCCAGTGTCGTTTCCGCGCTGCGACCCATGATCAGCAGATTGCCGCCACCGACCGCGTTCTTGGTCAGCCCGGTGGTCGCTTCGCAGACGAACTCGCCGTCCATGACCGGCACGCGCCAGTAGTGCTTGCCGGCGAAGCGCTTGGAAATCTGCCAGCCGTCGCCGAAGAAGCGTAGCGCGCTGCCGAGCTTGAGCGCCTCCTCGCCCACGAGGCCCGCATAGCACGCGGTGCCGGCAGTGGTGAGCACGCATTGGCCGACCCGGTTCTGCAACTGCTTCTGCAACTCGCTGGTGGAGACCGCGAAGATGAGCGCACGCACGCCGGGCCGGCGATCCGGCGTCTGCCGGGAGCTCAGCTCGGCGTCGATGCCGGCTTCGCACCCGCAGCCGATCACCGAGGTGGCGAAGCCGGTCATGGTGAGCGCGGCCTGGCGCGCCCAGCGCATGCTGTCGGCGGTGATGACGACCGCCGTCGCGCGCATGGGGAAGGCCTCCGCGAAGGTGTCGTCGATGCGAATGCCTCTGACCATCATCGAGCGCATGGCACCTGCTCGAAAGGATCCGGCCGTCCGATCGCGGCTGCCGGCACACCCGCCATCAGATCGGCCGGGAGGCCGTAGCGTTCGGAGTAATAGTCCCGCATCCGGCGTTCGATCGCCCGGTCGTGTCCCGGCACAACCGTGAGCGCGCGGCCCCAGCGATAGTGCGTCACCTCGCCGTCGCGCACGACGAGATCGCCATCCTTGAACACCAGCGAAGCCGCGCGGAACATCTTGGCGCGGTCGGCGTCATCGGCATAGACCGCGATGTCCGCGACGGCGCCGGTGCCGAGATGTCCGCGGTCGGCGAGGCCGAGGAGCTTCGCCGGAGCGGCGCGCGTCATCGTCGCGACCTCGTCGAGCGAATATTCCCGCTTGATGGACGCAAGCGTGGTCACCTCCTTCACCGCCGGCGGCAATCCCTCGATCCATTGCGCGCGCAGATCGCGGTCCATGAGAAGCGCGAAGATATCCGGATAGGTCGTGAACGGCGCGCCGTTGGGATGATCGGTGGTGAAGAAGACGCGGCTGGGATCGTCGATCAGCAGGAACAGCTCGAGCCCGACGCACCACTGCACGGCGTTGTAGAAATCCTCCGGATAGGTCGTGAACGGCGCGCCGTTGGGATGATCGGTGGTGAAGAAGACGCGGCTGGGATCGTCGATCAGCAGGAACAGCTCGAGCCCGACGCACCACTGCACGGCGTTGTAGAAATCCGCTGCGCGGTAGTTGTACGGCACGATGCCGCCGCCATTGGCGTCGCCGTCGAAAATCAGCCATTTCCTCGGGCTCGCGCCCTTGCGGGCATTGAACTGGCGCAGCACGTCGGAGGAGATCGTCACGGTCTGGCCGAACATGACCTGGCCGACGTCGACGGTCACGCTCTTGCTCGCGTTCACCGCCTCGGCGAGCCGCGCCGCGGCCGAGGAGAATCCGTGGCCGCCTTCCTTGCCGTAGCCGTAGAACTGCAGGTGCGCCAGATGGAGCGGCAGGCCTTCCGCCGCCGCGATGGTGGCGAGCGCGGTGTCGGCGCTGCCGGCGAGGCCGAGATTGTTGCAATGAACGTGCAGCGGATGCGGCACGCCGAGCTCGTGCACCGCGCGCTGCAGCGTCTTGACGATGGCGCGCGAGGAGACGCCGTAGAACGGCACCACGTCGTCGAGCGAGAATTCGCGCAGGTTGGACTTGAAGGCGACGGCGCCGCCGGCGTTGATCACCTTGATGCCGAGCGCGCGCGAGGTCGCGAGCGTCCAGGCCACGTAGTCGCGCACCGCGGATGCGCTCTCGCCCGCGCGCATGAGGCTCAGCAGGTAATCGTCGTTGCCAAGCACCGACAGCGTCGCCTTGTCGATGATCGGAATGTCGGCGAGCTCGAGGTGCGCGTGCAGGGCGTAGTCGGGCGCCACCGCCGGCTCGACCACGGTGGTGAAGCCCATGCCAGCGTAGCGGCAGCCGGTCGCGAAGGTTCCCCATCCTGCGTTCGCCAGCGGCGTCTGAGGCCGCGCGAGCGTCGCGGCACCTTGCAGCTCCGGCATCAGCAGACGCGCCGTATTCACGTTGCTGCCCGCGATGTGGGAATGGATGTCGATGGCGCCCGCCATCACCACTTTGCCGGCGGCATCGTAGGTGTCGTCGGCCCCGGTATCGCCGGCGGGCGCATCGACGATCCGCCCGTCGCGAAACCAGACGTCGTCGACGCCGTCCCGGCCGTTGGCGGGATCGACGACGCGACCGCCCTTGATCCGCGTCAACACGGCGACGCTCCGGCGAACGGCAGCGCCGCGGCGATATGGGAGATGGCGTCGGCGACCGAGATCGTCGTGCTCGGCGCCATCGCCACGATCGGAACGAGCGTTCCGCTGAGCGGGCAATGCTCGACGGCGTCGTGGTCGGTCCCGGGGCGGCCGACCTCGATGTGAACCCGCGGCGCCTGGTCGAAGCTCGCTCCCTGCGCCGTGAGCGCGATCATCGGCACGCGGCGCTTCCACTGCGGCGCCGCTGCGCGGTAGGCGGAAATCCAGAGCGCGCCGTCGGCCTCCCCGCTGTCGACGAGACGCGCAGCGTCATAGCGCCAGGGATCGTGCTCGGGATGGCCGCGCGCGAAGCCGGTGCGCATGGGAAAGCCGGTCATCCAGCCGCAAGTCTGCAGCACGCCGAGCGCATTGTCTCCCGGCGTCAAGGAGAGCCCTGTGAAGCGCGTCGCCGCATTCAAGTCGTCGATGAGGCCGCAGAGCATTTCGATGGACAGCGCGTCGAGCTCCGCCGCCGACCAGACCGCAACGCCGAAGCGCGCGGCGCGCAGATCCGCGGCGAGCGCGTCGAGCACCTTGGCAGCGAGGCGGGTCTTGCCCACGGCGCGCCCCGCCACCCGCGCGCGCAAGGCCGCGAGCAGCACCGGCAAGTCATCCGCGTCGCGGCCGATCATCTGCGCCTGTTCGAGCGCCACACTTCTCGCCGGATCGCGCCCCGGGCACAGCCGGATGATGCGGCGCACCAAGCCCTCTTCAGCGGGCGGGGACGCAGACGGCGCGAGCAGGTGCTCGGGCAGCTCGGGCCAGGCGTCCAGCAGGCCCGCGCCGATGAGCAGCACGACATCGGCGGTGAGCCGCACCACGACCGGCGTCGTCACCATCATGCCGGCCTCGCGCATGACGGCGAGATCGCGCAGCACGGCCTCGGAATGCATGTGATCGACGGCTGCGCCCAGCCGCTGCGCGAGCGCGATCGCGGCGCGCGCCCCGGCAATATCGGCGCCCAGGCCCGCCACCACCGGCGCGCGACACGCTTCGAGCAGTCTCGCCGCTTCGGAGAGTGCGGCGTGCAACGCCACGGGTCTGCCGTCGATCCAGGCGTGGCCCATTTGCGCTTGCCCTGTACCGGCCGGCCGCGCCGGCGCGCAGCTACTTGTCGTACTTGATATAGGCGAAGCGCTGATCCGCCTCCGGCGTGCCCTCGAGCGATCCTCCCTCCTTGCCCGGCTGCCAGTGGACCACGTCCTCGATCTTCTTCGCCAACTCGAAGTCCTTGTCGGTGATGCCCTTCGCCGCATGGTTTTGGAGGCGGATTTCCACCCACGCATAGGACGCCGTGATGTCGGGATGATGCCACGCGCTCTCGGCGAGATGGCCGACCGTATTGATCACCATCAGCGTTCCCTTCCAGCCGTAGGTGCGGTACTTGCGACGGATCCAGCCGCCTTCCAGATACCAGCGCGGCAACTCACGCTGGAGTCGTTCTGTCACCTCCGCATCCGAATAGGTACGATCCTTGCTGCGTTCGGTCATGGCGTGCCACCCTCGATACGACGTGTTCTGCGTTTCGTCTGAGATTGCCAACGCACGCGAGGTGCCGCAGTCTATTCCCGTATTTCGGTTCGAAAAACCCGGTTGCGGAAAAATCTCGGGAGAGAACGCTTGAGCGGTGCCCCTGCCCCCGCGAAGGTGACCGTGCGAGTTCCGGCAAGGCTGCATCTCGGCTTTCTGGATCTCAACGGCGGGCTCGGGCGTCGCTTCGGCAGCATCGGCTTGGCCATCAGCGGTCGGCGCACCAGCATAACCATCGGCGCGGCGGCGCAGATGCGCGTGACCGGTCCCGAGCATGAGCGGGTCAGGAGCCATATCGAAACGATGCGGCGCGCTCTCGATCTGCACGATGGTTACGACGCGACGATCGATGAAGTGGTTCCGGCCCATGTCGGTCTCGGATCGGGCACGCAGCTTGCGCTGGCCGTGGCGGCGGGCCTGCGCCGTCTCCATGGATTGCCCCTCGACGTCCGCAACGACGCCATCCGGCTCGGACGCGGCGCGCGCTCGGGCGTCGGCATCGGCTTGTTCGAGCAGGGCGGTCTCGTCGTCGACGGCGGGCGCGGATCGGCGCAGACGCCGGCCCCGATCGTCAGCCGGCTGCCGTTCCCCGAGCAGTGGCGCATCCTCGTTGTGCTCGACCCGCACCGGCAAGGCGTGCACGGGCCGGACGAGCGCGAATTGTTCGGCAAGCTTGCGCCGTGCTCGGACGCGGAGGCCGCGCATCTGTGCCGGCTCGTCCTGATGCAGGCATTGCCCGCATTGGCAGACTGCGATATCGCCGCTTTCGGTTCTGCGATCAAGGAGTTGCAGGCGCGGCTCGGAGACTATTTCGCGCCCATCCAGGGCGGCAGCCGGTTCTCCAGTCCCGACGTCGCAGCCGCGCTCGATCTGCTCGAAAGCGAGGGCGCGCTCGGCATCGGCCAGAGCTCCTGGGGTCCGACCGGCTTCGCCTTCGTACCGTCGGCAGAGGTGGCGGACCGGTTGCTGGCACGCACGCGCGGCGACAGCCGTTTCCGAGACCTGGACATCCGTACTTGCACCGGGCTCAACCGCGGAGCGGAGATCACGGCTCATGCGGAAGCGGACGAGCCCGAGCGACAACGATGGAAAACAACCCGCGCGTCGGGAGGCACGCCATGACCGACAAGAACATCCTTCACATGTTGTCACCGCTCAAGCACATGAGCCCGTTCGACGCGAACATGGCATTGGACGCGGGCTACGATGCGGTGCTCACCTACGCCAACGTGACGCTCGAGGAGGTGAGCGGCCTCGTCCAGGACGCGATGTTCTCCCGCCCGCCCAAGACCGGGGTGCGGACCGGGCTGTTCGTCGGCGGCAAGAACGCGATCCTAGCCCTCGACATGCTGTCCGCCGCCAAGAAGGCGCTGATGCCGCCGTTCGGCATCTCCCTGTTTGCCGACCCGGCGGGTTCGTTCACCACCGCGGCGGCGATGGTGGCCTGCGTGGAGAAGACGTTGCGCGACAAGAAGCAACGCAGCCTGAAGGGGCTTGCGGTCGCGGTCTTCGGCGCGACTGGCGTGGTCGGGTTTTCCTCCGGCGTCATCGCCGCAATGGAAGGCGCCGACGTCACGCTCGTGGGCTACGACGGCGTCAAGCGCGTGAGCGATGCGGCGCGGGAGATCAAGGCCCGGTTCCAGGCCGAGGTGCGCGTCGCCGACGGCAGCGACGATGGGAAGAAGGCGGACATATTGGCGCAGGCCGAGGCCGCCTTCTGCGCCGGACGCGCGGGCGTGCGCATCCTCTCTGCCGCCCAGCTCGCCGCGGCGAAGCGCCTGCTGATCGTGGCCGACGTGAACGCCGTGCCGCCCGCGGGCGTCGAAGGCCTCGACATGATGGCGAACGGCCAGGAATTGACCCCGCACGGCACGCTCGGCATCGGCCCGCTGGCGATCGGCAACATCAAGTACAAGACTGAATCCGGCCTGTTCCAGAGGATGATCGCCGCGA
>Ga0081455_10008929_pt1 | contig 10360 bp, 12 predicted proteins | sample TabmetS3T2R1_FD_70207 | JGI IMG/M metagenome (GOLD analysis project Ga0081455, IMG submission 70207) | Tabebuia heterophylla rhizosphere microbial communities from the University of Puerto Rico - S3T2R1 | ecosystem: Host-associated > Plants > Roots > Rhizosphere ... | reverse complement strand
TTGTAACATAAAAACAAAATATGTCAACATGGCTGACATAATTGCGACCGGCAAAACCCGCACGGCACCCAGTGTGGCCGAACGCCCTGGCGGCGGGCCTGCACCGGCGGAGCCTATCTGGGACATCATCGAACTTCTGTTTTTCGCTTATCGCGATTTCGTTGGCGACCCGGATGAAGTACTCCTCAAGCTTGGTTTTGGCCGCGCCCATCATCGGGTGCTGCATTTCGTCAACCGCAACCCGGGCATAAAGGTTGCCGATTTATTGGAGATCCTCAATATCACCAAGCAGTCGCTCGGCCGCGTCCTGAAGCAATTGGTCGACCAGGGTTATGTTCTGCAGAAAGAAGGTGCGCAAGACCGCCGCCAACGCTTGCTGTATGCGACACCGAAAGGCGAAAGCCTCGCTCTCAGGCTGGCGGCCTTGCAGACGCAGAGAATCAGCCGTGCATTTGGCGAGCTCGGGCCGAACGCACACGATGCAGCACGCCGGTTTCTCACCTCGATGATAGATGTCGACAATCGCGACGGGGTATTACGTTTGATCGAGCGCGCCGGCCGTCATCGAAAGCGCGGGGCCGAGTGAGGGAGGAATCTCGGCGATGACACTGCCCGCGAGCCCTCCCGACGACGCTCCGCACCTGCTGGTGGTCGATGACGATCGCCGCATCCGCGATTTGCTTTCGAGATTTCTGGCAAGCGAGGGCTATCGGGTGACGACTGCGGAGACCGCTACGGACGCGCGCGCGAAACTGAAAGGCCTAAGCTTTGATTTGCTCGTCCTCGACGTGATGATGCCGGGCGAAACCGGCTTCGATCTCGCCAAGGCCATTCGCGGCGATTCCAACGTTCCGATCCTGATGTTGACCGCCCGCGACGCCGCGGAGAGCCGTATCAGAGGTCTCGAGATAGGTGCTGATGATTATCTCTCGAAACCATTCGAACCTCGCGAACTGTCGCTGCGCATTGCGAACATCCTCAGGCGAGCGCAGCCTGCTGCGCCATCACCGGCAGAATCAGTCCGCTTTGGACCATTCGTGTATCATCTTGCGCGCGGCGAATTGCGGAAAGGCGAAGAGATCATTCGGCTGACGGACCGCGAGCGTGAGATGTTGCGGGTCCTCGCGCACTCGCCTGGCGAAACGGTGCCGCGTTTGTCGCTCGCCGGCAATGGCGGCTCTGTCAGCGAGAGGGCAGTCGATGTGCAGGTCAACCGTCTGCGGCGCAAGATCGAGAACAACCCCGCGAATCCGCTGTTTGTGCAGACGGTGCGGGGCATCGGCTATCGCTTGGTAATTACCTCATGACCAGCCTGGATATCAGCAATGGTGTCCGCAACGCGCTTACGCGCCTACGTGAGGCCTGGGAGTGGTACGACGCGATTCCGCCGGTGCGACGCATTCACAGCGCGCTTTCCCAGGTGGCTGACGGCTGGCGCCGGGTCAGTCACTTGGTCAACGGCTTCATGCCGAAAGGGCTTTACGCGCGTGCCCTGCTTATCATCATCGCGCCGATGGTGATTTTGCAATCTGTGATCGCGTTTGTATTCATGGAGCGGCATTGGAACGTCGTCACGAAGCGGCTTTCCGCTAGTGTCGTGCAGGACGTCGCAGCGCTCATCGATATCTACAGCGCCTACCCGCAGGATCCGGATCACGCACAGATCCGGCGCATCGCGCAGCAGCGACTCGGGCTGGTGGTTGATTTCCTGCCGTCGACCGACATGCCTCCGCCGGGACCCAAGCCGTTCTTTTCGCTACTGGATCAGGCGCTCTCTGACGAACTGCGCAAGCAGATTGGCCGGCCTTATTGGATCGACACTGTCGGCAAATCGGCATTGCTGGAGATTCGCGTCCAGCTCGACAGCGCGGTGATGCGAATATTCGCGCGCCGAAGCGCAGCTTATGTCTCCAATTCGGAAATTTTCCTGCTCTGGATGGTCGGCACCTCGACGGTCCTGCTGACTGTCGCGATCATTTTCTTGCGCAATCAGATCAGGCCTATCCTGCGCCTTGCTGACGCCGCCGAGAGTTTCGGCAAGGGGCGCGAGGTGCCGAACTTCCGCCCCCGCGGCGCTCGGGAGGTGCGGCGCGCAGCGGCCGCTTTCATCGAAATGAAGACTCGAATCGAGCGCGCGATCGAGCAACGGACGGCCATGCTTGCAGGCGTGTCGCACGATCTGCGCACTGTTCTCACGCGCTTCAAGCTTGAACTCGCGTTGATCGAGGACTCGCCCGAAGTCGAGGCGATGAAGAAGGATGTCGACGAAATGGCGCGCATGCTGGAAGCCTATCTGGCGTTCGCGCGCGGTGACAGCGGCGAGACTTCCGCGCCCACCGATATGGCGGAGTTCCTTGAGGAGCTACGGCTCGATGCGGAACGTCACGGCCACAAGACAACCGTCGTCTTCCATGGACCACCAATCGTGACGGTGCGCCCCGCGGCGTTCAAGCGTTGCCTCAACAATCTGGTTTCCAACGCGGCACGCTTTGCGCCATCGATTTCGATCTCCGGCCATCGCGATCACCGATATCTCACCGTAACGGTCGACGATGACGGCCCTGGCATACCGGCGGGCTTGAGAGAGGATGTGTTTAAGCCCTTCCTGCGGCTCGACGACGCGCGCAATCAGGACGAGGGCGGTACCGGGCTTGGCTTGGCGATTGCGCGCGATATCGCGCGATCCCATGGCGGCGATATTACGCTGGGAGATAGTCCTCTTGGCGGATTGCGGGCGACGGTGCGAGTGCCCGTTTAAGCCGCCTCTGCTTCCTCAGCGCGTGCGCGACGGCGGCGGCGCGGCCCACGCAGGACGCACCTTGGAATGGCGCACAGGTCGTCCAAGAAACCTGCCCACCGTTCCGCGCTGATCAAGCTGCGGTCGAGGGCTGCCATAGTCCTGTCATGGGCCTGATCTTCGTCGTCCACCCAGACAGACAGTACGCGCGCAAACATGAGCGCCGCTCCTTGCGCGCGCAGGGCGCCGCGGGGGCCCGACGCGTTGATGCCCGCAGCTTCCAGCATCCAGTGTTGCGAACGCACCGACATCGCATTCAACGCGAATGCGAGTCCCGGATTGCGCCGCGCCGAAATCATGAGGGAACGCACAGCTTCCTTGTACGGGGCGAGGGCATCGAGGCGCCGCATCAGCACGTCAAACAGGCGCTCGCGTGGCGACTCGTCCTCCATCATCGCATCGGTGCCGGCAAGCACAAGACGATCGATCTCTTTGGCGTGCGCCGCGAAAATGGCCAGCGTGGAGCCAAATTCAGCGCGCAATTGTGAAAGTTTTATTCCAGCTTGGCCGGCTACTTCGGCAAGGCCAATGTCCTCGAAACGACGCGTCGCCAGGAGGGCCATGAGGGCGCTTATGGCCTTCTCGCGGTCGCTGGTACCGCGGGCTGCCGGCGGAGGAGGAGGTGAAGTCCTACGCTGACGTTTCGACCTGCGCGCCATGACGGCCTCCCATTGGCGATCGTATACCTTTAATTTAGGTCTGGCATGGGGAAGGTTCTAGGGCGGGAACTCAGCCCGCCAGGTCGCGCGACCGGCGGGTGGCCGCCTCAATTGCCTCGGTCAAGAGACGCTCGAGGCCTTCAGGTCCCATCAGCACTTCCAATGCTGCCGCCGTGGTGCCACCCGGCGAGGTTACATTCTGTCGCAGGGTCGCGGCGTCAACATCGGATCGGTGCATCAACTCGCCGGCCCCGGCGACGGTTTCACGCGCAAGCCGGGTCGCAAGCGCAGGTGGCAGTCCGGACGCGATACCTCCGCTGGCCATCGCTTCCGCCAGCAAGAATACATAGGCGGGACCTGAACCGGACAGCGCCGTCACCGCGTCCATAAGGCGCTCGTCGCGGACCCATTCCACTTTGCCGATGGCCGCAAGCAGGCTCGATGCCTGATTGCGGTGCTGGCCGGAGATATTCGCATTGGCGACTGCAACGCTGATGCCACGGCCGATGGCCGCCGGCGTGTTTGGCATGGCGCGCACGATTGCCGTGCGCGGCGGCAAGGAATTCTCGAGGAATTCGATGGTGCGCCCGGCCATGATGGACAGAACGAACGTGGACTTATCGATGTATCCAGAGAGAGATTGCAGGGCTTCAGACGCATTCTGCGGCTTTACGGCAATCACCACAGCAGCGGCCACCGTCGCTTTGATTTTCGGATTAAGTCGGAGGCCTCGCCGCGCCAGTGACCTCAGCATTTTGCCTGGCTGTGGTTCGATGACTACGACCTGCCTTGGCTTGAGACCGCGTGCCAGCCAGCCGTCGAGCATTGCGCTGCCCATCTTGCCAGCGCCAACCAGAACAAGGGTGCCGCGAAATTTTGCTAATGTTTTGGCAACACGGTTCGCCATGGCCGATCACCGGCCTTATGCCTCACCCGAGGTCTCGAACATAGCGGCGTCGAGTGCATCGCGCGCAGTTTTGCCGGCCCAGACGACGAATTGAAAGGCAGTAAAGTAGCGCTCGCAAGCCTCAAGTGCAGTACCGAGCAGTGCCTCGCACTGTTTGCCGGAAGCTTCAGTCCCGCCTGCCAGTACCAGCGCGTGCCGAAACATGATCATTCCCTCGGCGTTCCAATGGTCGAAATGCCCCACCCAGAGCCGCTCATTGATCAGAGAAATCAGCGCCTGCACCTCGGCGCGCCTTCGTTCCGGTACTCGCAAATCGAAGGCACAAGCCAGGTGCAGGGCCTCGATGTCACCCATCCACGTGTAGGAAAGCTGATAGTCAGTCCAGCGCCCGGTGACCAGAATGGTAATTTCGTCATCGCTGGAACGCTCGAATGACCAGTCGTTGCCCGCCGCCAGGCGCTCCACAACGTCAAGAGGATTGATTCGAGATTCTTCCGCGAGGCTGGTCAGGGACATGACGTCTCCGCTTGGCTGAATTGAGCGAGAGGAAACGCACGCCACCACACGCACGGACCGGGCAAGACTCCAAGCGGGGTCTGGCCACCAGTTGACGCTGAGTTTACGGGATGCCTTGACGGCGAAAGCGAATCACCAAGCGATTCGACTATAACCTGCTTGATTCCGCTCGCCAAAGGCATCGTCAAGTGTCATGAGCCGTGATTTGCCCGTCATAGGCAACCCGGCGGAGCCGACTCTCCACAGCCATTGCTTCGTCGCCGATGACTCAGCGGTGGATAATTTCATCCCGATCACTTGGAGCGAGCGCAGAGAGTGGAGACGCGAATCCAGAGACGTGCACACTCGCATTGCCTTGGCGCCGGACCGGCGCTCTGTCTGGTATGGCGATGAGGTTGTGGCAGGCTCAGTCGAAAAGGCTTGAGACCGACTCTTCGGCGGCAGTGCGGCCGATTGCTTCGCCGATCAGCGAGGCTATTTGCAGAATACGAATATTCCCGGCAGACAGAATGTCCTTTGTCGGCTGAATCGAGTCCGTGATCACGAGCTCCTCGAGTCGGGAGTTCGCGATGCGCTTGGCGGCGCCGCCTGACAAGACGCCATGACTGATATAGGCGTAGACCGTCTTGGCTTTGTTTTCGATCAAGGCGTCGGCAGCATTTACGAGCGTACCTCCGGAATCGACGATGTCGTCCACCAGAACGCAGGTATAGCCGGCAACGTCACCGATCACGTTCATTACTTCGGATTCACCGGGACGTTCACGACGCTTGTCGATGATGGCCAGCGGCGCGTTGATGCGCTTTGCCAGCCCGCGTGCACGTACCACGCCGCCGACATCGGGCGAAACGACCATCACGTTGTCAAGCTTCAACCTCTCGCGGATGTCCCGAACCATCACCGGCGACGCATAGAGGTTATCGGTCGGGATATCGAAAAATCCCTGGATCTGACCGGCGTGCAGGTCCAGCGTCATGACGCGGTCTGCACCGGCACGAGTGATAAGGTTGGCGACGAGCTTCGCGGAGATTGGCGTTCGGGGGCCAGGCTTGCGATCCTGGCGGGCGTAACCAAAATACGGAATGACCGCCGTGATGCGGCGCGCGGAGGAGCGTCGCAGCGCGTCGATTATAATGAGCAGCTCCATCAAGTGATCGTTGGCCGGAAAGGAAGTCGACTGGATCACGAAAACGTCCGCGCCGCGTACGTTCTCCTGAATTTCGACGAAAATTTCCATGTCCGCGAACCGGCGGACGACTGCTTTGGTCAGCGGAAGCTTGAGATAATTCGCGATGCCTTTTGCCAGCGCAGGATTGGAATTGCCGGCGACGAGCTTGATCGCTCCGTTCTTGCCCGACATCTTTAGCCCTCGCCCTCACTCCCCACCACAGGCGGCGTGGTCATAACAAGGCAGGCACGGCGCGGCAATACACCAGTAGGGCTTTGTACCTCAGCCTTGTGCGAAAGGCCGCTTGGCAATCAACGGCTGGAAGCTGCAAGTGTCAGGGCTTCTCGGCCCGACACCGCGGCAGTCCTCGGCCGCCGGGGCGGTAGAGGAACGGGTTCGGCATCGTCGGTACCGGCCTCAGCGGCAACGGTCTGCACAGGATCAGCCAGCGGGTGGAACAGGCGAAATATTCCCGCAGCTTCAGGTGATGATTCCTGCATGTCAGCCATCGCCACTTGCGGGTCGCTCGTCGGCAAAATGCCAGGGGCCACCGTGGGCGAGGTCAGGAACGCTGCGAGCTGGTCCATGCTGCTGCGGGCAATGCGGCCGAGCATTGCGTCGTCGGCAGCCGCCCAGGCGTCCCGGGGTCGGCCCTTTGCCGTCTCCTCGCCGCTGATGCGAAGCGCGCGATGCTCATCCTGATCAAAGACATCCCATACCCAGGAGACCGTCGTTTGATGCTTCGTTACTTTAACAGCGAGATAGCCGCGCACGCGGTAAGCCGACGACTGTTCGCGTGAGATGACCGCGAGCCGGCGTGCCTGTGCCTCTTCATTCAGATTCTGCACCAGCTTCTGGAATTGACCGGGCGGCAGACCGTCAAGTGAGTCGAACGCGACCGTAGCGCCGCGCGGTTGCGCAGGCGACAATACCTGGCCATCGGGATTGCACCCGGCCAGGGCCAGCGCGCAGATCAAAATGCAAGCTGATCGTGGGCCGCGCGACAACGTACCGGTCGCGCGGCGACCCCAGCTGGACCCCATCAAACACCCCCCGCGGCCTTATCTTTGATCTTGGTTCTCGCGGCCGATGGAAAGCGTAGCGAAAAGGGCCCACTCGAGTCTAGCTAAAGACACGCTCCGATCGTCGCAGCTGCGCTAATCGGCGAGCGCAATGGCACTGATGTGCCGGCCGTAATCCGGTTCGCCATTGTGGGTTGTGCGCCGATAGCTGAAGAACCGGTCCGGCTCTGCGTAAGTGCACAGGCCGAGATCTTCGAATTGCGCGATGCCGGCACGCCGAACGCATGTGCCGATGTAGCCGGCAAGATCAAACAGCGCGTGCTCCCGTTTTTGCGACGCCGCGAAGAAACGCGCATTGACTGCATCTGCCGAAAGAAAACGTTCAACGAATTCCGGGCCGACCTCATAGTTTTGTTGTCGGATCGTCGGACCGAGGGCGGCGGTCATTGCTTTGCGATCGGCCCCGAGTCGCTCCATCGCAGCGATAGTGGCTTCAATCACGCCTGTAAGCGCTCCGCGCCAACCGGCATGGGCGGCGCCGATTACGCGCGCATCGCCATCCGCCAGCAGCAGCGGTCCACAATCGGCCGTCGACACCCCGATTGCCAACCGCGGCACCCGCGTGACGATTGCGTCTGCGCGCGGGCGAGTATCGCGCGTCCATGGCTCTTCGGCCACGACCACGTCGGGCGAATGGATCTGATAAGCGGTCAGCAGGCGATCGGGAGTCACGCCCAATATTGCCGCCATCCGTGCACGGTTCTCGGCAACATTTTCGGGCCGATCGTTGGATCCAACACCACCGTTGAGCGAGGCATACACGCCGGGCGAAACGCCGCCGTAGCGCGTAAAAAAGGCGTGCCGAATATTTGCGAGCGGAGCGAGTATGGCGGCTTGCAGCATCGTTCAGTCTGGATGACCCATCACTTCGATTGGTCCGATAGATAAGATGCCCATCGATGTGCGACCAGTTATTTCGTTTCGAAGCCGGGGGGCACGCCAAGCGCGGGATGCGCGAAGGCAGCAACTTTGAACAGTTCACCCATGGCGCTCCGATTATGACCGATCAGCCGTTCAAGCGCAGAATCGATTTCACGGCGGTGTGCGCCCTTGGCTCTCAAGGCCGCAGCGCGGTGCTCGATGCCGAGACGTCGCAGGAATTGAGATTGTTCGATCGGCCCGAAGCCGATTGCGCCCATTGCCTCGACCGCTCGGGTCAGTGCCCGAAAGTCTACGTGAGCCGTCAGGTCCAGGCTGCCGGGGGACGCAAGAGGATCTGCATAGGCATGCTGACCGACAGCCTGCAGGGTTTCCCCAAGGCCTGTTTCGGTATGACCATAGTCGATCACGAGCGCGGCGCCTCGATCGTCTGCGGCGCGCCGCCCAAGTTCTATGGCCGCAGTGTCGGCGCGCCATTCAAAAATCGCGCCGGCCCGCGGTGCACGCAAGGCAGGCGGTAGGAGCGTGTGAAAAAATGGAATTGGCTCAGGGGCAATTGTGAAAGCCAGTTGCCCAGAAGCGTCAATCTGAATGCGACGCTCGTGCCATCCACGCTCTGTTTTTACGGCCTGACTGACAGGCAAAGCATCGAAAAACTCATTGGCCAAAATGATCGCAGGTCCTTTCGGCACTCCTGCAAGGGCGGAATGCCAAAAGACGGGAACACCTGCGTCTGCCAGCGCCTTTTCCTGTTGCGCTTGCAGAATGGGGCTGAGCTCCACCAGGTGCACCACGACCGCCCCAAGGAATTCCGGAACAATCCGAACCGCGCGCAGCGCGTCTTTCATCATCGTGCCACGCCCGGGACCGAGCTCGATCAGGCGTACGTTTTCAGGTGCGCCCATCTGTTTCCATACGGCGGCAACCCACAAGCCGATCAGTTCGCCGAACATCTGACTCACTTCCGGGGCGGTAACGAAATCGCCCCGCGCGCCAAACGGATCATGAGTGGTGTAGTAGCCGTGCGTGGGATCCGCGAGGCACAGCGCCATATACTCTGCGACGGGCATTGGCCCGCCCGCCAGAATGCGCCGCCGGATTTCCGGCTCTAACGGCGACTGCTCGACCACGATCGACTCCGCCGCGGGCGATGTCTCAGCGCGTAGACGATGAAACCGACACCAGCCAAGAAGAGCGGCGCCGACAGCAACTGCCCCATCGTCGCGCCGCCCCACAGGAAGCCCAGTTGCGCGTCGGGCTCGCGGAACAGTTCGCAAAAACTGCGGGCGACTGCGTAGCCCACAGCGAAGCACCCGATAATGAGACCTGGCCGCTTTAGCGCGCCAGCGCGGATCAGCGCCGTTAGAACAAGGAACAGCAGCAGCCCTTCCAGCGCCGCCTCGTAAAGTTGGCTCGGGTGGCGCGGCAAGGGTCCGCCGTGCGGAAATATCATCGCCCAGGGCACGTCAGTGGGACGACCCCACAATTCGCCGTTGATGAAATTGGCGATGCGGCCGAGAAATAGACCGATTGGTCCGACGGCGCAGGTGATATCGCCAAGCGAGAGGACTGAAATGCTGCGGTGGTATCCGAACAGCAGGACTGCAAGAACACACCCGATAAATCCGCCGTGGAATGACATCCCGCCATTCCACAATTGCACGATTTCGATTGGATGCGAGATGAAGTGCGGAAGGTCATAGAACAGGACGTAGCCGACGCGACCACCGAGGATGATGCCGATCGTGACCCACAACACGAAATCATCGAAATCCGCGACGGTGAGGGGAGCTTTGCCACCCCACAACTTCTCCGAACGAATGAGCACGCGTGCGTAGGCCCATCCGATGAGAATTCCGAAGATATACGCCAGGGCGTACCAGCGAATGGCGAACGGGCCTAGGTGCACCAGCACCGGATCGAACGCGGGATAAGGGATAACAAGTAAAGGCATCGCGATATCCGAATCGGCGGCAAACCCGCCTGAAGTTTAGTGCTAGCATGCCGGGCCTTGCGGCGGCATGACCGGATCGCCATTGTGAATGTTATCTGGAGGCAAAAAATGACCCAAACCAGCAACCGTTTTTTCGACGAGATGGCGCGTTTGATGAACGATGCCGCTGGCGTGGCCCAAGGGGTGCGGCGCGAATTCGATACGCTGTTTCGAACCCAGGCGGAACGTATCCTGCGCGATCTGGATGTGGTCCAGCGTGAGGAATTTGAGGCCGTCAAGGAGATGGCGCGCCTCGCCAGGGAGGAGAACGAGGCATTGAAGGCGCGCATCGCCGCGCTGGAGACGAAGACACAAAAACCCGCCAAAAAGGCCAAGGATTCGGCGACCGATTAGCCCGA
>Ga0081455_10008928_pt1 | contig 10360 bp, 8 predicted proteins | sample TabmetS3T2R1_FD_70207 | JGI IMG/M metagenome (GOLD analysis project Ga0081455, IMG submission 70207) | Tabebuia heterophylla rhizosphere microbial communities from the University of Puerto Rico - S3T2R1 | ecosystem: Host-associated > Plants > Roots > Rhizosphere ... | reverse complement strand
TTGGCGATCACGGCATGCGCATGCGTGACATCCTTCGCGGGCACCTGCTGGCTCGCCTGCGCCCGGCTCCCCTGCGAGGATCGGCGTGAGGCCGGGGCCCATTGCCCTTTTTCTGCCCTCGCTCTGTTTTGGCGGGGCCGAGCGGGTGGCTATCAATCTGGCCGAAGGCTTCGCCGGTCTGGGTCTGCCGACTGATTTGGTTGCGGTGAGCGGCCGGGGCGAGTTCGCCGGGCAGATTCCTCCGGGAGTGCGGCTGATAGATCTCAAGGCGTCTCGGGTTATCCTGGGATTGCCTGCGCTGGTGAACTATCTCCGGCGGGAGCGTCCGGCCGCCGTCATTTCCTTTATGGCCCATGCCGGGATTGTCGCACTATGGGCTCGGAGGCTGAGCGGTACCTCGACCCCTATTATCTGCACTCTGCACACCACGCCGGCTCAGGCCGCCCGCAACGCGTCCAAGATCCGCAATCAGGTGATGCCGGCGCTGCTCCGGGCCTTTTATCCCTGGGCCGATGAGCTCGTGGCGGTATCCCATGGTGTCGCCAAGGGGCTGAGTCAGGCCACAGGCCTTCCGTTGTCGAGGATCCGGGTGATCTACAATCCAATAATCAATGCGGAGATGATCGCGGTCGCCCGGCAGACTCCCGACCATCCCTGGTTCTCCCCCGGGGAGCCGCCGGTCATTCTCGCAGTCGGACGTCTGGCGCCGGCAAAGGACTTCGCGACGCTCATCCGGTCCTTTGCCGAAGTGCGGCGTCGCCGCGCGGCGCGCCTCCTCATTCTCGGAGAAGGGGAGGAGCGGCCCGCGCTGACCGCTCTGGCAGAGGAGCTCGGCGTGGCCGACGATGTCGCCCTCCCGGGCTTCCGGGAGAATGCCCTTGCCTACATGGCCGGCTCTGCGGTGTTCGTACTCTCCTCCGCCTGGGAGGGCCTTCCGACGGTCCTGATCGAGGCGCTTGCGGCGGGAGCTCGGGTGGTCGCTACCGACTGTCCCAGCGGGCCCAGGGAGATCCTCCAGGAGGGCCGGTTCGGTGCCCTGGTCCCGGTGGGCGATGCGGCTGGGCTGGGAGAGGCCATACTCGACGCGCTGGAGCGACCCAGAGCAACCGTTCCTCCTGACGCGCTGAGGCCCTTCACCAGGGACGCGGCGGTGCACCACTACCTTAGCCTGATCGAGAATGCGTAAATGATCTCGCGGCTCGAGAGCCCCAGGGTCCTGCTCCTGTCTACCAGTTTGGGCCTGGGCGGTGCCGATCGCCAGATTCTCCACCTGGCCAACGCACTTCGCGCCAAAGGCTATGAGGTACGCGTGGTCTCGATGACGCCTATCGAGGAGATGGGGCAGCAGGCTCTGGCCGCAGGCTTGCCTATCATGAGCCTGAACATGCGTAGAGGCCGAGCCGATTGGGGATCGCTCGCGCGACTGGTGAGCCTGCTGCGAAGCTGGCAGCCCCACCTGCTCACCAGCTTCATGTACCACGCCAACCTCTTAGGACGGATAGCCGGCAAATGGGCAGGGATACCTCTGATTGTCACCTCCATTCGCAGTGAACGTAACGGCAGCGCTGGGCGGGATTGGCTGATGCGGGTGACCAACTGGATGGATCATTGCTGCACCACCAACTCACGGCAGGTGGCCGATTCTCTTCGAAGACGGGCACTGCACCCGGGCCAAAAGTTGAAAGTCATCCCCAATGGAGTGGACCTCGCGGCACTCACGGCCTCGATGGATGAACGCCTGCGGATCCGTCATGAGCTGGCGTTGGCACCAGGCGAGTTTCTCTGGCTGGCGATTGGGCGACTTTGGGAACAAAAAGACTACCCGACGCTGCTCCAGGCCTTTCAGCCCTTAGCAGGCGCTCCAGCCCGATTAGCCATCGCTGGCCGGGGGCCGCTGCTGGAGGAATTGCAACGACAGGCAGTCCAGCTCGGTATTGCATCGCAGGTCACGTTTTTGGGGGTCCGGCACGACATCGCGGCACTCCTCAGCGCTGCCGATGGGTTGGCGCTGTCTTCCGCGTGGGAGGGAATGCCCAACGTTGTGATGGAAGCTCTCGCCGCTGCAACGCCGGTAGTCGCTACTCAGGTTGGCGGGGTAGCAGAGGTGGTGGAAGCAGGCAAGAGCGGGTTCCTGGTACCGCCGGGGGACCCTGATGCCCTCTCGCGAGAGATGCAACGCCTCATGTCCCTGTCGGTCGAGCAGCGGCGCCAGATGGGAATCTGGGGACGCGATCACGTGGCCGCCCACTATAGTTTGCAGGCGATGGCCGAGCGCTGGCTGGCTCTCTATGAAGAGCTGCTGATGCAAAAAGGGCTCTTCCCCTCGGTGGCTGATCGGGAGCCGTATGGGATGACGCATCGGCAAGATATTCGTCCAGCCAATAACCGGAGCCGCTGACGTGGTCGCTCACATCTTTACCTGGCTGTTCGTCTTTACCGTCCCCTGGCAGAACGTGGTGTTCATCCCCGGTCTCGGCACGATCAGCAAGCTTCTGGGGATCGGGGCCATCGCTGGAACGCTCCTGCACGTGCTCTTCAGCGGGAAAGTACGCCCGCTGATCTCGTTTCACTGGCTCGCCATTGCCTACCTCATGTGGATCCTCATGTCCGCGTTCTGGGCGATCGCTCGTCAGGAAAGCATCCTGAGCGATGTCAACACCTACGTCCAGATCTTCGTCATGATGTGGGTCATATGGGAAGCCGCCCCGACCGGCGCTCGACTCACCGGTCTGTTGCAAGCCTATGTGCTGGGAGCCTACGTCGCCGCGGGAAGCACCATCTTCAACTATCTCACCGGCGCGGCAATCAAGCAGGATGCCACGCGGTTCTCGGCCAGCGGCTTCGATCCCAACGATCTCGGGATGCTGCTGGCCCTCGCGGTGCCGATGGCCTGGTATATCACGACCAAGTCTTCGAATCCGTTTCAGCGGTGGTTGAATCGCCTTTATTTCGTCGTCGGTAGCGTGGCTATCCTGCTGACCAGCTCCAGAGGCGCCCTGGTGACGGCTATCGTGGCGCTGGCCGTCATCCCGTGGACTCTCACCCATGTCCGGGCCGGTCTCCGGATTGGCGTGGTCGTGATCGCCGTCGGAGCGGCGGTTGTCGCGGTGCAACTGGTGCCGGAAAAATCCTTCGAGCGGTTGGCCACTACGACATCGGAGCTGGAAGAGGGTACGCTGAACAGCCGTCTTCGGATCTGGAAGGAGGGTCTTGCTCTTATCCCCCAGCGTCCCTTCCTGGGCTATGGACCGGCGGGCTGGTATCCGGCGGTAGGCATGAGGATTGGGAATGTCGCTCCGCACAACACCTATCTGGCAATCGCAGTAGAAGAGGGTTTGGTCGGACTATTTCTGTACCTCTGCCTCTTTGTTGTCGTGCTGGCCCGGCTGCTCGCGCTCCCAACCTTCGAGCGTCGGGTCGGGCTGGTACAACTGGCGACGCTCATGGTAGCCATCCTGCCGTTGGGTTGGCACCAGAACAAGGCATCGTGGCTCGTCCTGGCGCTGCTGGCAGCGTGGTCGAGTGTGCCGGTGCCGGCGCGCCTCGAGTCGACACCGGTGGAGCCCCAATACCCGAACCCGCGGCGCCCGGTGCGCATCCTTCCTCCGGCCGCAATACGGTGAGCGCCCCAATGGCGAAAGCGTCTCAGGCCAGCCCTCGAGTCAGCGTAGTCACTACCGTGTATAACGGGGCGCCCTATAGTGACCGAGCCATCCCCAGCATCCTGGCCCAAACCTTCGACAACTTCGAATTCATCCTGGTCGACGATGGCTCGCAGGACGACACCCCCGATATCCTCCGCCAACTGGCGCAGCGCGATCCTCGAGTTCGAGTTTTCTCTCCCGGCCGACTGGGGGTGGCCGCGGCCGCGAACTACGGCATCTCGCAGGCCCGGGGAGAGTACATCGCCCGTCAGGACTTTGACGACCGCAGCTACCCCGACCGCTTGCGGTTCCAGGTGGCGTTTCTCGACGCCCACCCGGAAGTCGGTGTCGTGGGCTGCCAGTACGTCCTGGTGGATGAGAACCGGGACGAACGCTACGTCCGCATACCTCCCGCCGAGCACCCGGCCATTGTCGCTTCCATGGCGAGGTATATCCCTTTTGCGAACACCCTGGTTGCCTTTCGTAGACAGGTATGGACCGAGGCGGGCGGGTACCCTGAGGTCGCCGACTTGGAAGACCTGCTGTTCTGGGTCAAGGTAGCCAAGCGAGGATGGCAATTCGCCAGCATACCCCAAGTGCTGGGAGAGCACTTCGTGCATCCCTCCAGCTTCTTCCACCGTTCGTTCAAGTACGCACAGCGGCAGCGGGCCCTCGCGTTGGCGCAGGCGCACGCCGTCCGGGAGTTGGGGCTCCCGAGCTGGATGTATATCTACGCCCTCGGGCGGTACGCCTACGCTCACTGCCCGCCGGGCCTGAAGCGGATGCTGCGCCGCACGCTGGGAAGGTCACAGGAGCGAGATGTATGAGCGGGCTGAGGGATTCAGGTCGCGGGGCCGCCGTTGCTTGCTGTCATCGCGGGCGGGCATTGGAAGATCTGTAGCTCGTTGACTCTGAAGTCCAGACGGGCCACACCGACCACGTTGCGGAGTTGGCAGTGGTCGTAAATCCAAGCCTTCAGGTTGCCGATTTTCGGATTGGTGCGGTGCCCACCCCGCGAGGAGTATGGCGCGACGATCCACAGTGTCCCTCTGCGTCCCGACTGATGCAGGAGACTTTCCGACTGCGTGAGGAGAGGGGGATCGGCAACCAGGCGGTGTGCTTCCACTCCCCGCAAGTAGTAACTCATTACTATCGGCTGGTCTGAGAAAACCATATCGTGGGGGTCGAGGCGTTTATTGAGCCAGAGTGCCGCACCCCTGAAATCGTAGCGACGGCCGTCACGATATTGAGATACCAGAGTCGGCGCACCGGCAGAGATGATCACCGTCACCAGAATGCCCGCGAGCAGCCACCGGGGGCGCAACCCCAGATCCACGTCTGCCAGTCGATCGAGCAACACGCCGGTTCCGATGAACAAGATCGGCGTCGTCGGCACGAGGTAGAACGTTGAGATCGGAGTCCGAAACGAAAGAAGGAGAATGAAAGCTAAGGGAAAGACGAGCATGCATGCCAAGAGAAGCGCCAGGGACCGGTCGCGTTGCCTCTGCCACAACAGATAGATCCCCACCGCCGCAATCAATACGAGGGGAAGCGTAAGGCTCTCCACGTAGGCGGACAGAAGAAGGATCTCCTTCAGCCCCTTCATGTCCGGCAGATGGAGTAGGAACTCTCCGCGCGGAACCCGATCTCGCTGGCTAACCCATCCCCGCAGCATCGGGATGAACCGCAGTGCCACGGCAACGGCTATGATGAGGACGAGCCCTGCTCCCCATCGCACGCTTTTCTGGCTCCAGAGCAACCTCAAGCGGTCACGCCGCAGATAGGTCGCGGCGAGCCATATTCCCACTCCTCCCAGCAGGAGGACAGAGGCAGGATGTGCCAGCACGGCCAGCACCCCGGTAAACAGGCCGAGCAAGAGGGCAGAGCGGCTGCGGTCCCGGATACCTAGGTAAATGGCAAACGGATACACGGCCGACAGCAGGAACACCAGCGTCCAGTAGCGCCCGAACTGCGAGTAGTAGACGTGGAGACCGCTGACGGCTAGCAGGAGAGCTGCAAAGAGCGCCGCCCGCGTCCCGACCAGCCGACGAGCCACCAGATACAACGCCGGAATGGCAAGCACCCCAAAGATCGCGGGGAGCAGCCTGATCCCAAACTCGTCGAGCGGGACGAAGGGCTGGACCAGGTAATGGTTGAGCACATATAAGAGCGGACGGGGATTGCGGGGCTCCAGGTTGATGGAATCCCGCAGCGTAAAGAGCTCGTCGCTGTCGAAGCCCCAATCGCCGAGCCGCCAGAAACGCAGCGCGCCGGCGAGGACAATCAGGCCGACCAGGAAGATGGCAGGCGCAGGTTCCCGCCGATGCTCGGGAATGGCGGGACTCACCCAGGATTCCTCTTTCAGCTCACCTTCTTCCACATGCATCAGAGTCTACCAACCGCCCCGGCGGAGCAAGATAACCGGGACGGTCTTGAACATGATGCGGAAGTCTTCCGCCACCGACTGGCGCCGGATGTACTCCAGGTCGTAGTGCACCTTGGTCCGCACATCCTCCAGCGAGCGATCGTAGTGGTGGTTGATCTGGGCCAGCCCGGTGATCCCCGGCTTGGCCCGCTGCCGCAGGGGATACTCGGCGATGTGCTCCCGCAGCTCGGCGAAGATGGTGGGCCGCTCGGGCCGGGGCCCCACGATGTTCATCTCGCCCCGGAGCACGTTGAACAACTGGGGCAGCTCGTCCAGCCGGTACTGGCGGAGCAGGCGGCCGATGGGGGTGACCCGGGGATCGCGCTGCTGGGCCCAGACGGCGCCGCTGTGGTGCTCAGCGTCGACCCGCATGGTGCGGAACTTATAGATGGTGAAGGGCCGCCCGCCCAGATCCCGCTCCCGCCGGCGATTCTGAGGACCAGTGACGGACACTCGTCGGTCCAGTCCCACTCTCACTTGAGTGTAGAGTACCGGACCCCGAGAACTCAGGCGGACGAATAAGCCGACCAGCATCATGACCGGCAACAGCACCATTATTGCGGCCAGCGCCAGGATCATATTTACCACACGCCGGAGCCATTCGGGACTACGCGACGTTTCAGTCCCGGCGCTACTCCAGTCCCGGTAGCGCGGGCGAATCAGCGGCGACTCGAGCCCGGTGACGGCGGGGATCGAGGGGTTGCTACTGCGAATGCCGGACATCGCAATTCCCATGATGGGGCTCACACCAAATCAAAGGATGAATCGAGCACTCGCAAGCCAAAGGGGGAGACCATTCTCGCCGGTAGGGCGGGAAAATACCTTAATACACGTCGGGAAAGATCCCTGTGACGCGACTCACGCAGCATCCTGGCGGAGATCAGCTCGCTCAGTGCGACCGGCGCTTAGTGGGCGGACGAGCTTCGGTAAGCAATGGATCCGGAGCTTCGCCCAGACCAAAGCTGGCCAGTCGCTGGCTGAACTCAGAGCGTTCGATAGGGTCGGCCGAGTTCGAAGACTTGGTGTCGCCCTCTTGGTCGGGAGGGACCTCGGGCAGCGCGTCGCTGGGCATCAGTCGTATAACTTCTACTGGGAGTTCGGCTGAAACTCGAGAATGGCCTTGCTCCGCTTCAAGGATGGAGCCGCAAATTCGGCGGCACGTCCCAGCACAGCCCGAAGCCTCAATAATTTTCGGAGCTGTTGGCCCTGCACAGACTTAGGAATTCGGAAGCCGGCTTCATCCGGGCGCACCGGGAGGAGCGAGCGTTGCTCCCAAACCACAGCGACCACGGCTGAATTGCCACAATCTGCACGGTGTCAAGTGCCGTGGCATCTCAGCATCCAAACTGTGGCGCGCCTCCACCGATCAACCGCGGAGCAACCGGCCTCGCCGGCGACAAGCTCCTGTGCTATAGGGTCTTATCTGTTTCGGTCGAAAGCGCACGACTTCTGCAAGTGACGGCGGAACTCCCGGGCGGCTACGCTAATCTCTCTGGTTAAGACGCAATGGCAAATCGAGACAAGGCTTCTTCCACGCCCCTAGTTCTGATCGCGAACGATCAGGAATGGTCGGCCCGGTCCCTGGAAAGCATTCTGGCGCCGAGCGGCTATTCGGTTGTTCGAGCCTACACCGGACAGCAGGCCCTGGAGCGAGCGCGAACCGCTCAGCCCGATCTCATCATCCTCGATGCCCAGATGCCCGATGTTCATGGGTTCGAGGTCTGCCGTATGCTGCGTAGCGACCCGCAGTTCAGCGCCACTACCCCCATCATCATCACCACCTCAGGGCCCTCGGGCAGGACTCAGCGGCTGGAAGCCTACCGGGCAGGCGCCTGGGAATTTCTGGGGCAACCTCTCGATGGCGAGGCGTTGCTGCTCAAGTTGAACACGTTTCTACAATGCAAGCTCGAGGTGGATAGCCTGAGAGATGAGAGCTTGCTCGACGCCAGTACCGGCCTCTACAACATGCGCGGGCTCTCCCACCGGGCTCGCGAGATCGGCGCTGACGCCTTCCGGCGCCGCGACCCACTGGCCTGCGTAATATTCTCGCCCGAACCCGAGGGTACTGGAGTCAATGATCCGGTGGACGAAGAGGTTCAGCGCATCGCTGAACAGGTCGGGCAGCTGTTGAAACGCACCGGCCGCGCCTCCGATGCTATCGGCCGATTGGGCCATGCTGAATTCGCGGTGATTGCCCCGGCCACCACCAGCGATGGCGCCTTGCGGTTGATCCAGCGCCTGGGGGGGAACATCGAAGCCTCGCCCATCCCGGTGCGGGGCGGCGAGCGTACCCTGCGAGTCCGGGCCGGGTACTGTGCTGTTCCGGACTTTGCGGAGTCGCCGGTCGATGCCGTAGAGCTACTCCTCCGGGCCACCACCGCACTTAGAGACCTCAAGCGCGACGGGGACTCGGAGCAAGTCCGCGCATTCGATCAGACACCCCTCGGGTACACGACCTGAACCGTTCCCGCCACAGCTGTAGAATGGAACCCACGATCTGAGGCCAACTTACGAATAATGGCTGTGGCCTCAAAACCTCACCTGCTTGACATCTGCCTCAATCTGTGGTAAAAACGTTACTCCTGCTGTCTCTCCGGGAGCCCTATCTACACCCGGGATCGTGTTCTAGACACTAAAGCTTGAAGGCTCGCTTGAGCCTGACCTGAGTTAACCGACCGCCCTGGTTGCGGTCCCGCCCCCGGGAGTTTGCAGGATGGCTAGCCCCATCGTCCAGACCGAGCGGAAGGTTCCTTCCGTCTCCGAAAGTACTGCCCGCGATCCCCTCTCGATACCCAGCGAAGTGAAGGCCAGCATTCGAGTGCTTGTCGTCGACGACGAGCGCACGTTGCGGGAGAGCTGCGCGAGCGTGCTGCAGATGGACGGCTACAACGTGACGTTGATCGGACGGGGAGAAGAAGCCCTGGAGACGGTTCGGCGCCGGAAGTTCGACATCATTCTGGTGGACCTGTACATGTCCCAGGTCTCCGGGCTCGAGATCCTGCAGGCCACACTGGAGGCCTACAAGGACACGATTGTGGTAGTCATGACGGGAAATCCCAGCGTCACCAGCAGTATCGAGGCGCTTCGGGCCGGTGCTTGGGACTACCTACCCAAGCCGTTTTCTGCCACCCACCTGCAGGTGCTCATCGGGCGCGCCTCTCATGCAGTGATGATGGCCCGAGAGGCCCAGGACCTCCGGGTTCAGTTGATGAAGCAAGTGGGACACAGCGACAAGATCGCTCTCATCGGGATCTCGCCCCTGTTCCGGAAGGCCGTGGACCTGGCTCGCAAGGTGGCTCCTACCGACGCGTCCGTCTTTATCAGCGGGGAGAGCGGGACCGGTAAGGAAGTCATCGCTCAGTTCATTCACCAGAACAGCCGTCGGGCTGGTCGAGCGCTGGTCCCAATCAACTGCGCCGCGCTCCCGGAGCCCTTGCTCGAATCCGAGATGTTCGGACATCGCAAGGGTGCCTTTACCGGTGCCGATCGTGATAAGCCCGGCCTGCTGGAGACCGCTAACGGCGGCACGCTATTTCTGGACGAGCTGACCGAGATGTCCATGCCGCTTCAGGCCAAACTGCTGCGGGTTATTCAGGACGGGGTGGTGCGGAGGGTCGGCAGCGAGCAACAGGATGCCGTCGTGGACGTGCGCTTCATTTCCGCCACTAACCGGGAGCCCCAAGAGGCTGTCGATGAGGGCGCGCTCCGGGGCGATCTGTTCTACCGCCTGCGCGTCGTGCCGATCAAGCTTCCACCGTTGCGCAAGCGGCCTGAGGATATTCCACTCCTGGCCAATCACTTCCTCACCTACTACTGGCAACGTCACCGCCAGATGGGTGACCGGCCTCCGCGTCTGAGCGACGCGAGCGTAGCTTTCTTGCGCTCACGACCCTGGCGGGGCAACGTTCGTGAGCTGCAGAATGTCATCGAGCAGGCGGCGTGGATGTCCGACGATGGCGAAGTCGATGTTGGGGATCTGCCTGAAACGGTCCGCTTCGCGTCAACCGAAGGTCTGATGCCGCGCCGCGAGCGTCGTCGTCGACTCGCCGACGACCTCTACAGCACGCTGATTGACGGCCACTACACGTTCTGGGGCCACATTCATCCGCTCCTGCTGAAGCGCGACATCACACGGCACGACCTGCGCCAGCTCGTCAGCCTCGGCCTCACGTCGACGAGGGGGAACTACCGCGGGCTGTTGAAGTTGTTCGGCATGGCGGAGGGCGACTACAAAAGGTTCATGAACTTCCTGGCGGCGCACGAGTGCACGGTGGACTTTCGCCAATTCCGG
>Ga0081455_10008927_pt1 | contig 10361 bp, 6 predicted proteins | sample TabmetS3T2R1_FD_70207 | JGI IMG/M metagenome (GOLD analysis project Ga0081455, IMG submission 70207) | Tabebuia heterophylla rhizosphere microbial communities from the University of Puerto Rico - S3T2R1 | ecosystem: Host-associated > Plants > Roots > Rhizosphere ... | reverse complement strand
CTGCCAGAGGCGCACCGTGTCTCCACGGGGCTTGGCATTTCCGTTGCTGTTATCGATTCCGGGATCGACAGCACCAATCCTGAACTGGCAGGTTCAATCGCAGATGCCTTTGACGCAATCGACGGGGCGGCGAGGCCACACAAGCACGGAACGGCAGTCGCCGGCATCATTGGATCGCATGCCAAGCTCATGGGAGTCGCACCCCGGGCGAAGCTGCTCGCCATCCGTGCCTTCGCCAGTGAGGGCGGCAGGATTGGAGCCGACGGGACGACAGACCACATCGTGCGGGGTATCGAGTGGGCCCATCAACGAGGCGCGCGCGTCGTCAACATGAGCTTTACTGGACCGCGTGATCCGCTCCTCTCACGGGAACTGCGCGCGGGCAAGGAAAAGGGTATCGTCTTCGTCGCGGCCGCCGGCAATGAAGGCCCGAATGCCGTTGCGGCGGACGATAGCGTCATCGCCGTGACTGCCAGCGATGCAACAAGCAACCTTTATCCAGCTGCCAACCGGGGCCCTCACGTGTGCCTCGCAGCTCCAGGAGTCGACGTGATGGTGGCGGGTCCTGCCGGCACGTACGAGTTCGGGTCTGGCACATCGATGGCCGCCGCGCATGTGAGCGGCGCTGTCGCGCTCATGTTGCAGTCGCGCCCCGATCTGAGCCCAACCGCCGTGCGCACCATTTTGCTCAACCGCGCCCGTCGTCTCAGCACTGAAACCGGCGGCGACGGCAATTGCGGGATCGGTGTTGTGGACGCCCTCGCGTTGGTCACTGAGCCAAGCGAAAGGCAAGGTCCGGAGGGGGCAGGCTCAACAGCTCTAGCCGGTGGAGGAGAACATTCGACAGTCGGGATCAGTCGGACAGTATCGCCTTCGACATCTCGGCGAGATCAGACGAAAGATTAGTCAGGCGAGTATCGTCAGCTCGCGCGAATGCACAAAAGGTCTGGGCGAGCGAAGGTACGCTGCTTATCCGGTTTGTTGTGGTCACAAACGGTGGCAGCGAGACGAATCCTTGCTTTTTGCGAGTTGATAACTTCGGTTTCCCGGGAAACCGGTTTCGAAGCAGCATTTCGAGATCGTAGACAAGGGAACGGATCACCGTGGCCCAAGATGAGGCCTTCGATGTCTTCCTGAGCTATAGCACCGCTGATGCATCCAATGCACAGCGACTCGCGCAACTGCTCCGTTCGCGTGGTCTCAAGGTTTTTTTCGATCGTGACTACCTCACGCCTGGCCAGGCGTGGCCAATGCTCCTGGAGAAGCATCTGCGTGCGTGCCGGGCCGTTGCCATCTGCCTGGGGCCGGAAGGGCTTGGACCGTGGCAACAACGCGAGCAGTACCTCGCGCTCGATCGCCAAGCGCAGGAGGATCATTTCCCGGTCATTCCGCTTCTGCTGCCTGGGGCGAAGGATCTGCCGCTAGGTTTCCTGAGGCTGAGCACCTGGATCGATCTCAAGGCCGGAGTGGAGGATTGGCCCGCCCTGAACGTCCTGGAGAGAGCAATCAGGGGCCAGGCTCCGTCACCTGATGATGCTGGCCTGCCAGACGCGCGCGCCTCCGTCTGCCCTTACCGGGGGCTGGAGCCCTTTCGCGAAGAGGATGAACACTTCTTTGTTGGCCGCGAGACATTCGTCTGCACATTGCTCGAAAAGATCGGCCAACGACCCCTGGTCGGCGTCGTGGGGGCATCGGGCTCGGGAAAAAGCTCAGTTGTGCTAGCCGGACTCGTGCCTTCGCTGCGTCAGCGCGCCGATGGCCGGGTTTGGGAGATTGGGGTCATGCGCCCGGGGCCCCACCCATTGCGCCAACTCGCCGCCGTTTTCCTGCCACCGGATACGAACCTCGAGGAGTTCGACCGGATTGCAGTGTTGAAGAAACGGGCCGAGCAACTGGCCTCGGGAGAAATCACGCTGGCCGACGTGATTGATGCCACGCTGGAGCGCCAACCGGGCACCGACCGGCTGCTATTGGTCGTTGACCAGTGGGAAGAGCTCTACACCCAGGCACGGGATCTACCGATCAAAGGCAGTCAAGACGCAAAGGACAAGCTGGGTGACGCACAGACAAAAAATGGAGGGATCCGCTCCGAATGCGATACCTTCGTGCGCATACTGCTTGAAAGCGTGCGTAGCGAACCACGACTCTCGTTGGTTCTCACGATCCGCGGCGACTTCTATGGACGGGCGCTGCAGGACCGAGCGCTCGGTGACCAACTGCAAGACGCGATCGTCAACATTAGCCCGATGGCTCGCAGCGAACTCAGGCGGGCAATCGTCGAACCGGCTGAGAAAGTTTCGCTCTCCTTCGAGGCGGGACTCGTCGACGAAATTCTCAGTGATATTGGCAACGAGCCGGGAAACCTCCCGCTCTTGGAGTTTCTCCTCAAGGAACTCTGGGACCGGCATAATTCGGATCGGCGCCTGACCTTCAGCTCATACGCCAGTACCGGTGGCGTCAAACGAGCGATCGCGACGCGAGCAGAGGGGGAGCTGAAGAAGCTCAGCCCTGAGCAGCAGGCTGCCGCTCGACGCTTTCTCATTCGGCTGGTCACGCCCGGTGAGGGGCAGGAAGATACGCGCGCCCGGACGGCGATCCCTCAGCGCGACGAGAGGGTGCGTGAGGTCATCGATCGCTTTGCTGGTGCGCGATTGCTGACGACAGGACGTGACCCAGCGAGCGGACGCGAAATGGTCGAGGTTGGACATGAGGCTCTCATCAGGGAATGGGACACACTCAAGGAGTGGGTGAATGCAGATCGCGAGTTCCTGCGCACAATTGAGCGAGTCAAGGTATCGATGCGGGCGTGGTACGAGGAGAGCGGCAACAAGGACGAACGACTCCTTCCGCCTGGGCGGCCATTGGAGGAAGCCCGTGAGTTGCTTGGGCGTGAGGATAAAGAGATTGGCGACCTGAGAGACTTCGTCCAGGCGTCGATCGCAAAGGATGAGGCGCGTCAGGAGGAGGAGCAGCGGAGCCGCGACCAACAGCAGCACAAGGAACTTATGCTCGCCAGGCGGCTCGCCGAAGAGGAGGCTGCACGAGCAGACACGGCGGAGACGCTCGCCCAAGAGCAAGCGGCGCGCAGCAAGGCCACGAAAAGGACCTACGCGATAAGCAGCCTGTTTGGGTTCATGCTCCTCATCGCCGTTGCGGCGCTCGCAGTTACGCAGTCGCGATCCCTGGATCATCAGGCACGATCGCTCGAACAGCTAAGTCTGGCACAAGAAGAAACCGCGCATCGCCTCAAAGAGGCCCAGATCGCCCAATCGCACCTGCTGGCGCAGTTGTCTCAGCGGAAGACTGGATCGGGCGATGCGGCGGCCGGCATCCTGTTGGCGTTGGAAGCGTTGCCGCGCGATCAGAGCGACCGCCGTCCAGTGGTTCGCGAAGCCGTTGCGGCCCTTATGCAGGCCAGTTTAAGTATCCGCGAACGTGCGGTGCTCAAGCACCAGAACCTGGTTGGCGCAGTCGCTGTCTCGCCCGACGGTCGCATCGTGGCGACCGCATCGGATGACATGTCGGTCCGAATCTGGGATCCGACAAGCAGCCAGGAGCCTGTGGTGCTCAAGCGCCACGACTTGGTGAGCGCTATCGCCTTCTCGCCCGACGGTCGATTTGTAGCAACCGCATCGTTCGACGGGACAGCCCGGGTCTGGGATACGACAAGCCAACAGGAGCGCGCGTTCAACCATGATGGCGTGGTAAGGGCCGTTGGCTTTTCGCCGGACGGCCTCGCATTGGCGACAGGATCAGACGACAAAGCGGTCCGGATCTGGAATGTGACAACGGGCGAAGTTCGTGTGCTCAGGGGGCATCTCGACGCGGTCAAAGCAGTTGCATTTTCCCCTGATGGGAAGGTGCTGGCGACGGCATCGGACGACAGAACCGTCCGCACCTGGGATGTGGCGACGGGTCACGAACGCACCCTTCTCCCGCACCAGGATTCGGTCAGGGCAGTTGCTTATTCACCGGACGGGCGCAAATTGGCGACGGTATCGGAAGACAGGACAGCTCGGATCTGGGATGAGACATCCGGCGAAGGCCCCATCCTCCGCCACGAGGGCGCGAAGGGCGAGATCAGGGCCGTTGCCTTCTCGCCTGATGGCGGCACGCTGGTAACGGTGACACTCGACAATACGACGCGAGTCTGGAATGTCGCAACGGGCCACGAATACGTCGTGTTCAGGCAACCAGACCCGATCAGAGCCGCTGCGCTGTCCTCTGACGGCCGCACGTTGATAACCGCCTTCGACAAGACAGCCCGGATCTCGGACGTCATGACCGGCCGCGAGCGCCTGCTCCCGCACCGGGGCTCAGTCAATACTGTGGCCTTCTCACCGGACGGCCGCACGTTGACGACTATTTCGGACGACAGGGCCGTCCAGGTCTGGGATGTCCCAACTGGCCGTGCACGGATCCCGATCAAACACGAGACCTTGGTCAGTGCTATCGCCTTAACACCCGACGGCCGCACGTTGGCGACCGCCTTATTCGACAAATCGGTCCAGGTCTGGGACGTCGAAGCCGGCCGGCGAGGGCCGGTCGTGAGGCACGAGAACTTGATAAAGTCCGTCGTCGTCTCGCCGGACGGCCACACGTTAGCGACCACATCACTCGACAACACGACACGAATTTGGGATGTGGTGACCGGTCAGGAACGTGCCGAGTTCACGCATCAGGGCGCAGTTACAGCAGCTGTTCTCTCGACGGACGGCCGCACATTGGTGACTGCATCGAACGATGGGAGAACTCGAATTTGGGATGTCGCGACTGCCAGAGCATGGGAACTCGCGCACCGGGGCGTGGTCAAGGCGGCTGCCTTCTCGCCGGACGGGCGCACGTTGGCGACCACGTCACTCGACGGTACGCTGCGGCTCTGGGATGTGGTAACGGGCCAGGAAGGGCCCGCGCTCTCACACAACGATCAAATCGTTGCGATTGCATTCTCTCCTGACGGTCTTACGTTGGCGGCCGCATCAGATGATAAGACTGCTCGGATCTGGGAAATTGCGACCGGCCGGGAATACGCTGTGCTCAAGCATCAGGCACTCATAAGTGCCGTTGCTTTCTCACCTGACGGGCGCATGTTGGCGACCGCGTCCGACGACAAGACTGCGCGGATCTGGGATGTCACGACCGGCCAGCAATGCGCCGTGCTCACGCATCAAGGATCAGTCGACACTGTTATCTTCTCGCCGGACGGTCGCACTTTGGCGATCGCGGCGGGCGAGGCCGTTCGGCTCGTCGCTGTTCCTCCAGGCGACGTCTGGGAACTTATCGCTTATGCGCGCAAAAAACTTCCCATTGGCCGGAAGGAGTTTTCGAAAAGCGAGCGCGAAGAGGCACTCCTGCAACCCCTGCCCGCGAGCTACTAACCTGCTGCGGTCCTGGCATACGCCGAGATCTGCCCAGCATGACAAATGTGCGCACCGCCTCAAGCCGCGATCTTGGCAGCCTCCCTCGCCGCACGCTGCATGCTGGTAGACATCTCAGCCGTTGTAGCCGCGGACGACTAGTTGAGTCATCCAAATTGGTTCGACTTTCACGAAGCATCGCGTGATACTGAAGCGGTCGTCTGTCTCGGCGGTTCTCGCCACGGCCGCCGAGATATTTACTCCGCTCCCAATGCGTTCGGACCAGAGGTCACGACCATGCAAACCTTGAGGGTGGGAGCAGCGCTTCCCGATCCGCCGTTCGAATTGCTGACCAAGCAAGGCCCGGCAGGGTTCGACATTGCGCTGATGCAGCGCATTGCGGAAAAGTTGGGCCGCACCTGGCAACTGGTCCGCTATGACGGCTCCGATTTCAATCGCATCTTTGCCGGCCTCGAGGACGGCAGCTATGACTGTGTCGCCTCCGGCACCACCGTCACGCCCGGGCGGCAGCAGGTCGCCGATTTCTGCGCGCCCTACGCGTTCTCGGGCCAATCGCTGGTTGTCGACGTCATCAGCCATCCCGACGTGCATGGCATCGCCGATCTGAAAGGCCTGGTCATCGGGGTGCAGCAAGGCAATACCAGCCAGCCCGTCGCCAACAAACTCGTCGCCGAACATCGTGCGGCGCAGGTGCGGGTCTATGCCTATGACGAGATCGAGAAGGCGCTGGATGATCTGACGACCGGCGGCTGCGACGCCTTCATGAAACTCGCGCCGGTCACGGCCTGGTTCGTGCGCGACCGGCCGCGCCTGAAAGTCGTCGAGACCGGCATCACGGTAGAACATCTCGGCATCTGCGTCCGCAAGGGAGACACCGCGCTGCGCGATGCGATCAACGCAGCGCAGGCCGCGCTGGCAGCCGACGGCACATTGGCCGCGCTGGTCAAGCAATGGCTCGGCGCCGGCGCTACGCTGCCTTCATGAGGAGGCGGCGATAGAGCCAGGACAGCCCGAGCTCTCACGGGAACGGGTCCAATTCCCGAATGTTCTTAGTTGGCCAGTTCTGGCCCAAGCGCCGAAGGATGCCATGCCTGGAAGCGATCTCTCCAACATCTACCGCGAATATATAACGTGTCTCAACAATCAAGATTGGTTGCGTCTTGGGCAGTTCGTCGACAATGACGTAGTCCACAATGATCGCCGGATCGGACTGTCAGGTTATCGAGAAATGTTGCGGAAGGACTTCCGTGACATTCCGGATCTGCATTTCAGGATCGAAATTTTGGTCAGTGACCCGCCATATGTTGCGAGCCGCCTGAGCTTCCATTGCACTCCGAAAGGAAACTTTCTCGGCCTTCCCGTAAACGGGAAGAAGATTTCGTTTGCCGAGAATGTTTTCTACGAGTTTCGGAGTGAGAAGATTTGCGACGTGCGGTCGATCATAGACAAGTTGGCTATTGAGGCCCAGTTGCAGCGTAGATGACGCATCGTCACGCTACTTATGCCCCATCTGCCACGCCCCCATCCTGAAGCGGGCGAAAGGCCGGCCCCGGCATCCCCGATCACGAGATTGACAGTTGCAACGAAAGACCGGAATCGGTATCCGGCACATGTGGTTCTATTATAGAACCTATTATAGAACCACATGTGCACCCCCGTCCCAGGAGCGACAATGACCTATCACCGCTATCTCACGATCGACAGCACACGGGTTTTCTATCGGGAAGCCGGAAAAGCCGGAGCGCCGGTTCTGCTGCTGCTGCACGGCTTCCCGGCCTCCTCCTTCATGTTCCGGGATTTGATGGCCCGCCTTTCGGAACGTTTTCACATCATCGCCCCCGACTATCCGGGCTTCGGCTACAGCGATGCGCCTCCGGACGACGTCGCCTACACCTTCGACTATCTCGCCGACATCATGAATAGCTTCACCGGGCAGCTCGGACTGAAGACATACGCGATCTACATGCAGGATTTCGGCGGTCCGGTCGGCTTCCGCCTGGCGAGCAGGCATCCGGAACGGGTGTCGTTCTTCGTCATCCAGAATGCGAACGCGTATGAGGAAGGCTTGCCCGACAGCTTTTGGGCGCCGGTGCGCCAGCTCTGGGCCGAGCCCTCGCAGGAGAATTTCGACAGGATTCGCGAGGCCGGAATTTCGCGGGCCGCGCTGGAGTGGAACTATACGCACGGCGTCAAGGACTCCGAGACAGTCAGCCCCGACAGCTGGGTGCTGCAGGACGCCTTGCTGAACCGGCCGGGCAACAAGGAGCTGATGCTCAAGCTGCTGTACGACTACCGCACCAATCCGCCGCAATATCCGAAGTGGCACGACTACTTCAGGCGCCATCAGCCGCCGGCCCTGATTGCCTGGGGCAAGAACGACATCATCTTCCCGGAATCAGGCGCGCATCCCTACAAGCGGGATTTGAAGCAGGTCGACTTCCATCTGCTGGATACCGGGCATTTCGCGCTCGAGGATCACGCCGAGGAGATCAGCGGATTGATCCGGGAATTTGCCGTCAAGCAAGGTCTCTGATCCCAGCCAAAAAGCTGCGGCTCGGTTGGATATCCCGAGCCGCGGGCATTCGCGCCGGTTAATGCGGGGAGCCGGCTTCGTCGGCCCGCCAGTCGAGGCTCAGGCCGCCACGCAGCGGATGATACATCTCATCGCCGGAATGCTGGGTGAACTCGACATTGATTTCCTCGATCCTAAGGCCAAGGATATCGATGCAGGCGTCGATCAGCGCCTTCGCCAGCTCCGCCCGCTGCTCGGGCGGGCGTCCCCTTCTGATGTCGCACATCAATAGCGCCGCGGGATAAGGCTCGCCGGACGTGCATCGCCACAAGCCGCCCGGCGTCAGCTCACGGATCGCAACCGACACCCTGCTGATGTCGGCCTGCATCCTGGCGGCGTAGATCCGGCCGAGCTCTCTGGCGAGCTGCTGCTTCGCAGCGGGCGAGTATTGGCGGGAAACGTCGAGTTGAAGATACGGCATAGCGCTGACCTCAATTCGCGAGCACAGCTTCGAGCGCCCGGGCGATGGCGAGCAGGCGCCAATCCTGGTTGCGCTCGCCGACGACCATGAGGCCAACCGGCGCCTCACCGGGCAGATGGATCGGGATCGTGATGGCCGGACGATCGAGGAAGTTGAAGAGCGAGGGATTGCGCAGAAGTTTGGAGCGGACATTGCTCTCGTCGCGCTCGCATTCCTCGATGGTCGGCGCGGTCATGGCGACGGTCGGCAGGATGATCGCATCGAAAGGCCAGGTGTCCTGGTCAAAGCGGGCGATGACATCCTTGCGCCATTCCTGCATGGCGGCGTATTCCCATGCTGCAATCGTCGCGCCCTTCTCGACGCGCGCGCGCACATTGGGATCGTAGTCCTCGCCACGCCTTGCCAGCAGCTCCCTGTGCCAGGCAAGCGCATCGACGTATTCGATCACGCCACAACCGTTCCTCGCGTCAATCTCGGCGAAATAGTCGAACCTGGCATCGATCAGACCGGCGCCCGCCTTCGACAGACGCCGACCCGCCTGCTCGAACGCCCGCGCGACCGCCGGGCTCAGCTCATCGAGCACCCCGGTTTGCGGAATCGCGAGCCTGAGACCCTTGGCGCCGATCGGCTGCAACTCACGCCAGGGTTCGCCCGAGATCGTCGCATAGACCAGCGCGCAATCCTCGACCGAGCGGGCGAGTGGCCCGACCGTGTCGAGTGTGATCGAGAGCGGAATTGTTCCCTGCAGCGGCACGCTGCGCTGCGTCGGCTTGAAGCCGACAATGCCGCAAAGCGCGGCCGGCGCACGGATCGAGCCTACGGTGTCGGAGCCGACCGCCGCGACCGACATGCCATCGGCAACCGACACCGCCGCACCGGACGACGACCCGCCGGGAATGCGCGTGCGGTCCCACGGATTGCCCGGCGTGCCGAAATGCGGATTGAGGCCGACGATGGAGAATGCGAACTGCGCCATGTTGGTGCGTCCGGTCAGGACCGCGCCGGCGGACTTCAAGCGCCGGATCACCGGCGCGTCCCGGACCGCGGGCGCTGCGTCATCAAGCGCCTTCGTTCCGGCGAGCGTGACCTCGCCGGCGACATCAAGCATGTCCTTGACCGAGATCGGGACGCCGGCGATCGGCGATGACACAGCGCCGATCTTTCGCAGGCTGTCCTGTGCGCTGGCCACTGCACGTGCCTCATCGGCCCATACCTTGACGAATGTGCGCTTTCCTTCCCCGGCCGGATCGGAAATCCGCGCCAGGCATTGTTCAGTCAGCGAGACGCTCGACACAGCGCCCGAGGCCACGGATCTGGCGTTGTCGGAAATCGCGCCTCCGGCGCTGCCGGTAGCGGTCGCACGTTGAGTTGCCAGGATTTGATGCATGGGTCTTCCTTTTTTTGATGAAAACGGGAACGAGTTCGCACTCGCTCCCTGACTGTTGATTTCTGCTCCGGCTTCCGGAGCGACGAAGTTGCACAAGCCCCGCGACTTCAGGACGCGCTATTGGCCTTGCTCGCCTGATAGGCGGGACGGAGCACCGCGGCCGGACGGGGCGACCTGAATTCGCCGGGCCGCACCATCAGCATCGAAAGCATTCCGATCGCCATCACGATGCCGGCGGCCACGAACATCGAGTTGTAACCATAGGCGCTGACCAGGACGCCGGTGAGCGTCGGGGCGATGATGGAGGCGGTGGCGGCGAACAGGTGCATGATGCCGCTGTTGGTGCCGGTCCTCGATCGTGGCGAGGTGTCGATCACGACGATCCAATACACCGCGTTCGGCAAGGTGTTGAGCGCATTTGCGATCGTCATCAGCGCGATGACGGCGACCGCGCTCTCGGCCCAGGGAATCGCCATGAAGCAAAGGCCGGCAAGCAGGAACGAGCCTGCCGCAAACCAGCTCCGCGCCACAACCAGGCTGCCGGTCATGGCGAGGATCTTGTCGGACAGCCGCCCACCGATCACCACAGTGAGACATGAACCC
>Ga0081455_10008926_pt1 | contig 10363 bp, 11 predicted proteins | sample TabmetS3T2R1_FD_70207 | JGI IMG/M metagenome (GOLD analysis project Ga0081455, IMG submission 70207) | Tabebuia heterophylla rhizosphere microbial communities from the University of Puerto Rico - S3T2R1 | ecosystem: Host-associated > Plants > Roots > Rhizosphere ... | reverse complement strand
TTCCTGCGTACGCGTTCGGTTGGCAACCATAGCGTACTTGGATATCCTCTTGTGTTCAATTTGGGCTATACACAAAATTCGCCAGAGTCCAATAGACTAAGTTAGAGGCATGCTGTATCACATAATCGGGCCAAGGTTTCTCACCTCAAGAACGCATGACCATGGTGGACAACTCTGGCAAAGCACGACTCATGATGTCGCTACGTCGGGAAAGGCAAACGCCTGCATCAAACATGTCTGAATACCTTCCCAGTCACGTGCTGAGAGGTGCCCAATCACCCGCACTGCGGCCGGCGTGGCCATCCCAAAGTACGCCCGAAACGCCGAGGGTTGACGCAAGCCTGCACTGGCCCAGTCGGCAAGCACATAATCAAGCGGGGTGGTGGCCCGCGACACCCACCTGGCTTGTCAGCACCCCTAAGACCAGATCCGGACGATGCTGATGATAGAGAGCGCTAGAGACAACGACAGCCGGGCGGCGCTTGGTGCCTGTCGCGCCGACAAAGTCGACCGTCACCACATCGCCAGGGTCAGCCATACGCCTCATCCTCGAGATGCTGATCAATATGCTGCCAGCTTGCTTGGGTGAATTCCTGCAGGTCTGCCTCCGTCCAGGTCTCGCTCTCATCGACCACCGACTGGGGCGGAATATCATTCAGAATTAACACCGCCAGGCGTAAGCGTTCGGCTGCGGGTAAGGATTTAATTGTCTGTTCGTAGAGCTCATGCACATTCATATGTTGGCATCCAGTAGAGTTGAACAACCATATCGCGCGTCACGCCACGTTGCGATGATAATAGCGCAGTAACCCGCCCAGGCGATCGCGACGTCTGACTTGGCCACTGTGGCTCCCAAGACCCGGCTCAGGTGCGATGAGCTGGTTGGCGAGACCCTGATGATTCCGCTCGGTGTGATAGTGGCTCAAGTACTGCTGGATCGTATAATACAAGACATCTTCACCCAGTATCACCATCTGACTCAGGGCCTCCTCCTTGATGGAGCGCACGAACCGTTCGCAGTGGGCATTCAAATTCGGACTACGGGGTGGCAAGAGAATCGGTTCCACACCACTGTCCTTGAGCAATGCATCAAACGCCTGCGTGAATTTCGTGTCTCTGTCGTGGATCAGATAGCGTTGGCCCAGGAGGAATCCAGCGCAAGGATCCGTGAGCTGTCGAGCACATTGCTGCATGAAGGCGGCCGTGGGATGGGGTGTAATGCCGGCAATCTGGACCCGGCGTGTAGCGAGTTCCATGACGACGAGCACGTAATACGTCACCAAACCGTGCCATGTCGCCACCTCCACCGTGAAGAAGTCCGTGGCAGCCAGCACCTCCCAGTGCAGCGTCAGGAACTGCGCCCAGCTCATGCCCGCCTTTCGCCGTTGCGGAGCAGGGTCAATAGAGTGCCGACGCAGGATATTCCGCACGGTCAGCTTGTCGATGCGATGTCCCAAGTTCGCTAGGGCACCCTGTATCCGGCGATACCCCCAGGTCGGATTTTCTTCGGCCATCTGGACTGCGAGCCGCTCGACCTCTTCCGCCACGGGTGGCCGGCCAAGCTGTTTGCGACGCGTGCTACCATCGAACTTCTGTGCGATGAGTCGCTTGTACCACCGCAGGAGCGTGTCGGGGGTGGCAAGCGTGGCGATCTCTTGGAGGCGCTTGCGACCGAGCGGATGGGCCAGTGCGGCGAGGCGGCGGCGTTCGGGGTCGGTCAGACGCAGCCGACCGTCGTGGTGGGCTTTGAGGACGCGGTTTTCCTCCATGAGGTACGTGATGACATGTTGCTGGTGCCGCTGCAGCCAACCGGCCACCAAAGCGATAAGCACGTGCAGGATCATGCCTTGTCCTCCCGTTGGAAGCACTGACACTGTCAGTCGGTCCAGTATACACCCAACCTGAGCGATTTCAATGGGGTAGACTCGGCCATTTATTTCAACCATACGCGATCCGTCCCGGTGTGCTGTGGCGCAAAGGGAGCGTTGGCACGCAGAGTGCGGCTGGCTCCCGTTTCGTCGAAAGCATGCTGACAGTGGTGTCGACGTTGAAACAACAGCAACGCAACGTCTTCGCGTACCTCACTGCGGCGTGTGAAGCGGCGCTCCGTGGCGAAGCGGCTCCTTCTCTGCTCCCCACACACGCGCAGAAAGCGCAAGCTGCGGCGTGATTTCTGTTTCCACTACCCCGAGTTTGCGGTGGCTAGATACACAGATCCATAAGTCATGGGGAATCAATCGGATACATGAGGTTTCCTGGAGGCATGTATCTATGGCAGGCCGGGAGCGTGTGCCTCATCGGACACTTCGAGGATCCTCTTCGGCATGGGAACGCCAAGGCTTCGCAAGATTTCGGCGATCGGGGCGGTCACCTGTGTACTTTGTACAATCGTCTTCCCGTGCATCCGGTAGCGCACCACCTGTAATTGGTCCAGGGTATGGCGAATCGTCCGCCACGTCTGCTGGCAACGGATCTCCGCCGCCCGTTCCAGCAGCAACGCCAGCACACAGAGCTTCACATGGGCGATGATCCGACGCGGACGCCAATGGTAGATCGGCCGGGTTTGCAGCCCGGTGGTCTTCATCCGCCGGAAACAGCCTTCGATCAGCGTCATGCTCGTATACCCCAGCGCGACATCCGTGGCGTCGAGGCTGTCGTCGTTGGTCGTCACCACGAACTTGCCATCATACTTCGCTTCCGCCGCCACCTTCGTGGTATCGATACTGAGGCGGCCGCGGGTATCCATCCGCAGGTAGCGGCCGAAGCGGCGTGAGGCCATCAGCTCGCAGGCCTTCTTGGGGTGATCGGCCTGTCGTACGTCGAGCGCCGCGAGTTCCGCCCGGACCAACTCCAGGAGCTGCGCACGATGGGCCTGCTCCCGCGCCGCCTCGTCCGGGTTGTGACAGACCACGTAGCGGCGGCGCCGCTCGCCCTCGCCGACGTAGACCTCCTTGACCCGCAGATTGGGGGCCACATCGCGGTACCGGCCTGGGCGCGTGAGCACATCGAGTGACACCTCGGTGACCTTGCGCATTGGCACCGCCAGGATATACCGCCCCAGGGCCCGGCTCAGCCGCTGCCGATTGGCCTCGGAGAACATGCCACTATCGCCGACAAACACACAGCGGTTCAACCGCCAGCCCTGCAAATCGTCCTTGAGATGGGTGATCGTCGTCACATCGGCGGTATTGCCAGGAAACACCCACGAGCGCACTGGTAACCCATCGCGCGTGAGGGCCAGCCCGACCACCACCTGCGGGTTGCTGTCGCGGCCCTCTTTGTTGTGCCCACGCTTGCGCAGCGCGGGGAGCATGCGGGTCTGCCACTGCTCACTCTCGTCATCCTCTTCATCGATCTCACAGTAGAGCGTGGTGGTATCCCAGAAGATCAGGTCCACATCCGCGTTGAACAGATCGGCGGTCCGAAAGAAGATCTCTTGCTCGAGGGACTCGCTATGACACAGCAGGAAATCCATGGCGCGATAGAGGTGCTCGAGCACCAAGACGTGCGCTTCAGGCCAATAGACGTCATCGGCCAGCCACTGCTCATAGCAGGCCAACTTGGACCCCGGACGAGCCAGTCGGTGGGTGGTCATGGCCAACAAGGCCAGGTCGTGGGGGGCCTCGCAGCCGGTCTGCTGCATCTTCGCGCGCAGCAGCGGTCCAAGGCCTAACTCTTCCCATAAGGCGCGGGCGGCATAGAGCACGCCATACGCATAGACCTGCTCGATATCGTCAATGCCGACATCCGGCGGGAACACACGGGCCGACAGATCGACCCGCTCGTCATTGGCCACGCGCAGCAGGCTCTGGGCCAGTCGGCGCAAGGCCTCAGGATCGACTTGGTCGGCACGGCCGAACGTATAAACGACACGGGTCTCCGAGCGTCGCCTGGCCTTATGGTAGTAATTTTCCGCGAGCTGGTAATAGATGGCGTCGGGACCGTGCTTACGTCGCTGTCGGGTCGTTCGTAGGTACATGCCTATGACGATACAGCACCATAGGCTTTATGTCAAACCGTATTCTTCAATGCATGTATCTATGTATTTTGAGCTTTTTCGGGAGAGAAACGCCGTCAATACAGGGGTCCCGGGTCCGCAGGTGCCTATACACCGCAAACTCGGGACTACCTGAACGGTTACCTTGAAGCACTCGATATCGAGGGAAATGTTCACAATTGAAAGGATATAGCGATGGCAACGAAACGAACGATTGAGATTTTCAGTGCGGGTTGCTCCGCCTGTCAAGAGACTGTGGAACTCGTCAACCGGATTGCGTGTCCCTCATGTGATGTAACGGTGTTAGATATGCACAATCCTGAAGTAGCACGGCGCGCAAAAGACTTAGGGATTCGCAGCGTGCCTGCTGTCGTGATTGACGGCACGCTTGCTGATTGTTGTGCAGGACGAGGGGTCGATGAGGCCACCCTGCGAGCCGCAGGAGTTGGGCAAGCCCTTTAAGACTCTCTCCTCTGCCGCGTCACTCCGAAGGTGCGGTAGAGGAGAGCAAAGTTTCTGCGGCCGTAGACTTTCCCCTACGGATTCCCCGCCCGTCGTGCTGGTTACGCGCGTCCCGATGGTTGCGCCTGTCCGGTGCCGGGGGCGTCCTGGTTACGGCGTGGCCCCTGGGCAGCGCAGGGTGAGCGCGAGGCCACTGTGATCCGACGGCCAACACAGGGGCAGCGGCGCCGCCCCACACGCCGGCGCAAAGGGGTTGGGCTGCGCGGCGAAGCCGCGCAGATGCAGCCCTGCCGCACCGTCCAGAGGTGCGAACCCGCAGGGGGAGGCGGTCCCCGCTGCGGGGGGCACCACAAACACAAAGTCAATCCGCCGGCGCTGATGCAGGGCCGGCGCCTCGAGGTCGCCGAGGTGGGTGTCGCTGCGCCCGGCGGTGCAGTGCTCCCCCGTCTGCGCGTCGCACTCCGGGAGCCCCGCCACCCGGTGGCTGTCGAGCCAGCCACGCTCCGTGAACGTCCGGTAGACGGCAGAGTCGGGCTCGGCGTTGAAGTCCCCCGTCAGGAGCGCCGGCAAGGGGCCCTGGTGCCGCGCCTCGACGAAGGCTGCCACCTGCTTGGCCTGGCATTCCCGCACCGTATCGGGCGCCCCGCAGGTGGGGGCCGGGCACACAGGGGCCGGGAAGGGCGCCGGCACGCGGGCATCCCGGACACCGCACGCGGCCGTGGCCAGGTCAGGGTGCGCGGCCAGATGGGTGGTGAAGACGTCGAGGGGCCCGAGGGGATGGGCCAAGCGCGCATAGAGCACATGGCGGGCGAAGAAGGGGGCCAGGGGGCTGTACAGCGGCAGGACCTCCTGGGCCAGGACCGGATAGCGACTCAAGATCAGTGCCTCGTCGAACCCCCGGCCGAGCGTGGACGCCCCCCGACGCGCCGCCGGGTCAAAGACGACCGTATAGGCGAAGCCACACGCCGCCGCTAGGGTGGGCAGGTGCGCTTCCAGGGCTGCCACCGTATCGGCGAGGGGGCCCACCGGCACGAAGTCCCCTGTCGCGCTGCGCTGCGGGACAAAGGCTTGGGTCACGGCCTCCTGGAGCGTGACGAGCTCCGGGCAGCGGGCCGCCACGAGGTGCTGGAGCAGGAGGGCCAGGCGGTCGTGCACGCGGCACTGGGGCCCGTCACCCACGCCGGGCCGGGTGCACGCAATCCCGTTGAGGAGGTTGAGCGTGACGACGTCGAGGGCCCCGAGTGGGGCGGCCCAGACGGTGACGGCCGCCAAGAGGCCCAGCAGTGCCATGGTCCAGGGCGCGTGCACACCAGGGTCCTCCTCACAGGTCGGGGGGGCCACCGCGCACCGGCCACCGTCCGCCGGGTGGGACGCCCCCGCGCCCCCGCGGCCGCCCCGCCGGCCAGCCGGAATCACAGCCGCGCGACGCGCGTGCGCTTAGCCTCCGTCTCGCCCGCGATGGCGCGTTGCGTCATGGCCAGGCTGGTCTGGCTCGCGAGTTCCTGCACGTCCCGGAGACGCCCGCCGACGTGTGACACATTGCGGGCCGCACGCGTCATGACGGTGCGGCGTCCCGAGGGTGACGCACACCCCGCCCTCTTTAGCGACGTCTCCAGGCGAGGGCACCACAGGCGCACGGTCGCCGGTGACAGCCCGCCCCCCCCGCGCCGAGCAGAGAATCGACCGCGCGGGGAAGGCCATGTCCCCGCGCACGGTCTGTACGGCGACCAGCGCCGCCTGGAGGGCGGGGTGCAGGGACATGGTGCGGCCCCCGGTCTTGCCTTTCCGAGCGCGGTTGGGCACGTGGAGCCCCGCCGCGACCTCCTCGGCCGCATCGGTGCCCATGGCCCAGAGCAGCGCGGCCATGGCTGTGGCGCGGCGGCCGGGGTTGAGGGATACCAGGACCAGGACGCGATCCCGTGCCGGAGAGCGGGTCATGGCCAGGGAGCCCAGCATCGCCCGCTCTGGCATGGGACTGACCAGCTTGGCGTGCTGACCCTGCCTGGGGACGCTCCGGTCGACAAAGGCTCCCTACTCATACGTTAACGGCCAGAAGACAGGAGCATACTAGGAGTTCAGGGTCGTATCAAGCCAAAGTGGCTGTCAGACCCGCCTCATGCCTCTACACTTACTGTATGTCTCGACGCAACTTCTTTGGTGGTAGGCAGTTACGGGTGCGATGATGGTAGAATCGCGCCAACTCATTGCGCAGTAATTGGCGCTGGACGTGGCGACAGATAGAGGCGATGCTGAGCGCGCAGAACCCCTCCAGGAGCAGTAGGCTCAACCCGTAGCGCACTTGCGGGAGTGTCAAGGCTGGCGTCAGCTGCTGCCCCCGGTGGGTTTCATTGACCAAGAACCAGACCGCCATCAGGGTCAACGCCATGTGATGATGCCAGCCCTCCCAGGTCCGCACTTGGTAGGCGTCCATCCCCGCCTCACTTTTGCCGCGTCTGAAACTGGCTTCAATACCGCCGCCAGCTTGAATCACGCGCGCCAACTCCGCCAGCGACGGCTCTGCGAGTGCTGACGCGTGTGTCTGTGTTGGTGTGAGGTAATAGCGGTAACCATAGCGGGCGTCCTGCTCGCCGGCCTCTGGGCGTCCGCGAGGGGATGACGGGTGACCACCAACCACTCCTGGGGCCCGGTGCGTTTGCGCTCCAGGCGTGTCTGCACGCGGCGTGTGACCAGCTCGACCTCCACCGGCCCTTTCTCACCGTCTTGTACCGTCAAGCGGGTCCACGTATCGCCAGGGAGTGCTTGGCGCCACTCCGTCACTGACTGCCACGGCGGCTTCGGCGGCCGTCCGCGCCCCTGATAGGCAGGTAATGGGGCCTCCAGGTCGCGTACCGTGGTGGTACAGGGGCCCCCCAAGACAGAGCGTTCACCGCGCTCGCGCAGCTCGTGGCGAAACCGTGAATGGCGTCCCAGTTCATCGTCACCCGTCACCCAGCCGTGTGGGATCTGCTCGCCCCACAGGTCGAGCATCTCCACGCATTGCTCCTGTCGCGTGTGATACCGCACCTCCGGCGGCACGTGGCATGCTTGGCGTCGTTGCTCGTCGCGTGCCCACTCCTCGGGCAGAGACAGGCGGAAGTCGAGCAAGGCATAATCGTGACGAGACACGTAGCCCATGTAGACCCCGACCTGACAGTTGTCGACTTTGCCTCGGTGGCTACACCATTGCCGCTTCACGCCCACCGAATGCGTCCCGCGCTTGGGGAAGCTGCTGGGATCAAAGGCGATGATGCCATCGGGTTCGCCCAACCGCTCGGCCACTTGGCCGACTAACACGGCCACCAAGGGCCGATGATCCCAGGGCACCGTGCCGATGAAGTCTTGGATGATCTGGCGCTCGACATTGACGAACGTCGCGATGTCCTCGGCGTTCTTCCCGGGTAAGTGGGACAGCAGTCCCTGGAGGTAGAGGTGCACGTGGCGCCCGCTGACCTCGGTCTCCAGCACGTGTTGATAGGGCACGACGAACTCACCAAGACGATCCACTATCTGGGTGAAGACGTCGGGGGAGACGAGACAATCGCCCAATACTTCCTCTCGCCGCTGTGCCCACACGGTGTGCATCTTTTCGCCTCCTCACATTGTCCTGTCGATATAGGGTGCTGTTTGGAAGCGATTGTAATAACAATACGTTACGGGATGTAATTGGGGTCAAAAGAGGAGATACAGTAGGTCTATGGCGCTCTATCGCCTGGTCTGTACCTTTGGTCACCACGGGCTCGTGACGGTGCTGACACGGTGTGATCTACCGCTGCCCGTCTATTTCCTCGCCGATGAAAAGCACAGCCACTGTCTGACCGACAAAGTGTACCTGCCCACGATTGTCAGTGGACGTGTCATCTGGCACTTGGGCCATAGCGAGGAGACCAGTGCTGCCGCCTTGACTCAGTCCTATCAGGTGTTCCAACGCGCGGCGCTCGCCCGGGAGCCAACCTATCGGGTCAAAGGGGTCCTCACCGATGGCTTCGACAGTACGACCAAGAGCATGCGAACGCTGTTTCCTGGAGTACGCCTCGGCTCCTGTCTCCGCCACGCGCTCCTCAAGCTCCCGAAGAAACTGGCAGCGGTCACGTCGCCGGTGCGTAAGGCCCTACGCACCCAGTTTCACACCCTGTGGTACCGGGCGCGTCAACGCAAAGGCTTGCGCGTGTTTGCGCTGGGGCAACGGCTCCGCCACTTTGTGGACCACGTCACTGCTACGGCTGGGCCGGCCAATGGGGAGCGGGTGCGACGCTGGGTGCAGGCCAAGAAGGCGGGGTGGTATGCCGTCCTCGCCGATCCGCAGATGCCGGTGACGAGCACCCTGCTGGATCAGGCCCATAACGCCATCGACCGGAAGCTGTTCGCCATGAAAGGCTTCCATCATCCGAGGGGGAGCCAACAGGCATTTCTGACGGGGCTCGCACACTTGTACAACCTCATTCCGTATCAACGTCGAGCCACGCATGCGGGTCAGTGTGGAGTGGAAGTAGAAGGCGGTCAAGTACCGACCCGTGACTAGTTCCTCAATGTCCAACTCCTCACCTCAGGAGGCTTTCGCTGAGTGAGGGCATCCTCTACCACGTAATGCGATGGAATGTGGAAGCGGCACGGGGAGGTGGCCTGAGCAGGCGACGTGCGGTCGCCTGGCCGGCGTCGAAGGCATCACCAGGGGGGAGAGGGCCACTGGGAAGCCATGCGAGCCCTCTCGTCTAGGCCTTTTTGTTCTTGTGACTGTCGAGGAGTGAGCCTATGGTATTTAGCCGCAGGGTGCAGGTACACGGCCACCCTGGAATCCAATATGAGCGTCTCTCAAAATGACACAAGGACGGGTAGGCAGCTCTCGATACGAGAGCTAGGCAGCTTGACCCAGGCGTTATGCTTCACAGGCGTACTGGCGGTGGCGGTGGTGGCCGTGTCGGATCGGGGATGGGCTCTGGAGGTGGCTGCGGTGGTTCTGGTGGCCTGGGCGGTGGCTCTGGTGGAAGTGGTGGTTCTGGTGGCTCGGCCAGGACAGCCATGTTATAGCTATCATCGGTGAGAGAGCTGTGCATCACAGGCTCCTTCCTCTGTTGCTCATTTGTCCTTTGCTCTGTTGCTATGTCATTCTCCTGCAAGGGAGATGCCAGCTACTCGCCACTGGTACTTGTGGAGGGACGTCTCTCTAGCCCTAATGGCCAGCGGCGGATAGGCGCCGGTTCAGGTCGTAAGCTGCACTAATCAGGGCCAGGTGAGTGAAGGCCTGGGGGAAGTTGCCCAGGTGTTCGCCGCGTAGACCAAGTTCCTCAGCGTATGGTCGTGTACTCAAGGGTTGCGGATAAAGTGCCGAGACTTCCCCCAAGCCGTCTGCGGGGTGTCCTTCAGCCGATCATGAGCACGCTCAACGGGTTATCCGCCTCTCCTCCAAGCCTTGTGCCCTTCCTCTGAGCACACCGCTGCCGCTGATCTCCATGAGCATCAGCCGGCACTGTGTCTTAGCTCTAACTGGTTGCGAGTTTTACAAATCGAGCTACCTTCTTGAAGCAGGGGGAGAAAGCTGCTCCATGCACGGGCAGGGCAGCAAGAGAACCCGAGCCAAAAAACCCTGCAATCACCGGCATCTTGTGCCAGGCAGTGCCACGGAGTCCGCTGCATTTTTCTGACCATACCACTCTCGTAGGCCGCTGTTGCCTTCTCCTGTGGCCAATATCAGAAGGTCCTGCGCTACGGAAAACTCGCAACCAGTTAGTTGAAAGGGCAGGGACGAATTACCGCTCGGCAGCCGGCCTTCACGTCCCCGACCCGGTGCGGATGTCTGCGTCGCCGAACAGAAACGAGAGCAAGGTAAACCGACGACCGTGGGTGACGTGGGTGACCTCGTGCAGGTGCGCACAGGCAAAGACCACCGCAGCGCCAGCGGGGGGACGG
>Ga0081455_10008925_pt1 | contig 10363 bp, 11 predicted proteins | sample TabmetS3T2R1_FD_70207 | JGI IMG/M metagenome (GOLD analysis project Ga0081455, IMG submission 70207) | Tabebuia heterophylla rhizosphere microbial communities from the University of Puerto Rico - S3T2R1 | ecosystem: Host-associated > Plants > Roots > Rhizosphere ... | reverse complement strand
ACGACCACGCCAGCCCCTCCCGAGCCGCCGTCCGCGCCGGCCGGGAGCCCACCGGCCCGGGCCCGCAGCACGGCCGCGGGCGGCGGCTCTTCCCCGCTCGGGTTCGCCGGCGCCGGAGCGGTCCTGGCCCTCGCGGCCGGCGCCTTCGTCGCGCGGCGGCGTCGCGACACCGAGCGCTGACGCGCCAACTCCCTTCGATACCGTGGCTTGGATGGCCACGGTCGACAGGGTGCTGCAGCGCAGCGAGCTGCGCGTGCTGGCGATCCTCGGCGTGCCGACGTTCGCGCTCGCGCTGGCCATCACCACGGTCTCCACCTACCTGCCGGTGCTGGCCGAGGAGTTCTCGAACTCGTCGATCGTCATCGGGCTGCTCATCGGCGGCGAGGGGCTCATGGCCATGTGGCTGCCGCTCGTCGTTGGCGCGTGGTCGGACACCCTGCGGACGCCGATCGGCAGGCGCCTGCCGTTCATCATCGCCGCCACCCCGCCCCTCGTGGCCGCGCTGGCGATCCTCGGCTTCGTCAACTCGATCGCCACGGCGGCGATCGTCGTCGCGGTGTTCTTCGTCGGCTACTTCGTGGCCTACGAGCCCTACCGCGCGCTCTATCCCGACCTCGTCGAGGACGAGATCGCCGGCCGCGCGCAGGCCAGCCAGGCGCTGTTTCGCGGGCTCGGGACGTTCCTCGCGCTCGTCGGCGGCGGCCTGCTGTTCTCGATCGGCGACCCGCTCCCGTTCCTCGCGGCCGCAGTCATCGTGGCGGCCAGCCTCGGCGCGTTCGGGTGGGTCGGAGTGCGCCACCGCCGTCGCGAGCGCCCAGCGCACGAGGACGGCGACATCGTCGGGGTCTGCCGCAAGATCGGCCACCTCGTCCGCGGGCAGCGCCAGCTCCAGGCGTTCCTCGTGGCCAACAGCCTCTGGGAGCTCGCGCTCTCGGCGCTGAAGACGTTCGTCGTCCTCTACGTCACGAGGACGATGGGGCTGTCGCTGGCGGAGTCGTCGCTGGTCATCGGCGCGGCCGCCGTCGTCGTGCTCGGCGGCGCGCTGGTCAGCGGCAGCCTCGGTGACCGCCACGGCCGCGCCCGCGTGATGCGCGCCTCCCTCGTCGTCTACGGGCTCGGGCTCATGGTCCCGTTCCTCAGCACCGTGCCGTGGATCGTCGCGCTCAGCGTCCCGCTGGTCGCGTTCGGCGGCGGCGTCACGATGTCGCTGCCCTACGCCCTGCTGATGCCGATGATGCCCCGCGGTGCGCACGGCGCCGTCACCGGCCTGTACTCGCTCAGCCGCGGGCTCGGGGTCGCGCTCGGGCCGCTGCTGGCCGGCGTCGCGATCGAAGCGGCCGGCGAGGACTACCGCTGGATGTGGCTCGTCTGCGGCGCGGCGATCCTCCTCTCCATCGTCGCGATGCGTCCGCTCCGCGACGACTGATTGAAAATCATCCGGATTCAACTGCACGCATCCGTGCAAAAAGGCCGGTCAATAGGATTCGGACGCCTTACATTCGACACCAGGAGACGTGATGGGAGTCCTCGACGACAAGGTGGCGATCGTCACCGGGAGCGCGCGCGGCATCGGCAAGGCGACGGCCGAGTTGCTGTCCGAGCAAGGCGCCAAGGTCGTGATCAACGACCTCGACGGCGACGCGGCCAAGGAGACCGCCGACGGCATCGCGGGCGAGACCGCGGTCTACGCCGGGGATCTCACCGCCGAGGGCGCGCCCGAGGCGCTCGTGCAGACCGCCATGGACGCCTGGGGCAAGATCGACATCGTCGTCAACAACGCGGGCTACACGCTGGACGCGCCCATCCACAAGATGAGCGACGACTGGTTCCAGAAGATGCTCGACATCCACCTCGTGGTGCCGTTCCGGGTCATCCGCGCCGCCGCGCCGCACCTGCGCGAGCCGGCCAAGGTCGAGCGCGAGGAGGGCCGCGAGGTCTTCCGCAAGATCGTCAACGTCTCGTCGATCAGCGGCACGATGGGCAATGCCGGCCAGGCCAACTACGCGGCCGGCAAGGCGGGCATCGTCGGCCTGACCAAGACGCTGGCCAAGGAGTGGGGCCAGTTCAAGGTCAACGTCAACGCGGTCGCCTTCGGCTACATCGAGACGCGCCTGACCGCCTCCAAGGACGAGTCGAACGTCGTCGAGATCCGTGGCGAGAAGGTCCAGCTCGGCATCCCGGACCAGATGCGCGGCATGGCCGCGATGCTCATCCCGATCGGCCGCGCGGGCACGCCCGAGGAGGCCGCCGGCGGCGTCTTCTTCCTGTGCTCGCCATGGAGCAACTTCGTCCACGGCCAGGTCCTCAACATCACGGGCGGCCAGTTCACCGGGATGACCACCTGAGCGCTAGCGTGGCGGGCGTGACCGCGATCGACGTCGTCCGCGAAGCCGATCTCGCCGAGTTGCTGGCGCTCATGCGCGGCTACTGCGACTTCTACGAGGTCGCACCGTCCGACGAGGACCTGCTCGGGATGAGCCGCGCGCTCATCGGCGATCCCGCGCGCGAGGGCGTGCAGCTGATCGCGCGCGACGGCGCCGGGCAGGCCATCGGCTTCGCCACGATCTTCTGGACGTGGTCGACCACGCGCGGCGCGCGTATCGGGGTGATGAACGATCTGTTCGTCGCGCCCGCCGGCCGCGGCAGCGGCGCCGCCGATGCGCTCATCGCCGCCTGCGTCGAGCGCTGCCGCGCGCATGCCGCCGCGCTGCTCGCCTGGCGGACGGCGCCGGACAACCTCCGCGCCCAGGCGGTCTACGACCGTGTCGGTGCCCGGCGGTCCCAGTGGGTGGATTACGATCTCCCCGTCGACCAGGGAGGTGCGCAGTGAAGGTCGTCAAGCCCGGCCCGGAGCACGAGATCCCGCGCGGGATCCTGGGCGGCGCTGAGCTCTCGCAGGCGACGACGGGCGCCACCAACATCTACATGGCCCGGTTCCGCGTGCCCGCGGGCGCGCGCTCGCGCCCCCACTACCACGCCAACTGCGAGAGCGCGCTCTACATGCTCTCGGGGCGCATCGCCATCCGCTGGGGCGAGCACCTCGAGCAGACGCTCGAGGTCGAGCCCGGCGATCTGCTCTACGTGCCGCCGCGGGAGACGCACGTCGTCGAGAACCTCTCCGACGACGAGCCCGCCGACTACGTCGTCGCCCGCGACTCCCCGACCGAGGACTCGGTCGAGGTGCCGTGGGCCGAAGAGGGACAGCTCTAGGCGACGTCCGAGGCGACCGGGCGCTCGAAGCGCGGCGGCGCCTCCCCCGGCCCGGCCGCGTTTCGCACGCGCGCCGGGACGCCGGGTCCCAGCCGCTCGACCAGCCAGTGCAGCGAGCCCCACTCGCCGACCGCGTCGCGCCAGCCGTCGAGGCGCTCCTCGACCTCGTCGAGCGTCGCGAAGGTGGCGACGACGTCGACACGGCCGCCGCCCGGCGTGCCCTCGTGCTGCATGAGGTAGAGCTCGCCGGTCTCGGCCACCCACGCGGCGCGGAACCGGGGCGCGTGCCAGTCGTCGCCGAGCCACCACAGCCCGACGTCGTGCTCGCGTGAGATGTCGCGGCGCTTGTCGGCCGAGTAGTAGGCCCCGAGCGAGAGGTACGTGGTCTTGTCGGCCATCTGAGCTCCCGTCCTTGTAACCGGAAAGGTGATTCCGGGTATTATACGGAAAGCGGATTCCGGTTCCCTAAATGCAGCCCACAACGACCCCACGCCCCCGCAGGGCAGACGCCGAACGCAACCGCGCACGCATCCTCGCCGCCGCGAGCGATCTGTTCGCCGAGCGCGGCCTCGATGCGTCGATGCCCGAACTCGCCGAGCGCGCCGGCGTGGGCGTCGGCACGCTGTACCGCGCCTTCCCGGACAAGGACCACCTCCTCGGTGCGGTCATGGCCGAGCGCCTGCGCTGGCTGGCCTCCCAGATCGAGGCCGCCGCCGAGTCGGCCGATCCGTGGACGGCGTTCACCGACGTCGTCTGGAAGGGCGCCGCCCTGCACGTCAAGGACCGCGCCTTCCACCAGTGCATGCGCGCCGCGGTCGAGCTGCCCGACGTGCGCGAGGCCCGCACCCGCACGCTCGACGCCTTCCAGCGCCTCATCGAGCGCGCGCAGGCGGCGGGCGAGATGCGCAACGACGTCGTCGCCGAGGACATCCCGATGCTGCTCTCCGGGGTCGGGCTCTCGAAGGCCGCCGGGACCGGCGCCGCCTGGGAGCGCCACCTCGCGGTCGTCATCGACGGCCTGCGTGCCGACGGCGCGCACCCGCTGCCCAGCCGGCCGCTCACGCGCGCCCAGCTCGACGCGATCGTGCGCGAGCTGCCCTGCCCGCGCTAGGACGCTTCGACCGCGGCCTTGATCGACTGCGCGAAGGCGTCGGCGCCCTTGCGCGCCGACCGCAGCGCGAAGCCGGTGATGAGCTTGCCGAACGTCGTGTGCGGCTCGAGCACGTTGTAGAAGCTCAGCTCGGTCTTGCCGTCGCCGGCCGGCGCGAGGTCGTAGCCGCCCTCGGGCGTGATGACGGGGCCGGTCGAGACCTCGGTCCAGCGGATCTTCGTCGGCGGCTCGAACTCGGTGAGCTTGAACTGGCGCTTGAACTTGACGCCACCGTCCTTGACCGTGCTCGCGTAGACCGTGCCGACGCCGATCGGCCCGTCGGTCGTCTTGGCGATCTCGAGCACGCGCGCGCTGAACTTCGTGTCGTTCTCGCCGTCGGCGAGGAACGCGAAGACCTCGTCGATCGGGCGATCGATCACGACCGTTGAACCGAAGCGTCCAGCCATGGCGGCGACCCTAACCGGCCGCCGCCCCGAGCGTGAAAGCGCAACCGGTGAAGTAGTCGCCCGCCGGCGACGCGAGATAGGCGATGAGCCCGGCGACGTCGTCGTCGCTCGTGGCGTCGCCCGGCAGCACCGCGGTGATGCGGATCCCGTACCGCGACCACTCGATCGAAAGCGTCCGCGCCGCGTTCTCCAGCGCGGCGCCGAGCGCGCCGGCATGGGCGCCGTCGCGCGGGCGCGGGCCGAGCAGGACGAGCTTGCCGCCGTCGCCCGGCCGCCACACCGCGTTCGTCACCGCGCGGCTCGCGTTCCACGAGCGATCGAGCCCCGCGCGCAGCCCCGGGATCCCGCCGCCGGCGGCGGCGAACGGCGAGGCCGCGTCGCACACGAGCGTGCCCACCGGGCCGAGCGCCGCGGCGGCGGCAGCCAGCGCGTCCTCGTCGTCGGGGTCGGCGTCGGCGTCGGCGTCGAGGATCACGGTGGTCGCCCCGAGCGCCGCGCACGCGGCCGCGACGTGCCCCGCACCGCCCGCGGTCGCCACCACCGTTCCCTCGAGCAGACCGGGAAGCAACATGCGCCGCCGGACCCTATAGATACGCTGCCGCCCACCGGTGGCGCTGCGCACCCATCCCAAGCGAGCGACCCTGCCCCTGCCCGGCGGCCGCGACGGCGCGGGCGTCGTCGTCACGCCGATGCTCACCGGCGAGATGCAGGCGATGCCGCACTTCTACCAGCGCCCCTCGGGCCCGCTCTGGCGGCTGCGCGGTCTCGACGTCCTCACCCCGCGGTCGCGCTGGACCTGGGTGCCGATCCCGTGCTTCCTCGTCGAGCACCCCACGGCCGGGCAGTTCCTCATCGACACCGGCCTGCCGCCGGCCGCGGCGCGCAGCGTCTCCGAGGCACTCGGCCGGCGCGCCGGGATTGCCTACGGCGTGCGGATGGAGGACGACCAGGCGGTCACCAACCAGCTCGTCGCGCGCGAGATCGACCCGCTGGGCATCGACCTCATCGTCATCACCCACATGCACTACGACCACGTCGGCGCCGTCGCGCAGTTCCCGCGCTCGACATTCCTCGTCGACCGCGTCGAGTGGGACGCGGCGACGCACGGCGGCTTCACCCAGGGCTACCACCGCGCGCTCTACGACCAGGGCTACGACTGGCGGACACTCGACTTCGGCGCGCCGCAGGTCGAGTCGTTCGCGTCGTTCGGCCGCGCCATCGACCTCTTCGACGACGGCTCCGTGCGCCTGCTCTCCACGCCGGGACACACGAAGGGCCACATGAGCGTCCTGCTGCGACTGCGGTCAGGACGCGAACTTCTGCTCACCGCCGACGCGGCGTTCTCGCGGCGCACGATCGACGAGGAGCTCGTGCCCGTGTTCCACGCCGACACGCACCGCTACCTCCGGTCATTACGGGAGATCCGCCGCTACCTCGAACTCACGCCCCACGCGCTCGTGGTGTGCGGGCACGACGCGGAGTCGTGGCCGCAGGTGCGCGGCACCTACGACTGAGCGCAACCTCTGCGCCCTACGGCGGGTTGGTGACTCCGATGCGCCAGCTCGCCCCCATCGCCGTCGTCCTCGCCGCACTCGTCCTCGTGCCCGCTGCGGGTGCCCGCGTGGTCGTCGTCGCGTCGGGCGACGGCGCCGCGACGCTCACCGACGTCAACACGAACAAGGTCGTCGCGCGCGTGCCGGTGGGCGGGCGCTCGCGCGCGGTCGCGGCCGCACCCGACGGCACACGCGCATACGTCGCGGCCGGCACGCGCGTCGTCACCGTCGACCTCGGCACGCGGACGGTCGTCGGCGCCGCGTCCGTCGCCGGCACGCCGACGGCGGTGGCGGCATCCTCGGACGGCCAGCGCATCTACGCGGCCCGGCAGGGCGCACTCGACGTCATCGACGCCCCGACGATGACGCTGAAGGCGTCCATCACGCTGGGCAGGCGCGCGCGGCCGACCTCGCTGGCCGTCGCCCACGACGGCACCATCGCGGCGGTCACGCTCGACAGCAAGCACGCCGCGATCGTCGACCTCGAGCGCTTCCACCTGCGCAAGCGCATGGCGGTCTCGCGCCCGGCCGCGGTCGCGTTCGCGCCGCACAGCGACGCGCTCTGGGTGTCCGCGAGCGGGCGGCTCGTCCGCTTCGGCCCGACCGGGCGCCTGCTCGGACGCTGGAACGTCGGCAAGTCCGTCGGCGGCGGCGGCCTGGCGTGGACGACGGACGGCCGCAACGCCGTACTCGGCGGCGACCCGGGCAAGACCGTCGCCGCGGTCTTCAGCCTCGCGCGGCGGCGCGTGACCACGCGGGTGCACACCGGCAAGGGCCCGGGCGTCCCGGCGGTCTCGCCCGACGGCACGCGCATCTACATCGCCGACGGCGGGGACCGCACGGTCTCTGTGCTGAGCGCGCTGTCCTTCAGGCGGCTCAAGGTCCAGCGCATCGGCTCGCGCACCCGGCCCGCGGGCATCGCCGTCCAGCCCGGCGTCGCCCTCATCACCGGGACGCCGGGCAACGACGTCCTGCGCGGCACCCGCGGAATGGACCGCATCGACGCGCTCGCCGGCGACGACCAGCTCAGCGGCGGCCGCGACGACGACACGCTGCTCGGCGGACCCGGCAACGACAGCCTCTTCGGCGGCCCGCGCGACGACGTGCTCGACGGCGGCGACGGCAACGATCTCATGTTCTCGTCGACGGGCAACGACCAGATCCTCGGCGGCCTCGGCGATGATTACGGCAACGGCGGCACCGGCAACGACAAGCTCGACGGCGGCGACGGCAACGACTCGCTCGACGGCGGCGACGGCGACGACACCGTGTTGGGCGGCCCCGGCGACGACAAGATCGATGAGCAGGGTCTCGGCAACGACGTCCGCCTCGACGGCGGCCCGGGCAACGACTTCATCGACGGCAACCGCGGCTCGGACAAGATCTACGGCGCCGACGGCAACGACACGCTCTTCGGCGCCTCCGGCTCGGAGACCATCGACGGCGGCACCGGCGACGACTCGATCGACGGCGGCACCGGCGGCGACCGCATCTACGGGCGCGAGGGCAACGACTCGCTGCGCGGCGACTCGGGGCGCGACACGATCTACGGCTCCTACGGCACCGACACCATCGACGGCGGGTCAGGCGACGACTACCTCTCCGGCTCGTACGGCGCCGACGAGATCACTGCCGGCCCCGGCGAGGACCAGGTCGAGGGCGGCACCGGCGCCGACCAGATCCGCGTCGCCGACGACAGCCCGGACCACGTCGACTGCGGCCCGGGCAGGGACACCGTCTACGTCGAGGACACCGCGCCCGACCGCGACGACCTCAGCAACTGCGAGACCGTCATCAAGGTGCCGCCCGAGCCCGCGACCGACGCGCCCTCGACCGCGAACAACATCTTCGGCACGCCCGGCGACGACGTGCGCCTCGGCACGCCGGGGGCCGACTCGCTGTTCGGCGGCGACGGCAACGACTCGCTGTTCGGCGAGGACGGCGACGACTACGTCGACGGCGAGAACGGCAACGACACGCTGCGCGGCGGTAACGGCAACGACGAGATCCATGGCCGCAACGACAACGACCTCATCCTCGGCGGCCCGGGCAACGACGACATCACCGGCGACCGCGGCAACGACACGATCAACGGCGAGGACGGCGACGACATCATCAACGGCAACCTCGACGACGACGTGATCGAGGGCGGCCCGGGCAACGACCGCATCCACGCCGTCGGCGGCGGCGTCGATCGCATCAGCTGCGGCGACGGGCAGGACGTCGTGTTCGCCGACGTGACCGACCAGGTCAACGCGAACTGCGAGGACGTCCGGCGCTAGCCGGCCAGGCGGTAGAGCGTGCGGGCGTTGTCGCGCAGGATCATGCGCGCGGCGTCCTCGACGGCGTCGCCCGGCAGCAACTCGGGGAGCACCGCCGCCAGCGCGTCGCGCCACCACGTGGCCGCGAGCAGATAGAGCTCGGGCGCGCGCGCGGCGTCGGAGGCGTAGAGGAGCTTGGAGACCGGCGCGAGCTCGAGCGCCTCGGCCAGCGCGGTCGCCGGCCGCGCGACGTGCGGGATCGTCAACGAGAGGTCGAAGAAAACGTTGCCGTAGACGTGGGCCAGCCAGCCCGCCTCACGCACGAACGGGTAGCAGTGCAGGAGCACGAAGCTCGTGTCGCGGAAGCGCTCGATGAGTGGCTTGAGGTGGCCGGGGTCGGCACGCGGCAGCCACAGGTCGGAATCGCCGAAGCCGGCGTGGACCTGCACGGGCAGCGGATCGCCGGTGGCCTCGTTGCACTCGAGCGCCGCGACCGCCACGTCGCTGACGCGGTCGAGCCCGCCGCGATAGGCAGAAATCGTTTTCAACGCCGTGTAGCCGCGCTCGCGGGCGCTCGCCACCTCGGCGCGGACGGCGTCGACGCCGGCCTCGGCGACGCGTTCGATGCGCAGCACCGGCAACGACGGGCATCCAGCGAGCTCGCCGAGCTCGCGCCAATCCACGGCGACGTCGGCGGGCGGGAAGCCGTCGTCGATGAGCAGCATCTCGACGCCCGTCCCGCGCAGCATGAGCGAGGCGTAGTCGCCAGGATCGGTGGCGAGCCGCCGCTCGTAGACCGCCTGCTCGGCCGGCTCGCAGCCCAGGTGATCCGCGAGCACCCGAATGGCGCGCTGGTAGGTCACGCCGGTGGCGACGTGCGGCCACTGGCGCGGGTCGGCGCTCTCGGAGAACAGCCCACGGAACTCGTCGAGCGTGCGCGGCGGCGCGCGCAGGATCCCGTGCGCGTGGTGGTCGACGAGCGCGACGCCGTTCAGTACTTCTCGAAATGACCCTGCTGCTCGAATGCCGTGTCTCCCGCGGAATAGGCCGTCCACTCCGAGCGCCGGACGGCGAGGTAGGAGTCCGCCAGCACGGGGCCCAGCGCTCCGGTCAGCACATCGTCACCGGCAAGCGCGTCGAGCGCCTCCTGCTGGCTTGCGGGCAGCGGCGCGATCCCCCGCAGCGCTCGTTCGTGCTCCGGCAGCGTCGCGGGATCGACGTCGACCGGCTCGGGAAGTTGCAGCTCGCGTTCGACGCCGTCGAGCCCGGCGGCGATCAGGCCGCCGAGCGCGAGGTACGGGTTGCAGCTGGCGTCGGCGGCCTTGAGCTCCGCGTTCGTCGTGGCCTCCTCCGAGCCGGCGAACGGCGAGGCGATGCGCACCGGCGCCTCGCGGTTGTCAAAGCCCCAGCAGGTGAACGCGCCCGCCCAGAAGCGCGGCAGGATCCGGTGGTAGGAGTTGAAGCTCGGCGCGGTGAGGCCGCACAGCCCGGGCACGTGCGCGAGGACGCCGGCGAGGAACCCGCGCGCATCGTCGGAGAGGCCGCCGGGCCGCGACGCGTCGTAGAAGCGGTTGCGCGCGTCGTCCCAGAGCGAGAAGTGGATGTGGCAGCCGTTGCCGGCGTTGTCGGGCCACGGCTTTGGCGCCAAGGATGCGACGAGGTCGTGCTTGGAGGCGACCGCGCGGATCGTCTCGCGGACGAGCAGCTGCTCGTCCGCGGCCCGCAGCGCCGGCGCGTGCGCGGTCGAGATCTCCTGCTGGCCGTGGCCGAGCTCGGCGTAGT
>Ga0081455_10008924_pt1 | contig 10364 bp, 10 predicted proteins | sample TabmetS3T2R1_FD_70207 | JGI IMG/M metagenome (GOLD analysis project Ga0081455, IMG submission 70207) | Tabebuia heterophylla rhizosphere microbial communities from the University of Puerto Rico - S3T2R1 | ecosystem: Host-associated > Plants > Roots > Rhizosphere ... | reverse complement strand
TCCCGGCGACGCCCGAGACGCTGGCCGGTCTCGTCGCGGAGGTGGACGCTGCGCCGGAGGAACTGTCCGTGATCGCCAACGTGCTCCTCGCCCCGCCGCTGCCGTTCGTGCCGGCGGAGCTCGTCGGCACGCCCTTGCTGCTCGCGCTGCTCGTGCACGCCGGGCCGCTCGACGACGGCGCGCAGGCGGTCGCACCGCTTCGTGCGCTCGCGCCGCCGGTCGCCGACTTCGTCCGGCCCATGCCGTTCAGCGAGATGTTCCCGGCGGAGGCACAGGACGTTCCGCCCCGCGCGGCTCTGCACACGTTCTTCTCCGATTCGCTCGACGAGGCCGCCGCCGGCGAGCTCCTCGACCGCCTGCGGACGTCCACGGCGCAGCTGCCTGCCGCGCAGATCCGCGTGCTCGGCGGTGCGGTGGCGCGCGTCCCGAACGAGGCGACCGCCTTCGCGCACCGGCAGCGGCGGCTGATGATCAACGTGGCTGCCGTCTACGCGTCTCCGGAGGAGGACGCCCTTCACAGCGCCTGGGCCGAGGATGCCGCCGCTGCGCTCCGTCGAGGATCGGACGGCGCGTATGTCAACTTCCTCGGCGACGAGGGCGCGGAGCGTGTCCGGGCCGCCTATCCGGGCGCGACCTGGGACCGCCTCGCGGAGATCAAGCGCCGCTACGACCCGGAGAACGTGTTCCGGGTGAACCAGAACGTGCCGTCGGCGGAGGCGCTGAGTTCTGCACCCGGAGGGAGTCAAAGCTGGTGACCATGTCGACCGAGAGCACGAACGACGCCCGCGCCGAGCTGCGGTCGTGGTACCTCGACAGCCTGCAGCCGAAGCTCGCACGGGCGGTGAGCACGGGCGCCGTCGACCCGCGGGCGGTTGCGGCTCTCGAGGCCGAGGTGCGGAGGATCCTGGACCTTTCGCTGTCAGGTGCGCATGGCGGATAGCAGGTGCTCGCGGAACGCGTGCGCGGCGGGCGTCGGGCGCTCCCCCGAGCGCCAGACCAGCGCGGCGGGCAGCGTGTGCCGCGGGCTGAGCGGACGGATCGTCAGGCGGTCGCCGTGGGACGTCGCGATCGAGCGAGGCATGAGCGTGACGCCGAGGCCGCGTGCGGTGAGCTCCCGCACCGTCTCCAGGTCGTTGGCCTCGGCGACGACGCGACCGCTTGGCACCAGCGTGCGGAGCGTGTCGCTCAGCGCCGAACCGGCACCGTAGGCCACGAGCGGCTCCGCGGCCAGACGCTCGGCGCGCACGCGCTTGGCATGCGCCAACGGGTGGTTCAGCGGCGCGATCACGACGAGCTCCTCGTCGAGCAGGCGTACGCCGTCGAGCCCGTCCAGCTCGTCGGGGTCGACGAGCGCCAGCACGAGGTCGAGGTCGCCCTCGCGGAGCTGGCCGAGCAGCGTGCCGGCGACGTCGTCGCGCACGGTGATGGTCACGCCCGGGTGGGCACGGGTGAAGTCCGCGATCAGCGCGACGGGGTGCACAGACCCGACCTGGGGGACGCCGCCGAGGCGCACGGTGCCCAGGATCAGCCCCTCGAGAGCGTCCAGGTCGGCGCGGACGCCGTCTGCCTCCGCGAGCGCGCGCCGTGCCCGCGCCAGGACGAGCTCGCCGGCTTCGGTCACCTCGACGCGACGAGTGGTGCGGCGTAGCAGCTCGACGCCCAGCTCGCGCTCGAGCTGCGCCACCTGCTGCGAGAGCGCCGACTGAGCGACGTGAAGGTCCTGCGCGGCGAGGGTGAACGATCGGCGGCGCGCGACAGCGTCCAGGTAGCGCAGCTGACGAAGCTCCATCGGACGAACAAATTATCTCGTTTGCTTATGAGTGATGACAGATCTTTGTATTGCGAGATGGATCCCTCGGCTGGCACCGTGGGGCCGATGCCGTGGTGACGACCGAGATCACGCTGCTCCCCACCGACCAGGCCGGCGACGAGGCCCTCGTCGAGGAGCTCGTCCGCCTCGTCAACCGGGCCTACGCCGCCGGCGAGGCGGGACTGTGGCTCGAAGGTGCGAAGCGCACCGGGCCGGCCGAGATCGCCGACGCGATCCGCGGCGGGGGGATGCTCACGGCCGCCGCCGAAGGTCGGATTGTCGGCTGTGCGTGCGTGCGCCCGCTGGACGTGGACACGGCGGATCTCGGCCTCGCGTCGGTGGCCCCCGAGCAGTGGGGCAGCGGGGTGGGCCGCGAGCTGGTTCGCTCGGCGGAGGAGCTGATTCGCTCGTGGGGCGTAACCACGATGCAGCTCGAGTTGCTCGTCCCGAAGGATTGGGCCCATCCGGAGAAGGAGCGCCTCCGCGCCTGGTACACGCGGCTCGGCTACCGGGTCGTCCGGTCGGCGCCATTCGAGCAGGTGGCGGGGCACCTCGCGTCACAGCTCGCCACGCCGTGCGAGTTTCTCGTCTTCCACAAGCCCCTGACGGAGGTGAGCCCGTGACGAACGTCCCTGTGCAGCCGGCTGCCGTGGATCTCCTGGAGGATGGCCAGGCCGCCCTCGAGTGGGCGGCCCGCTATCTGGAGCGGGTGGGGGAGCTGCCCGTGCTCGCCCAGGTGGAGCCCGGCGAGATCCGCTCGCGCCTACCCGCGTCGCCGCCCGACGAGGGCGAGCCGTTCTCGGCGGTGCTGCGCGACCTGGACGAGGTGCTCCTGCCCGGGATGACCCACTGGCAGCACCCGCGCTTCTTCGCCTACTTCTCGGTCTCGTCGTCGCCGCCGGGCATCCTCGCCGAGCTGCTCGCAGCGGCGCTCAACCCCGTCGCCATCCTGTGGCGCACCTCGCCGGCCTCCACCGAACTGGAGGGTCTCGTCCTCGACTGGGTGAGCCAGCTGCTCGGGCTGCCCGGGCACTGGCACGGGCACATCGAGGACACCGCGTCCACCTCGACGCTCGCGGCGATCATCGCCGCACGCAACGTCACCGGCGGACGTGTGGTGGTGTGCTCCGAGCACGCGCACTCGTCGGTGGACAAGGCGGCGCACATGCTCGGGCTCGAGCTGCGCAAGGTGCCGAGCGACGAGGCGTTCCGCCTGCGCCCGGAGGCGCTCGACCTCACCGACGCCGCGGCGGTCGTGGCGACGGTCGGCACGACGTCCACCACCTCGGTCGACCCCGTGGCCGCGATCGCCGAGGCCTGCCGGGAGGCGGGCGTGTGGCTGCACGTCGACGCGGCGTACGCGGGCTCAGCGATGGTCTGTCCCGAACTGCGCTGGGCCTTCGACGGGGTGGAGCAGGCCGACTCGCTCGTGGTCAACGCGCACAAGTGGATGTACACGCCGATGGACTGCTCGCTGCTGTGGACGAGCCGGCCCGTCGACTTCCGCGCCGCCTTCAGCCTCGTTCCCGAGTATCTGCGCACGCCCGACGCCGAGGACGCCCTCAGCCTGAGCGAGTACGGGCCGGCGCTGGGCCGCCGCTTCCGCTCGCTGAAGCTGTGGGCCGTCCTGCGCTGCTACGGCCGCGCCGGGCTGCAGGAGCGCATCCGCCGGGCGATCGAGCTGGCCGCGCTGTTCGAGGGGTGGGTCCGGGACGAGCCGGGCTGGGAGCTGTGCGCGCCCCGGCCGTTCTCCGTCGTCTGCTTCCGCAAGAGCGGCAGCGACGAGGAGAACGAGGCGCTCCTCGAGCGCGCCAACCGCAGCGGCGAGATCTTCATCTCGCAGACGCGACTGGACGGGCGCTACGTCTTGCGCCTGGCGGTCGGCCACGAGAGCACGACCGAGAGCGACGTGCGCCGCGCGTGGGAGGTCCTGCGCGAGCTCGCGAGCTGACCGCTCCCCCTCGGACGCGTGTCGCGAGGGGGAGCGGTGGTCTTCCGATCGAGCTCTTCTACTCCCCGCCTACGGAAGGTAGTAGTTCGGGTTCGGCATCTTGAACGTCTTGTCCGCGAAGCCGCCCAGGAGATCGCTGAACTGGTCGCCGAAGTTGCCGACGATGTCGTAGCCCTGCGACTCGATGTAGGCACGCACGCCCGACTTGTACTGGATCGTCGGGCAGGACACACCGGCCGCGATCGACGGCCCGCAGAACTGGGGCTGGTTCAGGTACGCCGGGTACTGGCCGACCGGCGGCTTGGTGAACAGGCCGTCGGCGAAGCCGCCGTGGCCGGAGTCGAGCGGCGTCGGCGCCGGGTAGCCGGCGTCGACCTCCGGGATGGTTTTGCCCGAGATGGTCACGTCGGTGAGGTCAGGCAGGCCGGCCGCCGTGTCGCTCACCAGGTTGGCGATCGTCGCCTGGTGCTGCGAGTCGCCACGCCCGGTGAGGAAGAAGACCGCGTAGCCCAGGGCCTTGGCGTGGCTGACCAGGTCGACCATGCCAGGCGTGGCCGGGAACGCGTTCCCGGTGAACATGGTGCCGGTCAGGCCGACGAACTGGGCGTTCGTGGTCGGGTTGAAGTCCCAGTTGCTGTAGAGCTCGTAGTTCCAGGTGGTCAGTGTCGTGTCATCGACGTCGAGCACGATCGCCCGGTCCGACACCTTCGAGCGCGCAGACAGCCAGTTGTCGCCCTGCTTCGCGACCGACCGCGCCTCGTCCGCGTAGTTGCTCGTCAGGTTCAGCGGCGTGTTCCAGCTTCCGTTGGGACCTGACGTGGCCGTCGGAGCGCCGTAGTAGTTCTTGGCATACGCCCGAGCGACGTCGATGTTCGTCATCTGCGACTCGGATTTCGGCGTGAACCCGAGGTCGGCGGGCTGAAGCCCCGCGACGGCCACCGCGGCGACCGCCGCCACCACCGTGGTCACGACCCCGAGTCCCAGCCCAAGCCACAGCGAGCGCCGCGGCCGCATAAGACCCTTCATCGAATCCTCCCTTGGTTGACTCCCCTTGTCCCGGATCGAGAACCATATACATCGTGAAGTGATTCGTCTGAACGACCCCGTCAGGGCGTCGTGACGGCCGGCGGCGCGACCTTCCGGTCGAGGAGCACGAGGTTGACGTCCCACCGGCTCCTGCAGCGCCGCAGGGTCGCCATCCCGGCCGCGTAGGACCCGGTTGTGAAGAAGACCTCCGCCTCGAAGACCTCGTTGTCCATCCCCGCGGGGCGGTAGCCGGCGGCGACCACGGCGTCCTGGAGGCGCTCAGCTCCTCCGACCTGCGGGCAGTTCGTGTTCCAGAGCTGTGAACGTGTGTCGGAACGCGCGCTGGATTCCGCGCGCCAGCACGAAACGATCGACGAGACCGGCAAGCCCTCCGCGGGGTTCGTACTCGACGACGAGTCGGTAGAGGAATCCCCCGCCGTCGGTTGTGAAATGCCGCTCGTGGGACGCGTCCGGCAGGCCCGGCTGCGTGCTGGTGTACGTCACGAGCCGGTTCGGCTCGAAGGCTGTGATCGTCATCGTCAGTAGCCGCTCGCGCCCGAGCAAGCGCGTCACGAGTCGTGCGGTGTCACCGGCTGCTTCCCAGCTCGACCCTTCTTCGAGACGCACGTAGCCGGGCCAGAACGCCGCCCAGTTCGCAAGATCGGTGATGAACGCAAAGCCGCGCTCGACGGGGACGTCGAAGTGATGCGCGGCTTCGATTCGCTTCATCGTGCGACTCTAGAGCCTGCTTCCAGACTCGAACCGGAGGCGTGGTTACCGGCTGCCGGTCTTCACTCTCCGAGCGGCGTGGCCGGCGCCGGGCCGCCGAGCGGTGGGCGGCGGCTGAGGTGCTCGTCCAGCGCGAGCTGATCGCCCTCGGGCTCCGGCTCGCGTGAGATCTCACCCCGGATCCTGAGCTCGTCGGCATCCTGCAGGGCCTGCGACTGGAGCGTGATGCGGCGCGTGAGAACGTTGGCGCGCTCCTGGAGACGGTGCACCTCGATGAGGTCGGTCGCCCGGAGCGCGGCCGCGCTCCGCTCGTAGGCGCCGCCGGTGCTGAAGAGATGAGTGAGCTTGAGCATCAGCGCGACCAGGTCGATCGCGATCAGGAACGCGAGGAAGAACTCGACGTACTTCCTCACCGCCGGGCTGGCCTTCTCGACGCGCTCGAGCGCCGCCTGGCGGGCCAGGAAGTCGCGATCGGCCTTGATCGTGGCGATCCGGTTCGCGATCTGACCGCTCTCGGCTGCCCGCCAGACCTCGATCTTGCGACGGTTCGCGGCGATCGTGGCCTCGATCTGCGGACGGGCGCGCTTCAGCTCCGCCGCGGCGGCGGCCGCCCGGCGGGCGTCGCGCCTGTAGAAGGGCCCTCGCCCGAGCTTGTGAGTCTGCGAGCAGCTCTGAAGACCGGCCTCGCAATCGGCGAGGAAGCGGCTGTTCGTGACCTGCTTCTGGAGGCGCGTCTCCCTGGCCTGCGCCGCATCGATCTCCTTCTGCGCCGCCGCGACCTTCGCGTCGTACGTGCGCGTGATCTGGTTCGTCGCCTGGTGGATCCGGGCCGTCGTCGTCTTGCTGAGCTCGTCGTTGATCGACCCGCTGTAGATCACCTGCGCCACCGGCAGCCCGATCACGAGCGCGATCGCGAGCGAGAGCAGGAGGCGCGGGACGGCGAGCACGAGGTTCCAGGCCCAGCTCGTGCCGAAGCTCTTCAGGACGAGACGCTCGATCAGGCAGTAGAGGACGGCCCAGAGCGGGAGCACCCACAGGACGCTCGTGATCGACGTGCTCCACCACTGGCTGGCGGCGACGGTCATCCCGAAGCCGCTGACGACCGCCATCCCCGCGACCCACATGCCGAGCCCGTTGAGGAAGCTCGCCTCGCTGGGGACGTTCCGGAGGACGAAGCCGTCACCTCCGGCGAACCACGCCCACCCGGCGCGCATGCGCCGACGCGACGTCCTGCGGGTCAGCGCGTCGTCATTCGTCTCCCGTGCGTCTGCGGGCGAGGCAGTACTCATGCGAAGAACAGAAGACGAACGAGCGGCCGATCAGTTGGCGCCGCGCTCCGATTCTTAGAGTCTTATTACTCCCGACCGGATGCGGGCGGCGAATGCCTCGATCGCATCGACGACGGTCTCGAAGCGTCGGGAGCGGAACAGGTCGAACCCGTGTTGCGCGCCGGGCAGCTCCGCATAGACAACCGGGTTGGAGGACGTGGCGCGTAACTGCTCGACGAAGCCCCGTGCGTCTTCGACGATGACGAGGGTGTCTTGATCGCCGTGCACGACGAAACACGGCGGCGCGCTCGTCGTCGGGTAGGTGAGTCGTGAGGAGGGTAGCCCATCTGCCGTGACGGGCCCGTAGTAGCCGTACAGGGCGATGGCACCCGCGACCGACGTGTCCACGCGCTCGAAACCGGGCTGCAACTCTGGGTTGTTGGGCGTGACAGCCGCCCGCAACGCGAGATGACCGCCCGCGGAGCTTCCGGCGAGGAAGACGGCAGTCGGATCGGCGCGGGACTCGAGGCCGTGCTCGCGGACCCAGGCAATCACCTTCTTGACGTCGATCAGCGGGTCGGCGAAACCCGCCGAGCCCAGGCGGTAGTTCGCGCTGACGCACACCCAGCCCCGGCTGGCGAGCCGATAGAACAGGTAACGCGCTCCGAGACGCTTGCTGCCGAAGCGGAACGCTCCCGGGTGGAGGTAGATGAGCGTCGGGCTGCCCGTTCGCTCGGAGCGGCTGCGATAGAGGTCGAGCAGGTTTCCTCTGCGCGCGGGGCCGTAGCGGATGTTCGCGATCCGCTCGACCTGGCGACGGAGGGCGACCGGCGCGAGCAGGACGCGGGCGAGTGAGGGTCGACGGCCGAGCCGGGCGGCGAGCTCGGGGTCCACATCGTCGCGCCAGTCGGCTCCGAGGCCCTCGTCCAGGGCTCGCTCGAGCGCCGGGCTGGTCCCGCGCGCCCGCCGGCGGAGAACCACCAGCCCTGCCGACGCGAGGATCGCGAAAGCGAGCCCGATCCAGAACACGGGCGAGCCGACGCCACTCTGGACGATCGCCAACGCCGTCGAGAGGACGAGCAGGAGAAAGACGGCGAGGGGCCAGTTGAGCAGGAAGCCGATGGCGTAGCTCAGCCGAAAGGGGCTTGACCGACGCGGCCGGTGTCGTGCGACGGCCGACACGGCTACTGCCGCCATCAGCCCCGTCGTCACCAGATAGCCGATTGGCATTCGACCTTCCAGCTTTTCACCGGCCGCGGTTTGTGATCTGGGCCGGCAGAAGATCGGGTGGGAGAGCGGCCGGAAACGCGGCGACGATGAACGCGAAGAAGCTGAGGACACCGATCGCATGCGCCCACGCTGCTTCGGCGACGGTGAGGAATCCGACACCGGCCACGAAGCACGCGATCGCAAGCCGTGGCAGCAGCCCCGGTCCGAGAACGGTGACCAGAGAGCGCGCCTGGACGGGCCGCTCGGCCACGCTCTCGCGACCGCCGGGTGCCCGGCCGAGCACGAAACCGAACAGCACCGCGAGCGACGGGAACAGGATCACCGCTCCCGCGAGCACGGCGACGACCACCGCGACGAGCGTCTCCCGGCCCGCGGCGGCCTCCCGGACGGTCAGTCCCTCCAGGAAGACCGGTGACTGGGCGAGCGCCCAGCCGGCGATGATCGCGGCGACGGCGAGCGCCGCGGTGTAGCGGGAGGCCTCGTAGCGCCTCCACCAGACGAGCGCGAGCGTCGCGCAACCGGCGACGATCGACGCGATCAGGCCGATCAGCCCCTTGCCCTCGACGAGACCGTGGTAGAGCGGCTCGGCGTCGTAGCGCAGCACCGGAAGGCCCGCGAGCGCGATCGCGCCGCTGACGAGACCGGCCGCGAGAGCGCGCGTGCGGAACTTCCGCTCGAGCTCCGCGTCACCCAGCCGGGCGGCGTCCGCGCAGAGGAAGACGGCGGCAAGGTACGCGGCGGTCACGACGGCGAGGACGCCGATCAGCAGCGAGGTCGGGTTGAGCCAGCTCGTCCATGGGTCGCCGGCGGCGTTCCCGACCGGAACGCGGAGCGAGGCGATCCCGCCGATCGCGGCGCCGAGCGCGAACGGCGTCAGGATCGAGGAGAGGGCGAAGGCGGTGTCGATCGCGCTCAGCTCGCGCTTCGTCGACGCGCCGGCGCGCAGGGCGTAGGCGGTGCCGCGGAAGATGATCCCGACCGCGGCGATGAAGAGCGGGATCGCGAGCGTCGAGGCGATCGAGCCGAACGCGACCGGGTAGGCGGTCCAGACCACGGTCAGCACGAAGATGAGCCAGACGTGGTTCGCCTCCCAGACGGGCCCCATCGCGTGGTGGGCGTGGTCGCGGATCGAGTCGGCGTCCCGGCCTTTCCCCGCCGTCAGCTGCCACCAGCCGGCGCCGAAGTCGGCTCCGGCAAGCACGGTGTAGAAGGCGAGCCCGATGAGCGCGAAGACGAGCGGCAGATCGTAGAGATGCACGATCAGGGCTCCTCGGCGAGCGGAGCGCGGGCGAGCCGAACGAGGATCCAGGCGATCGCAAGCGCGAGCCCGAGGTAGACGAGCGCGAGCGTCGCGTAGCCGACCGGGATGCCGCCGGCGCCGGTGACGGCCTCGGAGGTTCGCATGACCCGGTAGACGACCCAGGGCTGGCGCCCGACCTCGGTCGTCACCCAGCCGGAGATCAGCGCCACGACCGAAAGCGGCCCCGCGAGCACGAGCGCGCGGTAGAACCACACTGACTCCGGTAGGCGCTTGCGCCGCCAGCGAACGGCGAGAAACGCGACGCTGAGCAAGGCCAGGAGTGTCCCGATCCCGACCATCGTCTGAAAGGCGATGCGGACGACGTTGACCGGTGGGCGCTCGTCCGGCGGGACGGCGTCGAGCCCCTCGACCCGCGCGTCCGGGTCGTGGAACGCGAGCAGGGACAGCAGCCGCGGGATGGGGATCCCAAAGTCGACACGGCCGTCGCGGTACCAGCCGAGCACGTGAACCGGTGCGCCCCGTCTCGTCTCGCCGAGCCCTTCGAAGGCGGCGAGCTTGGTCGGCTGCGCGCGGGCGACCTCGCGCCCGTTCCAGTCGCCGACGAGCACCTGCACCGGCGCGCACAGCGCGGCGACGGCGAGCGGGATCGCGAGCGCGGTGCGCTCGTAACGGCCCCAGCGCCCGCGCAGACGGACGGCCGCGTAGGCGCCGGCGACGACGAAGCCGGTGACCATGTAGCCGGCCAGGTACATGTGCACGAGCTCGTGCCAGAAGTAGGGGTTGCCGAAGAGCGCGTCGACGGGGTGCACATCGACCGCTTCGCCTTGACGCAGCTGGAAGCCGGTCGGGTGGTTCATCCAGCCGTTGACCGAGATCACCGTCAGGGAGCCGGTGAAGCCGGCGACGGCGATCGGGATGCCGCTGGCGAAGTGCGCGCGGGGAGGGAGCCGGTCCCAGCCGTAGATGTAGATGCCGATGAAGATCGCTTCCAGGAAGAAGGAGAAGCCCTCGATCGCGAAGCCGAGGCCGAAGACGCTGCCGAAGCTGGCGGTGAAGGCGGGCCAGAGGAGGCCCAGCTCGAAGCTGAGG
>Ga0081455_10008923_pt1 | contig 10365 bp, 8 predicted proteins | sample TabmetS3T2R1_FD_70207 | JGI IMG/M metagenome (GOLD analysis project Ga0081455, IMG submission 70207) | Tabebuia heterophylla rhizosphere microbial communities from the University of Puerto Rico - S3T2R1 | ecosystem: Host-associated > Plants > Roots > Rhizosphere ... | reverse complement strand
ATGGCGCAATCGCCGACGGGCCCACAAGTCCAATTGGCCGACGCCGGCAACGCTTCCAAAGGGCTTCTGATGCGCGGCGAGTGGCGGCGCGATTTCTCGAACCGGCCTTTCTTCCTGACCGACGCGCCGGGCGTCCTCAAGACGGATCAGAACACGGCGACGCTCGGCCTCATCTGGTGGTTCGGCAAGGAAGGCAGTTGGTAAGCAAAAGAAAGGATGGTCGTTTCGATGAGGCCCAGAAGCGCAAGATACTAATCGCCCTGCGCAGGAAGATTTCCGAAAGGCGGACGAAGTCGCAAATCGACTGACAGCGGAGGAGCTATGCTCGATCTGATTTTCTTGGCGGCGACAATTCTCTTTTTCCTGCTCTCGCTCGCTTACGTGCGCGGGTGCGAGAAGCTCTAAGGAGGAATTCACTATGGGTTGGGAAGCGATTGTCGGTGTCGCGGTCTCCGCGTTACTGCTGTTCTATCTGACTTACGCTTTGCTCAAACCGGAGAGGTTCTGAGATGACACTCAACGGATGGTTACAGATCCTGTTTTTCTTCGCGCTGACCCTGACGGTCACTAAACCACTTGGGGTCTTTATGACGCGCGTCTTCAATCGCGAACGGACTTTTCTCGACCCCGTGTTGCGGCCGATCGAGCGGCTGATCTACCGGTTGACCGGCGTGGACGAGGGGCGCGAGATGCGCTGGACGGAATACGCAGTGGCGATGCTGCTCTTCAGCGTCGTCTCAATGGTCGTGCTCTATGCGATGCAACGGCTGCAAGCGTGGCTGCCTTTCAACCCGGAGAAGCTCGCGAACATCGAGCCGAGTTCATCCTTCAACACGGCGGCCTCGTTCACGACCAACACCAATTGGCAGAGTTATGTGCCCGAAGTGACGATGAGCTACCTGACTCAGATGGCTGGGCTGGCTTATCACAACTTCGTTTCGGCGGCGACCGGCATCGCGCTGGCCATCGCTTTTATCCGCGGCATCGCGCGGCGCGAGCGGGACACGCTAGGCAACTTCTGGGTGGATATGACGCGCGCCACGCTCTGGGTATTGCTGCCTTTCTGCCTGGTCGGCGCGCTTCTTCTGGTCGCCGACGGCGTGCCGCAGAACCTGAAGTCTTATACGGTCGCCAAGATCGTTGATCCACAGAAAGTGGAGAAAACGGACGCCGAAGGCAAGACGACGACTGAGACCATAACCGAGCAAAAGATCGCCCAGGGGCCGGTCGCCTCGCAGGAATTCATCAAGGAATGGGGCACGAACGGCGGCGGTTTTTTCAACGCCAACAGCGCGCACCCGTACGAAAACCCGACGCCTTTCACGAACCTGCTGGAGATGTTCGCGATCTTCGCCGTCTCGGCGGGGCTGACCTACACGCTGGGGCGTATGACAGGCTCGCAAAAGCACGGCTGGGCGGTCTTCGGCGCGATGACCGTATTATTTTTCGCCGGCATCCTTGTCTGCTACTGGGCCGAAGCGCGGGGGAATCCGATCTTCCCGGCGGGCGTTGACCAGGCCACAAGCGCGATGCAGCCGGGCGGAAACATGGAAGGCAAAGAGGCGCGCTTTGGCCTCGCCAACTCCACGCTCTGGGCCACGATCACGACTGACGCTTCGTGCGGCGCGATCAACTCGTGGCACGATTCATTCACTCCGCTCGGCGGCATGGTTCCACTCACCAACATCCTGCTTAGCGAGGTGATCTTCGGAGGCGTCGGCGCGGGGATGTACGGCATCTTGATCTACGTCATTCTGTCGGTCTTCATCGCGGGGCTGATGGTCGGGCGCACGCCGGAGTACCTGGGCAAGAAGGTCGAGGCTTACGACGTGAAGATGGCGATGCTCAACGTGCTGATCTTCCCGCTCACGATCCTGGTCTTCACGGCCATCTCATCGGTCTCGCCCGGCTTCGGCACGTCGCAACTTAACAACGCCGGGCCGCACGGGCTGTCCGAAATTCTTTACGCCTTTACTTCGGGGACAGGCAACAACGGATCGGCGTTCGCGGGGATTTCGGCGAACACCTATTGGTACAACACGACCATCGGCTTCGCCATGCTGGTCGGGCGTTTTTTCATGATCATACCGATGTTGGCGCTCGCGGGCAGCCTGGGGCGTAAGAAGGCCGTGCCGCCGTCCCTGGGCACGTTCCCGGTGACGACGCCGCTGTTCACGACGCTATTGGTAAGCGTCATCCTGATCGTCGGCGCGCTGACTTTCTTTCCGGTGTTGAGTCTGGGGCCGATTGTGGAGCATCTGCTGATGTACGCGGGACAGACGTTTTAAACCGTACGGCGCCGCGCGTCAGCAAGCGGCCGGACGCGCAGTCAAACCGCTTGCTGACGCGCGATGTTATGCTATTGGCATGAACAAAAAGCTATACATCAAGCTGGCAACGCAATCTCTCCTGTTCCTAATAGTCATGGGAGCATTGCTCTTCCTCCCCGCTGGGACGTTTGACTACTGGGAAGCGTGGGCATTTATCGCCGTGTTTGTCGCCTGCAACCTCCCGCTCACTATATGGGTTGCGATTAATGACCCCCGACTTCTTGAGCGGCGCATGAAAGCGGGCCCAACGGCGGAAAAAGAGAAGTCGCAAAAAATCATTGTGACGATCGTGCTCCTGTCGATGGCCGTGGCGGTTTTGATCCCGGCATTCGATCATCGCTTCGGATGGTCTGATGTCCCGACGTCTGCCGTAATTCTCGGCTACGCGCTTATTGCCATTTCATATATCGGCTTTTATTTCGTGCTCAAGGAAAACACCTACGGCGCCGCCACCGTCCGAGTGGAAGAGAACCAAAAGGTCATCTCGACTGGGCCGTACGCCATAGTCCGCCATCCTATGTACGCCGCGGCGCTTATTCTGATGCTAGGGATTCCGCTCGCGCTCGGCTCATGGTGGGGACTAATTGCGCTCGTGCCCGGCGTCCCGGCGTTGGTGTGGCGGATTCTTGATGAGGAGAGGCTCCTTAAGAGAGATTTGCCGGGTTATGCGGAATATACGCAAAGGATGCGCTTTCGTCTTATACCTGGGCTCTTTTGACTCATTGGTTGTTTAGCGAGTCGGTACCGCGAGCGTTACTGATTCTGTGAGAATTATGGCAAAGCATAAAACTATTTCCATTTGGGATCCTAAGATCATCCGGCGCGCGCTCCTCGACGCGTTTCGCAAACTGAACCCGATCAAGATGATGGGAAACCCTGTGATGTTCGTCGTCGAGGTCGGCAGCGTACTGACTACGATCCTGCTCATCCGCAACATCACGCAGGGCGCGGGAGTTGGCTTCGAACTGCAGATCACCCTATGGCTCTGGTTCACGGTGCTCTTCGCCAACTTCGCCGAGGCGATGGCCGAGGGGCGCGGTAAGGCGCAGGCCGAGACGTTACGCAGAGCGAAGACTGAGACCATCGCTCATCGGCTATTGCCGGACGGGCGAACTGAAGACGTGCCCGCGCCGAGGTTGCGCCGAGATGACGTCGTGATGGTCTCGGCGGGCGAATTCATTCCTGGCGACGGCGAAGTGATCGAGGGCGTCGCTTCGGTTGACGAATCGGCGATCACGGGAGAATCGGCGCCGGTGATCCGCGAAGCGGGCGGCGACCGTTCGGCGGTGACGGGCGGCACGCGCGTCCTCTCGGATCGGATCAAAATCCGCATCACGTCGAATCCTGGCGAGACGTTCATCGACCGGATGATCGCGCTGGTCGAAGGCGCCGAGCGGCAGAAGACGCCTAACGAGATCGCGCTCAACATTCTGCTCGCCGGGTTGACGATCATCTTCCTGTTGGCTGTCGTGACGTTGCAGCCCTTCGCCATCTACTCGAACGCGCCGCAGTCGATCTTCGTGCTGGTCTCGCTGCTGGTCTGCCTGATCCCCACGACGATAGGCGGCCTGCTTTCGGCCATCGGCATCGCGGGAATGGACCGGCTGGTGCAGCACAACGTCCTGGCGATGTCGGGCCGCGCGGTCGAAGCGGCGGGCGACGTGAACACGCTGCTGCTCGACAAGACCGGCACCATCACGCTCGGTAACAGACAGGCGACCGAATTCATCCCGATGCCCGGCGTAGGGGAGACGGAATTGGCCGACGCCGCGCAGCTTTCGTCTCTCGCCGACGAGACGCCGGAAGGCCGTTCGATCATCGTGCTGGCGAAAGAGAAATACGGCCTCCGCGGGCGCGAGCTTCAACCGCACGAGGCGCATTTCATCCCCTTCACCGCGCAGACCCGGATGTCGGGCGTCAATTACGACGGGCGCGAGATTCGCAAAGGCGCAGTGGACGCGATTGAAAAATACATCGGCGGCAACGGCTCGGCGCCGCCGAGAGAGATGCGCGATACCGTAGACCGCATCGCGCGGCAGGGCGGCACGCCGCTGGTGGTGGCCGTCGGCTCCCGCGCCCTCGGCGTGATCCACCTCAAAGACATCGTCAAAGGCGGAATGAAGGAACGGTTCGATCAACTGCGCGCAATGGGCATCCGCACGGTAATGATCACTGGCGACAACCCCCTCACCGCCGCGTCAATCGCGCGCGAAGCCGGCGTGGACGATTTCCTGGCCGAAGCCAAACCTGAAGACAAGATGGCTTTGATCAAACGAGAACAGGCCGAAGGCAAGCTGGTGGCGATGACCGGCGACGGCACGAACGACGCGCCGGCGCTGGCCCAGGCCGACGTCGGCGTGGCGATGAACACCGGCACGCAGGCCGCGAAAGAAGCGGGCAACATGGTGGATCTCGATTCCAACCCGACCAAGCTGATCGAGGTCGTAGAGATCGGCAAACAACTGCTGATGACGCGCGGCGCGCTGACGACGTTTTCAATTTCCAACGACGTGGCAAAATATTTCGCCATCATCCCGGCGATGTTCTCGGTCGCCTTCCCGGTGTTGAACTCGCTCAACATTATGCGCCTTGCCACGCCGCAATCGGCGATCCTTTCGGCGGTAATCTTCAATGCGTTGATCATCATCGCCCTGATCCCGCTGGCGCTCAAAGGCGTCAAATATCGCCCGCTGAGCGCGGCTTCGCTGTTGCGGCAAAACTTATTGATCTACGGCCTGGGCGGCGTGATCATTCCGTTTATCGGGATCAAGATCATTGACGTAATCATAGTGACTCTGGGGTTGGCGTGAGAATTTGAGATTCGGAGATTTGAGACATGAAAAACCTAGTTACTGCGATTTTGATGACGATCGTGACGACAGTTTTGCTGGGATTGATTTATCCGCTCGTGGTCACGGGGATCGCGCAGGTGATCTTCTACGATAAGGCCAACGGGCAATTGATTGAGCGCGACGGCCAGGTCATAGGTTCCCGGATCATCGGGCAGCCTTTCACATCACCCGGCTACTTCCGCTCGAGGCCTTCGGCGGCGGGCGCGAATGGGTACGACGCCGCCGGGTCTGCGGGGACGAACTACGGGCCGACCAATAAGAAACTGATTGACCGGGTGAAGGCTGACGCCGAGAAAGCGCAGGCGGAAAATCCGGGGATGCCCGTGCCTGTAGACCTGGTGACCACGTCGGCCTCAGGTCTCGACCCGCACATCTCGCCGGCGGCGGCTGAATTCCAGGTACCGCGCGTGGCGAAGGAGCGCGAGATGAGTGAAGACGAAGTGCGGCGCCTGGTGCAAGCGCATACTTCGGGGCGACAGTTCGGCTTTCTCGGTGAGCCGGTTGTAAACGTGCTGGAACTCAACCTCGATCTCGACAGTAAGCGACCACGTCCGGCCGCCGGCGCTACCGCCGCGCGATAGACGGAGCATAAAATAGTGATGAGGCTTGACCCGATTTTACGCGATTGAAATGTGTCCCACTCCGGACTGGGCTAAAACAGATGATCAGTGAATACAGTCGACCGACGCCCGAATCGTTGCTCGCCAAACTCAAGGAGAGCGAGCGGGCGAAGCTGCGCGTCTACATCGGGGCGGCGGCGGGGGTAGGTAAAACGTACCAGATGCTCGAAGACGCCCATCAATTCAAGAAGCAGGGCGTGGACATAGTCGTGGCGTTCGTGGAGCCGCACGGGCGCGCCGAGACCGAAGCGCTGATCGGCGACTTGGAATGCGCGCCGATGCGCGAGATCGAATACCGCGGCGTCACGCTCAGGGAGATGGACGTCGACGCAGTCATCGCCCGCCGGCCCGAGATAGCCGTCGTTGACGAACTGGCGCATACGAACGTCCCCGGTTCGAAGCATCACAAGCGATACGAAGACGTTTTAGAACTGCTCGACGCGGGCATTTCGGTCATCACGGCCGTCAACATCCAGCACATCGAATCGCTCAACGACGTGGTGGCGCGCATCACCGGCGTCAAGGTGCGCGAGACGATTCCCGACAGCTTCCTGCGCCGCGCCGACGAGGTTGTCAACGTTGACATCTCGGTCGACACGCTGCGCACCCGGCTGCGTCAAGGTAAAATCTATAGAGTCGAAAAGATCGAGCAGGCGCTGACCAATTTCTTCCGCAAAGGCAATCTCTCGGCGCTGCGCGAGCTGGCGCTGCGCCAGGTGGCCGAAGACCAGGCCGCGAAGGCGCAGGATTACCGCGAGCGCGAAGGCTTGGGACAGGCGGTCATTCCCGAAAAAGTGATGGTCTGCATCGCCTCGCGCGGCGGCGCCAAGAAGCTGCTGCGCGTCGGATCGCGCATCGCCGGGCGGCTGGCTTCGGACTGGTACGCCGTTTACGTCGAAACGCCGCGCGAAGAGCCGGGCCGCATCGACCCGCAAGATTACGTCTCGCTCGCGGAGAGCCTGCGTTTCGCCGAGGAACTCGGCGCGAAGGTAGTAAAATTGAAGGGCGCCAACGTCGCCGACGCGCTGATCGATTTCGCCCGGCGCGAGGGCGTCACTCACGTCGTCTTCGGCCAGTCGGCGCGTTCGCGTTGGGACATTCTGCTGCGCGGCTCGGTCATCAACCGCTTCCTGAACGAAGTGCGCGACGCGACGGTGCAGGTCGTGCCGTTGGAAAGGCCCGATTCACGTGGGAGCAAAGAGTATGAATCTTCGCAATAAGCTTCTGCTCAGTTTTCTCATCTTCATCGCCCCGCTCATGGCGCTCGGCGTGTGGAGCGCCTTGAGCCTGCGCGAGCTTGGCGAAGTGTCCCGGCGCATTATTTCAGCCAATTACGATTCGGTGGTCGCCGCGCAGGATATGAAAGAGAGTCTGGAGCGGATGGATTCGGCCGCGCTCTTTCTGCTGCTGAAGAATCGCGATCGCGCTATGGCGCAGTTCAAGGAGCATCGCGCCCGGTTCGACGAGGCCTTCGAGAAGGCGGCGGGGAATATCACAGAGCCGGGCGAGTCTGGGATCATCGAGGCGATCCGAACCGACCGCGACGAATATTATCGGCGCTTCGAGGCTTTCGTCGCCGAGGGAGAAAGGCGTGGAGCCAGCGATTACTTCCAACATCTCGAGCCGCTTTTCAATAAAACCCGCGCCGAGCTCAATCAGCTTTTACAGCTCAATCAGAGCGCGATGGCCGCGAAGTCCGATCAGGCGGCGGGAGTGGCGCGGCGCGAATTGCTCTTCACTCTGGCGCTGGCCGGCGCGCTGGTCGTGGCCGGGCTGGCGCTGGCCGTTCTGCTGGCAAATGGCATCATGCGGCCCGTGCGCGAGCTGACCACGACGGCGGCGAAGATCGCCGGCGGCGACCTGACGGCGAAGGCCAGGGTCACGTCGCGCGACGAGATAGGAATTCTGGCCGCCGAGTTCAACCGCATGGCGGAGCGCATCCAGCAGTTGCGGCGCTCCGATCTGGGCCGGCTCGGCGCCGCGCAGCAGACCACGGAAGCGGCGATCGATTCGCTTTTCGAGCCTGTACTCGTGACCGACGGCGAAGGCAGGATAACCAGGCTGAACCGCGCGGCGGAATCGCTGTTCGGCGCGAGGGCGGAAGCCGTCGGCAAGCCCATCGCCGATGTCACGCACGACCGGCGCATCGCTATGGCCGTGTCGGAATCGCTGCGGGCCGAGCGTACAGTGGCCGCCGAGAGCGTCGCAGCCGCCATCCCTATTTCAATTAACGGATCGGAGCAGAGTTTTCGACTGCGAACGACGCCGATGCGCGACGCGGAGGGCCATCTGCTAGGCGCCGTCGCGCTGTTGGAGAACATCACTTACCTGCGCGAGATAGACCGGCTCAAATCCGAATTCGTGAACACCGCCGCTCATTACCTCCAAACGCCGCTGTTAAATTTACAGATGGGGTTGCACTGCCTGATCACGGACGCCGCCGGAGAGCTGACCGATAAACAGAAGGATGTTCTTTACGCCTGCCGCGAAGAAGGCGAGCGTCTGGAAAGGCTGATGCGCGATCTGACCGACCTGTCGCTCATCGAATCGGGCGAGGCCGCGCCGAGCCTGGCGCCGGTCAGGGTAGAGGACGTCGTTCAAAGCGCCGTCGAGCCTTTTCGTCTGAAGGCCGAGGCCAAGGATCAATCGCTCAAGACCGATATCGCGCCCGCGCTGCCTCTGCTCGACGCGGACGCGGAGCAGATCAAACGAGTGCTAGACAACCTGCTCAGCAACGCCATCCGCAACACGCCGCGCGGCGGGGAAATACGAATCACGGCGGCCCGGCGTGAAGATTACATATCAATCTCAGTCGCCGACACTGGGCACGGCATTCCTCCGGAACATCTCACGCGCCTCTTCCACCGCTTCCTGTCTGTGCCCGGCGCCCAGCCCGGAAGCACCGGGCTTGGGCTGGCCATATCCAAACGCCTGGTCGAAGCCCACGGCGGGCAAATCAGCGCCCAATCGCGAGTCGGCTTCGGCACTACCATCACCTTCACGCTGCCCGTCGCCCGCGAAGGCGCCAAGTGGGCTTGATAAGACTCCGATACAGTAGATCACGAAATGGACAGAGACATCTGCATTTCGTCAGCAGCGCCCCAAAGGCTGTCGCCGTTCAAGCCAAGTTTCATTTATTTAGAACCTCGACAATGAAAAAACATATCGCGGCCATCAGCGCCGAGCAGGGTACCGTCATCACCCAGGCCCAGACCACTCTCCTCGCCACACCCCATCGCACGGCGGAGAGCCGCCGCGTCGCCCCTACGCCGATGATTGCGCCCGTGATCGTATGCGTGGTGCTGACCGGAATCCCGTAGCGAACCGCCATAAAGAGCGTCAAAGCGCCCGCCGTCTCCGCCGCGAACCCGCCCACTGGCCTGAGTTTCGTGATGCGCGATCCCATTGTGTGGACGATCCGCCAGCCGCCGACAAGCGTCCCCAGCGCCATCGCCGCGTGACAGCTCAAGACGACCCACAGCGGTATATGCTTTGTGGCCTCCGAGTTGATCTCCCCGGCGACGAGCACGGCGGCGATAATGCCCATTGTTTTTTGCGCGTCCGCCCCGCCGTGCCCAAGGCTGTAGAGCGCGGCCGAAAACAACTGCCCTCTGCGAAAGAGTTTGTCCACCCGGCCGGGAGAATGGCGCCGGAATATCCAGGCTATTGCGACCATAAATGCCATGCCCAGGATCATTCCTAGCAGAGGCGAGATGAAGATGAACGAGATGGTTTTTATCCACCCTTCCGGTTTCAGCACTCCGGCGATCCCGCCATAAGCCACTATCGCCGCGCCCGCGTAACCGCCAACGAGCGCATGCGAAGAGCTGGTCGGAAGCCCGAAGTACCAGGTGATGACGTCCCAAACGATGGCGCCGATAAGCCCGCAGAGTAGAACCCAGAGCCGCCACCGCTCGGCGATTCGCTCGATGTCAACAAGGTCGCCGCCGATGGTTTGAGCGACGCGAGTTCCGAACAGCGCAAATGCGACGAAGTTGAAAAACGCCGCCCAGACGACAGCGACGCCGGGAGAGAGCACACGAGTCGAAACCACCGTGGCGATTGAATTGGCCGCGTCGTGCCAGCCGTTCGCCACGTCGAAAAGGAGCGCCACCGCAATGATAAGCGCGATGAACACCAGCGCCGTGGTCATTTATTTCCCGGGGGCCTTGATGAATCCCTCCATCCACTGACGGATCTCGTTGCGCACACGGCGAAAGACAGCAAGACGGAACTCATCGTCGCCGACGCCGGGCGGAGGCGGATCATCAAAACTTTGATGAATGCGCACGGCATTGCCGGGGAAGACCGGGCAGCTTTCTTTGGCATTATTGCAGACTGTGATCACATAATCGAACTGCTGATCGATGAACTCTTCAACCGATTTCGAGCGATGGTTTGAAATATCAATGCCGATCTCGCTCATCGCCTGAATCGCCTCCGGGCGCACGAAACTGGGCTTCACGCCCGCGCTGAAAACTTCAAAAGCGCCGCCGCAGTCGTGACGCAGAATGCCTTCGGCCATCTGGCTGCGCGCCGAATTGCCGGTGCATAAAATCAAGA
>Ga0081455_10008922_pt1 | contig 10365 bp, 10 predicted proteins | sample TabmetS3T2R1_FD_70207 | JGI IMG/M metagenome (GOLD analysis project Ga0081455, IMG submission 70207) | Tabebuia heterophylla rhizosphere microbial communities from the University of Puerto Rico - S3T2R1 | ecosystem: Host-associated > Plants > Roots > Rhizosphere ... | reverse complement strand
CGGGTCTGACGAACCGCTGGTGTTCCAGTTGTTCTGTCAAGAGCAGTGCTGGGTAGCTATGTTCGGAAAGGATAAGCGCTGAAAGCATCTAAGCGCCAAGCCTATCCCAAGATGAGATTTCCCTGAAGGGTCGTGGTAGACCACCACGTTGATAGGCTCCGGGTGTAAGCACAGTAATGTGTTCAGCTCAGGAGTACTAATAACCCGTTCGGCTTGATCTTTTACTTTTCTGTTAACCCGTTCCGCGTGCGCGGAACGGCAAACAGAGGAGACAAAAGATCTTAAACCAAAAACGAAGCTCAAATGTTGTAGCCGCGGTCGCTGACCGCGGATCTTTCTGAAACCTGTATGTAGATGTCAGCGGACCGGCAATTGAAGATTGCAGATTTCGAACTGAAGATTTGGAATCCCGTTCTTTGAAATGACAATGTCGAATTGTAGCGGCGAATCATCATCGGATGAATTCAACCTGCAATCGACAATCTCAAATTTTCAATCCACCAGAAAACTGCGCCGTGTTGTCGGCGCAGCTTTCTGGTGACCCTAGCGCAGTGGTCCCACCCGTTCCCATTCCGAACACGGAAGTGAAACGCTGCAGCCCCGATGGTAGTACGGCGATAGGCCGTGCGAGAGTAGGACGTCGCCAGAACAAAGAACCCCACTGGGTGAACCTCAGTGGGGTTTTTAGTTCGAGGTCCTACTCGGGGCACGGTCGCGGGCCGAAGAGAATGGAGCGAGCCGGGAAGCCGAGACATAGACGGGAAGCCCGAAGGGCGAGTGAGGGGGAATGAACAAATCATTAGGACGTGGCCCGCTCGAAACAGAGAATCGGCCGTGGGAACGAGCGAGATGGACGGCCGGCAGTCAATTCTTCAATCTAATCGCACGTAATCGAATCGCTCCTTAACAGAATTCCAAAACATTCCCGCGGATTCCGCCCTTAACAATGCTTGATAAACAAACTCGGGGACATGCATGTAACGATAGCGATTCCCCTCTCGAAACTCGACATCCAATGTTCGATTTCTCCCGTCATACGTGACGGCTTCAATCGCAGAAGAATTGAGTGCCACGCGTTGCGCCATTCGCCGTATTGATCGTCGCGCATTCATGCGTTAAGAGGAGCATTACACCAATCGAGAGGGATGCCATGCTAACCAGTCAAAAAGTTATCGACGCAATTAATGAGCAAATCGGATACGAATTCAGCGCCGAACTGCAGTATTACGCCATCGCGGCCCATTTTGCCGCGGAGGCGTTACCGGAGTTATCGCAGCATTTTTTTCGGCAGGCTGAGGAAGAAAAAGGACACGCACTGCGGTTCATCAAATACGTGGTGGACGCCGGTGGACGCGTAGCGATTCCAGCGATCGACGCGCCGAAATCAAAATTTAAGACGGCGCGAGACGCTGTGAAACTTTCGCTCGACCAGGAGATCCACGTCACCAATCAGATCAATGGTCTTGTTGAGTTGGCACGAAAACAGAATGACTACATCACGATCAACTTTTTGCAGTGGTTCCTGACCGAACAGTTGGAAGAGGTCTCGTCGATGGACAATCTGCTGAAAATCATCGAGCGCGCCGGCAACGACCTCTTGCAGGCGGATGAGTACCTGGCTCGGGTTGGGATCAGGACGATGCCGGAGCCGCCGAAGGAATAGAAGAAACGTCCAACGCTCAACGCCCAACGTCCAACATCGAATTCAGCAACGCCGCTAACGACAGCGACTGCTACAACCTCTGTGGAGCGCAGGTTCGTGTGAGCTTCAAAGATCACTTTTCCAAACAAGCGGCGGATTATGCGAAGTTCCGGCCGCGGTATCCCCTAGGATTATTCGACTATTTCGGAAGCATCGTGCCCAGTCGTCATCTCGCGTGGGATTGCGCCACGGGAAACGGACAAGCCGCGGTCGGGTTGGCGTCGGTGTTTGACCGCGTCATTGCGACCGATGCAAGCGAGAGACAGATTAGGAACGCGCAGGCACAAGAGCGCGTCGGGTATCGTGTCGCACCCGCGGAGAATAGCGGGATTGAATCAGAGACTGTGGATCTGATTATGGTCGCTCAGGCGCTGCACTGGTTCGAGCTAGATCGCTTTTACCGCGAGGCACGCAGAGTGTTGACGACTGACGGTGTCATCGCTGCTTCGGCTTACAACTTGTTACACATCGAACCCGCGATCGATGAGATTGTAAATCGATATTACTACGAAATCGTTGGCCCCTTCTGGCCTCCGGAACGCAAACTCGTTGAGCAGTTCCACGATCTCCCTTTTCCATTTCACAAGATCGATTCGCCGAAGTTCTCGATGACAGCTCAGTGGAATCTCGACCATCTGGTTGGCTACCTTCAAACGTGGTCATCGACTCAGCGTTTTATTGCGGCCAAAGGCAGTGATCCGTTGACCCAAATAATCGACGAACTCCAGGCCGTATGGGGAACTTCGAACCAGACACGAAAGGTTATCTGGCCGTTAACCCTGCGAATTGGGTGTAAACCGAGGAACAACGCGAAGCAATCCGCCGATTAAAAAGATCGTGCGATGAGAAATGATCACGCCCGGAGCCTTTTTCCACAACGACTCGGTGCCTGTCGATCGTTAACAAAAACGCTTGAATAGAAGTGACGGCACGCGGTCTAATCGGGACATGAATATGAAAGCAGCATTCAGTTTGTTGGCAGCAGCGAGTCTCGCGCTAAGCAGCATAGCAATTGCCGCAGGCGGTAAGACTTACCAGGTGACCGGGCCGGTACTGGAGGTAACTGACACTATGATAGCGGTCCAAAAGGGAAAGGATCGCTGGGAAATCAGCCGTGACGCCAATACCAAGGTCACGGGCGACCTCAAGGTCGGTGAAAAAGTGACGATCACTTACACGATGTCTGCGACAGACGTAGAAGTGAAACCAGGCAAGGGTGCAAAAGGAGGCGCCAGCCCGGCGGGCGCGCCTAAGAAAAAATAAACAAAGCACAATTCAAATCGCCGGGTACACAAAACGTATCCGGCGATTGTATTTTGCTGTAGCGGTGCTTGTGCCAAGCACCGAATCGTGGAAAAGGCGCTGGCCGCGGCGAGCGCCTCCACAACTATCTTCGCCGTCCGCTACCGCCAAGGATTCCTCCCAGAATGCCGCGGGCGATTTGCCTCCCAATCGAGCTGCTGGCCGCGCGCATTGCACTTTTTACCATTGAAGTTGCTACCGAATCGTAGCGGCCGCCGCGTGGTCCGATTCTAGGTTGGAATGCTGCTGTAGCGGTACCGAGGGCTTCAGCCAGTATGGAAGGCTTTTCCCCTTCGGGTGTTGGAGGGCTTGCGGCCACAGGCGGTGCGTCGGCGTTTTGCGTTTTCTGGCCTGCTTTCGCCTGAAGTATTTCGTAAGCCGATTCCCGGTCGATAGCCTTCTCGTAATGTCCAGCAATGATCGATGACGCGATAATCGCCTTTCGCTGTTCCGGCGTAATAGCGCCAACCTGGCTACGCGGTGGAACAATTCTTGCGCGCTCCACAATTTGTGGACTGCCATTTTCATCCAGCATCGAGACCAGCGCCTCGCCAACCGCGAGCTGCGTCAGCACTGTCTCTACTTTCAGCTTTGGATTCTGCCGGAATGTTTCCGCCGCAGCCTTCACGGCTTTTTGATCGCGCGGCGTAAATGCGCGCAACGCGTGCTGTGCGCGATTCCCGAGCTGGCCAAGCACAACGTCTGGGATATCCAGAGGATTTTGGCTGACGAAATAAACCCCGACGCCTTTCGAGCGGATCAGTCGTACCATTTGCTCGATCTTTTGTTCGACTGCCGGCGGAATGTCAGCGAAAAGCAGGTGCGCCTCATCAAAAAAGAAAACCAGCTTTGGTTTTTCCGGGTCGCCAATTTCCGGAAGATTCTCGAACAGCTCCGAGAGCATCCACAGCAAAAATGTCGCGTAAACCTTGGGCGACTTTTGCATCAATTTATCCGCAGCAAGGATATTCACCGTTCCCTTGCCGCCTTGCGTTTGAATCAAATCCTCTAGATTGAGCGCGGGTTCGCCGAAAAATTTGTCGGCGCCCTGAGATTCAAGCGCGAGAAGGCTGCGTTGGATTGCTCCAGCACTGGCGGCAGAAATATTTCCGTATTGAGTTTTGAATTGATCGGCATTGTCCGCGACGTATTGCAACATCGCGCGTAGGTCCTTCAGATCGAGAAGAAGCAATCCATTCTCGTCGGCGATCTTAAAAACCATGTTGAGCACGCCTTCCTGCGTGTCGTTTAACTCCAGCAGCCGTCCGAGCAGTAACGGACCCATTTCGGAGACAGTGGCGCGGACCGGATGACCCTGTTCGCCGAACACGTCCCAAAACACGACGGGACACGCTTCGCCTTTAAAATCATCGATCTTAAGTTCTTTCGCGCGTTCCAGAATTTTCGGGCTATTTCCGCCGGGTTGACTGAGGCCCGCGAGATCACCTTTCACGTCCGCCATAAAAACCGGCACACCGCGCGCGCTGAAATTCTCCGCGAGCGTTTGAAGAGTGACCGTTTTTCCCGTGCCGGTGGCGCCCGCGATCAAGCCGTGGCGGTTCGCCATTTTTGGAAGCAAAAAGATTTGTTCCTTCGATTGGGCAATAAAAATTGGCTCGCTCATGGCAGACTCCTTATTGTGAGCCCGACTTGCAGCAATTGTCGAGGGCATCGATTAAGACTCGCAAATTAATAACGATAGGGTTTAGAGAGCGGAAACGCGTTCCTGACTAATTCGATTCGCGGTTTGGCGTCGTCTAGCAGAATGACTTCCACAACATCAAACCGGAAAAGAATATCGGGATTATCCAGCATCCGTAGCCAGGCCAGGGCACCACGGGAAATGCGCTTTCGTTTTTCTCGATCAACCGCTTCGACCGGGCGCCCGAAATCCTCGCGGCTGCGAGTCTTTACTTCGACAAAAACCAGGGTGTCCTTGTCGCGGCAAACGACGTCGATTTCGCCGCCAGTGCGCCCACGGAAATTTTGGAAAAGGATTTTGTAACCGCTACGCTTCAGATAACGGCGCGCCAACATCTCGCCCCGCGCGCCGCGTCGGAGATGACCGGACTTGGGCGATATCTTCCAACGCGAGAAGCGGTTGCGCCACCGGCTCGAAAGATCGGCGATGGATTGAGCAAGGACCGAATTCATGAAGTTTCAACAGGTGCAACTCTGTTCCGTAACCCTTGTGCTGACCAAAGCAATACTGTGGGAACTGGGCGCAAAAGTCACGCATCATCCGGTCGCGCGTTACCTTGGCAATTACGCTGGCGGCGGCGATGCTCAGGCTGATGCAATCGCCATCGACGATGGCTGTCTGAGGAACCGGGAAAGGAATGACGGGTAATCCATCGATTAAGACATGCTCGGGAGGATCGATCAGGGCCGCGATCGCCAGACGCATTGCCCGATGACTCGCACGCAGAATGTTAATGCGATCGATCTCGATGGAATCGATGATACCGACGGTCCATCTCACTTCGGGATTGGACGCCAGCTCCGAATAGATTTGCTCGCGCAATTCCGGTGCGAGTTGTTTAGAATCGTTCAGGCGACGGTGGCGAAATTTTTCGGGAAGCATTACTGCAGCCGCCACGACCGGACCCGCCAATGCTCCTCGACCTGCTTCGTCAATCCCAGCAATTCGCACCACGCCGGTGGCGCGCAGTCTTTTCTCGTAACGAAATCCGCATCGCCGGTACATCTGCGCAAATCATTGACAGATTTGCGCAAGTGACAAGTAACATGTGACGGGCGATCGGAAAGAATTGTAGGACGTTTCTGCGAACGTCATCCGATGGCGTCTGATACAGACGCCCTACAGGCCGATCACTCTCTTACGGCTGTCGCTTCCTTGCCCTTGCGACTGCGAAGGTAATTTAGTCTGGCGCGACGTACGCGGCCTTGTTGATCTACTTCGACCTTTGCAATGCGCGGCGAATGCAGCGGAAATACGCGCTCAACGCCTTCTCCGTATGAGATTCGGCGCACGGTGAATGTTTCGTTGAGTCCCCTGCCCTTACGGCCAATGACTATCCCAGCAAATATCTGGACTCGCTCCTTGTCCCCTTCCACCACCCGGGTATGAACGCGCACGCTATCTCCGACGGAAAACGGCGTGGCGTCGCTTTTATGCTGTTCCTTTTCAATCGCATCGATGGTCTGATTCATGACAATTACCCCTTCCCCGCCCGCTCAGGCGGGCGAACAGTTTCCAGCAGGATAGGTCGAATTGCAACCGTTCAGAGGAACATTTGGCGAATTAACGGGGTCGGAGGGTAGCGGCCGGATAACCCATAAATCCTTGAATCGCTAACTGTTCAAATTGCGTTATGTTCGAAAATTCAATCGCGCCCGTAGTTCAACTGGATAGAGCGACGGCCTCCGGAGCCGTAGGTTGCGCGTTCGAGCCGCGCCGGGCGCACTGCCTCTTGAAGGCGGATTTTCAGCCTGGAGAATCAACAAAACGCTGTTTCATTACGCTTTTACCGCTTCGGTGGATAGTGCCTGGCCATTCACCAGCCGCCGCTCGTCTTTGTAAGGAAAGACCTCTGGAATTTCACCAGCCCGGATTTGCCGTTGAATGGCGCGCCAGAAATCGGCACTAAAAATCTCGCGGTGATGTTGAAGAAGCGCAGCCAGGGCTGGTTCGGGGAAAGAGAGGAATTGCAAGAATTCTTCGGGAAAAATGTCGTGTTCGCGCACTGAGAACCAGGGTTCGGCCGCAATTTCATCCTCCGGAGTCCGCGCTTCCGGGAGTTTACGAAAATGGCAATCAGTAAGGAAACAAAGCTCATCGTAATCGTAAAAGACAACGCGGCCGTGCCGGGTTACGCCAAAATTTTTCGTGAGCAGATCGCCCGGAAAAATGTTGGAGGCGGCAAGATCAGTGATCGATTGCCCGTAATCGCGTCCGGCGGCTGCGATGGTCTGGTCGTTGTTTTCCCGGAAAAAAAGGTTGAGCGGCCGAAGACGGCGCTCAACATAGGCGTGCGCAATGATAACGTCGCCGCTCTCCACCTTCACGATCGAAGCGGCATCGCGCAAAAGCTCGGCCAACAGCTTAGGATCAAACCGATCGCCCGGGATTCGCAGGTGCTCAAACTCATGCGCTTCGACCAAACGTCCTGCGCGGTCGTGTTCGAAGACCAGGCGGTAGCGCTGCCGTACGTCTTCGCGACTGCTATCCTTCGGCAAGTCGAATTGATCCTTGATCAGTTTAAAAACGACGTCGTAGCTCGGCAGCGTGAAAACGCTCATTACCATCCCGCGAGCTCCCTCAGCCACGACGAAACGATCCGTCGACTTGCGAAGGTGGGCGATGAAATCCCGGTAAAATTCCGTTTTACCGTGCCGATGGAAACCGATGGCGTTATACAGATCGATGAGACGCTTGCGGGGCATCAATTGCTGAAGATAACGCACAAGTCGGTAGGGACATTCAACCGCCACTCGAAAATAGGAGCGGGTGAACGAAAACAAAAGCGCAAGATCGACATCGCCGTGTAGCAATGCATCGAGGACGATGCCGCGTTCATTTTCATGACGAAGGCAAAGTGCGATCGGTAATGGCAACTCTCCTTCGCGCAAGACGCGTCCCACCAGATACGCGCCGCGTCCGCGATAAAAGACACTCGCGAGAATTTCCAGTTCAGGCTCAGAGTTTTTCGCCCCTCCCGCCGCTTCAATTCGCGCAGTGGCAAGTTCTGCCGTCTTCTGGAGACCGTCCCAGCAGTCTTCCTCAAAGGCATCCGTCAGGGCCGAACACAATAATTCGGGCAGGCTTCGGCCTCGATAGCTTCTTGTAATATTGATCACTGCACTCGCCGGCGGTGCGTCGAAATCGGTGTCGACAAATTCGATTGCCTGGTCCACGCCGGCAGTGGCGAAAACGCGGCGTGTTAACGAGTTAAAAAATGTTTCGGCAATATCCCACGCCGGCGAGCTCGCAATCAGCGATGAGTAAACGGCTTTTATCCCTGCCCAGATGCTGTGTTTCGGCAAACGAGCCCCCATCAATTTCCGGATATGACTTGTTAGGTTGTCCAGAACATCATTATAAAAATGCAGCCGTTCAGCCGCGTCATCGAAACTACCCGCCCAATCGCGTACCAAAAAACGCTCGCGCGCACGCTGGGTAATGGCGTTAAAACGCGTTTGGTAGTCGAAAAAAGCGTGCTGCGCAATTTCGGCGCAACGCGCGGCAAGACGACTGTCGGTTAGCGTAAAAGAATCTTGCGCGACTTGTTCGCTGGCGGTTGTTGACCTTGCATTCAACGGAACTGCTCCGCTTCGGTCGAGCCGTCCAACGCTGTAGTCGAGCTGTTGCCGTCGGCGATAATTTGCGCCACAAGATCGAAATAACCGGTACCGACCTCGCGTTGATGCTTCGTCGCCGAGTAACCATCGCGTTCGGCCGCGAATTCCGTTTCCTGTAATATTGCATACGCTGCCATGCCGTGCTCCCGATACTCGCGGGCCAGATTAAACATACTGGCATTGAGGGCATGAAATCCAGCCAGCGTGACGAATTGAAATTTGTAACCCGTCGCGCCCAGCTCGCGCTGAAACTTTGCTATACTGGCACCGTCAAGTTTCTTCTTCCAATTAAAGGACGGCGAACAGTTGTAAGCCAGTAGCTTGTTGGGAAATTTTGCGTGTACGTTCTCGGCGAATCGCTTCGCTTCCGCCAAACTTGGTTCGCTGGTCTCGCACCAGATCATGTCTGCAAACGGTGCGTAGCTTTGTGCACGAGAGATCGCCTGCTCAAGCCCGGCGCGCACCCGAAAGAAGCCTTCCGGCGTTCGTTCGCCCGTGAGAAATTCGCGATCGCATTCGTCCACGTCGCTCGTCAGAAGGGCTGCGCCATTCGCGTCGGTCCGCGCGATCAGCACCATTGGGACGTCGCAAACATCCGCCGCCAGGCGCGCAGCGACGAGATGCTTGATGGCGGAGGACGTTGGCACCAACACTTTGCCTCCCATGTGTCCGCATTTTTTCTCGCTCGCGAGCTGATCTTCGAAATGTACTCCGGCCACTCCGGCTTCGATCATTGCCTTCGTCAATTCGAAAACATTGAGAGGTCCACCGAAACCTGCCTCGCCGTCCGCTACGATAGGCGCGAACCAATCGATATCGATCTTACCTTCGGCGTGGTGGATTTGATCGGCGCGCTGAAAGGCCTGGTTTATCCGCCTAACGAGTGAAGGGACACTGTTCGCCGGGTACAGGCTTTGATCCGGATACATCTGGCCGGCGAGATTTGCGTCTGCCGCCACCTGCCAGCCGCTCACGTAAATTGCCTTCAGGCCCGCTTTGACCTGCTGCATCGCTTGATTGCCGGTTAACGCACCAAGAGCCGCGACGTAATCTTCGTTCTGTAACAGTCCCCAAAGCTTTTCCGCGCCGCGCCGCGCAAGCGTGTGCTCGATGCGCACGCTACCCTGCACGCGCTCCACGTCCGCCGAAGAATACGGCCTTGTTATGCCCCGCCAGCGCGCCTCGGCTTCAGTCGAATTTTTCATAACCTGATAACGTTAAAAACTCCGCGAACTCATCGTCGGTGGTCATCTTATCAAATAAGGCGCCTGCGGTTTCGAACTTCCCTTTGGCAAAACGTTCGACGCCGATCGCTTCTTTAATCTTTGTTAATTCCTCGCTTAACACTTCGCGAAATAGTTTCTTCGTCACTTTGCGGCCGTTGCTCAGCTTTCCATCGGGATGTCGAATCCACTGCCAGACTTGTGCGCGAGAGATTTCCGCCGTGGCAGCGTCTTCCATCAAATTGAAAATCGGGACCGCGCCATTGCCACGCAGCCAGGCCTCGAGATATTGCACGCCCACGCTCACGTTTGTGCGCAAACCTTGTTCGGTGATCGGGCCACGCGGCCCAAAATCAAGGAGGTCTTTCGCGGAGATATCGACATCGTCGTGTTGGCGGGCGATTTGATTAGAGGAGGGCATCAGGCGATCGAACGCTTCGGTCGCAAGTTGGACCATTCCAGGATGCGCCACCCACGTTCCATCATGACCATCGCCGGCTTCGCGTTCCTTGTCTGCCCGTACCTTGGCAAACGCTTCTTCGTTTGCGCGCGGATCGTTCTTCACTGGAATCTGAGCTGCCATTCCGCCCATCGCGAACGTTTTTCGACGATGACAAGTTTTGATACAGAGCAACGAATACGAACGCATGAAATGGGTCGTCATCGTAATGACTGCGCGATCGGCCAGGAGGAAATCCCGTTTACGGCGAAACTTCTTGATGCAGGAGAAAATGTAATCCCACCGGCCGCAGTTGAGTCCGGCAGAATGCTCACGCAACTCATAAAGAATCTCATCCATTTCAAATGCCGCTGGAA
>Ga0081455_10008921_pt1 | contig 10365 bp, 8 predicted proteins | sample TabmetS3T2R1_FD_70207 | JGI IMG/M metagenome (GOLD analysis project Ga0081455, IMG submission 70207) | Tabebuia heterophylla rhizosphere microbial communities from the University of Puerto Rico - S3T2R1 | ecosystem: Host-associated > Plants > Roots > Rhizosphere ... | reverse complement strand
CACAATATCATCCTCGCCGAGATAACTCCCCACCTGAACCTCGATCAGCTCGAGCGCGATCTTGCCGGGGTTGGCCAGCCGATGGGCGCTGCCGATCGGCACATAGATCGATTCGTTCTCGTGGACCGTGCTGAGGTTGCCGTTCACCGTGACCTCAGCGGTTCCGCGCACCACGACCCAATGCTCGGCGCGATGGAAATGCTTCTGCAGCGACAGCTTGGCGCCGGGTTTGACCACGATGCGCTTGACCTGATAGCGCGAGCCGTTGTCGACGCTCTGATAATAGCCCCAGGGCCGGTAGATGCGCCGATGCTCGATGGCTTCGCGCCGGTTCTGGGTCTTGAGCCGCTCGACCAGCGCCTTGACGTTCTCGGTCTTTTGCCGCGCCGCGACCAGAACCGCGTCGGCGGTGGTGACCACGACCACGTCATCGAGGCCCACGACGGTGGTCAGAATCGTCTCGTCGGAGCGCACCAGCGTGTTGCGGCTGTCCTGCAGGATGGCCGGACCGTCGATCACGTTGCCGTCGGCATCATGCTCCAGGATGTCCCACACTGCGCTCCAGCTGCCGACATCGGACCAGCCGAAATCCCCCGGCACGACGGCGGCGAGCTTGGTGTGCTCCATGACCGCATAGTCGATCGACTTTTTGGGTGCGGACGCGAAGGGAGTTTCAGCGAGCCGCAGGAAATCGAGGTCGCGCGTCATCTGGGCAACCGCGGCCTTGGCGGCAGTCGCCATGGCAGGCTCGAAGCGCTCGATCTCGCCGAGCATTACGCCCGCGCGGAACATGAAGTTCCCACTGTTCCAGAGATATTGGTCGGCCACATAGGTGGCGGCCTTTGCGGCGTCGGGCTTCTCCACGAAGGCATCGACCGTGAGCGCCGCGCCGCCGTTGAGTTTGTGTCCGGGCCGGATGTAGCCGTAGTTGGTGGCCGGTCGCGTGGGCTTGATGCCAAACGTGACGATACGGCCGGCGGCGGCGATCTCGGCCGCCTGCCGACAGGTGGCCAGGAACTCCTCGGGCTTGCTGAAGATGTTGTCGGCTGCCAGCACCAGCACCAGCGCCTGCGGATCGCGCCCGGCCGCAAGCGCGGCGGCGGCTGCGACCGCGGGACCGGAATCGCGGCGCGCCGGCTCCAGCACGATGTCGGCCTCGACGCCGCATTCGCGGATCTGTTCGGCCGCGATGAAGCGGAAGTCCGCATTCGTGATCACGATCGGCCGCGCAAACAGCGCGGGATCGGAAATCCGCTCGACCACCTGCTGAAAGGTTGAGTGCGGACCGATCAACGGAACAAATTGCTTGGGCATGCTTTCGCGCGAAACGGGCCACAGCCGCGTTCCGGCACCGCCGCACATCAGCACTGGGATAATGGGTGAATCCATCGCGGCCATCTGGCAAAAATCGTTTGATGAGAGTGGCATAATTGCGCTCTCGCCTTCAATCTTTCACAACGGCCCAATGATGAAAATCCCCTATTGGTTACCGAGGATTGGTTCTTCGCGTCACACTTCCCACGACATGGTACGGGTTACGCCGGGCCGTCCCGCAAGTGGACATACCGGTCCACCCCCTCCTCAATCCCGCCGAAGAAAATCTGCGCCCCCTTGTTCAGGATCAGCGCCTTCGTGCACATGGCGCGGCAGAGCTCGATCGAGTGCGAGGCGAGCACGATGATCTTGGCGCGGCTGATGAATTGCCGGACGCGCACTTGCGCCTTGTCCTGGAAATGGGCATCTCCGGCCCCGATGCCCTCATCGATCAGCAGGATGTCGGGCGTCTGGACCGTCGCCATCGCGAACGCAAGCCGCGTCTGCATGCCGGCGGAATAGACGCGGGTCGGCAGCGAGAGGTACTCGCCGAGCTCGGTGAACTCCTCGATGTCGCGGATGAACCCCGCCATTTGCTCCTGCGGCCAATGGTAGAGGTTCGCCACGAGCCTGATGGTCTCGTACCCGGTGGCGTCGGGGTTCATCATCATGGAATTGCCGAGCAGCGCGAAGACCTTGCCGACCACCTCCACTTCGCCAGTCGAGACGGGGTAGATGCCCGCGAGCACGCGCAGCAAGGTTGTCTTGCCTGCGCCGTTGTGGCCGATCAGGCAGACGCGGTCGCCTTCGTGCAGCTCCGCGTTCAGACCGTTCAGCGCATGGATGTTCAGGACGGCTCCGGAATGGCTGATCGCCTGGGTTCCAACCTTGGCGCGGCCGAATGCCGGAAGCCGGATCAGCCGCAGCGCATGGCTATCGTAGATCGGGATCCGTACATTGACGTTCGTTAGGCGTACCAGCGTCATCTTGGGCTCAGCTCGTTCTGGACTAGACAACGAAGAAAGCAAGCCGTCGCCGCATGCGCTGATAAACCAACACAGCGAGCAGATAGCCGATGATCGTGCAGCCGACCACAACCGCGTAATACTTCAAGGGCGGAACCTGCCCGAGCAAGGGCGCGCGAATGATCTCGATGAAATAGAACAGGACGTTGTAGTCGACGATCGCTCGCTTGCTGTTGACCACAAGCTCCGCCTTCCAGAATATCGGCGTGACGAAAAAGCCGAGCTGTAGCAGGTTGCGGATGATCTGCTCAAGGTCGCGGAACCGTGCGCAGAGGAAGGCGAACACGACTCCGATCCAGTAGCCGTTGATGAAGAGGAGCGCGATTCCCGGCAGCGCCAACAGGCTGGTCCAGCTCAGAGGAACCAGCAAGAACGCGAGCCCGAGGAAATACAGCACAATGTGATGGCAGAATACGATCAGCGTGCGCAGCACGGTGCGCCCGACATAGCAGTCGATGCTGACATTGCTGGTGGTGATCAGGCCGGCATTGCGCACGAACGTGGTCGTCCCCTCCATGATCAGTGTTGAGATCGCGGTCCAGATGATGATGCCGAGCCCGATGTAACCGATGAGGTCGGTCGCGTCGCCGCCGATCACGGCGGACGACACGACCGAGAGGCCGAGCACCATGACCAGGATGTTGATGGTTTCCCACAACGGGCCGATCCGCGATCGACGATAGTGGCAGACGATGTCGAGCCACGCCCATTGCAGGCAGGTGCGGAGGTTCTTGACAGTGCGAATGGCGAGCGGAACGTAGAACGCTCTCAGCTCATTGGCGCCGAAGGGGAGATCAGTCATTCAGCTCAGCCATTCCTGGTCCTCCGGGGCCGGAGCGCGTTTCCGTTCGCATGTACCGCTATGCCCCGGACAGGGCAACGACGCCGGACAAGGAAATGGGGACAAGACCCGCATGTCAAAGGGATGAGACTGCGTGCCTATTACCCCCTTGTTCGGGCCGCCTCGGGCATCCGCATCGGGGGCTATTGGCCGACCCAGGGCCACATACCGTCCGCTTAACCGCAGCCACACAATCGGGAAAACGTCCATTTGCGCTTCCAGACCCAAACTTCTATCACCCCCCGATGCGGAAAATCCTATACTTCGTCACCGAGGATTGGTTCTTCGCGTCACACTTCTTACCCATGGCGCGGGCCGCTCGGGAAGCCGGTTTCGAGGTCATGGTGGTGGCGCGCGTTCGTAACCATGCTGACCGGCTGAGGGCAGAGGGTTTTCGCGTCATCCCGCTCGAGATTGAGCGCAAGAGTCTGGGCGCCCTGGAGGGCCTGCGCAGCATCATGCGCACGTACCGGATCGTGCGCGCCGAGCGGCCCGATATCGTGCATTGCATTGCGCTGCGGCCGATCGTCCTCGGCGGGCTTGCAGCGCGTGTGGTCGGGGCAGGAGCGCTGGTGCTTGCGCCCACGGGTCTCGGCCAGCTCTGGATCGAGCAGGCCATTTCCGTCCGCCTGGTGCGTTCGATCGTTCGCCTGGTGATTGCCCGGCTGCGCGGACCGCGCACACGGTTCCTGTTCGAGAACCGAGAGGATCCCAGTGAATTTCATCTCGATCCGGCGGGGCCGGAGGTGATGATCGTCGGCGGCGCCGGTGTCGATCCGGCGGAGTTTCCGGCGGCGCCGGAGCCGACGGCTCCACCCGTGAAGGTTGCCGTGGTGTCGCGCATGATCGCCGCCAAGGGGATCGCGGACGCGGTCGAGGCAACGCGGCGGGCGCGCGCGCTTGGGGCGCCGATCGAGCTCAATCTGTTCGGAGCGCCCGACCCCTCCAACCGGGACGCCATCTCCGAAAGTGTGCTGCGGCAGTGGTCGTGCGAGCCGGGGATTGCCTGGCATGGCCGCACCGACGATGTTGCCAAGGTCTGGCGCGAGCACCATGTCGCGCTGCTCCTGTCGTACTACCGCGAAGGCCTGCCGCGCACGCTGCTCGAAGCAGCCTCAGCCGGCCGCCCGATCATCACCACCGATGCGCCGGGATGCCGCGAGCTGGTGCGCCATCGGCAGGAGGGCATCCTGGTCCCGCCACGCGATGTCGAGATGGCGGCGCAGGCGCTGGTGGAACTCGCCGGCGATCCGGCGTTGCGGAACCGGCTCGGCATGGCCGGCTCCGCGCGGGTCAGGGAACGGTTCACGGAGGACGCGATCAAACAGGCGGTCGGTGGCCTCTACCGCTCGCTCGTGCCGGCTTGAGCTGGCTTAACAGGGTTGTTCGCAGGCCCGAATCTCGGCGTGCGGCGATGGCGCCGGTTTGCTATAGCTGCCTCACTCGACACTTGCCAATTGGTGATGCATGGCGATCAAGCTTTCGGATCTGAAGGTCAAGCTGTTCACCGACGGCGCCGACAAGGCGCAGATCGTCGAGATGGCGAAGCAGCCCTGGATCAAGGGCTTCACGACCAACCCATCGCTGCTCAAAAAAGCGGGCGTGCGCGACTATGCCGCCTATGCGCGCGAGCTGGTTGCGGCCGTCCCCGACCGTCACATTTCCTTTGAGGTGTTCTCCGACGACATTCCGGAGATGGTCGCGCAGGCGCGCGTGATCACGACCTGGGGCCGCAACGTGCACGTCAAGCTGCCGGTGACGACGACGCGCGGCGAGCCGCTCTACGACGCCGTCAAGGCGCTCTCGCGCGACGGCGTCAAGATCAACATGACGGCGATCTTCACGCCCGATCAGGTCGTACGCGCCGTCGATGCGCTTGCGGGCGGGGCACCGGCTTGCGTCTCTGTCTTCGCCGGCCGCCTCGCCGATTTCGGCGTCGACTACCGGCCGATCATGCAGGACGCGGTTGCGCGCGCCCGCAAGACCGCAAACGTCGAGATCATCTGGGCGTCGACGCGCGAGGCCTTCAACGTGGTGGAGGCCGATGCGATGGGCTGCCATATCATCACGGCGCCCGCCGACGTGCTCAAGAAGCTGCCGGCGCTCGGCACGCGCTCGGCCGCTGAGCTCTCGCTCGATGCGGTCAAGGCATTCCGCGAGGATGCGCTGGCGGCCGGGCTCACGCTCGACGTGCCGGCGTCACGCGCTGCGGAATAGGTGATTGCGCTGCGTTCGGGCAAGTCCAGCGCCGCGTGTCACGCCTTCCAGTATTGGCTGAAGCGTGTCGCCACGACATCGTCGTATGACACGTCGCCGGTCAAAAGGCCCATGTGGCGCTGGAACTCGGTCATCCCGGCAACGAACTCACGCGAGATTGCCGGATCGTAGAACGGCAGATCGCGCGCGATGATGTCGGCGATCAGCTCGGCTTCGCGCGCCGGAAACAGCGCGCGGCCGACCTTGGTCGCGAGGCTGACGTCGGCCCTCAGCGCCTGTTGGGTCCTGATCAGCGCGCGCACCGCGGCCGCGACCACCTCGGGGTTGCGGGCAATCACAGCGTCGGACGTGATCAGCGCCGGCATGGTGTAGTGGATCGCCTTTGGCGGCCCATCGCCGCGGCGCGCATCGATCACGATCGTGCCGGCGCCGCTGCGGACCGCCACTTCGGCGCCCATGCCGTTCGCCCAGAAGCCATCGATGGCGCCGGCCTGCAACGCCTTGGCAGCGCCGACGCCAAAGTTCTTGGTGTCGCCGAGAAACTCGCTGGGCACAGGGCGGATCTTCACCTGGTCGCGCTGCTCATCGATGCCGGACTCGATCAGCAAGCGCTTGAGGCCAAGCTCGACCAGGGGCGCCGCGCCGATGGTCAATCCCTTGATCGCGCCGATGTCACCTTTCTTGGCCTTGAGGTCCGCGCGCAGCACCAGGAACCAGTAGGTGTTCTGGGCGAGCGCGGCGATGAGCTTGCCGCCCTTCCAGTTTGGGAATGCAGACGGCACGCTATGGGCTGATCCTCCGACAAAATCGATACCGCCGTCACGCAACACCTCGAGCGTCCGGTTGACCGGAAAAATGAGCTCGAGCGCCATGTCGAGACCTTCCTGCTTGAAGAAACCAAGCTCGACAGCCGCGGCAGCAGGGAAATAGGAATTGGAGATCAGGTCGGGAACGGCGATCTTCATGAGCGTGCGTGTCGCTTCTGCGGGGAGCCGTCACAATAGCATGACTGGTATCAGCGGCCGCATGCATTACAGCTGTCGCTCGCAATCGCGCCGATTGCTGGACACAAAGCCGCAGATTTCGCCATGATTCCGACACGCGATTGTGAATTATTCCGGCCGTTCTTGGGGCGCGCTACCAAACTACCGGCATTAAGAAAAAATTCGCAGAGGGGCTCCGAGCCAGCTGGTAGCGGGCGGCGGGAACCTTGAATTCAGACCTACAGCGAGCCCTGTGCGGCGCGCGACCCGATCATGTGTAGGGGCCTGAGGTCTTTTGATGAGTACCTTGGTGGAGGGGAGCAAATGCGAGCGATCAAGATCGATACGGTAACCGCTGTCGTGGTTGCGTTACTTTGCGTGAGTGCGGTGCCTGCCGCGCTGGCCCAGCAGCCACCGCAGCCGCAGGCAAAGTCACAACCACAACCACCACCACAGCAACAACAAGTGGCCTATCCGGCCGGCAAGGCCATCGAGATGACCGTCATGTTCGGGGCTGGCAGCGCGGCCGACGTGACGGCGCGATATCTCGCCGACGGCATGGCCAGGCGCCTGAATGTTCCAGTTCCGGTCGTCAATCGGACCGGCGGCGGCGGCGCGATCGGATATAGCCACGTCCAGAAGCAGAAGCCCGACGGCTATTCCATTATCTGGAACTCGAACTCGATCTCGACCACGTTCCATTCCGGCACGCTGCCATTCGACTACAAGGCCTTCGAGGCGGTGGCGCGGGTGAGCGTCGAGACTCCCGTCATCGCGGTGCGCGCGGACTCTCCGTGGAAGACCCTGAAGGATCTGATGGAGCATGCCAAAGCCAATCCCGGCAAGGTCCGCATCGGCAATTCCGGCACCGGCAGCCACACTCACTTCTCGGCGTCGGCGCTGTTCATTACTGGCGAGGCGAACGTCGTCCACGTGCCATTCACCGAAGGGCAGGCGGTGGTCAACCTTCTGGGCAGCCGCATCGAAGGCATCGTCCAGCTGCCGGCGGCAGTTGTGCCGCACGTCAAGAGCGGCGATCTGCGTGTGCTGGCCGTGCTGGGCAGCAAGCGCGATCCTATCTTCCCGGACATCGTGACGGCGAGCGAAACGGGTTATTCGGTTGCGCTCGACATGTGGCGCGGCGTTGCGGCACCCAAGGGCACGCCCAAGGCGGTCGTTGCCAAGCTGCAGAACGCGATCAAGCAGACGATCGAGTCGCCGCCCTTCGGCGATGCCGGCAAGGCGATCGGATTCACGCCGTCCTATCTCAGTGCTGACGACTTCAGCAAGCTGATCGCGCGCGACGATGCCAAGCTCGCGCAGGTGATGACCGACCTCGGCCTGAAGAAGAAGTGAAGTAACGCCGGGCCATCGATCCGCGTGAGCCGCGGCCGGGGCGCAATGGCGCGCCGATCCCGACTTCCGCGCGATCGGAGAGGGCAGCATGGCCGATCAGGCGCCGACGACCGATCACGCGCAGGAAAGCGCATCCCGTGAACGACGCGCTTTCCCTTGGCTGATCGGCGCGCGTCGCGGCGGCTTCATTGCGGCGGGCGCGCTGGCGCTCACTGGCCTCGTGTTCGCCTGGCAGGCTGCGCGGCTCGACCTTGGCCAGCTGGGCCTGCCCGGGCCTGGCTTCTTCCCGTTGGCGCTCAGTCTCCTGCTGGTGCTTTTCTCGGGCGTGATCGCTCTCGCCGGTTGGCTTGCGGCGGCCAAGGACGAGCCGCTTGAATTTGGTCACCCGCAGGTGCTGATCACGTTGGCGGCTCTGCTGGCGGTGCCCATCCTGTTCGAGCCGCTTGGCGCCTTGATCGCGCTTGGTCTTCTGACCGCCGCGTTGCTGGTGTTCATTGCTCGCGTTTCACTGCTGCTCGCGATTATGTGGTCCGCCCTCGGCATGGCGGCGTGCTGGTACCTGTTCCAGGAGCTGCTCGGCGTGCGGCTTCCGATGGGGCCGTTCTGAAGGGCCGCGATGACTGGTTTCGACCAACTCGTTCGCGGCTTCACGGTCGCGCTGTCGTGGAAGGGTCTGCTGTACTGCTTCATCGGCTGCCTATGGGGCACCATCGTCGGCGTGCTGCCGGGGCTCGGGCCGCTTGCCGGAATGACGCTGCTGCTGCCGCTGACCTTCGGGCTTGATCCGACCATCGGCATCATCATGCTCACCGGCATCTTCTACGGCGCCATGTATGGCGGATCGACCACGTCGATCCTGGTGCGCATCCCGGGGGAGGCGGCCTCCGTCGTCACCTGCATCGACGGCTACGAGATGGCGCGGCAAGGCCGCGCTGGTCCGGCCTTGATGATCGCGGCGGTCGGCAGCTTCATCGGCGGCACGGTCTCGGTGCTGGGCCTGATGTTCATCGCTCCGCCGCTTGCGAAGGTCATGATTGCGATCGGGCCGTCGGTGGAAGTTGTGCTGATGCTGCTCGCGCTTTTCGTCATCTCGATTGTCTCGGCCGGCTCGCGCGTCAAGACCGCAACCATGGTGGTGCTCGGTCTGCTGCTCGGAACGATCGGCCTCGACAACCTCACCGGTGTTGCGCGATTCACCTTCGGCAGCCCGGAGCTTTCGGGCGGTCTGTCGTTTGCGGCGCTGGCGATTGGCTTGTTCGGTCTCTCCGAGATCCTCGTCAATCTGGAGAAGACCGAAACCATCAAGGCCATTCGGCCGAAGCTGCGTGACTTGATCCCACGCTGGAACGACGTGCGCGATTCAGCGCCTGCGGTGGGGCGTGGATCGGTGATCGGATTCATCTTCGGGATCATTCCCGGCGTCAGCCACGTGGTCTCGACGTTCGTGTCCTACGCGGTCGAGAAGCGGCTCTCCAAACATCCCGAGCAGTTCGGCAAGGGCGCGATTGCCGGTGTTGCCGGCCCGGAAACTGCAAACAACGCGGTCACTGGTACCGCCATGATTCCGCTGTTGGCGCTCGGCATCCCCTCGATCCCGGCGACGGCGCTCCTGCTCTCTGCGCTCACGATCCACGGCGTGCAGCCAGGCCCGCTGCTGCTTTCCGATCGTCCCGAAGTGTTCTGGGGTCTGGTTGCCAGCATGTATATCGGCAACGTCATTCTGTTGACGCTGAACCTACCGTTGGTCGGAATCTTCGTGAACCTGCTGCGGATTCCGTATCAGTGGCTGGTCACGGCGATCCTGGTGATCTCGATCATTGGCGTCTACAGCGTGAATTCGTCCGTGGTTGACATCTGGATCATGGTGATCTCGGGTGGCATCGGCTACGTGCTGCGCAAGCTCGGCTACGAGATGGCGCCGCTCCTGTTGGCGCTGGTGCTCGGTGATCGGCTCGAGGGGAATTTCCGCCTTGCGCTGACAATGTCGGGCGGCAGCTATGCGACTTTTTTGGATTCCGCATCGGTCGCGGTGCTAGGGTCCGTACTCGGATTGCTGCTCCTCGTGCAGGCGCTTGCCTGGTTGTTCGGCTATCGGAAATCCGTTACAGACGAGGCCGAACGCCCGTAGAGAAATATTCTATTCCGGATCAGTCACTTGCTGGGTGCATGCTGAGAAATGGTAGCACAGTAGCAGAATGGATGATATTGTTGCCTATAACCCGCCGCATATTAACCATAAACGGAAACTTAAAAGCGTAGACCGCAAATATTTAATGGGCGAGTAATAAAGAAGGCTGTCCACCACAATTTTGTCCGAGCCTAGAGTCTACCCTCGAAGGCTCGCAGTCGGGGAGGGTGTGAATGCGTACGCTCGCGTTTCGTGTTTCACTGGGGCTGGGCATCGCGCTTCTGTCCCACGCTGTCGGCTTCGGATCGCTCGATCTCGGCTGGGTTTCCTCCGCGCAAGCGCAGGCCATTCCCAAATCGATCGAAGCGGCTGGCCCTGATGCTGAGATCAAGAACCGCAAGAACAACTGGACGGTGGGTGTCGCGGGTGGGCAGCTGTCCGGCAGCTACATGACCTTCGCGGACGAACTCGGGCAGGTGCTCGATAACGGGGACGAACTCC
>Ga0081455_10008920_pt1 | contig 10367 bp, 7 predicted proteins | sample TabmetS3T2R1_FD_70207 | JGI IMG/M metagenome (GOLD analysis project Ga0081455, IMG submission 70207) | Tabebuia heterophylla rhizosphere microbial communities from the University of Puerto Rico - S3T2R1 | ecosystem: Host-associated > Plants > Roots > Rhizosphere ... | reverse complement strand
CGGCACGTTCAACAGCGGCGTCGGCGCCCTGGACATCGACGGCCCGGACTCCTACCCGCAGGGCTTCAACTGCTCGAACCCGACGCGATGGAGCGGCGTCCCGGACATCTCCTACGACCACCCGGCCGGCAAACCCCTGTACACGCCGGAGTTCCAGGGCGGTTCGTTCGACCCGTGGGGCGGGCCGGGCTACGACAAGTGCGGCCAGCTCATCAACGACCAGTTCGCGAACGTCTTCTACAAGCAGAACATCGCCGTCGGCGCGACCGCGCAGAGCTTCTACATGACCTACGGCGGGACGTCGTGGGGTTGGCAGGCCGACCCGAGCCAGGTGTACACGTCCTACGACTACGGCGCGCCGATCACCGAGTCGCGCCAGCTCACCGCGAAGTACAACGAGGACAAGCTGATCGGCTACTTCGTGCAGAGCGTGGCGCCGCTGACCAAGACCGACGCGCTGGCCGTCGCGCCGCCGCAGAACTCGGCGATCATCGACACGGCGCGCGAGAACCCGGACACGAACACGCAGTTCCACGTGCTGCGGCACGCCAACTCCACGTCGACGTCGACGGATCAGACGCACATCTCGGTCGACCTGGGCGCGCGCTCGACGTACACCTACGACGACGCGGATTCCGCCTTGTATTACACCGGTTCCTGGTCGCACGTCGGCCCCGAGGTCGGGTACACCAGCGGCGAGTACCACCAGACCGAGTCGTTCTCCAGCACTGCCGGCGACAGCCTGACCGTGCCGTTCACCGGCACCGGCGTGCGCTGGATCGCCTCCAAGGCCGGCAACCACGGGTTGGCCGACGTGTACCTCGACGGCACCAAGGTGGCCACGGTGGACACCTACGGATCCAGCACGGTGAACCAGCAGGTGCAGTGGTCGGCGTCCGGTCTGACGAACGGCGCCCACACCCTGAAGATCGTGGTGACCGGCCAGAAGAACGCCGCCTCGTCCGGCACGTTCGTCCCGGTCGACGCGATCGACGTGCCGCCCACCGGTGCGCGCGTCTACCCGACAGTGCCCCAGCAGGGCACGCTGACGTTCGCCGGTCGCGACTCGAAGATCATCGTCGCGAACTACAAGATGGGCGACTCGCAGCTGCAGTACTCGACGTCGGAGATCCTGACCAACCAGCAGATCGCCGGGCGGGACGTGGCCGTGCTGTACGGGCGGAACGGTCAGGACGGCGAGACCGTGCTGAACTACCCGAGCGCCCCGCAGGTTTCCGTACTGGCCGGTACGGTCGCTTCGACGTACGACGCCGCCACGGGCGACCTGCGGCTGAACTACACGCACACCGGGCTGGCGCGCGTGCTGATCACGCCGGCGAGCGGGCGGCCGTTGCTGCTGCTGATCGGTACGGATCAGGAAGCCGCGAAGTTCTGGATGGATTCGACGGCGGCCGGTCCGGTGCTGGTTTACGGCTCGCACCTGCTGCGGTCGGCGTCCACGCTGACCGGATCGCTGGCGCTGACGGGTGACACCGCCGACGCCGGACCGGTCGAGGTGTTTGCCGCCCCGGCCGGCGCGATCACCTGGAACGGCAAGACGCTGCACACCTCGGCGACTTCGAGCGGATCCCAGTTGAGCACGCTTCCCGGCTCGGTGCCGGTCACCCTGCCGGCGCTGACGAACTGGAAGCACGCCGAGGAGACGCCGGAGGCCCAGCCGTCGTTCGACGACTCGTCGTGGCAGGTGGCCAACAAGATGACGTCGAACAGCACGACCCCGGCCGGCACGCTGCCCGTGCTGTTCGCCGACGACTACGGCTTCCACCACGGCGACGTCTGGTACCGCGGCCACTTCCGCGGCTCGTCGTCGGCCACCGGCGTCCTGCTCTCGGCGATCACCGGACGGGCCGGCGCGTACTCGGTGTGGGTCAACGGCACGTTCGTCGGATCGAGCACCACGTCGCCGCACACGTTCGCGTTCCCGCCGGGCGTGCTCCACGTCGACGGCGACAACGAGGTGTCCGTTCTGGTCGAGAACATGGGCCACAACGAGGACTACAACGCGGCCGACTCGAACAAGGAGGCCCGCGGGCTGACCGGTGCGATCGTCGCCGGATCGCCGCTGACGTCCATCAGCTGGCGCATCCAGGGTTCGCGCGGCGGCGAGGACCTCATCGACCCGGTGCGCGGCCCGATGAATACAGGTGGGCTGTACGGCGAGCGGGCCGGCTGGACGCTGCCGGGCTTCCCGGACGACTCGTGGACGTCAACCACGCTGCCGACGTCGGACAAGACGCCCGGCGTGTCCTGGTACCGCACCGACGTCGCACTCGACCTGCCGAAGGGCCAGGACACGTCGGTCGGCCTCAAGATCACCGACGACCCGAGCCGGCACTACCGGGCGCTGATCTTCGTCAACGGCTGGCAGCTCGGCCGCTACATCAACGACACCGGCCCGCAGCACGACTTCCCGATCCCGAACGGGATCCTGAAGCCGAACGGCACCAATACGATCGCGATTGCCGTGTGGAACACCGACGGGACGAGCGGCGGTCTGGGCAACGTGTCGCTCGAGTCGTTCGGGTCGTACGCGTCGTCGCTGCAGGTGTCCACTGTGGACAGTCCGCGCTTCGACCAGGCGACGTACGCCATGCCGGCGGCGCACCAGGCGTCGCTGACGCTGAGCGCGCCCGACACGGCCACGCCCAGCCAGGCCTCGGACGTCACGTCCACGTTCGCCGTGCCGGCCGGCGACCCGACCGCGTCGTCCGTTCGGTTCGGGCTGAACGTTCCGGCCGGCTGGACGGCCACACCGACGACACCCACGGTGGTCGGCCAGGTCGCGGCCGGTGGCTCGGCGACCGCCACCTGGCACGTCACGGCACCGGCCGACGTGCCGGCGGTGTCGCAGCTGACCGCGACGGCCGATTACCAGCAGCGCGGGCATACGCAGGACCTCAGCGACACCCGGGACGTGCACGCCCTGCCGTCGCCGCCGACCGGCAACGTCTACGTCAGCGACCTGCCCTTCTTCTCGGCGACGAACGGGTGGGGCCCGGTCGAGCGCGACACGTCCAACGGCGAGCAGGCCGCGGGCGACGGCAAGCCGATCACCCTGAACGGCGTCGTGTTCCCCAAGGGCCTCGGCACCAACTCGGTCAGCGACGTGGGCGTGTACCTCGGCGGCAACTGCTCTCGGTTCACGGCGACGGTGGGCGTCGACGACGAGCAGGGCGGCGCCGGCACGGTGACGTTCAGCGTGGTGTCCGACGGGCGAACGCTGACGACGACGCCGGTGCTGACCGGCAACTCGGCGTCGGTGAACCTGGACGTCGACATCACCGGAACCCAGCTGCTCGACCTGGTGGTGGGCGACGGCGGCGACGGTAACGGCAACGACCACGGCGACTGGGCGAACGCCCAGGTTCAGTGCACGTGATCCGGTTTTGGTCACCCGGTCCCGTATATCCGGCCGGGTGACCAAAACCGGGTAAGGGTCAGGCGCGGCCGGCGGCCACGGCCTGCTCGCGCAGGATCGCCCGCTGGGTGGGCTTGGCCGCCTCGTACCGGGACAGGCCGTCGTCGGTGATCGTCGCGATGACCGAGCGGCGGTCGTCGGGGCACATCTGCCGCTGAACCAGGCCGTCGCGCTCGAGCCGGGCGATCAGCCGCGACAGAGCGCTCTGCGTCAGGTGGACGCGGTCGCCCAGCTCGTGCAGCCGCATGCCGCAGTCGGCGGGCACGGCGTTGTGCAGCTGCTGCAGGATCTCGAACTCGCTGGCCGAGATGTGGTGCTCGTTCAGCAACTCGCGGTCCAGCGTGCAGATCGCACGGTGGTAGCGGCCCATGAGGTCGTGCCAGGCCTCGGCCAGCTCTTCATCGCTCCTCCGCGACATGACGGCATCCTAGCACATGCGGAAACATAAAATGCACGAGAAATTAATGTGCGTACATCCTATGCACGTGCATAGACTGTCGCCCATGACATCGCTCGACGCGGACACCAATCCGTCCGCACCTGTCTCCCCATCGTCCGCTCGCGCTGGCGTGCCGTCCGTCGTGCGCGACCTCAACTGGAGCCCGGCCACCTGGCTGCTACTCGTCGTCCTGGCCGGCGCACTGTTCCTCGACGGACTCGACATCTCGATGGTCGGTGTGGCCTTGCCGTCCATCGGCTCGGACCTGCACATGTCTGCCAGCTCGCTGCAGTGGATCGTGAGCGGGTACGTGCTCGGCTACGGCGGCTTCCTGCTGCTGGGTGGCCGCGCGTCCGACCTGCTCGGCCGGCGTCAGGTCTTCCTCACCGCGGTAGGCATCTTCGGCGCCGCGTCCGTGGTCAGCTCGGTGCTCAGCAACGACTTCGCCCTGGTGGCCCTGCGCTTCCTCAAGGGCGCCTCGGCCGGCTTCACCGTGCCGGCCGGCCTGTCGATCATCACGACGACGTTCGCCGAGGGACCCGCGCGTAACCGGGCGCTGTCCATCTACACCATGTGCGGGGCCAGCGGCTTCTCGCTCGGCCTGGTGTTCGGCGGACTGCTGACCGAGATCGGCTGGCGGGCGACGTTCCTGCTGCCCGGCCCGGTGGCCATCGCCTTCGTGCTGGTCGGTTACCGGGTGATCCCGCGGGTGACGCGCCAGCCGGTTCGCCTCGCGCACCTGGATCTGGCCGGAGCGTTCACCAGCACCGCGTCGCTGCTCGTCCTCGTCTACGCGGTCGTCGAGGCCCCGCAGCGCGGCTGGGGCAGTGCCAGCACGATCGGCCTGCTGGCGCTGAGCATCGTGCTGATGGGGGCGTTCGCGCTGATCGAGCGGCGGCACTCGCAGCCGCTGGTGCGCCTGGGCATCCTGCGGTCGGCGGCGCTGCTGCACGCCAACGCCTCGGCCGCGGTGATGTTCGGCGGGTACGTGGCGTTCCAGTTCCTGGTGACGCTGTACGTGCAGAACTCGCTCGGCTGGTCGCCGATCGGCATGGCCATGGGCTTCCTGCCGGCCGGGCTCATCGTGGTGGCCAGCGTGTCGCGCATCGGCGTCCTGCTGGAGCGCGTCGGCACCACGCGGCTGATCCTGCTCGGACTGCTGGCGTTCGTCGCGGCGTACGGGCTGTTCCTGCGGGTCGAGCCGGGCATGGCCTACGTGAACTTCCTGCTGCCGACGATGCTGCTGCTGGGTATCGGCTTCGCGCTGGTGTTCCCGTCGGTGAACGCCCAGGCGACCTCGGGCGTGGCCGACCACGAGCAGGGGCTGGCGTCCGGGCTGGTCAACACCAGCCTTCAGATCGGCGGCGCCGTCGTCCTGGCCGTGGTCACCGCCATCGTCGGTAACGGCGGCGGTGCGCCGAAGGGCCAGCTGCTGCCCCACATGACCACGGCGCTGACCGTCGTGGTGGGCGTCGCGGTCGTGGGCCTGGTCATCACGGCGGTGCGGCTGCGGCCGCGGCGCGCGGTGGCCGGCGACGCGGACCCGGTGGCCGAGGCGGAGGCGATCCGCGAGGCCGCCACGGACGGTGCCACCGTCTGAGCTCGTCCCGTAATCCGGTTTTGGTCACCAGGTCTCGTATAACCGGCCTGGTGACCAAAACCGTGTTGGGGTCAGCGAATCGCCGCGCGCCAGCCACCCGGGCCGGCCAGCCAGGCCTGCCGATGGGCCCAGGCCGGGTCGTTCCACCGGCCCCGGCGGGGCGACTCGGCCGGCTCACCATCGTCCGCACCCGAGCCGGCCGCGCTGACGATCGCGGTGAGCGCGGCGAGCTCCTCCGGCGTGGGCTCGCCCCGGACGACGCGCAGGTGCCCCCGGCCCGCGGGCGTCTCGTCGTTCATAGCGGGATGTTGCCGTGCTTCTTGGGCGGCAGGGCCTGGCGCTTGTTGCGCAGCATGCGCAGCGACCGGATCACGAACGAGCGGGTGTGCGACGGCGGGATCACCGAGTCGACGTAGCCCCGCTCGGCGGCGATGTAGGGATTGGCCAGCGTGTCCTCGTAATCGGTGACCAGCTTGGCTCGCAGGGCGTCGGGGTCCTCGGCCGCAGCGAGCTCGCGCCGGTACAGGATGTTCGCCGCGCCCTGGGCGCCCATCACGGCGATCTGCGCGGTGGGCCAGGCGACGTTGACGTCGGCCCCAAGGTGCTTGGAGCCCATGACGTCGTAGGCGCCGCCGAACGCCTTGCGGGTGACGATCGTGATCTTGGGGACCGTCGCCTCGGCGTAGGCGTAGATCAGCTTGGCGCCGCGCCGGATGATGCCGTTGTGCTCCTGGTCGACGCCGGGCAGGAACCCGGGCACGTCGACGAACGTGATGATCGGGATGTTGAACGCGTCGCACGTCCGAACGAAGCGGGCCGCCTTCTCCGACGCGTCGATGTCCAGGCACCCTGCGTAGTGCATCGGCTGGTTGCCGACCACGCCGACCGGCTGGCCCTCCATCCGCCCGAAGCCCACGACGATGTTCGGCGCGAACAGGGCGTGCACCTCGAGGAACTCGCCGTCGTCGAGCAGGTGCTCGATGATCTGGTGCATGTCGTAGGGCTGGTTGGCCGAGTCCGGGATGATCGTGTCGAGGAACGAGTCGTCGACGTCCAGGTCGGCCGGGGCGTCGTAGGCCGGTGCCGGATCCAGGTTGTTCGACGGCAGGTACGACAGCAGCGCCTTGACGTAGTTGATCGCGTCGTCCTCGTCCTGGCCGAGGTAGTGCGCGTTGCCGCTGGTCGTGTTGTGCGTGCGCGCGCCGCCCAGTTCCTCCAGCGTGACGTCCTCGCCGGTCACCGTCTTCACCACGTCGGGGCCGGTGATGAACATCTGCGAGGTCTGGTCGACCATGACCACGAAATCCGTCAAAGCCGGCGAGTACACGTGCCCGCCGGCCGCCGCACCCATGATCAGCGAGATCTGCGGGATCACGCCGGACGCCTGGACGTTGCGGTAGAAGATCTCGCCGTACAGGCCGAGGCTGACCACGCCCTCCTGGATGCGCGCGCCGCCGCCCTCGTTGATGCCGATGACCGGGCAGCCGTTGCGCAGCGCGAAGTCGAGGACCTTGACGATCTTCTCGCCGTACACCTCGCCGAGGCTGCCGCCGAACACGGTCACGTCCTGGCTGAACACGCACACCGGCCGGCCGTCGACCGTGCCGTACCCGGTGACGACGCCGTCACCGAACGGGCGGTTGCGGTCCATGCCGAACGTCGTCGAGCGGTGCCGGGCGAACTCGTCCAGCTCGATGAACGAGCCCTCGTCGAGCAGCGCCGCAATGCGCTCGCGGGCGGTCTTCTTGCCCCGCGCGTGCTGCTTCTCGACCGCTCGCGCCGAGCCCGCGTGCACGGCCTCGTCGTAGCGATGTTCGAGATCGGCGAGCTTGCCCGCAGTGGTGTGCGGATCGGGCGTTTGCGGGAGTGGCGGAGCGGCCATGGCTGCCAACGATAGTGGGCGCCCCGTTAAGGCCGCTGGACAGCGTGACGGATTGCACCCCTTACCCTGGGCCGGGTGAATCGTGCCCCGCTGGACGCCGCCGCGCTGCAGGCCGGCCTCGAGCCGCCCTGGACGAGCGTGCGCGTCGTCGACGAGACCGACTCCACGAACACCGACTTGCTGGCCGTCGCCGGACAGGCCGCGGACGGCACCGTGCTGGTCGCCGAGCACCAAACCGCCGGCCGGGGTCGCCTCGACCGCACCTGGACGTCGCCGCCGCGTTCCGGGCTGACGTTCTCCGCGCTGGTGCGGCCCGGAACGCCGATCGCCACCTGGGGCTGGCTGCCCCTGCTGACCGGCGTCGCGGTGTGCGACGCGGTCAACGCCACCGGCGTCGACGCTGCCCTCAAGTGGCCCAACGACCTGCTGGTCGGCGTCGAACGGCATGGCCTGGTCGGCGGCCAAGGGCGCAAGGCGGCCGGCATCCTCGTGCAGGTTGCCGACGAAGCAGCGGTGATCGGCATCGGGCTGAACGTATCGACCACGGCCGACGAGCTGCCGATCCCGACCGCAGCGTCGCTGGCCACCCAGGGCGTCGACGTCGACCGCACCGAGCTGCTCGGCGCGCTGCTGCACGAGCTCGGTCACCAGTACCTGCGCTGGCGCGACGCCCGCGGCGACGCCTGGGCCTGCGGTCTGGCCGCCGACTACCACGACCGGTGCGCCACGCTGGGGCAGCACGTCTCGGTATCGACCGCCGACGGCGGCTCGTTCAGCGGGGTGGCGACGGGCATCGACGCCGAGGGGCGGTTGCGGATCTCGGCCGACGGGGTCGAGCACGTCGTCGCCGCTGGGGATATCGAGCACATCGGGCCGGCAACCGGCTAGGGTCAGGGCCACACGCGTACGGAGGCTGACGTGGCTTACCCGGAGAAGATCCTCGCTGAGGACGAGCAGGTCGTCGCGCACCTGCATCCGCACTGGATCACGCTCGTGCCTGCCGTCTTCTGGTTCATCGTCATCTGCGCCGCGGCCGGGGCGGGCATCGCCTTTCTGCCCGAGGGCGGGGCGCACCAGCCCCTGCTGATCGCGATCATCGTTGTGGCGGTCGTGCTGCTGAGCTGGCTCACCGTCGGCCCGGTCATCACCTGGCGGACGTCGCACTACATCTTCACCACGCACCGGGTGCTGATCCGGCGCGGCATCTTCACCCACACCGGCCGCGACATCGCCCTGCAGCGCATCAACGACGTGGCGTTCAGCCAGACGTTGTGGGATCGCATCGTCCGGGCCGGCACGCTGACCATCGAATCGGCCGGCGAGCACGGCCAGGAGACGTTGATCAACGTGCCGAACTCCGAGCGGCAGCAGCAGATGCTGAACCGCCTGATCGAGGAGGACAACGACCGGCGCGCCCGCGAGGCCTACGAGCACCACCCGATGTACGGCCAGCAGCAGCAATATCCGCCGCAGTATCCGGCGCAGGAAGGCCCGTACGACCAGCGCTGAGCGCAGCCGGCCGGCAGCATTCCGGCGTTACGGAAGTACCGTGGACGGCATGACCCTTCCGGCAGCGATCAACCTGCGCGAGGTCGGCCCCCGCGACGGGTTGCAGAACGAGGACCCGATCCCGACCGACGCAAAGGTCATGCTGATCGACGCGTTGTCGCGCACCGGCGTCTCGCGCATCGAGGCGGTGTCGTTCGTGCACCCGCGCGCGATCCCGCAGATGGCCGACGCCGACGAGGTGTGGTCGCGCATCGAGCGCAATCCGGCGGTGTCCTACTCGGCGCTGGTGCCGAACTCGCGCGGTGCGGCCCGGGCGATCGCCGCGGGGTTCACCGACATCGAGGTGGTGGTGTCGGCCTCGGACACGCACAACCGCAAGAACGTCAACCGCTCCACCGACGAATCGCTGGCCGACATCGCCGACATCATCAAGCAGGTGCACGACGCCGGCGGCTCGCTCGAGGTGATCGTGTCGACCGCGTGGGGCTGCCCCTACGAGGGCGATGTGCCGGTCTCTCGGGTGGTGGACGTGGCCCGCCGTGCCGTCGACAGCGGCGCCGACTCGCTCACCTACGGCGACACCACCGGCATGGCCACCCCGACACGGGTCGTCGACCTGGTCACCCGGACCCGCGAGGCCATGCCGCGCACCCCGCTGGCCCTGCACTTCCACAACACGCGCGGCACGGGGCTGGCCAACCTGTACGCGGCGCTGCAGCTCGGCGTGACCAACTTCGACGCCTCGGTGGGCGGTCTGGGCGGCTGCCCCTACGCCCCGGGCGCGACGGGCAACATCGCCACCGAGGAGGTCGTGGCGATGCTCGACGACATGGGCATCGCCACCGGCGTCGACGTCGAGATGCTGCTCGACGTGGCGGCCCTGGCCCAGCGCGCGGTCGGCAAGGAGTTGCCGTCCAACGTGCTGCGGGCCGGTCCGCGCACCCGGCTGACTCCGCTCGACGTCACGGTCTGCTGAGCGCCTAAACCTGTTCGCGGCGCGTGAGAGCGTTGCCGCATGCGGATCGAGATCGTCGTATTCGACGGGTTCGACGAGATCGATGCCTTCGGGCCGTTCGAGGTGCTGTCCAGCGCCGGCCTGGACGTCGCGTTCGTCGCGCTGGAGCCGGGCGACGTCGTGAGCATGCGCGGCGTGACGATGCACATCCCGGCTTCCTTGGGCCGGCCGGACGGGGTGGTCGTCCCGGGCGGCGGCTGGCTGAACCGCGCGCCCGAGGGCTCGTGGGCACAGGCCCAGCGTGGCGTGCTGCCGGCCCGGCTGGCCGAGATCGCCCCGTCCGCGCGGTGGCTGGCCGCGGTGTGCACCGGCTCGTTGCTGCTGGCCAGCGCCGGGCTGCTGGCCGGCCGGTACGCGACGACGAACCGCAACGCGTTCGACGAGCTACGCCCGCACGTCCTGGACGTCGTCGGCGAGCGGGTCGTCGACGACGGCGACCGCGTCACCGCGGGTGGGCTGACCGCCGGGATCGACCTCGGGCTG
>Ga0081455_10008919_pt1 | contig 10367 bp, 6 predicted proteins | sample TabmetS3T2R1_FD_70207 | JGI IMG/M metagenome (GOLD analysis project Ga0081455, IMG submission 70207) | Tabebuia heterophylla rhizosphere microbial communities from the University of Puerto Rico - S3T2R1 | ecosystem: Host-associated > Plants > Roots > Rhizosphere ... | reverse complement strand
CCGCCAGATTGTTTCTCTGATCGTCGAGCCGATCAAACGCGACCTGCAGCTGAGCGATACGCAAATGGGCTGGTTGATGGGCCCTGCCTTCGTCATCTTCTATATGATTCTCGGTCTTCCCATAGCGAGGCTGGTCGACTACAAGAGCCGTCGGACCATACTCGGCGTTGGAGTCACGATCTGGAGTTTCATGACCTCTCTGTGCGGCTTCGCTCAGGGCTTCTGGCAGCTTCTTGTCTGTCGCGTTGGGGTCGGCTCAGGCGAAGCTTGCAGCGGGCCGTCGACCTTTTCGATGCTCGCGGATCTTTTTCCCAAGGAGAAACTGCCGAGGGCCATCGCTTTTCTCAATTTTGGATTCTATGCCGGGACCGGCCTGGCCCTGGTCCTTGGGGGGATAATCGCAACGAAGTTTGCAAATGTGCCGACTGTCACGCTGCCTCTGATCGGCGCAACAATGCGGGGATGGCAGGTGACGTTCATCATCGTTGGACTTCCCGGGCTGATCGTTGCCGCTTTGCTGGCGACCGTTCGCGAGCCTAAGCGGAGAGGGCTGATGAGCGCCAGCGCGAATGATTCCGCAAGACCCGCTCCGGTCAGAGAAGTAGTCGCTTTTTTAAAAAAGAACAGGACGACCTATGCCCCGTTATACATTGGAATGGGCATTCAAGTCGTTATGACTTATGCCGGCATCGCCTGGGGGCCAACCTTTTACCATCGGACTTTCGGATGGACGCCTAAACAGTACGGTTTGGTCATTGGAGTGATTACCGTCACCATTATGCCTATCGGAACGCTGCTCGGAAGCATGCTCGCCGAGCGCTTCGCCAGAGCGGGGCGCGACGACGCGAACTTGCGCGTCGTATTTATAGGCAAGCTTTTGGCGATGCCGTTTGGGATATTGTTCCCCTTTATGTCGAACCCTTATATGGCTGTCACCATCTCCACCATCAGCCTCTTTTTCCTTTCGTTGACTCCGGCCCCGCTCAACGCCGCGCTTCAAGTCATAACGCCCAATCAAATGCGCGGGCAGATCACGGCGCTCTTCCTGTTCGTCTTCAATGTGATCGGATTCGCGCTGGGCCCGCTCATGGTGGCGCTCTTTACGGATTATGTCTTCGAGGCCGAGAGTCAAATCGGGTACTCGATCGCGCTAACCGCTCTCACACTCGGTCCGCTGGGCACGTTCGTCATCTGGCTGGGCATGAAGCCCTACGGCCGCAGTGTAGCGGAGGCGAAGGACTGGTCTTGAATCAGCAGGTTATGAAATGAACTAAGAATTCCATTTTCCATTTTCCATTTTAGATTTTATATTTGTCATTGGTTCAACGCCCAATGAGCATCGAGCGATTTCCGGCGCAATGGCAAATATCAAATCTAAAATGGAAAATGGAAAATGCTCTTCCTTAACTGAAAAGAAAAGTGAAAGATCTGAAAGACAAGGTTGCATTTATCACTGGCGGGGCCAGCGGCATCGGCCTGGCTATGGCGAAGGGGTTCGTCCGCGAGGGCATGAAGGTGGTGATCGCCGACATCCGGCGCGACCATCTGGATGAGGCGATGGCTTCGTTCGACGGCGCCGGCGCGGTCCACGTCATAGAACTCGACGTTTCCGACCGCGAGGCGATGTCGCGCGCGGCCCTCGAGACTGACCGCGTCTTCGGTAAGGTTCACGTGTTGTGCAACAACGCAGGCATAGGAATCGGAGGGCCGATTAAGCTCGCGACTTATGATGATTGGGACTGGGTCATGAGCGTCAATCTCGGGGGCGTGATCAACGGCGTCCAGACTTTCCTCCCTCGCATTCTCGCGCATGGCGAAGGCGGACACATCGTCACCACCTCGTCCATGTCAGGCTTCCTTCCGACCTTCGGCGCCGGTTTATATATCACCACGAAGTTCGCCGTCGTCGGTCTGTCGGAGGCGTTGAGAACGGAACTGGCCGCGGAGAATATCGGCGTTTCAGTACTTTGCCCGGGCCCCGTCCAGACAAACATCGCCGAGAGCGGCCTGACGCGTCCCGCTCATTTCTCGAACACTGGCTATGCCGAGACCGACAAGATGCGGGTGACGCACTCAGTCTCTTCGGTCTATATGGATCCGATAAAGGTTGGCGAGAGAGTCCTGGAGGGCATTTTACGGAATGACCTCTACATCTTCACTCATCCGGAATTCCGCGATGGAGTAAAGTCGAGATGCGACGCCGTGATGTCCGCCTTTCCCGATGATGAGCCTGACCCGGCCCGCGTCGCCGCCATCGGTTTTCTATTGTCCAACCCGATCTATTCTCATGCCCGGGAAACAAGCTGATTCCGCATCAAACCGGCCCCCAAGAGGCAGCCCCAAGAACCAGCCCCCAAGAGCCAGCCCCCAAGAGCCAGCCCCCAAGAGCCAGCCCCAAGAGATTGATGATCTGTTGGCCATTGTCGCCCACGACTTGGCGGACGTGGGGGCTCCATTTCTGCCGACTGGCGTTATGGCATCGCTATCAAATAGGAGATTCGATGAAGATTAAACAAACCAGCGTTATGGTAGACGAGCAGGACAAAGCCCTGAAGTTATATGAAGACACTCAGACGTTGTTGGCGCGCGCCGGCGCGATCTTGATTCTCCTTGGGCTGCTCACCGGCGGCTATGTATCGTCGGCGATGACCGGCGCGCTCCCCGTTGACGCCGGCGCCGCGCTCGCCTCGCACCTGAACGCGATCCTCGGCGGCTTCTGGATTTTCGCGGTCGCCTGGAGCGTCCCTCGCCTCGGCTACGGCCCGACCGGCGCGCGCCGCCTTGCCTGGCTAGTGATCGTCCCGAACTTCGCCAACTGGTTCGTCACCGCGATCAAGGCCGGGTGGAAAGTGAAGGGCATCGCCGCGATCGGCGAGTGGAAGAACGACGCCATCTTCGGCTTACTCATCGCGCTGGTAGTGATTCCGTCGCTCGCCGCGGCGGGCGCGTGGGTCTGGGGTTTGTTCCGAAGACGAACCTGAGAGCCCACGGCGATCGCCACAGCTTCTAAAGATTCATCGGGTAACGTTAATCACGCCCGACATTTCATGACCGTCTTTACCGCCGTGAAACGAGCAGTAATAGAGATACTTACCTGGCTTGTCGAATTTGTGGCTGTAAGTCTTTTCCGCCGTGAGCGCGGCAGAGGTCCAGGAGCCATCATCCGCCGTCACCGTATGGGTTCCTTCTTTGTTATCCCAGATAACTTCCGATCCGGCTTTGATGGTTACAGTCTTCGGCTCGAACTTGTTGTTGGTGATGGTGACTTTGGCTTCGCCGGGCGATTTCTCCTTGGAAGCCATGCCCTTCTCCTGGGAGAGCGCGGCCGCGGCGCATATGAAGACCGCTAAAACCGCCACGATGATTGTCTGCTTTATTCGCATGTTGTTTCCTCCGTTGTGTGAATGATCAAGGCCTGGCGCGGCGAGCGACGATGATGACTCCCGCCATTTCGTGGCCGCCTGCCGAGCCATGTAATGTGCAGAAATAAGGGTACCGTCCCTCATTCTCGAACTTACGATTGAACTCCTGTCCTGCCGTCAGAATGGGCGATTCGAAACTGCCGTCGTCGGCCCTCACCGTGTGAGGTCCGGCGACATCCTTCCAAACGACTACCATGCCCGGCGCAATGGTCAATTCTCTCGGCTCGAACTGATTGTTGCTGAGTGTGACGGTGGCGGTCAGCGACTCCTGGCTTGTCTTGTTAACGACAGCCGGCGCTGCTTCGTAGCCTGTCTGATACCAGACCAGGTAAACGCCGGCGCCGAGGGCGATGACCATCCACCACAGCGCCAGTTCCGCGCGCATCCACCGCTTGTAATTCTCGAGGCGTAGAGCTTGAGGCAGGAGTTTTGTTCCCGCGCTCAAAATTATGTAAAGGCCGAAAACTTCAGCCATCAGGCCGAGAGCGGCGTGAATGGTCGAGATCAAGTAGAAACGGTCGCCCAGCGATCCTGGCAATGTCGGTAAAACGCCGCGCCCGAAAACCGGCAGCATATAGATGGCGATTGGGATCAGATTGATCAGTACAACCAGGCTCTGGCAAACGGCGTGAGCGCGGAAGAGCCTGCGTCGAGCCAGAAACATTCCGACCACCAAGGCCGACCCCATCAGCAGTTGCGCCGCAAGATTCAGGTTCGCCGAGGCGGGAGCGTTGCTTATCAGGATGATGTTCATTTAATAGTAAGGAGACGCCCCCGCACACCAGCGCAAGATCGCCTCGAAATTGTTATGGTATTTCCACTGGCTCAATACGTGACCCCGAGGTGATCGGATTTAGGCGCCAAGAATGGATTTGAAAATGGATGGCTCTACCAGACCTTTGGTCAATCCGGCGGTGGCTCGCAATGAATGAGTCAAAAATCTTGATATTGCAACCATTTGTTAGCGAAAGACGCTACACCATTGATGGGAACGAAAGGCCCAGGACCGTCGGAAATTTAACGGGCAGAGCGAAGGCCGATTGGAATGGAAAGCAACTTATCATTACATTGTGGTTCGAGAACGGAGGAAACGTAGTCAAGGAAAATGAGATATGGGATCTGGCCGACGACCAGAAGACGATAGTTCTGACCAGGGAACATGGAGACAGTAGGGCAAAGACGATCTTCAAAAAGCAGTGGGCGACGCCGGATTTGAATATGAAGGACTTTACTTCCCGCGTTTTGTCTCCGCCAGACTCTGATGCGCTCTGAAGATCACGTAGGCGCGAATGTCCGTCGCGTCTTTGCGCGAAAGCTCTTTGGCGAAAGAGACCATGCCGACTTTCCGCAGACTGCCGCCGAGCACGGCGTCGAACCACCCGTCATTCGCCAGGGTCTTCGAGTAGCGCAGGTCAGCGACAACGCCGCCGCCGACCGCCACGTCGCCGTGGCATGCGGCGCAGTATCGCTGGAAGAGTCGCTCACCATTCTTTACCGTCGCTTCATCGGCCGTCGCGGGCGGGGGATCGAGCGCAGGCTCTTCAAATTTCGGCATTGGCGGCAGGCTCGCTTTCCCGCCGAGTTTGAAAGCCAACATCCGACTGATATTCCGAACGCGTCCCGATTTGAAGGCGATCTCGCCGGTAATCAGCGGGAAGACTCCGCCCCAACCCGCTAACACGGCGACGTACTGTTGGCCCTTCACGCTGTAAGCCACCGGCCCCGCCATCACGCCAGTTTGGGCGTCGAATGTCCAGAGCTTTTTACCGTTGTCGGCGCGATAGGCTTCGAAATGGCCGTTCGCCGTGCCCTCGAAGACGAGGTTCCCCGCAGTTGACAACACGCCGCCGTTCCAGGGGCCGGGACGCTCCACTTCCCAAACCTGTTTCTGCGCGACGGGGTCCCACGCGACCAAACGCCCCTTTACGCTATCGAGGATCGCCTTCTTGACCTCAGGTATCTGAGGCATTCCCGCTGCCACGACATCAACGCCGTAATTAGCGGCCAACTTCTTCGGCTGAAAATTCTCGTCGGATTTGTAAGGGAATCCCGCGTCCTGAACCGGAATGTAGACGAGACGGGCGATCGGGCTGTATGACATCGGCTGCCAATTGTGCGCGCCGGCTGGACCAGGAACAATTACCACAGGTTCGTTCCCGGCGTATCGCGCAATTGCCGTTTCGATGGGGCGTCCTGTCTTCATATCAATACCACTCGCCCAATTGACTTGTGTGTAGGGTTTGGCGGAGATCAAGGCGCCGTTTGAGCGGTCGAGGACGTAGAAGAATCCGTTCTTGGGCGCGTGCAAGAGCGCTTTTCGCGCGCGTCCCTCAATAGTCAGATCGGCCAGCGTGATTTGCTGTGAGGCCGTGTAATCCCACATCTCGCCGGGAGTCTCCTGATAGTGCCAGACGTATTCTCCCGTATCCGGCTTGAGCGCAACGATCGACGATAGGAAGAGATTATCGCCTCCGCCCGGACTGCGGATTCGCCGGTTCCATGGTGATCCGTTGCTGACGCCGATGTAAAGAAGATCGAACTCCGGGTCGTAGACGATGGAATCCCACACCGTCCCGCCGCCGCCGAGTTTCCACCACTCGCCGGTCCAGGTCTTGGCCGCGGTTTCGATGGCTTTGTTCTCGAACGGCTTTGAAGGGTCGCCGGGCACTGTGTAAAAGCGCCACGACATCTTGCCCGTCTCGGCGTCGTAGGCCGAGACATAGCCGCGCACGCCCATCTCCGCGCCGCCGTTCCCGATGAAGACCTTGCCCTTGGCGACGCGCGGCGCGCCGGTGATGGTGTAGCGAAAATTGCGGTCAATCGTCAGCGTCTCCCAGACGGGCTTGCCGGTCGCGGCGTCGAGCGCCACAAGTCTTCCGTCGAGCGTACCCACGAAGACCTTAGCCTTCCATACGGCCACGCCGCGATTGACGACGTCGCAGCATGCGTTCACGGCCCATTCAGGAGGGACTTTCGGATCATATGACCAGAGCGGGGCGCCGGTCGCGGCGTCTAGCGCGAAGACCTTGCTCCACGCGCTAGTGACGTACATCACGCCGTCAACGACTATCGGCGTGGCCTCCTGCCCACGATCCGTATCGAGGTCGTAATGCCACGCCAGTCCGAGCGAGCCGACGTTATCCTCGTTGACTTCTTTGAGCGGGCTGAACCGCTGTTCCCCGTAATCGCGCCCATGGCTCATCCAATTTCCCGGCTCACGGTCGGCGCCGATAATCCGGGCGCCGTCCACGTCCGCCGGTTTTATTCTTTCCGCGGTCGAATCCTGAGCCGTCCGCGAGACGCTCGAATTCAGAACCGCCAGAGCAAGAACCATCACGATGACAACCAGTCTTGAACGACGCATAAACGCCCTCTTGTCGGTTTCGCAAATGCCCATGCCTTCCTGCCGCGTTAGCGGCTCTTTGAATTTAGCCGTGGGTTTCAACCCACGGAATGGCCGTCGAATGTCTTCGCGTCGCGTTAGCGACGGGTGAATTCAACCGTCGCTAACGCGACGCAAGAAAAATACGCGCTTACCGTGGGTTGAAACCCACGGCTAAATTCAGGCGCCGCTAGCGCGGCGGGAGAGCTGAGCAATCGCTTTGTTCTTTTGTTTCTGTCTATTGAGGCCTCGATGCGGCGGCAATGCTAGCTTTGATATGTCAAAAACGTCAAGGCATAAACACCGACGCTTGATGTCGCCACACGCATTGCGTATTGCCCATTGGTTGGCAGGGAAAGATTCAGAAGGAAGACTCCCTGCGGGGCAATGAGCAATGTGGAATGGGCGATGGGCAATGGTTTTTCCCGACGGTTGGAGCGCTGCGCCCGGTCGCGTCAAACTGTCAATTCTGATATGACAGAATTGGCAAATTCTCTTGACACTGGATCGGGCCGTCTTCATACTGCGGCCCGCTTATTGAGGTTCTTTCCTTCATATCTCAAATCGTCCGCTCCGTCATTATTTTTGGATTGAGAAATGCCTTTTCGAAGTCCGCAAGATGAACTCAATGAAGGGGGTAATATGAAAGGACGCTCGGGTCTGCTTTCGGCCATCACAATCGCGATTCTCCTGGGTTGCGCAAACCAGGCGTACTCGCAAGCCACCACCAGCTTCGCTCAACTCAACGGGACCGTGCAGGACGCAAACGGGGCCGCGATAGTCAAGGCTTCCATCACTCTTCGTAATCTGGATACGAATCAATCCTACACCGCGGCCACCAATGACGCCGGTTATTACATCGTCCCCAATCTTCTGCCGGGAAGATATGAATTGACGGTGATCTCAACCGGGTTTGGGAAGTTTACCCAGACCGGGGTCGCGTTGACCGTGGGACAGACGGCGACGGTCAATGTGACGCTCAAAGTGAGCGTAGAAGAGTCAATCTCGGTCACCGGCGAAACGCCGATCATCGAACCGACGCGGACGGAAGTCAGCCAGGTGATCGAGACCAAACAGATCGCGTCGCTTCCCGTCAGCGGCCGGCTCTTCACCGATTTCGCGCTCTTGACGCCGGGCGTGGCCACGGGGCGCACCAGTCTGGGAACCACCTTCACGGAATTCGAGGTTACACAGATCTCCTTCGGCGGCATGCGCTCATTCAGCAATTTGATCACGGTGGACGGCGCGGACTTCATCAACTCCAACACCGGCTTGCAGCGCGCCACGCCGCCCCAGGAATCGGTGCAGGAGTTCCGCGTCGTCAACAACAGCTTTGGATCAGAGTACGGGCGGGCGCTCGGCGGTATCGTCAATGTGGTTACCAGGTCGGGCGGCAATGACTGGCATGGCTCGATCTACGACTATTACCAGGACAGCGCATTGAACGCGCGTTCCTTGCTGCAACCGAAGGGGACGTCGAATAGGCTGCATCAGAATCAATTCGGCGCCACGCTCGGAGGCCCGATCAGAAAAGACCAGACTTTCATCTTCATGAATTACGAAGGCCAGCGGCGCGTCGAGGCTCCAGTCTATCCGCCGAGCCTTTTGAATAACTTGACGACCATCAATAACGCCAAGAGGCTGCTGGGCATCAAGGCTGAAGATCTGAGCGTTTTGAAGATCAAGAATAACGACTACGGCTTCGCCAGATTCGATCATCAACTGACTAAGAACAATCGCCTCTCGGCGCGATATAACGTCGAAGACGCGCGCGACCCGAATCAATTGGTCGGTAACACTGAAGATGGCGGCGGCATTGGGACGCCGAGCGGCGGGCGCGATCTCTTCATCAATGATCAGGCGCTGGTCGGCACGCTGAATTCGGCGCTGAAAGCCACCGTGGTCAACACGTTTCTGGTTCAATGGGCCAGGCGGCGTTACGATTTTCCCGGCGTGACTGGCGAACCCAACCTGGACCTCCCCAACGACCTGTCATTGGGCCACAACTTCGGCACAATCGACGGCATTTACGAGAGCCGTCTCCAGATCTCGAACTCTCTGGGATGGGTCAAGGGCAATCATTACGCGAAATTCGGATACGATTCGAATTACATTTGGGACTCATCCATCTATCCCGGATTCACGCCCGTGCGAATCATCCTGCCGGGCCTCAACTGCCTGGTTGATTTCGCCAACTATGTGAACAAACCTGGCGGAGCGCCGCTCGCTCCGGCTCCCGGCCCGCCATGTCCGCTGCCGACGGGCGCGCCTGCTTTTCCTCCAGGACTGGGCTTCCACGGCGTGGGCGCCACTTTTTACGGGGTGGCGCTCGCAAGAACCAACTACGTGGACGGGCAATTCCCGCTCAACAACGCCAGCCCGCTCGACGTGAATACGTGGAAGAACGCCTTCGATCCTTCGCTCAGAGAGAGCTACCGATACAAACTCAATCACGGCTACTACGGCTTCTTCGCTCAGGATCAGTGGCGGCTGACTCCGAAGCTGACTTTCAATTACGGCCTGCGCTACGACTTTGAAACGGGACTGGAAGATCAAATCGAGTCGTATTGGAAGGCGGTTCAACCGAGAGCAGGCATCGCTTACTCGCCTGACGGTAAGACCGTAATTCGCGCCGGCTACGGGCTGTTTTTCGATCGCAACAACATGACCTTCTTCTTCGTTACCGGGAATCAGAAGACGGTTCCGGGCTTCCTTCCGGGCATAACTCTACCGATGGTTCGTAAAGGGGCCGAGACTGGAGGCTGGCAATTGAATCTGGTCAATGCGGCGGCTTTCTTACCGTCGCCTGTCGCCTGCACGGGAGGCATCCAACCTTTCCCCGGTTTCTGCCTGGGCGCGGCTGCGAGCACGGCGCGCAGCATCATCACTACGGGGACTTATCCGCGAGTATTTCTGACCGGCGACTGTCCGCCCGCCTGCACCGCCGGGGCCGGAGGGTTGGCCCGCGACGACCACAAGCTTCCATACGCCCATCAGGCCAGCGTGGAGATCAACCGGACGCTTGGCAGAGGGCTGACGGTCGGCGCCGGGTATCTCTTCGTCGGCTCGCACAGGTTGATTCTTGGAAATGGCTTGAATATCCCATGTCCGCAAGGCACAAGTAAGCCGCGCAATCCTCCCAACGCCCAGGGGTGGGTCAACCCGGACGGCTCTTTGAGCGCCTGCGAAGGGACTCCGCGCCTGCTCGCCGGCAAGCCTGTTTTTACTGACGGGCTGGAGTTTCCAAACGGAGGCTTTCTCGATTACAACAATGGCATCGTCAACGCCGTCTACAACGGCATGACGCTACAGGTAGTCGAGAGACTCGGCAAGCGATTCAATCTGAACGCCAACTACACCTGGTCACACATCATTGACAACGGGAACTTCACAACCTTCATCAACCTCCCGCAGAACCAGTTCGATAACGTATCGGAGCGCGGCAATTCGAACCAGGACGTCCGACACCGCTTCGTGGCCAACTTCACCGCGACCGGGCCTGAGGACGGCTTTCTGCGGAACTTCGAGTTGAGCAGCGTCGTTACCTTGCAGACGGGGCGACC
>Ga0081455_10008918_pt1 | contig 10368 bp, 15 predicted proteins | sample TabmetS3T2R1_FD_70207 | JGI IMG/M metagenome (GOLD analysis project Ga0081455, IMG submission 70207) | Tabebuia heterophylla rhizosphere microbial communities from the University of Puerto Rico - S3T2R1 | ecosystem: Host-associated > Plants > Roots > Rhizosphere ... | reverse complement strand
TGGAGCGGGCGAGCACGAGTGCGCTGGAGGCCATACGACGCTTTGCGAGTGGGCTCCGCGACGACTATGCCGCGGTCAAAGCAGGCGTGACCTTGCCCTGGTCAAGCGGCCCTGTGGAGGGACATATCAATCGCCTCAAAATGTTGAAACGCCACATGTTTGGCCGAGCGCGCCTCGATCTTCTCAGCCGCCGCTTCGTCCGTGCTCCCGACGAGGGGCAAGGCCAGGCTGCCCTCTCGCGTGCACCGACACAGGAGGTTGCCGCCGCCGCGTAGCCACGCGTTCCATCTTGCAGGGGGGCGGCTCTCATGGTCTAGCCGGGTGTATCCACCCTCTGTGAAAAGACCTTTATATACTGGAATACTTCAAACATCACCAAAAGCGGGCAAGAACCAAATCATGGCGGATTCCCGCCAGATAATATGGCGCGAATCCCTCCGAAGTCGCTGTAAACACAGCACAAGAGCGCAAACTCTCCTGCCACATAACGTGGCGTGGCCTTTTTTACCCTTTTTACCCTGGGGTAGCCGCCATGTGTCTGCCGCCATGATAGGTGGCAGAAAAGGGCAGATGGCCCTTGCGCTAGCGGCAATACTGAAGAAAAGGGTTCTGCCAGATCATATGGCGCCATGGATCCCCACCGTCTGTATGATCTCTCACGGGGGCAACCGGGCTGGCTCTCCTCATACGGCCTTCGCACGCGCACAGGGCGCAGAGCGGGTGCTGTTGCAGGGAGACACTGGGGCGTGACAAGCATTCGCACGAAAAGTTGCGCTCAGCCTCATCATCCCACCCCGTAAGCGGGGACAAGTCGGCGCATGGCCCGCACGTCAAGGTCAAGCGCCGGCGTAGCGGGCGATCACGTCCACGCAGCGCCGCATCCGTTCCGGCCAAGCGGGGTGGCGCCAACCGAGGACTTCGAGCGCCCAGTCGACGGCGAACGCGGGTACCCAGCCGTCGTCGGCCGCGTCGGGATCGGCGACCCGCGCATACCCGCGGCGCAGCAGGTCCGAGCGGTCGTGCAGGCCGTCGCCCGCGGACACCTCCCAGCGGGCGAGGTCGAACGCCGGCGATGCCGGACCGGCGCGCTCCCAGTCGATGACGCCGACGATCGTCCCGTCGGCGATCAGGAGGTGCTTGGGCAGCCAGTCGCTGTGCGCGAGCGCCAGCGACGGCGCGGGGCGGGCGGCCAGCTCGCGACGGAGGAACGCAGCACCGCGCTCGACGACCGAGGCCGCCGACGGACCGAGCGTCTGCTCGACGATGCGCGCCCCGCGGGCGAGGGAGCGCTCGTCGGGCGGCTGGAGCTCGTGGCGGATGCCGCGGTCGGGCACGACGCTGTGCACGCGCGCCAGCAGCTCGCCGCCGTCCATGACCAACCGCTCGAGATCCGCCGCCGGCAGCGCGCCGGCGAGCTCGTCGAGCGCGCGGCCCGGCAGGAGGCGTTGGATCGAGAACGACAGCAGCTCGCCGTCATGGTCCACGTGCGCGACACCGAGCACGTCCGGCGTCGGCACGCCCACCGCGCGCGCCTGCGCCATGACATGTGCCTCGTCGGTGAACCACGGCACGGGTTGACGGCCGATGCGCACGACGACCGAGCCTGCGGCCGCCAGCTCGACGCGGTACGTCTCGTTCACGCCGCCACGCGTGAGGCGCACGAGCTGCTCAACCTCGTGGCCACAGACCGACCGCACCACCGCGTCGATGACCTGACGAGGCGTCGTCGCCATCACGGAAGTCTCCTCATGGGTGGAGCGCGCGGAATCAGGAGCATCTCGGCGCTCCCCTCCTCAGCTGCCCCAGCTGTCAAGCGATGCCTAGCGCCATGCAGCACGCGTGGGCAGCGTGGGATACTGTGCGCCGCCCCGCCCAGTGTCGCCGCTGAGCCGAGCTGTCCCCAGCGTCTACGCGCACGCGCGACGTCGGTGCTCCCTCGGGAGTGGGCCCACTCCGGCTCAAGACCACTGTTCGCACCTCGTCATCCGGATGCGCATCGTCGAGGACAATAGAGCAAACCTCAGCCAAGGCGAGTGCTGCCTCGTCAAGATCGCGCAGCGACCGCAGGCGCTTTTTTTGCCCCAGGTCTTCGTCACTTCTGGCGAGGCCACCATCTCCTAGGGCTTCTTCCGCCAAATGGCGCTCAGCGTTGGACGCAGCTGGCCCTGCTCGTCATACGCGGCGGTGACTTCCACCTGATAGCCTTCCTGTTGCAGTCTGCGTACGTGCTCCCGATCCGTCCTGGCCTTCATGCCAGACGGCGCCGCGCCCGGCTTGAAAGCGTTCGTGACGAATGCAAAGCCTTGGTCCAGCAGTGCGCGGATCTGTGGGTCTTGTGCAGCGATCAACGCGAGATAGGCCTCTTTCTCGGTTTCTGCCATGGCGGTCCCCTCAAGGAAGCTGCGATCACTCGTCGATACGGAGGGATGATACCACAGGCGCGCGAGTTGGCGTGTCGAAATGATATAGCTCTCTCAGCCTGAGAGATGTCCTGCCCCCAGGGCTTCTGCCTCCATATGGACACCACTAGACGCAAGGCTGGCCCAGTTATTTCAAGGCTCTAGCCAGCCAAGAGAGCGTCTGGCAGAGGTGTTTGGCACATCTTTTGCTCCTTACCTCGTGTAAAGGCGTGCATCGGGCACGTCTGATACCGCGAAGCCGTGGCCCCTTAGTTACGGCATGCCTATCCTGTGGAGCTGCCTCACGGCAGTCACAGGACAAAAATGAGGAGGAATCTCATGGCAACAGAAACGCGGGAAACCGTTGATCTTATCGGAAGCGACAAAGTGGAAGGCACGGCTGTCTACGACGCCAATGGCGAGAGGATGGGGACCATTAAGCGCGTCATGCTTGAAAAGCGTAGCGGCCAGGTCTCCTATGCTGTGCTCACCTTTGGCGGCTTCCTGGGCATCGGCAGCGACTCCTATCCGATCCCCTGGGACGCCCTCAAGTATGACACCAGTCTTGGGGGGTACCGCACCAACATCACCGAGCAGCAGTTCAAAGGTGCGCCAAAATACCAGGGCGATACTTGGGACTGGGAAGATTTTGAGCGTCGCCGCAAGGTCTCCGATTATTACAACACGCCGTGGATGGAACATTGATCACTCGTTGGCTGGCCGGTTGCCCACACAGGGCGGCCGGCCTTGGCCATGATTCATCCGCCTCCGGCGCCGCTCGGCCTGCGGTTCCCTGCCGGTCACACTCCGGCCAAGCCCCAATTATTTTCAATGAAAGATGACGCCAGGCGCTCCGAAGCCAACCCACATCAGGGTGCTGTGACAATCGATTGTTCTTTCTCTATAATGCGCCCAATCATACACGACGTTTCCGCTACTCTCGAAAGGCGAAAGAAGCGAGCGCATGGACGGAAAGAACCGGAAAGACATCAAGCCAGGGCTACGCGTCCACATCACGCAGAAGCAAGACCAGCGTACCGGAAAACTCACTGGCGGTATTGTAAAAGATATCCTCACGAAATCTCCCTTCCACTCGCGCGGCATTAAGGTCCGACTCACAACCGGGGAAGTGGGACGCGTACAAGAGATTGTGGGGACGAGCCCTACAGAGAAGTCCGATGACTGAGCGCGACATCCACGCGTTGCGGGCACAGGCGCTGGCAAGGCTTGCAGAGGCGACGCGGGCCGCCAACGATGCGCCGGACGTTGAGGGCGCGCTCAGGTACCTTACGGCGGCGACGGGGGAAGTCCTGGGGGATAAGGAGGCGCACCTTCGTCCAGGCGGGCTCAGGGCTGGTGAGCGCCAGTTCGTGGTCTCGTGCATCTTTCTGATCACCGCGGACCGCCAGCACAATCTCCTGGTGGCCGAGCACGGGTTCCCGCCTGAGCAACACCGCCTGCGCATCCCTTTGGACTTCGGGCCTCCGGGGTGGGTGGTGCAGCACCAGCGTCCCCGCATTATTGCGAACACGGACGAGGCCCCGGACTTCCGACAAATACTCCAAACGTCGCACATGGGCTCGACGCTCTATGGGCCGATGGTCTGGCGAGGCCAGATGCTCGGCCAAGTCCTCACCGCAGCGCAGGCCCGCCACACCTACGGTCCCATCGATCTTGACATCTTCATGAGCTTCGCGCACGTAGCCGCTGCCGTCTACATGGCGCACGGTGGACCCGAGTGGTTACGGACTCTCGTGTGACCGTGTATGACAGGGTGTTTCTGCCATGAAGACTGACGTGACCATTCACATAGCAAGCGAGGCTGACCTGGATGCCCTCGTGCGCCTGGCGGTTGCCTTTCGCGATCATGTCGGGGAAAGTACTCCCTCCGCCCAAGAGTTTTGCGCCTCCTTAGTGGTGCTCCTGCACGACGCAAGCGCTGAGTTCTTTCTTGCCAGCACCCACACAGGGGCGGCAGTCGGATATGTACAATGTCGCTACCGCTACTCGGCCTGGATGTTGGCGCTGGAGGCCGAGCTCGAAGACGTCTTTGTCGTCCGTGAGGCCCGACGCCGTGGAGTGGGGCAACAATTGGTCGCGTTTGCCATTGCGCGGGCCACCGCGAAGGGGTGTCGCACGCTGGGCCTCAGTACCAATGAGCGCAATACCGAGGCAGTGAGCCTCTATCAGCGCTGCGGCTTTGTCGCTGAATCTGCGCGGTGGCAAGGTGGACGGGGTAGTGTTCTAAAAGTGGAGATGACCATTTTAGACCGGCAGTCCAAAGGCATAGCGATTGACGAATAATCCCAGGACAATGTCATGCATCTGTATGGTTTTCGAGAAACAAATCGTTTTGCGGACCAACCGTTTGATCCGCGCCCGTAACGTCAGATGCTGACGCTCGATCTTTTGGGTGTTCCGTTTCCCCGGACTGTGCACGTCAGGGTCCAGATGTCGGGTGTACGCACCCCAATGATCAGTATAAAAGCGCGTCAGCCCAAAGGGCTCTAGCAACGCTTTGAGCCGCAGAAACACCTGATCTTGCCGGCGCCCAAAGACATACGCCAACACCTTGCCTGTCTGGTGATGTTGGGTAGGCGCAAGGCGCGTTCCCTTGCAGCACGTTTCCTCACGCCCCCCGTTTAGCACCGGACGTGCGGCTTTCACCGCATCCGGCGCAGCACCTGCGGTCCTTCTCCATGCCTATCATGGAGCCTCTGTTTCCATTTCAGCGGCCTCCACAGACATTCATCCGTGTTTGATCCCATTTCACCAACCTACCCTCGCACTACAGCGAGAGAACAGCTTGCGCGTTCGCTGGGTACTCTGTTCGCCACGTACCTTTGTACTCCGTACTTCCCCAGGCTAGGGGCCTTCGCCATCAGTCCTCGTCCTCGTGTACGTGGCTTTCCCACGCTCCGACTACTAATCACTGGTGCTGCATCAGATCGTCCATCGGCAGCAGGCTCTTCAGGAGGTATATCGCGTGTTGCGTCCTGGTGGGCGCGTGCTCGTACGTACCGTGGACCCGGAGGTGACCTTACAGGCCTGGGTCCCTTTCCGCTTTTTTCCCAGGGTCGCCCAGGTTGAGGCGACACACTTGCCGGTCATTGATGTCATTCTCACCATGTGCCAGCAGGCAGGGTTTCGTGAGCTGCACACACGGTGTGTCGGAACGCCAGAGTAGACTTGTCCAAGGTCACCGAAGAGCTGCGCCAAAGAAAACGCCCCAGTTATCGGCTGCTCAGCGACGCGGAGATTGAACACGGTCTCCGTCTCATCGAGCAGGAGTGGCGCGCCAAAGGAGGACAGTGGATCGATCCGAAGCCGCATGTCCTCATCGCGGCGGTGAAATAAGCCGCGTGCGTGCGTTACCTGACCAGCTCCCGACGGCTTTGGAGGTTGGGCAATCGTTGGCGGCCCTGCACCGCGCCCTGCGCGACTTTCCTGACGCACTGCCCTACCTCGCTTCGCCGCTCGGCGAGGTGCCGTGGTGGCTTGATGCACTGGAACGCGTTGGCGCACTAGCCCCGTCGGACTTGACGCTGCTGCGCGGGGGTACGAACGCGTGGCGGCAGTATTGCGCACGCCGAGAGGGCCAGTGCAGGCGTTGCATGTGCGGTATTGCAATGCTGGCGTGAGCGTGCTTAGCTTGGAGGAGTCCATCTCCCCTATTCAGGAGGTACCCAATGAAACTCCAGTCACCACATCTCGCTGACTACCTCAAGTGTACCCCCATTATCGACTGGGAGACCCCGGCCATCATCGCGCAAACGCAGGCCACCACACGTGCTCTCATGCACGACACAGCAAAAGCCCAAGCCCTTTTCGAGTGGGTGCGGGATGCCATTCCCCATTCCTGGGATATACGGACCGATGTCGTCACCTGTACCGCGAGCGAGGTGCTCGAGCAGCGCACCGGGCTCTGCTATGCGAAAAGTCATCTATTGGCGGCCATGCTCCGGTGTGTCGGTATTCCCGCGGGGTTCTGTTATCAGGTGTTTCGGCGCCATCCACCCTATCACGGCCTGGCCTTACATGGGCTCAATGGCCTCTACCTGCCTAGCTTGGCGTGCTGGGTACGGGTCGATGCACGGGGGAACACGGGCACCATTGATGCCCAGTTTTCGCTCACGGAAGAACAATTGGCCTTTCCCGTCGATCCAGCCCAGGGGGAGTTTTTCTACGAGACCATCGATGCCGATCCGGCACCGGAAGTGGTGACAGTCCTGCGCAGCTTTACGAGTCTGCAGGCATTATGGCCGTATCTGCCAGCACCGTTTGCAGAGGATGTGGGGACATGCAGGACGGCATTAGAGCTGGCGTCCACACTTCGTGTGGCGCCGAGCCAGTAGCAGTAGGTCAGTTGAGGGAAACTGAGACATGTCACGCCGCATCTATTTCATCACCCATCCCAATGTGGTGATCGATCCCACTATCCCTGTCCCGCAGTGGCCGCTTTCCGCGCGTGGCCGGAGCCGCATGCAGCGCTTGCTGAGCCGTGACTGGATCCCGCAAGTCGCGGTGATCTATTGCAGTACGGAGCAGAAGGCTATCGATGGCGCTACTATGCTATCCGAGGCCACGGGTGTGCCGTTTCACACGGTCGCCGAGCTAGGGGAGAATGACCGTTCATCCACCGGCTATCTGCCGCAAGCAGAGTTCGACGCCACGGTCGAGGCATTCTTTGCTCACCCGAGCGAGAGCGTCCGCGGGTGGGAGCACGCGGAGGCTGCGCAAGCACGTACCGTACGAGCAGTCACACATATCGCGCGCACTGCCCCAGGCTCTAGTCCACTCGCGGTGGTGTCACACGGAGGCATCGGCGCCCTGCTGCTATGCCACCTCAAAGGACAGCCGATCGCACGTACAGAAGAGCAGCCAGGGAGGTCGGGAGGCCACTACTTCCTGTTCCACCTGCCAGAAGGTAGGCTCATCCATGGCTGGAGGCCGATTGATGGATAATCATCGCTGCACCTAGGAAATGAGCCCCTATGGCGGTGGGAAACGAGGCGAGGTGCGTGGCGACAGCCGGGAGAGGCAAGAGGAGTGGGGAGAGGGCTTTGGGGGGACTGTCTTGGACACAGACAGGCTAAGACGAAGGCCTACAGCGGGCGTGATACGGGAGAAGACTGCTCGGGACTCTCCGAGAGGGCACACGTGTATCAACAGGCTTCGCGCAATATATCCCACGTGGTCGCGCGTATAAGCTGGCGGAGGTGCGGCCTCTATCCTTGCCGTAGTAGCGTGCATCGCGTGCAGAGACGCACCCTGCTACGCGACCCGTCAGGTTGAAATGCTTGGCCGTCTCTACCGTATTGCAATCCCGCAGGTTCGCGGATCCGGGCGTTATGCAGAAGGAAACGTCCCAATGAGTATCCTGTACAGCACAGAGATTCGGTGGATCATTGCAGGCATAGCTCCCGCGAGTATCAAACGCTGGTACGAAGGCGACGCGTGGTGCAACCGTGAACGCTCAATTTATCACACTTTGTAGCGCGTCAACACTGGCCGAGAAGCTCACAATCTTCTCTCCATTTCAGAGCCCATCGCCTGCAAAGACGCGCACCTCTTCGAGGTCTTCTCGTGCCCATGGCCACCATCTTCGCCCTTCTACAAACTGCGATAAATTGAGCGAGGCCGGTTTGCGTGTCGAACAACCCAGGGCAAGAATCTGTGTCCGCTTGACTCCCCTTCCACAGGTTTTTCGGCCTTCAGCCTCGTTCACTGGCCACGAATATCTTGACTGCCTCTCTGGCACAAGCGGTTCTTGCGGTATGATTACCGGTATGGGTGTCTACAACTCGGCGAGCTGAGCCTACTCGGTTGCTCTCTATCGAGAGAAAAAGTCGGGCAGGCGTCTCAGGGAGCAAAATTGCTCTTGCGGCGGGGTTTGCCATTGCTGCATCCTTAGTATATCGGCAACCACGCCGCCCCGTTGAACATGGGACAAGAGAGGAAACATGGAGATGAATCTCGCGTATGCGGCATCGCAAAGTGGCGAACACGGTGTAGAACCCAATGTCGGCGACGTCATCTTGCATCACGTTTTAGATACCAAGATTCTTAGTATTAAGATCTTAGGACTCGATCTCTCCATTACCAAACATGTGTTCATGATGTGGCTTGCTGCTGCCTTACTTATTGTTATGTTTCGTTATGCGTTCCGTCAGCCCCGGGCGATACCGACTGGCATAGCCAATTTGCTTGAAGCTATTATTGTGTTCTTACGGGATGAAGTGGTGGTGCCGACGATGGGTGAGGAAGGGAAACCGTATTTACCCTATTTGCTCACGGTCTTTTTCTTTATTCTTGTTTGTAACTTGTTAGGTCTCGTGCCCTTTGCTGCCACGGCCACGGGGAATGTCAGTGTCACGGCAGCGCTCGCTGTGATGGCCTTCATTATGATTCAAGCCGGTGGGATACGAAAATATGGCCTGAAACATCATTTACAAAATATCGTGCCTCCTGGGCTTCCTGCCTGGCTCTTGCCGATCATGATCCCTGTCGAGATCATGGGCCAGTTTACCAAACCCTTTGCCTTATGTATTCGATTATTTGCGAATATGATCGCGGGACATATCGTGATACTGGCTTTTCTCAGTATGATTTTCATACTCCAAAGTCTTTTGGTCTCCCCTGTTTCCGTGTTTTTCGCCCTGTTCATTAGCCTCCTTGAAGTGTTTATTGCCTTTCTTCAGGCGTATATCTTCACGATCTTAACCGCTCTTTTTATTGGGATGTCTATTCATCCTCAGCATTAGACTGGATCGGCAAGCTGGCCCTCCAGCCGCAACTGGCGGAAAATGTCCTCTAAGGTTCTTGGGGGTGAGTTGACCTCATGAAGACAAGTATAAGTTTGCACTGAATTTCTCACACTTTGTCGCGCGTCAAATCTGGCGGAGACGCAACCCATCTCCTCTCCGTTGCAGGACGCATCGCTTGCAAAGACCAGGGCCTCTACGAGGCCTTCTCGTGCCTATGGACCCCACCTTCACCCTTCTACAGCCTGCTAGAAATTGAGCGGCCCTCCCAAGTGGAGACAAGAAAAAGTCTGCCCGGCACAGAGCTTGCGCGAAAGCGTGTGTAGCATGAGGATACGGCGGCTTCTCCGTTTGTTTCGCAACGCGAGGAAAGCCGCTTCACTATAGAGACATCTGCTGCCTTGCCTGATCCCTTGCGTCCCCTGTGCCCCAGGCTCAGGGGACGCTCTCAGATTGATAGTCAATCTCAAAACGAGACAGCAATTACAGGAGATAGAACATGCTACGAGGGGTTATTATGTGGCTGTTAGGAGTACCGCTTGTGGTCATCGGTCTGTTGTACCTCTTCAATATCATCTAGCTCGAAGTGCCACATTCGTCGTGCCGACACCAAGGCGAATGCGGCTCTAGAAGGTTCTGTCGCAAATTACCGAAAATAGGAAAGTTGAGGCTCACACGCCATTGATTTTTCAACACACGATTTTCGGATTTGGCCTCAAAAAGGCAAATTTGCGACAGAACCAGGCATCGTCCCCCAGGCTCCACCGCGCCGTACTCATACGCGGCGTTGTGCCGGGCGGTGCCCGGAGAGAGTGCCCGCGACGCTGCGGCACCGTCGGTGGTGCGGCCTCACCATAAGGAAGGAGCAGTCTGATGGCAGCAGGCACGTTAACGTTTTGGGGTGTACGCGGCTCTATCCCGGCACCAGGACTCCACACCATCACGTTCGGGGGGAATACGTCATGTGTCAGCGTGGACTATGGCGAGCACGTCATCATCTTTGATGCGGGCTCGGGCTTGCGCCAACTCGGGCTCGCGCTCCTGGCCCGGGACAAGCCGCCGATCACGGGCAGTCTCTTCTTAACGCACACGCACTGGGATCATATTCAGGGGCTGCCCTTTTTCACGCCCGCCTTTACCCCGGAGAACCGCTTCGTGATCTATGGTGAAGCGCGCCCGCGGTATGCGCTGATCGAGCTGATGGA
>Ga0081455_10008917_pt1 | contig 10368 bp, 6 predicted proteins | sample TabmetS3T2R1_FD_70207 | JGI IMG/M metagenome (GOLD analysis project Ga0081455, IMG submission 70207) | Tabebuia heterophylla rhizosphere microbial communities from the University of Puerto Rico - S3T2R1 | ecosystem: Host-associated > Plants > Roots > Rhizosphere ... | reverse complement strand
GTACGGCGAACTCGTCGTAACCGTCTATCAAAAGGGCTAGCGATCCCGCCTCCAAGCTGTGCTGGAAACGATCGGCGTTGAACACAGATCGGCTCGGGATCAGCACGTTGGACACCATCTCCTCGATCGTCTGCCGCTTGTCCCGGTCCCGCAGATAGATCACGATCGGTGTGATGCTCACGTGCTCGTTTTGCAGCATCAGATAGGCCAATCGGCGAACCAGGAATGACTTACCGAAGCCGGCCTCGCCGAGGATCAGCACGAAGCGGCCGTCGTCGTCGAGCATCGCGTCGTAGACCTTATCGAGCAGATCGTCGTGGATCTGGCGACTCTCCTTGCCCCATCGGTCGACGTTGCGGTACCGCTGCGGAAGGTAAAGCTGCTGCGGATACAGCGGATCCGCGTCCAACTGTTCATGCAGCCAGGTCGCATACGCGCTCGGCTCCAGCAGGTCGTTGTACTCGGCCCACGTTTTGACATGGATACCGCGCCGCTTCGCCGCCGCTCGGACGGCCGGATCCTCAGGTCCACGGTGGACCAGAATGAGCTGAGTGCCGCCCGGCTCCCGCAACGGGCTGAACACCAAGTCGTCGAACCGGTTGAGTGTCCGCTCGTCGAGCTCCCGGTCGAGCACTCCGACGCAGCGCCTGGGAGCTGCAGGGCGGAGGACAAGGAGGTAGTTCAGCGGGGGATTGCCCTTGTGCCTCCGCTCGATGAGCGCGTCGCCGACATCGAGCCGCGTCACGAACTCCACTTGGGCGGCGAAGTCGTCGACCCGCCGCCTGTTCTCCAGGTCGAGAAGCATCTCTCGTTCAGGATCCGACGCTTGGCGCCGCGCGGCATCCCCTTGCCAAGCGGGCGGGGCAAAGTCGGTAAGCCTCACCCTCCAGTCATTGCCCCTGGGGCTAACCCTCGTATCGGCAATCCACTTGGGGCTGGCCCACTGCCGCCCCCAGCGAGTCAGGCGGGTGGGCTCAAGCCGCAGGATCTGGTATTGGTTTGGGACCTCGCCGGGGCGCCATTCCTGCTCGACTGCGGTTGAGCCAGTGGCGAGGACCAATGTCCCGTCGGGCAGGCGATCCTCCCTGCCCTGGTGGGTATGGCCGTGCAAAAGCAGGTCGAGGTGCGGCCCAAGAATGTCAGTCAGGTCTTCCTCGTCCTTTAGGTTCTCGTTGTCGGCCTCCGCCTTGCGCCGAGCGTTGTGGTGCAGCACGCCGACTCGTGCTAGATCTCTTTCTGACGACAACTGCCCCTCGAACCAGCGAAGTTGCTCTTTACCACACCAGCCGTAGTGATCATCCTTTTGGTGGCTCTCGAGCCAGGTCGAGTTCAACGCCGCTACGGCCAGCCGAAGGTCCTCGAACCGGTGCAACCGGTAAGGCTGATCCTCGGTGAACGCGGCCTCGCCATGCAGCGACGCCACGAACGCTTGGTAGGGCTTCCACTTCGGGCTGTACGGCTCACGTGGCTCCGTCTCATTGCCGCGACATGTTGCGAAGTACGCTTCCGCCAGACCCCAGTTCACGTCATGGTTGCCCGGTACAACCACGACACGTTCATAGCCGAGCCCGGTATGGTCGCACAGAGCGTCGATGAACGCCCGAGCCTGGTCATACTCCGACCTCAGGCCCTTCTCAGCAATGTCACCGGAGAAGATGATCAGGTCGATGGGTGGAATACCCTCGTCATCACCGAGTCGGCGAAGATCGATGATCAGATTGCTGGCCAGCGAATCGATACCTTCGCCGAACCGATGGTAGTCGCCGAACTGGGTATCCGATACATGCAGGATCGTGACGGCTGGAACACCATTCTCACCGCTCAACGTTCCACCCTCATCTCTGCCCTGGTGCTCCCACCCCATAAGGATCAACCGTATCGAAGTCGCCGCCGTTCTGACCACTGGTCAAAGTACGCAACCGATAGCAGGGGGCGCCTGATACCTCACGATTCCCATCAGCACGTGTGTCTTCCCTGCGGCGAATGTGAATTAAAGGGAATGTGAACGCCGCAACCGAATCAGAGAATTCCAGCCCCGGGGCCAAAAGACGTCAGCATAAGCGCAAGAGGCGCGCCGGCCCCAGCGCCAGGCACCACGAATATCAGCTGTTCAGTACGCTGATCGTAGGCAATACTGTCCGCTTCCCAGCTCGCTCCCCAACGGCGGAGATACGCCTTTAGGTGAACATGGTCTCCGCTGAGTGTGAACGTGAAGATGACACGATCGGAATCCGATGCTGCGAACTGCTGCCACTGTGTCGGAGTTGGTCCGCGATTCACGACTCGGTCACTGAACCATACTCGAGAGTCAAAGATCAAGGAAGTAACAGTGCCGGTGGAGTCTCTCCCGCGGGCTGCCGAGATTGCACCAGCCAAAACTGGCCAGCCCAGGCTCCCATTTCGCGCTGGGTCGCGGACGAGATCGTGGCCTTTGAGCAGACGTTACGGTAAGAGACAGTTCGTAAGGACTGCGGAAATAAGAGGTGAGGTAGTCAGTTTCAGCCGACATAATCAGATCCCATTCGCCAAAAGATTTCGCACTTTAGATATTCTCCGTCAGTCTGGTCCGTGTCAGGGATTATCGCACGCTACGTGATGTTAGGACCGAACGTGATGGCCGCACCATTCGTGTCGAGGCTTTGTTGATTATTGCCCACAAGTATGTTTCCACTGATGAGCGCTTCGGAAGCCGGATCTGTAACGATGATTCCGTAGTCTTGGTGGGATCCCTTACTCGGATCGTTACTGCATCGGTTGCTACTCGTCACAATGGGTCGGCTGCCTGCAGTGATGGCAATACCAGCGCGTTGATGGCCAGCAGTCCCATGAACACCGTTACTGATCGCAATGTTCGCATCGACGATGCAGTCGCGCTGCGACTCGATGACGATCCCACTCAGCCCGCTGTTGACAACCTCGTTTCCGGTCACTCGGTGCTCTCCGCCAGGCCCGTTAAAGAGGATTCCTGAGCCAGCTGCACGATCGATGGTATTCCCCTGGATGATTGCACCGCTGCACTCGTTGCCTTGAATTCCAGCCGACGTTCCGTTGATTCCAGCCTCCACGACAGTGTTAGCCATCACGATTTGATGCTCACCGCCAAAACCAATTCCCCTGCCGAACGCTCGAACGACCACGTTGCCCGTGACCTGGTTGTGTGATCCAGAGATACCGATTCCGTCAGCTGTGCTTCCGGTAACCTTAGGCAAGGCGTCTTGAATGATGTTATTTGCAATCGTGCAGAAATTCCCTTGCGCATTTATGGACGCACTGCTGACCACCACCGGTGCGCCGAGCAGACCACGTGTCAAGCTATGGTTGTTGCGCGCTAGGAAGTTCCCCTCGGCGATAACGTAGTCGCCAAAAATGCCGATTCCACCGTCGCAGTTATCAAGACAAGTGCAGCCTATGATCGTGCTAGTATGATTGCTGCCAACCGCATTAGTGATGATCCCATAGGCATTATTATCGATAGCGAAACAGTTTGTCACCAGATTGTCTCTATTGCTCGGCCCCAACAACTCAATACCGTGCTTCTCATTCCCGCTAACCGTGCAGGAACTTAACCTTACGTTAGTGTTACCTATCCCTGCACGGCCCTCCCATATGAGAATGCCCATCGCCTCAAATTGACACCACCCGCCAGTCCCGACGCTGACATTGCCGTTGGCATCACTCCGGCATCCGACAACATCAATGTCTCGACTACCGCTCGTGACAATGCCGTTCCAGGCACAGTCGTGAACAACACAATTATCAATCCGCGACTTGGTTACTCGGATCCATTGGATCCCGGCTTGGTCCCAGGTTCCTTGCAGGCACGGAGCGCCCTGGTTCACCGCTTTGCGGGCGTTATTGGCTTTGTTGCCATCCAATTCGAGATCACGGATGGTAATGCCTGTGTTTCCGGTGAGTTGGTCCGCATTGATAATCATGTCGGTCTTGGCGTTGTCTGCTAGTCGCAGTACCGTGCGACCCGGCCCTGCGCCCCGAAGTTCGGTGTTGCTGAGCATTGCGAGCGGTGCGCTGAGGCCATATCTCCCCTGCGCTAGGCAGACCATGCCTCCACCGGCACCTCCGGCGAAGTCGAGCGCCGCTTGGATTTGCTGGGTATCGTCCGTGCCATCGCCAAGAGCCCCGAAGTCATGTGCGTTAATGCAGATCTGGCCAGCCCGGACGAATGTCACTTCGACGGCCCCCAGGAGGACTCGGCTCGCTATGTCGGCGAAGCTGAGCCGGAGACTAAGGGTTAGTGCCTGACGAGCTGCCGCATTCGCAACCACACTCGTATGGCGAGCGGGGCTCACACTGGACAACGATATGGCGTCGTCATGGATCACCAGGGCCGTGCTTGGTTCCGCCATATCGGTGAGCCTGACCTGCTCGATCGAGCTTCCGCCGCCCAGCGTTTGATAACAGATGGTGATTGCGCGAACCTGAAGAACCCCGGGCAGGTTAACGCCGATGGATACCCATTTCGAAGATCCGGGCGATGAACACCGAACGACCGTTCCTGGTCCGCTTACCGACGGATATTCAATGCGCAGCGTTGGATCGCCACTAACGAACTCGGTCGGACTCAGCCAAACACTTTGCATTGGGTCTCCGTGGGATGCTCAACAACATTTACAGCCACGTCTTGATAACCACTAACGTAGTGAATCCCTCCTTCAAGTGGTGAATATCTAGCCGTGGACATGGGTCGGTGACCCCGCCGTCAAGGCGATCGTTGCCGCTATGGCTAGCAGGATGATGCCCATTGGTATGCGCAGCCTGCCACCGAGCATGGTGTTTTTTTCAATAGCCATATAAGCGGCAAGGGCGAGCATCCAGGCGAGGCTGGCAAGCCCTAGGGCGAACATCACCAACATGAGCGCCCAACAGCATCCGACGCAAGATAAGCCGTAGGCCAATCCGATCCGCATCGTGTCCGCACCGGCTCGGCCACCACGCCAATGCCGGTAGATGAAGCCGCGTGGTGAACGGCAAGCGGTTAGACAGCGGTTCTTGAGAGGCGTGAGCTGATAGAGCCCAGCGACACCAACCGCGCCTGCTGCAAGCAGTCTGGTGTGGGCGCTGAGCCATGCATTGGAATTCACGAGTGTATTGACCGCCATGCCCGACACTCGAAACACAATGCCAGTGGCGAGCCAGGCCAGGATGAACCCAACAACAAGAAGTGTCATCAGCATCCGATGCTGGCGCCGGCCCTGCACCACTCTCGCAAAAGCGTTCAGTAGCGAGGACGCCGTGGGTAGCATCATGGCGATGATCATGAGGGTCCACCCGCCCACAAAGAGCGTAAATCCTATCCATCCGTCCGGACTAAGGATTTGTTGGTGGTGACTTAGATAGGAACCGTAGGGCGATGATCCCCATAGCCAAAGCACAAGCCATGCCGCGGCTACAATACCGGCCAGCGTTATCGGAAGGGCCGTACGTCCTGTGGTTTGGGCGCGGTGTGGCATGCCGCTGGCTGGCTACCGGGACCTTTTTCGGGCGTCTGCGGAGACATAGGTGAACCGTCCCCGATTGGCGCTGCGTCCTTCGAGGTCGAGATCGAATTCTTGGCCGATCTCGAGTTTGTAACTAGTCGAGCTACCTACCTCAGCTGGGGTACCAAGGACGGTTGCAAGCGCGCTGTCCGCGACAGTTATGATGCGATCGGTCGAGCCGGTGACCGGCTTCATTGCGGCTGTCAACGATTGGCCCACAGTCACCTTTGTGGCTCCTCCAGTTGAAGTAAACGTGATGCGCGCGCGTTGCACGCCGCTGACTTCGTCAGTCATGTCGGCGAGCTCTTTTAGCGGACCGCCCTCTTTTCCCGTAAAGGCGTTGGAGAGCGCCTCTGCTTGCTCGTCGTCAGCTTGTTCGTCAACGAATAAGGCGATCCGCGCCTTTGCACCCTGTCGATGGCCGCCGTGGTGCGAAACACTAACCGTGCTCAGCCCTGAGATGTCAACGCCATTGATTTGTCCGCGTTCGACGTACCAAGCCACCATGCCCGTGCACTCACTGTCATCGGGATTCTGCTCGAACCAACATGGGCACATGACGTAGCAGTCGCACGCCTCTAGGAACTGTCCGCGCATCTCGTAGCCCATTGGGTGTTCTCCTCACGTATGTCAGCTTGACGCTGAAGCCACGCATCTGATCATCTATTCAATCGCATGCCGCACCGAGAGCAATCGGCCGTGGCAGTTGGAGACTTCGCCGGAGTCAGGTCAAAATTACACACCATCAGAGCGGATATAGAGAGAAGGACTTCGCTGTTGCCAGGCGACAACACCTTTCGGTGAGAATAGCATGACCGACCTGCTAAGTCATCCAAAGACAGTTCGGGTGGAATCCATGCGGCGAAACGGCCTGGTTGACCTTGGCAGAGTATTGACAAGCACAGACCGTCAGCGCTTCACTTGACTGTACGACCCTCGATGCAAGGGCCATATATAAGGTGGTCACTTGTTGTGAATCCTCAAGCTACCACTGACATATATAGTTTTCTGCCCTTCGCGGTATTACTTTGTCGTTTCATTTTCACTATCAGAAATATGTTCGCTCTGTCGGCGTTCGGACGTGGGAAACGGGACAAGCAACGAATCTCCTGGCAAATGAAGGAAGGACGGCTCGCCGTTCACTGCCACGCCATTCGATCCGCATCAGACCCGAGATGTCGTCCTGTGGTCTGCGGGGCATTTTTCCTTGATGAAAATCTGCTATCGCCAGACCAAGTGCAAATCGTGGGCCGCGAACTGACCGGTCGACTGTTAAATCGCCATCAAAGGCGGCGGCGTATCGGTCAGATCCGGGATGACTCGCGCAAAGCTGGGCACATCGATCAAAGAAACGATAGAGGTGAGTAGGAATGGATTGCCGCGACATCTATCTCCGGATTGAGCCGGTCCCGGCGTACAGCCCGGTTGCGCCTGACGGTGGCGAGCATGGCGCATACTTGCGCGACTGTATGCGAAACCACGGTCACGAGGACGCACACATCCCCACTGCGGAGATGCTGCGGCGACAGGTCGACGCCCTCGTCTATCGGGAATACACGGACGGCACTTATGCGACGCCGGTCACCGATCCGGTGATTCCGCAGGACCTCACCGAGCCGCCCTGGAACCGCCGAGTGCCGGCCACTGTCATCTGGACGGCGCCAGGTGAACGGCTTCGTGTGCATGTGCTCAACGCCGATACCGATCCGCACAGCTTTCACGTCCATGGCCTCGCGTATGGCGTCGATTCCGATGGTTCCTGGCCGTTTGGCGTCGCCGCAGCGGATGGTCGTCGTAGCGACGCCATCTGCTCGGGTGAGCAGTGGTGTTACATCTTCGACGTCACCGACGAGACGGTCGGGGCGTGGCCTTTTCACGACCATGTGCAAGAGATCGAGGCCTCGGCGAATCGCGGGCTGTTCGGCGGCATCGTGGTACGCGACCCGGAGGCCCTCGAGCCCGATATCGAGGTCCCGTTCTTCTTCCATCGGATGGTCGGCAGTGGCGGAAATCCAGTCTTCGACAGCGGCACCCTCACCGGCGGTCAGACCTTCACCCACACATTTGCGGCTGCGGGCACGTACGACTACGTCTGTCGACTGCACCCGATGAACGGCATCGTTCGGGTCGTTCCGGCCGGGGCTGCCAGCGCCGCGGTCGCCATCGTCGACACGCCGACTCCAGCTTTTACACCCACCGAGGTCACTATTGGTCCTGGCGGCGTTGTCACATGGACCCACGCCGGCACCATGCCGCACACCGTCAGCGACGCGCAGACGTCACCGCTCGATACATTTGCGATCAACGGCCGTGCGTACGTCGGCAATACCCCGATTGTGCTAGCCTCCGCTGGCCAGCGGATCCGCTGGTATGTGTTCGATCTCGACCTCAGCGAGCGGTGGCACAACTTTCACACCCACGGCCAGCGCTTTCGTGTGGGCCACGAACTAATGGATACCCGTTCCCTTGGCCCGGCTGAGTCCTTCGTGGTGGACACAATCGCGCCGCCGGTCTTGCTCGATCCCTCCCTCTGTGACCCGGGGCTGGGGGAGGGGCGGAAGCGGCGACTCTGCCTCCGCGGAGACTTCCTGGTGCATTGCCACGTCGAGATGCACATGATGACGGGCATGGTGGCGGTCGTGAGATCGATTCAGGAGGTCTCCCTGACAGAGGCTGAGGTCGAGTCGGTCGGCTACGAGTTGCCGATTGCGGATGAGTGGTACTGCCGACGGCTCTGCCATGACCATGATTCCGGTGATCATGATAATGACAGCAAGGACTATGACAACAGTCATGATGATGACAGCCATGATCATGGCGCCAGTGGCCACGACAGTGATGATCATAACGGGGCAGCCCATGATCATGACAGCGACGAGGACACCAGTCGTGACGACAGTCATGACGATGAAAGCCACGATTGCAGCGGCGGGAAGGGTGGTGGCCACGGCTCAGGTGGCCGCGGCTCAGGTGGCCACGGCTCAGCTGGCCACGGCTCAGGTGGCCACGGACATGGTGGCGGGCACGGTGGCGGTGGACACGGTAGCGGCGGACACGGCGGCGGGCATGGCGGTCATGCTCATGGTGCTCCGGACGATTGTCCGGATGTGTCGCACCATCCTTGTGTCCATCCTGACGGTGGATCTTGGGAGCGCCTCGCAGATCTTGACTTGTTCGTCGTACATGCGGCGGTGATGCACACCGGTCGGGTGTTGCTGTGGTCTGGGACCGCTGAGGTTGGCGATCCGCTGGAGTCGCGGGTATGGGATCCGGTGACTGACATCAGGACTAATCAGGCGTACGGCGACGACCTCTTCTGTGCAGGGCAGACCTTCCTCGCTGACGGCCGGGTGCTGGTTGCCGGGGGTGCACCGGCTGGGAACTTGGACTCGACGTATCTCTTCGATCCTGCAACCGAGACCTGGACCCGGGTGAACGATATGCAACGCGCCCGCTGGTACCCCACAGTCGTACCGCTTCCCGACGGCCAGGTCCTCGCGGCGTCGGGGTCTGGGGTGAGCGAGCTGGAGGTTTACGACCCGACCGCGGGCGCCTGGCAGTTGGTCACTGGTGCTACCCGGACATTCAGCGAGCTCTACCCGAGCTTCCACCTGCTCCCCGGCGGCCAGATCTTCTATTCGCGCTGCGGTTGGAACATTGCCGACACCGTGGACCAGCAGACGGCACTGCTGACTTTGACCACCGGACCAGCTGGCTCATGGGCCCCGTTGGGCCTGCAGTCCTTCCCCGACCGTCAAGAGGGGTTTGCCGTCGCGTTGATCGATACCACCGTCGCCCCAACTCGCGCCGAGGTCGTTGTTGTAGGAGGTGGCGCCTATGGCGCACCCACTGACCGCAATCCGGCGACCGCCGAACGCATCGACCTCACCGACCCAGCAACCGCGGCTTGGAATCCAGCGCCCATTCCGCTCGCATTTCCGCGAACCAACGTCAACGCCGTCGCGCTGCCGGACGGTCGAGTGTTCGTCGTCGGCGGGCAGCGTGCCGGTAAATGGGCGGCTGATCCACAGCCAGTGCTCGAGGCGGAGATTCTCGATCTCGACACCGGTACGACCACCATCACGCCGGCCATGCAGTTCCCCCGGCAGTACCACTCGATAGCCGCCTTACTGCCCGACGGCCGGGTACTTTGCGCCGGCGGCATTGACCCAACCAACGCTGTCGAGCGTGACCAGAGATCGATGGAGGTCTACAGCCCGCCTTACTTGTCCGCAGGTCCGCGTCCTTCAATCACAACCGCACCAGCCGGAGCAAGCTACGGCGCAGCTATGACGGTAGACACTCCAGACGCGGCTGAAATCGCCCAAGTCTGTTTGATCCGGCCCAATGCGGTCACTCATCACACCGACGCCGGTCACCGCTGGATCCGGATTCCGATCATCTCAACAGCAGCCGGCTCCATCGACGTGCAGCTACCGGCGGCCGGGGAGATTGCACCCCCGGGCTGGTACATGCTCTTCATCGTCAACGTCGCAGGCGTGCCATCCGTGGCGCACTGGCTGCGACTTTCGTGATGTCAATGGCGGCTGTCTACGTAGCGATCTTCAGAGTGAGCTCACAGATAAAAGGCAAATGAGTGGCCCACTGTGGCTCGGCAGCAGCCGGAAAGTAATCATCCTGACGACCGCAGGGCCTCTCATGGGAGTGAGTCGTAGCTATACCAGTCGAGCACCGCTGAGCTTGGGTCAAGCAGTTGGTTGGGCCGCATCGAAGGCCAGACGATCGAGAACAGCTGATCGTTGGCCCGATGACCCTGCGGGCCCTGCCCGGGGCCGGGCACGTAGGTCCGGCCGCGTTGGGTGAGCCACGCCTCCCACTGCCGGTCCACATTGCAATGATGGAGGAAGAACAG
>Ga0081455_10008916_pt1 | contig 10369 bp, 12 predicted proteins | sample TabmetS3T2R1_FD_70207 | JGI IMG/M metagenome (GOLD analysis project Ga0081455, IMG submission 70207) | Tabebuia heterophylla rhizosphere microbial communities from the University of Puerto Rico - S3T2R1 | ecosystem: Host-associated > Plants > Roots > Rhizosphere ... | reverse complement strand
GCGCTTGTCCCAGAAACGTTCGCCGAAGGCAATGTTTCCCAGCACGTCGCTATTATCAGGCTCTTCGCTCCCGAGATACGTGGCTTCATCCACCTATCTCTGATATCACCGTTTTTTCAAAAGTTGATTGATGATGTCCAGGTTGGTATGTCGCGGGAAGGGCTCAGTATGCAACGGCTAAGATTATTCCCAATGCTGCTCCCACCCCTCGCCGAGCAACACCGCATCGTCGCCAAGGTGGACGAACTGATGGCCCTGTGCGACCAGTTGGAGGCGGCGAAAACGGAGCGGGAGCAGAGCCGCGTCCGACTGGTGGCGGCCAGCCTGCACCGCCTGAACTCCCCCGCCGACACGGTAGAAACTGACGCGCCCGACCTGCCAGCCCTGCCGGCAGACGCCTTCCGCGACCACGCCCGCTTCGTCTTCAATCACCTGCCGCGCCTCACCACCCGCCCGGAGCACATCAAGCAGCTGCGCCAAACCATCCTCAACCTCGCCGTGCGCGGCAAACTCGTTCCCCAGGACCCCAACGACGAACCTGTAATAAAGCAACAAGGTTTCTTCACGCCCAGCTCTGGAATCGTTCCATTCCCAATTCCAGCTACGTGGTGCTGGACGACTCTTAAATCGCTAGGTCGGCTCAAAGGAGGTGGCACGCCATCCAAAAGTCATCCTGACTACTGGGACGGCGAGATCCCGTGGGTTTCGCCTAAGGACATGAAGCGTGACTATATCACCACAGCCCAACTCTCAATTTCACAAGAAGCCATCCGGCAATCGGCAGTAAGCCTGATCGAACCCAAAAGTCTCCTCTTTGTTGTACGCGGTATGATTCTCGCCCACAGCTTTCCAGTAGCTCTCAGCAAGATTCCTCTAACGATAAACCAAGACATGAAGGCTCTGGAGCTTGCTGAGCCCAGCTTCGGAGAATACTTATTACGGGCGCTAAAGGGTTTGAAGCCTTTTATCCTTACAAAGGTTCAGCGTTCGAGCCACGGAACTTGCCGACTCGAAGGTGCCGATTACTCTAATTTCCCGATCCCCCTCCCCCCTCTCGCCGAGCAACACCGCATCGTTGCCAGGGTGGACGAACTGATGGCCCTGTGCGACCAACTCGAAGCCCAGCTCACCGCCACCGAGGCTGACAGCCGCTGCCTACTCGAAGCCGTGTTACATGAAGCCTTGAATCCGCTGGCGGAGAGAACCGAACGGCCTTGACCACGGCATCAGCCATCCTACGCCCTTTTGGCCTAGCCCCCTACTCGTCGCGGAGGACTGAGGGGAGCATGCGGTATCTCCACGGATTCCAGGATGGTGACAAACAACGAGTGGGGCTTTTGGCCAGAAAACTACTCTGTCGCAGTCGTCCCGTTAGGACGCGTGAGCAGGAAGTTGTGCACGGCAGCACGAGCAAAGAGCGCCAGGAGTATGAGCCACAGAATGGCTAGACGAGGTGCAGGACCCTGTCAACTCGCGAGCTCTAGTATAGAGGCTCATGGGGTATGTTGTACATTCCTATACATCCCCTGCATAGCGTGTCGGGATACGGGATAAGCAAGAAAAGCGATACGCCTGTCCCCTACCACCCAGGAAGGCGATAAGGCGTGTTCTACAACGACCTGGGGTGGATGACGTAGGGAAACTCGAAGTAGTTGTCGTACTCGCGCAGAATATCTGCGGATAGCAGGCCATTATTCACCAGATGGGTTTCCACAGCCGTGTGACTTACACCAAAGTGCTCTGCAGCTTCCTCGGTTGCATCGCTTGAAAAATCATCACCCAGAAACTCTATCAGGCTCTGAATGGGACAGAGAAACTCTATCGCAAAAGCCCGTTGCATCTTTTGTCGCGCGGTCTTCGCATCGGTCACAGGAAGCCACCTGTCATTGGTGTCAGCCATGAGAGCATCGCCGAGCAGGCGAGCGAGTTCAAATCTCCGTCCGGGTTTGTTACGTTTACGTAGAAGAAATTTCAGTTGCCGTGATTCGCCGTGACGTATGGCCATACTTAGAGGGGAGCGAGTCCTGGGAGTGTCTTCGGTGTTGAGTGCCCGCTCCATCGGAAGGTTGACTAACTCGCACAGGAGTTTATCCGTCACGGCAACACCGTTCAGTCCCACAGCAGCTCGCGCTCGCCTTGCTAAGGCCCTTCCCCTCTGCCACGCTGGTGTTGGAACGGCAGTGGTCGAGTCACTTATAGGGATGGCAAGATCGATGCGCCCTTCCAGGCCTTCAGCACTGGCAAAGGCCAGCACCCGTTCGAGGGTCGCACCGGGGTCGGCAGAGGCACACACAGGGGCAAGCTCGGTTATGGCAGCAGCCCCGGCCCTTGGAATGAGGTTTGCAAACTTTTGATACAGTTCTGCCGGGCATTCGTCCGGATCGAAGCCCAACATGGCTTCCAGACGGCGATACGCTGCCAGATCGGCATCGTAGCGCTCTTCCATTATTTCATGCCAGAGATCGTGTAGGGTTGTGCGCTGCACGTCCACGGCGTCGAGTCGGGCAATGACGTGCGCCATAAACTCGTCAAGCGTCTGTTCAAAGGCGGAACCAGGTATGGCATGATGTGCATCTAAGAGGTAGCGGACAGACGCTTGCGCATCAGGGGCAGACTGACGTGCCCACACATGCATGCTCTCGCCATCAAACGCAAAGAACAGCTGCGGCCAAAGGTACCCGTAACCGGCTGCGGCCATCTCATGAGCCATGCGCCAGGAATGATTAGGCGTTGCCGGGCGCATCGGCAGGGGTTCCCAGCGTAGCCGCCACCACGAAGCAGCGCACCAGAGAGCCAGTGGATAGGCGGACAGCCGGACCTCGTCGCGTACTGTACGCGACCATACATCCTCATTCCGAGTTACGACTGTCTTGCCGAGCATGATGGTGAGCAGGGCAGATGTTTCGCGCACTTCAGGAGAATCATGCAGTGCTGACTCCCACTGGCAACGGATAGCAAAGTCTGTGGTCACGAGTTGCTCCAACGTTCCCGTACTTCATCCGCTAACGGATCGTTATCGAGCATTGGATCGCCATGATACTGCCCTGTGAGAGAGTTTTCCAGCATGGCTTCGACAGCGACACCATTTGCAGCCATAGCCCAGACGTTCTGCGGCTAACCATCACGTTCTTGTACACTTATCACACCGCGGCGAGCGCCTTCACGTAGTAAAGACTGTGCGTCGTGTCGCGTAAATATTTCTGCTTCGTCGCAGAGGGTTTTACCCTGCCTAGGTTGGCTAGGCGGTTGCAGCCCAAAATCCCCAGGATTGCGCTTGTGCTCAGGATTACCCCCGTATGTGATCTTGGTGGCAAGCTGCTTGAAGTAAGCTATAGCCTCCTCACCTTGCGGCATGGGCCGTAGCCGACGCTTGGGATTCGGGATGCGTCTTGGTCTCATGCCTGAATAATACCTTTAAGATATATGGTGAAGCAAGGCTTCGTACTTCTACTTACGTTGCTTCCTGACGCAACCACGAACTGCTGACCGCCCATTATAGGAATAAAACGACACTCTTATCCCATTTGCTCCAACCTAACCCAGTGTGGTAAAAGCGAACAATAGGGACAGCTGCAGGCAGGATAAATGCCCAGCAAAGTTGACTTGTTACACGCAGAGAGCATCCACTGATCCGTCCGAGAATTTTTTTGCAATCCGACGTGCTCCGAGCCAAGACACATGCCAACAGTATTCCGCAGTTGAGCATGGCAGTAGCCTTGCAAAATTCTGGCTTGATCCCATGCGATTGCAACATAACAGCAGGTTTAACAGACCAGAGCTCCTTCGTATACAGTGTGTGATTGCAGAGCACTACTCACAATTGGTGGAGGCGTGGAACGCCTACTTCGACAGTTGAAATACATGTTCCGAATGCTGAGAGCTAACCATCACCAAAGATGCTCTCACGGTTGCGCTGAGTGATGGGCGCACGCTATCAGTGCCCCTTGCATGGTTTCCCAGATTGCTCCATGCAACACCAGAGGAGCGTACCAATTGGCGATTCATTGGCAAAGGTCACGGTATGCACTGGGAAGACATCGATGAAGACATCAGCATTGAGAATTTATTAGCCGGTAAACTATCTGGCGAAAGCCAAACATCCTTGAAGAAGTGGCTGCAAAGCCGCACTTCTCAATGAAGAAACAGGGATCAGGCGCCGTTCCCTATGATGGTATGAATTGTTCCAATGGTAACATAGGGACATCCCATGGCTCAGAAAAAGTGAGGAAACGGACAAACTATGCCCTCATCTGTACTGATCGAACTGGAAATTCCTACGGATTTAGAACAATTTCGCTTGCCAGCAGGTGTACAGCAACGCCTCCAGGCTCTGCTTGATCGCCAAGATCAGGGGACGGCTCTTACACTGGCCGAGCGGCAGGAGACAGAGGGGTTGGTAAATCTCGCTGAGCTGCTGTCGCTGCTGCGTTTGCGTGGACAGCGGGCGGCCCAGCAAAAATCGTAGCGACTATGATCTCCATGACGAGAGGGAGAAAGGGGCAAAACGATGACAAAACAGCCTGCCTATGAGGAAATGTTGGCGCTAGCAACAGCCCTCCCACACGAGCAGTTGGCCCAACTCGTCGTGGTGCTGAGTGAGTTGTCGCAGAAACGTTATGGAACGTGGACCGCGCTCCAAGGCATAGACGAAGTGCGGGATTACCTGGAGTGGACCCGTTTCCGTGACTCCCATTATGCAGACGGTCGGAGGAAAGATCCTCAGGAATTCCTGACGGAGGTAGGAGAGAAGGAGCGACCACCGTGCCATCGACTTTTTACGTAGTACCGATGCGGTCATCTACTACTCCCGAGTTACACGTAAAGAGCTGCTACGGCCTCCCATCAGTGCCCGCGAGCGTATAGAAGTGATGGCTGTCCTGCAACGGTACCGCATCGTGAATCCTGACCCGCATATTGCCGATGGGTTTGCTGCTTTGCTGGAGAAATATCCCTATTTGCATGACCATTTGGCTGATGCTCTCATTGCTGCAACTGCGTGGAAAAAGAACCTTGAGGTAGTCACTACCAACCCCCGTCACTTTACCCCTATTGCGGAAATCCACGTGCGGCGCTTTCCAGAAGGCTGAAAAATGAAGGAACAGGTGTTAGGAACCGCTCCTGCGGTCTATGGCTTGCCCCCATTCGTTCAGAATGCCTATTCGTGGTGGCCACTGCCAAGTGGATACCTTCCAGCACGGAGAAAGGCGGTACGTTCCATCAAACGCTCTACGGCATTCAGCCGCAGGAAGGCGGCGGTCGTGCGTCCTTCGATCGTTATGCCGAAAATGTGCGCCCCTTCAAGTCGAAAGTGCGTTGACCATAGCTGTGTCCGGGGATTGAAAAGCGGGACGAGCGTCCCGGTCACGGGATCGAGGGAACTGAGATCGCTTCCCTTCCGACGATTACACACCGTGCAGGACAGGGCGAGATTCTCGATGACGGTCTGACCACCATGTTTTTCGGCGATGACGTGATCCACCTGATGCGTCGATGCCGCGAGTTCTTGTGGAAGCAAACAATACTCGCAGCAATTCCCCGCCCGCTCAATTACCTGCCGGCGCAACTCAGCCGTGGGGCGCGTGGTCATGCGCTCTGTTTCTGGAGCACACGAGCTTTGAGCAGGCGCACCAGATGCTCAAAGCGTTCAAACGTGTCCAGTTCTACCGTCTCTTCGGCTGTCAATGTGCCTTCTCGATTCTTCTCGAGGAGGATATCTAGCCGATCCTGCTGCAAGGAGGAAAGCCGAAAAGCCAGCACCCGCTGTACATCCGCACTATCTGCCAGAAGGTCGAGCAATTCGTCGTACACCGCATGGGCATCGAGGGTTGCCATCATACACTCCCTTACGAGGGGCTATGAATCGTCTGCAAGACATTATCCCATGGTGAGCGTGGTGGGACAATACCTTGTGCTATTCCGTTCTAGTGTGCGCCGCAGAATAAGACCATGCAGTGGAAATCCTGCCTCCAGGTGGAACGCTGCTGTGCCCCTGGATTGAGGAACTCCACGCTTTGTATGCCGCCTCCCAAATCACGGTTCCGTTGATCGCGAGGGCTATGGGTGCCAAAATCGAGGAACAAACACACGCGTGCAAAGGCGGGTATAAGGTGCATACGCCACACGAGGCAGCAGGTAGACAACGGGGGGTATATGGTGCCAACACCGCGTTATCGCATGAACACCCGAGGCATTATCTTCGGCTCGCTCGCCTCGCTCTGCTTTGGGGCGAGTATTGTCGTCAATAAAGTGGGATTGGCCCAGAGCGCTCTGCACCCTCTCGAATACACTGCTCTGAGTGTCATTGTTGCAGGCATACTGGGAGGCGTCATGATCGTACCGAAGCGAGCGGCGCTCTATGCATGCTCACGTCTCTGTATGCTCAATATTTTCTTCCTTGGCATTACTGCATCCGTCATCTCCTATGTGTTCCTGTTCTGGGGACAGAGTCTGACGAAGGCTATCAATGCTGGCTTCCTGATTTCGCTTTCAGGATTTTTCACCATGATCTTTGCGTTACTTTTTCTCAAGGAAGTCCCGGAGAAACGTCAATACCCATTTATTCTGCTGCTCTTTACTGGCATTTATCTCCTCACCGTTGGTACACACATCCTGCAATTTAATCCGGGCGATATCTGCATTATCATCGCGGCAATGATTTTCGGTTTGACCAATGCGCTCTCGAAATTTGCCATGCACGAACTGCGAGGAGAGCTGGTCGCCTCATTGCGCCTGCTCGTCGGCGCGGTCGTGCTGATGGGCGTCTTACTGTTGCGATCACCACATGTGTTGACCTCGCTTGCCGGGCTCAAAGGCTGGTGCGTAGTCTCAGGCGTCCTGATGTGGGGCTTCATTGTCTGCCTCTATAGGGCCATAGAGATTTCGGGGGCCACGATGGCTACCCTGGTGTCGACTTCATACCCGGTGGTCTCCACTATCGGCGCGATCCTCTTGCTGAACGAAGGGCTAGCCGTGCAAGAAATTGTTGGGGGAGCATTGATCTTACTCAGTATCTATAGGCTCGTAGGGCAGTGAAGTGGCTCCCCCATGTTGGGAACATGTGCCCAACCCCCGAAGACGTTTTTGCAGGAATCTATGAGAGCTACCTCCACATACGCGTCGCCCCGCGTTATCATATCGTGGCTGTGACGAGGAAACCCCATGCGCCGGCCAGGACTTCTCAACAGGACCTATCACGGTGAGTTATATCACGTTGACCACAGATTTTGGCGCCTCACCAGGGGTGATGAAGGGCGTAATCTGGCGTATTGCGCCCAGCGTGCAAATTGCCGACTTGTCGCACACGATTCGACCCCAAGACGTGCGGCAGGCCGCGCTCACATTGGCCCGACAGGTGTATTATTTTCCTGAGAACACCATCCATGTGGCGGTTGTTGATCCTGGGGTCGGCACGGCTCGCCGGCCGATTGCGGCGCAAATTGGTCCGCAGCGCTTTGTGGGTCCGGACAATGGGATCTTTACGCCAATGTTCCAGCAGGCCGAGCAGTTGAGCTGGCCTGTCCACATTGTGCACACCCATCGGACCGCCTACTGGCTCCCCGAGGTGAGCGACATTTTTCATGGCCGCGATGTGTTCGCGCCGGTGGCGGCGCACTGGGCCGCTGGCGTGCCGCTCGAGGCCCTGGGGGATGTCATCGATGACCCGGTGCAGCTTGCATTGCCACGCCCACAACCCACGGCACAGGGTTTGATCGGTGAAGTGACACTGATTTTTCAGCACTTTGGCAATCTGATCACCAATATCCATCGCGATGACCTGGATGACTGGTCTCAGGTGAGCATCCGTCTTTGTGGGGTTGAGATCGATGGGCTAGTTCGCACATTTGGTGACCGGCAGCCCGGTACACTTATCGCCCTGTTCGGCAGCAGCGGTCACCTGATGATCTCCGTGGTTAATGGACGCGCCACGGACCGTCTGCACCCGTCGATTGGGGATCAGGTCGAGATCATTCGACAGACGTGAAATCAATATCGCATGACGCGCTCAAGATATATCCTCATTAGTGATGTGCACGGCATGCACGCCCCTGCCTGGCCCTGCCTAGTGCGAGCCTACCTCTCATAGAGCCCCATATGGTATGCTTAGAGCAAGGATATTCAGGTCTTGAGGCAGCGCCTCTTCCCTAGATTGTGTCATGGTACCGAGACCGCACTCTGGAGAAATATGATGCATAAGCGATGGCTCTTTGTCGGCATGTTGGCAGCATGCGCCCTGTGGCTGGTCACCCCAGTGCTGGTGGCAGCGCAGATCAATATTGGCATCAATATTGGAACACCTCCACCGCCTCCCCCACCTCGGGTGATTACTGCCCCACCCCAGCTCGTCGTGATCCCAGGAACGCAGGTCTTCTATGCACCGACCGTGCCTCAGAACTACTTCGTCTACGGCGGGAAATCGTATGTCTTCCATGACGGCTCCTGGTTCGTGGCGCCCGCCCACCATGGCCCCTGGACATTCCTCGCTGTAGAGCAGGTGCCGCCCTCCATCCGTGGCGTGCCTGTCCACTACTACAAGGTCCCTCCCGGCCATCGCAAGGACAAAGGTCCTCCCCCATGGGCAGGCCAGGGCAAAGGCCACAAACACCACAAGCACGACGATTAGCCCGCGCAGGGAGCACGGACGCCACGAGGCCGCCGAGCGCCTTCCTATACCCTCATGTCCATCATTGCCCTTGTGCTCAAAAAGCGTGGTAGAGGACTTTGGGTTAGTCTGGCGGCCTAGCGGGCAACGGTTGCCCCGCTTTGACCATGGCCACGGCCTGGCCAAAACGCTTCTGAAATGTTGATTCCGTCAAGGTCGTTGCGACGTTCGTGGCCATACGGCGTTTGGTCACCACCGTGACTTTCGTCTGGTCTCGTCCTGCCGGCTCAATCCAGGCGCCCATCACCGCCCCGTAGGAGACGAAGTTCATGCCACTACTCGTGAGCATATAGCCCTGGTCACGATGTTCTTCAATGGCATCACTCCCCTCCCAGCGAAAGACTGTCAGGGCAATCTTCCACGCCTGGTCGGCATCGACGGGATAGACCTGCGTGGTCCCGCCTCCCTGGTTCTTCTCCTGCACCACATCGTTCAGCGTTGCACAGCCTGCCAGCCCAAGCACTGCCATGACCAGCGTGCATCCGATCGCGGTGTGCTGTCTCATGGGTCTCTCCTTTACCTGCAATGATTCCACAGAGATTGTCCCAGAAAGGGGGCTATACTATCACAGGTGGAGGGAAAACTGCATCAATGTGTTTGTGGAGGCATCCTAACTGCATGGCCCTGGTGCAGCCCTGAAAAGTTGGGGTAAATATGAGAGAATCGGCATTGCTGAGCATTGTTAGTGGTCACGACAGAGATGCGGATGCGAGGGGTTATGCCACCATCTCCCTCTGGCAAAGCCCTGATGACCGTGACACGGGCCTCTCAAGCAAAGAGAAAGGGACAGGTAATGGCCTACGACGTGATTGTGGTTGGAGCAGGCTCGGCGGGGTGCGCGCTGGCAGCGCGGCTTTCAGAAAACCCCCATCGCTCGGTGTTGCTGCTGGAAGCGGGACCTGATTACCCTAACCTGGACAGCCTGCCCGAAGAACTCAAGCATCATTGCCTTGAGGCTGCATCGCAGGCGCATGCCCCCCACAACTGGTCGTTCGTGAACTCACCCATTTACCAGCAGCAGAGAACGGCTCCGTCGCCGCGCGGCAAGGTGATGGGCGGCTCCAGTGCCATTAACCACATGATTTTTCTCCGGGGTCTCCCTGAAGACTTTGATAACTGGGCCACTCTGGGCAATGACGAGTGGTCATATCACAAGGTTCTGCCCTACTTCCGGAAATTGGAAACGGACCTGGACATGCGTGACGACATGCATGGCTCTGCTGGCCCTATTCCGGTGCGCCGCCATCCGCGTGCCTCCTGGCATCCGTTTCAGGAGGCTTTCTACCAGGCGTGCGTGGCGGCAGACTTTCCGGAAGACCGTGACATGAACCATCCGGAGGCCACTGGCGTCGGGGCGCTGCCGTTGAACAATCCTCATGACATACGCATGAGCACGGCTTTGACTTACCTGAATCCCAATCGTCACCGCCTCAATTTGACCATCCGAGGCAATGCCATGGTCCGACGTGTCCTTTTTAACGGCTCCAGAGCCACTGGTGTTGAAGTGGAAAGCGGCGGAGAACGCTTCATCATGGCAGCGGATGAGATTGTCCTGTGTGGCGGTGCGGTGTCCTCGCCACACCTGTTGATGCTCTCTGGCCTGGGGCCAGCGGCGCATCTGCGCGCCCATGGGATTGCGGTGGTACGCGATGTGCCTGGCGTTGGGCAAAATCTGCGCAACCATCCCACGGCAGGGGTACGCGCGCTGGC
>Ga0081455_10008915_pt1 | contig 10369 bp, 9 predicted proteins | sample TabmetS3T2R1_FD_70207 | JGI IMG/M metagenome (GOLD analysis project Ga0081455, IMG submission 70207) | Tabebuia heterophylla rhizosphere microbial communities from the University of Puerto Rico - S3T2R1 | ecosystem: Host-associated > Plants > Roots > Rhizosphere ... | reverse complement strand
TGTCCGGCTTGGTGCGGTCGATCCCGCTGAAGAGCAGGACGCGGCCGCGTTCGTCGACGACTTCCCGGCGACCGAGACCCTGGAGCTCGCCGACCCGTCGATCCGGCGGTTCCCCCCCACCTACGTGGTCTCGCTGAAGGAGGCGAGGCGCCGGATCCAGACGCTCCGCTCGATGCTGCCCGAGGCCAGCGTCGAACCCGAACGCCTGGAGACGATGCTCCTGCTCGCCGAGGCCCGCCAGTTCCTGATCGAGACCAACGACGGCCTCGCATTCATCGCGGCCGTACGGGCCAGCGTGAAGGACGCGGTCGATGCGCTCTCGCTCGACACGGTCTCGGCGGTGACGCTGTCGTCGGACTCGGGCGGCATCCCGATCACGGTCTCGAACGGCGGCTCGCGCTCGCTCGAGGTCGTGGTTCGGCTCGCCTCCCCGCGGATCCAGGGCGAGCCGAGCGAGCCGGTGCAGCTCGCGCCCGGCGATTCACAAACGTTCCGCCTGCAGGCGCGGCTGCAGTCGAACGGCCGCTTCCCGATCGCGGTGCAGATGCTGGCGCCCGACGAACGCCTCCTCGGGAGCCAGACCGTGATCGTCCGCTCCACGGCGTACAACCGGATCGCGCTGCTGATCACGATCGGGGCCGCGGTGATGCTGGTCGCGGTGTGGGCGAGGAGGTTCGTCTCACGGCGGACGACGTGACGCCCGAGACGATCGGGCCGCCCGAGGGGCCCGAACCCGTCGCACCCGAGCTCGCGAGCGACGACACCACGCGCTCGTTCGTCCGCAACACCGTCGTGATGTCGGCCGGCACCGCGCTCTCGCGCGTGACCGGGTTCCTGCGGCTGTCGGCGATGGCGTTCGCGATCGGCATCACGGAGACGCGCCTGGCCGACGCCTACAACGTCGCGAACATCACGCCGAACATCCTGTACGAGCTCGCCCTCGGCGGGATCCTGACCTCGGTCGTCGTCCCGATCGTCGTGCAGTGGATGCAGGAGCGCGGCCGCGACGAGGCGTGGGACGTCGTCCGCCGCCTGTTCACGCTCGCGATCATCGTGCTGTCGGCGATCGCGGTCCTCGGCATCCTCCTCGCGCCGTGGATCGTCGACCTGTACACCTCGGGATGGCCGGCGGATCAGAAGGCGGCCAGCGCCGACCTCGCGACGTTCTTCCTCCGCTGGTTCATGCCGCAGATCCTGTTCTACGGGATCGGCGCGGTGGCCGGCGGCCTGCTGAACGCGCACCGGCGCTTCGCCGCGGTGATGTTCGCGCCCGTCGCGAACAACCTCATCGTGATCGCCACGTTCCTCCTGTTCGTCGCGATCGCGCCCTCGGGGTCGGGCGTCGTCGCCACCGGCCCGCAGCAGCTCGTGCTCGCGATCGGCACGACGCTCGGGGTCGTGGCGATGACCGTCGCGCTCTGGCCCTCGGTCCGGGCGACCGGCTTCCGGTTCCGGTGGCTGCCGGGGTTCCGCGACGAGGCCGTCCGACGGATCGGCAGGCTCGCGACGTGGGTGCTCGTATACGTGGGGGCGAACCAGATCGGCTACCTGATCGTGATCATCCTCGCGGGGCCGGTCACCGGCGGGTACGCCGCCTACGCGGCCGCGTTCATCCTGTTCCAGCTCCCGCACGCGATCTTCGCGGTCTCGATCTTCACGGCGCTCCTGCCGGCGATGTCGTCCCGATGGGCGGCCGATGACCTGGAGGGATACCGCGACCTGCTCGCGCAGGGGATCCGCGCCACCGCGACGATCCTGATCCCGGCGGCGCTCGGGTACATCGTGCTCGCGCGGCCGATCGTGCGTCTGTTGCTCGAGCACGGCGCGGCCACGCCCGCGAGCGGCGACCTGGTCGCCGAGGTGCTCGTGTTCTTCGCGATCGGGCTGTTCGCCTTCTCCGCGTTCCAGCTGCTGCTGCGCGCGTCCTACGCCATGCAGGACACGAGGACGCCGGCCCTGTTGAACGTGGCGGCGGTCGCGCTCAACATCGCGGCGAACCTGCTGTTCATCGAGGTGTTCGACATGGGGATCCCGGGCCTCGCGCTCGGACACGCGACGTCCTACGTGTTCGCGTCGACCGCCCTGTTCCTGTTGATCCGCCGACGGATCGGACGGATGGGCGGGCGGCGGATCCTCGCGTCGGTGGTTCGGGTCGTCGTCGCCGGCGTCGCCACCGCGGCGACGGCGTGGGTGGTCGCCGAGGCGTTCGACGCGTGGTTCGGGACGACGTCGCTCGGGACGCAGGCGGTGCAGGTCCTCGGCGCCGTGGCCGCCGGGCTCGCGGTGTTCGTCGCCTCGGCGGCGGCGCTTCGGATCGAGGAGGTCGACATGGTCCGGAGGCAGCTCGTCGCGGGACGGCGCCGGTGAGGCTCTCCGAGGACCGGGGACTGGTGGGCAAGATCATCGTGGTCTGGCTCGTGCTGTCCGCGATCGTCGTCCTGGTGGCGATCGACGGCGGGTCGATCCTGCTCACGCGCTCGCGCGCGGAGGACCTGGCCGACGACGCCGCCGCCTCCGCCTCCGAGGCCTTCCGCACATCCGGCGACGAGGAGGCGGCCAAGCTCGCCGCGCTGGACACGATCGCGGACGCCGACGAGCCGGTCCGGCTCCAGCGGATCGACGTGGGGCGCCGAACGGTGACCGTCGTCGTCACCACGCGCGCCGACACGCTGATCGTCGGTCGGATCCCGATGTTCGAGGACCTCGCGAAGCCGACCGTCAGCGGATCGGCCGCCGTCCCGCGCGACTGAGCACGCACGACGCGTCCGAGCACCGTTGGAAGCCATGGTTGCGGGCATAGACTTCGCATCGTGGCCAAGACGATGGAGCCCGCCCTCGTCCTCGCGGATCGGTACGCCCTGGAGGAGGAGCTGGGCCGCAGCCGGACCGGATTGGTCTGCCGTTCCCGGGACCCGCTGCTTCGGCGCGCCGTGGCCGTCAAGGTCGTCCACCCGCAGCTGGCCGACGACCCCGGGTTCGCCGCGGCCCTGAAGGCGCAGGCCAGGGGTGTCGCGGCGCTGTCGGTCCCCGGGATCGCCCGGCTCCTCGACACGGGCGAGCAGGACGGCGTGATGTACATGGTGCGCGAGTTCGCGCCCGGCGAGAGCCTGCGCGCGCGTCTCGAACGCCGGGGCCCGGCGACGGCGGAGGAGACCGTTCGGATCGGTGTGGCGGCGCTCCGAGCGCTGGCCGAGGCGCACGACCGCGACGTCCTGCATCTGGCGCTCGACACGGACGACGTCATCGTGGGCGAAGACGGATCGGTGGAGCTGATCGATTTCGGGATCGGCGCGGCGATCGCGGCGAGCCGGCCCACCGAGACCGCGTCGCTGCTCGGCGACGAGCGGCTGGCGCCGGAGCAGCTCTCCGGCGAGGGCTCGGACGCGCGAACGGACCTGTATGCCGTGGCGGCGCTCCTGTTCGAGATGCTCACGGGCGAGCCGCCGGCCGGGCGCACGTCGGTGCGTGCGTCGCGTTCGGACGTCCCGAGGACGCTGGACCGCGCCCTCGCCCGTGCGCTCGAGGCCGATCCCGGACGCCGGTACCCCGACGCCCGTACCTTCGCCGACGCCCTCGAACGCTCGATCGACACCGAGGTGGTGGACGCGGGCGTTGACGACCGCCCGAACCTGTCCACCTGGATCGGCGTCCCGTTGATCGTGGTTGGGCTCGCGGTCGCGCTGATCACGATCGGGCTGTGGCTCGGCCAGCTCGAGGTGGGCGGGCCGCTCGGCATCCGCCCCGCGGCCCAGCAGCCCTCCCCGTCGGTCGAGATCTCGCCCGTGGCCGTCCAGCCGATCTCGGTGAGCGCGGTGGATCCATTCGGGGACGGCGAGGAGCTCTCGTCGAACGCCGGCATGGCCGGCGACGGCGACCCGGCCACGGCCTGGACGTCCGAGGACTACTTCGACGGCGTGCTCGGCAAGCCCGGGGTCGGGCTCGTGCTCGATCTCGGCGAGAGCGTGGAGGTCCGGGGCCTGCGGCTCTCGACGCCGTATCCGGGCTTCACGTTCGGCGTGGCGGTGGGTGACGACCCCGAGGCCCTGGTCGACCGCGTGGGCGACACGGTGGTCTCGACCGCGTCCACGCGCGTGCCCCTGGAGGGATCCGGCCGTTACGTGCTGGTCTGGATCACCTCGGTCGTCGCGGTCGACGACGGCAACCGCGCGGAGGTCGGCGAGGTTCGGGTGGTCGTGCCCGCGGCCGACGCCGAGCGGATCGGTGCCTGAGCGGCCGGCGCGCGACGAGGATCTCGTTCGGCGGTACCTGTCGGGGGACCGGGCGGCGTTCGCCGCGTTGGTCGAACGCCACGAGCGCCGCGTCTACAACCTCGCGCTCCGCATGACCGGCCGCGAGGAGGACGCGCGTGACGCCACGCAGGACGCGTTCCTCACGGTGCTCCGGAAGCTGTCCTCGTTCCGCGGCGAGGCGGCGTTCACGACGTGGCTCCACCGGGTGACCGTGAACGCGTGCTACGACCTGTTGCGCAAGCGCCAGCGGGCGCCGCTGCTCGAACGCGGGGACGACGACCTGCCCGCGATCGAGCCGCCCCCGGCGCCCGATCCCGCGGACGCGTCGAGCCTGTCGATCGACGTGCAGCAGGCGCTGATGCAGGTGCCCGAGGACTTCCGCGCCGTGATGATCCTGCACGACGTGCACGACCTGCGGCAGGACGAGGTCGCCGCGATCCTGGGCGTCCCCGTGGGCACGGTGAAGTCGCGCCTGCACCGCGGGCGCGTGGCCCTGGCGCGCGCGATGGGCCTCGGGCGGGATCCGCCCGCCGGGGAACGCGCCGAGGCGCCGGGGCCGTCAGAGGGGTCGGTGTCCCCGTGACCCATCCCGACGACCTCCTCGCCGACTACATCGACGGCACGCTCGACGGACCACGTCGTGCCGACGTCGACGCGCACCTGCTGGGGTGCGCGCGCTGCCGTGAGGAGGTTCGGCTGGCCGGGGCCGCGAAGGCCGCGCTCGCCGAGCTCGAGGACGTGCCGGTGCCGTTCGGCGTGACCGGGCCGGTGGTGGTCGAGGCGGGCAAGGACTTCGAGCGCCGCGGCCGCGCGTGGGACCGGTTCCGGTGGGCGGCCGGGCTGGCCGCCGCCGCCGCCCTGGTGCTCGTGGTCGTCCTGAACCTCGGCCGGGGCGACGAGCGGAACGCGGCCCGGCCCGCGGCCGCGAGCGCGGCGACGGGCGCCGCGGCGGAGGCGGGCGTCGGGGGCGCCGCCGCCGCGCCGGTGCCGTTCAAGGGCCTCGAGCGTCAGCAGGACGTCAGCTACGACGAGTCCGGGATCCAGGCGGTCGCCGTCGACGCGAGCGAGGCCATCGTCGCCGCGGAGGAGGCGCAGGAGAAGGCGGGAGGGAGCGCCGGAGGGGGCGCGGGAGAGACGAACCAGGAGTCGGCCGCCCTGTCCGCGCCCGACGCCGCCACGCAACGGTTCGGGTCGGCGGCCTCGTCGAAGCGCTGCATCCAGCAGAGCGGCCTGCCCACCGATAGCCCGCGCGACCACCTGATCCGGATGATCGAGGCGAAGTTCGAGGGGACGCCCGCCTACATCGCGGTGTTCGCCGAGGGTCCGGGGGCGGCCCAGCCCGCCGACCACGTGGTGGTGTGGGTCGTCTCGAGCCAGGACTGCAGCCGCATCCTGACCACGGCCTCGCAGCGGATCTCTCGGTCCTGAGCCGCCCCCGGCGGGCGTGAGGATTCGAGCGTGTACTCGTAGAGTTACCGGTCGTGAGGTACCGCGTCGAACAGCTCGCCGCCGTCTGCGACGTCTCGGTCGACACCATCCGCTACTACCAGTCCAGGGGACTCGTGCCGCCCCCGACGCGCGAGGGCCGGGTCGCCTGGTACGACGACCGCCACGCCGAACGGATCCGCCACGTGCGCGCGCTCCGCGGCAGGGGCCTCACGCTTGCCGCGATCGAACGCGTGCTGGGTGACGGCGCCGATCCCGCCGACGCAGACCTCGCGCTCGCCGTCGCCGCCGCCCGCGGCGAGGCGGCAGAGGACGAGCTCCTGACGCTCGAGGAGTTCGCCGACCGCAGCGGCGTCCCCGCCTCGCTGATCCAGGCGGTCGAGCGCGAGGGCATCGAGCTCGGGCGGGCCGAGGACGGCGAGACCCGGTACACCGCGGCCGACATCGACATGGTCCGCGGCGCGCTCCGGCTGCTCGAGTACGGGCTCCCGCTCGGCGAGCTCCTGTCGCTCGCGCGCGACACCAACGAGGCGATGGTCGCGCTCGCATCCCGGGCGGTCGAGCTGTTCGACGAGTTCGTGCGCAAGCCGATCCGGGACACCGCCTCCTCGGACGAGGCCGCGTCGGCGCAGCTGGTCGAGGCGTTCGACACGCTGCTGCCGGCGGTGACGAACCTGGTCGCCAACCACTTCCGCCGCGTGCTGCTGGATCGGGCCGAGGAGCGGCTGGAGTGAGCGGCTCGCCGGAGGGGCTCCCCGAGGCGTCCGAGAAGGCCCGCGTCGTGCGGGGGATGTTCGACCGGATCTCGGCGCGGTACGACCTGGTCAACCGGGTGATGACGTTCGGCATGGATGTCGGCTGGCGCCGCCGAACGGTCTCCGAGCTCCGGCTGCCGGGCAACGCGCTCGTGGCCGATCTCGCGTGCGGGACCGGCGACCTGTGCGACGAGCTGCTCGCCGGCGGCTACCGGGCGGTCGGGTTCGACTTCTCGCACGGCATGCTGGCGCACGCCCGAACGCGGGCGCCCCTCGCCGAGGCAGACGTCCTTCGACTGCCGCTCGCCGACGCGAGCCTCGACGGCGCGACGTGCGGGTTCGCGATGCGCAACGTCACGGACCTGGCCGCGTTCTTCGGTGAGACCGCACGCGTGGTCCGGCCCGAGGGACGGATCGCGTTCCTCGAGACCGGCGAGCCCGAGGGTCGCGTGCTCCGCGCCGGCCACGCCGTGTACTTCCGGCGGATCGTGCCGCTGATCGGCGGCGCGCTCTCCGACGGCGAGGCGTACCGGTACCTGCCGCGTTCGACGGCATACCTGCCCGAGCCCCGGCGGCTCGTCGCGATGCTGGTCGAGACGGGATTCGCGGACGTGCAGCGGTTCCCGTTGGCGGGCGGGGCGGCGCAGCTGCTGGTGGCGACGCGCCGGTGACCGAGCTCAGAGCCAGCTCGTCCCGGCTCGGGCCGGCGTTCGACCTGCTGGCCGCGTACCGCGACGGCGGCTTCTTCTTCGAGCGCGGCGGCCTGGGCCTGTCCACGAGCGGCGACGCGGCCCGCGTCCGCGCCGAACCCGGGCCCGGCCGGATCCTTCGGCTGTCCCGGTCGGTGATCGAGACCCTGTCGGCGATCGAGCCCGCCCCCGACGGCCCCGTGCCGGTCGCGGTCGCCTCGATCACGTTCGACGAGGCGAGACCCGCGGAGGCGGTCGTGCCGGCACGCGCCGCGATCCGTCCCTCCCCCGGCGAGACCTGGCAGGTCGAGATCGCGGCCGCCGGTCGCGCGCCCGTGAGGGGCGAGCGCGAGCGCTGGCACGGCCGGACCCTGCCGCACGACGCGTTCACCGAGATCCAGCTGCGCCCCGAGCCGGAACCCGACGACTACACGGCCGCGGTCGCGCGGGCCACCGAACTCATCGGTGTCGGCCGGCTCCGCAAGATCGTGCTGGCCCGGACGATGCTCGTGAACGCCGGCCGGAGGCTCGACGCCAAGCAGCTCCTGTGGCGCCTGCGGGCCGTGGACGCCGACTGCTACGCGTTCGCCGCGGCGCAGGCCGACCCGGCGATCCCCTCCGTGCTGGTCGGTGCCACGCCCGAGCTGCTGGTTCGACGCCGTGGCCGCACGGTCGAGGCGACGCCGCTCGCGGGGTCGGCGCAGCGCTTCGGCGACGTGCTGAGGGACCGCGCCTCGGCCGACCGCCTCTTCGGTTCGGACAAGGAGCGCGAGGAGCACGCGGCCGTGGTCGAGGACGTCGAGCACGTCCTGCACGCGTTCTGCGAACGGCTCGAGCGGCCGCACGAGCCCGAGCTGCTCGGCACGGCGAACGTGTGGCACCTCGCGACGCCGTTCCGAGGCAGGCTCCACGATCCGAAGGTGACGTCGCTCGAGCTCGTCGCGGCGCTGCATCCGACGGCGGCGGTTAGCGGGACGCCGAGGGAGGTCGCGCGGGAGGCGCTCGAGGCGCTGGAGCCGATCGACCGCGGGGGCTACGCGGGGCCGGTCGGCTGGATGGACGCGAACGGCGACGGCGAGTGGGCGATCGCGCTTCGGTGCGCCGAGGTCACGGGCTCGACGGCGCGGCTGTTCGCCGGCGCGGGGATCGTGGCCGACTCGGTGCCCGAGGCCGAGCTCGACGAGACCGAGCGGAAGTTCCGCGCGCTGCTCGACGCGCTCCGCTGGGGCTGAGTCGGCTCAGTCGCCGGCCAGGTCGAGCAGGAGCGGAGCCTCCTCGGCGCCGAACCCCGCGCGCAGGTAGAACGAGACCGATCGCTCGCTCGGCCAGACGACGACCTCACCCACCCCTCGGTCGCGCGCGAAGGCCAGCGCGGCATCCATCAGCTCGGCGCCGAGTCCGTCGTTGCGCAGGTCCGGCTCGACGTACACGTTCGTGACGTAGCCGATCGGCCGCTCCCAACGCCGGCGGCTCGGGTGCGGGACCTTCTCGACCATCTGGAACCACAGGCAGCCAACGAGCCGGTCGCCGTCCTCGGCCACCCAGGCCCGCCACGGCGATCCATCGGCCAGTACCTCTCGCGCGAACACGCGGAACTCGTCGAGGAAGTCCTCGAACGAGCGGTCGACCGGCGTGCCGTGTTCGACGCGGAACGCCCACCGGAGCCTGGCGAGCGCGTCGGCGTCATCGGGAATAGCTGCACGGATACGTGGCATCGTTCACATGCTAGAGGCACGGAGTGCGGCGGCCACCGCTTCGCGAACCGCGGCGTGCAGCTCGACGTTGCGTTCGCGATCCGTCGGCACCTCGACCACACGAACGCCCCCGGCGTCCCGACCACTCTCGATCGCCGGGATCAGCTCGTCGGCGCGTTCGACCACCGAGTGTCCGGCGCCCGCGGCCCGACAGATGGCGCCGAGGTCGAGGCCGTGCGGCGTGGTGAACAGTTCCTGGAACTCCGGCAGCTCGCGTTGCGGGAGGAACGAGAAGATCGCGCCACCGTCGTTGTTCGGGACGACCAAGACGCAATCGAGCCCTCGCTTAGCACTCCACAGGAGCGACCCGGCATCGTGAAGGAGCGTGAGGTCGCCGCACAGCGCCGTCGTCGTGAGGCCCGTTGCCGACACGCCGAGCGCGGTCGACACGAACCCATCGATCCCGCTCGCGCCACGGTTTGCGAGCACGCCGATCCCTCCGCGCGGCTCCATGTACGCGTCCAGATCTCGGACCGGCATGCTCGAACCCACGACGAGGCACCCGCCTTGGGGGATCGAGCGAGCGACGTCGCGCGCGAGCCTGCCCTCGAAGGGCTCCTCCCACCCGTCGATCAACGAGTCGACGGTTGAGCGCGCGATCGCATCGGCTTCGCTCCACTCCCCGAGCCACATGGACTCTGGCTCTCCCCGGAGGTTCTCCCACAGCTCGGGCACGAACCCCGCGGGTTCGGCCCGAATGGTCAGCGCGGCCTTGCGATGTGGGTCGGCCACGAGATGGTCCTGGTCGACGACGATCAGTCGTTCGGCCCGCCGGACAAGCTCGAGCCCGGCCCGGGACGTCGGCGCCGCGCCGAACTGGACGACGACCTCGGGCACGTGCGCCTCGGCGAAGCGCCCGTCCATGAGCAGGAACGGGCCGGCGGACAGCGTCCCCGGCACCCGGAGGATCGACATCGGCTCGGCGAGCATCGGCCAGCCGAGCGCGCGGGCCAGCTCCGGCAGTGTGGGAGGCGCCTCGCGCGCCGAGCCCGCGACGATCAGCCCTTTCTGAGACGAAACGAGCTCCCTCTTCAGGGCGGCGAACTCCTCGAGCGTCGGGCCGGCCGAGAGGGTGTACTCCGTTGCCGAGGGCGGCGAGGCGGGCAGATCGACGGCCGCGCCGACGAGCGGCTCGCGGAAGGGAAGGTTCAGATGGATCGGACCGGGCGGCCATCCCATCGACGCCCTCGTCAACTCGGTCACGAGCTCACGCCAGCCGTCCTCGCCCGGACCATCACCGGGCACGGGCGCATCGAGCGACGCCCGGACGTACGAGCCGAACAGACCGAGCTGGTCGATCGTCTGGTTCGCGCCGACGCCGCGAAGCTCGGGCGGGCGGTCCGCCGTCAACAGGACGAGGGTCGCCCGGGACATCGACGCCTCGACCACAGCCGGGAGGAGCTCGGCGGCCGCGGTGCCGCTCGTGGTCGCGACCGCGACGGGACGGCCGGTCGCCTTCGCCGCACCCAGCGCGA
>Ga0081455_10008914_pt1 | contig 10370 bp, 9 predicted proteins | sample TabmetS3T2R1_FD_70207 | JGI IMG/M metagenome (GOLD analysis project Ga0081455, IMG submission 70207) | Tabebuia heterophylla rhizosphere microbial communities from the University of Puerto Rico - S3T2R1 | ecosystem: Host-associated > Plants > Roots > Rhizosphere ... | reverse complement strand
CCGCGCCCTCTTCGGGCACGTTTTCGACGCCGTGGTGTTCGACCGAGAACAGGACGCGGAACAGTGGGCGCGCGATGAGCCTGATGATCGAGATGAGCATAGGTTTCTGAGTAGGGAATGGGGAATGGGGCGCCGAGATGATCAATCAGCCCCACTCCCCATTCCCTACTCCTCGACGAATTTTAACACGGAGCGCGGAGAAGGATAATTGTTTCCTGATTGACAATCTACCGGTGAATATGTATGATGCCGGCGTATGGCGAAGAGAGTGAAAATTCCGCCGAGCGTCGCCGAGCAGGCGTTGATCAGACTGATGCGGGTCGGCGACCGCTTATGGCGCGCGTCGGACGAGCGCTTCGGGCGCTGGGGGCTGACCGACAACCATTACAACGTGCTGCGGATATTGAACGGGGCGGGCGAGCCGATCTCGCAGGCCGAGATCGGCCGGAAGATGCTCTCGTCGCGCGCCAACGTGACGAAGCTCCTCGACGCCCTCGAGGAGCGCAAATTCGTCAGGCGACTGTCGTGCGCAGACCGCCGAGTTAACCTGATAGAGCTGACCGAGGAGGGGGCGAAGTTCTTGGAGGAGACGGCGCCCGAAGTGATTGGCTTCGCCAACGAGGAGATGCGCCCGCTGACGCGCGAAGAACAGAAGACGCTCTTCAACTTGCTGGGAAGGCTGTTGGACGAATGATCTTCCGGCTCGGCCCGCGGGGCCGATTTTTTAGCCTCAATTGTTAACTGAGAAGCAATTTGGCGGTTAACGGAATTACGTGGTCTTAAACAAGGGAGAGGAAAATGCTTAGAAAATTGTTCGCGACAAACGAAGACATTATCCCGATATTTCTGCGCCTGACGCTGGGCGCGGTGATGTTTCCGCACGGCGCGCAGAAAGTGTTGGGATGGTTCGGCGGGGGCGGGTTCAAAGCCACGTTGGACGGGATGACAGGGATGGGGTTGCCCGCGGCGATAGTAGTGATGGTGATGATCGCCGAATTTCTTGGCTCGCTCGGACTGATCTCCGGATTTCTGACGAGGCTGAGCGCGTTGGGGGTGATCAGTGTGATGCTGGGCGCGATCTTCACGGTTCACCAACAGTATGGATTCTTTATGAACTGGATGGGGAAGCAGGCCGGCGAGGGTTTTGAATACCACCTGCTGGCGATCGGCATTGCGGTCGCGCTGTTGGTGAGAGGGGGCGGCGCATTTTCGATCGATCGCGCGTTGGAGGGCCCGCAAAAATAATTTCGACGGATGTAAAAACTAAAAGAGGAGGTAATATGCAGATCATCAAGGCCAAAGACAGATTTCATCTGGAGAGCGACTGGTTGTCGGCGTACTGGCTGTTCAGTTTCGACCGCTACTACGACCCGAACAACGTGACTTTCGGGCCGCTGCGCGTCTTCAACCACGACACGGTCGCGGGCGGAGGTGGATTCCCGACGCATCCGCATCGCGAGATGGAGATTGTGACCTACGTTTTAGAGGGCGCGCTGCGGCACAAGGACAGCACGGGCGGCGCCGGGCTGATTCGCGCCGGAGAAGTGCAGCGAATGACGGCGGGCACGGGCGTCGCGCATTCTGAATTCAACTTTTCGGAAGAAGCGCCGGTCAAGCTGCTCCAGATGTGGGTATTGCCAGAACACGCCGGGCTGACGCCCTCGTACGAACAGAAGCAGTTTACGTCCGAGCAGCGCGCCGGCGGGCTGTTGCCCATCGCTTCCGGGCAGGGCGCGCCGGGCGCAGTGAAGATTCATCAAGACGCGACGTTTTATGTCTCGCGTCTGCGCGCGGGCGACCGCGTCGCGCACTTGTTGAAACCCGGGCGGCGCGCGTTCTTCTACGTGATCGACGGCGAGGTCACGTTTAATGGCGAGAGGTTGGGCGCGGGCGATCAAGCTCGCGTCACTGACATTACGGAGCTGGATATCGCTGGAGAGCGCGAGGGCGAGGTCATTCTGATCGACTTGCCGTAATTTAAGAAAGTGGGCAGTGGGTAGTGAAGAGATCAAAACTATTCACTATCCACTGCCCACCACCCACTGCCCACTACCCACTACCCACTATCCTAAGAGGAGTATTTAATGGACACGATTGAATTGATCAAACAACGAATATCGACGAATAAATTCGACACTTCGCGGACCCTGTCCGAGGCCGAAGTCAAGGAGCTGGTCTCTTACGCCACCGAGGCCCCTTCGGCGTACAACATTCAGAACTGGCGGTTCGTGGCGGTCACGACCCCGGAGGAAAAAGCGCGGTTGAGGTCTTTGGCGTACAATCAGCAGAAAGTGGTCGACGCTGCGGTGACTTTCATTGTGCTGGGCGACCTGCGCGGTTACGAGAAGCTGCCTCAGATTTTGAAGCCGATGGTTGAGTGCGGTTTGATGGATCAGGCGACGGCGGACGGTTGGGCGAAGAGCGCGGCTTCCAGTTACGGCGAGGACGAACAGTTCGCCCGCGACGAGGCGATCCGGTCGGCCTCATTCGCCGCGATGACGCTGATGATCGCCGCCCAGGCCAAAGGGCTGGCGACCGGCCCGATGATCGGGTTCGACCCCGCGGGCGTGAAGCGCGAATTCAATATCGCGGATCGATACGTCCCGGTAATGCTGCTGACGGTCGGTTATCCGGCCTCCGGCAACTGGCCGCGCAAGCACCGATTAGGCGTCGAGGAGGTGCTGGCCTTCAACAAAGGGCGCGAATTTTGAACCGGGCGGCCCGCTCGCTATATACTGGCCCGGACTTTGCTGAAGAAGTTAAGCAGAGTGATCGAATTGTCATTTTCGTCGCGTTCGTCTTAGCGCCAGGTTTCGTTGCGCGCTATAATCACCTCCCACATTTGCCCCTTGTGAATAAACCACTGAATACTTAATGGAGTTATCCGTGAATCACATGGGTGAGCAGATACTGAGGTTTTATTAGATGATGAGACTCCTACACCGATCACTCTTTTCATTAGCGCTTGTTCTGATGTTGTTCGGGCCGGCGGGCGCGCAGGACGCGACTTATACGGTGCAGCTCAAGGCCTCGCCTACCAGAGCGGAGGCCGAAGGGGAAGTCAGACAATTCAGGGCCAAGAACATCCCCGCATACATAGTCAAGAGCGACGTCCCCGGCAAAGGCGTATTTTATCGCGTCCGCGCCGGGGTCTTCCCGAATCGAGATGACGCGAAGAGATTCGGCGCCGACCTGCAGCAGCGCGGCGTGATCTCGGAATTTTTCGTCACGCCTTACGAAAATCCGGCCGGTGAGGCCGCCTCCGCCGCCACTCCGAAAAGCGCGTCTCAGACGAAGGCGACAGCGAGGCCCAACCAGCCCGCCGCTACACCCGGCAATATTCTGGGCGCCGGCGGCGCCACAACAAGTAAACCCATAGCAAAAGCGCAAATCAATCCTTCGCCTAATTCTGCGAGAAATCCTGCGGCGAGTTCATCAACCGGCGCCCTCAGGTCGGCGCCCAATCCGGCGAATAATCTCGACTTGAGCGCCTCCGTGGGGGAGGCCACTGCCTCTGCGCCGCCGAGCGGTTTCGTGCGGTTTCGGGATCCGAAAATCGGCTACTCGTTCGATTATCCCGATTACTGGATCGGGCAGCCGCTGAGTGAGAAGGAGGCCAGCGACCAGCGAATGAACGCGGGAGCGACGTTTTCATCCGAGAAGGACGCCGCTTATCTCAACGTAATTTGGAACGAAGTCGATAGGGCCAACAACCCGACGGACGAAAACGACGTGATTGTCGACGGCATCTTGAACGGCATGTCGACGAGCGATGGCCTCTCCAAATTAGAAGAGACCGCGCGTCGCGTAGAGAATCGGAACGGGTTGATCAAAACCTATCTTGATTTGAAGGCCACTGTTCAAATTCAGGGGCAGAGCGCCCCGCTCGATTGTCTGGCCAAGTCCGTGATCATCCGCGCCAGCCGTGGCATTCTGCTCGTAGCCGTCTTCTACACGAAAGACGCGCCGCCCAACGTCGCCAGCGCCGCCGATAAGATCATCGCCAGCGCCCGCGCGCCAAAGTAGATCCGAAAATTGAATCTGTTTGAACTCAAACGTTCGGCGTGTATAATTGCCGTCTTGTCGGGGCGTGGCTCAGCTTGGTAGAGCGCTCGGTTTGGGACCGAGAGGTCGGAGGTTCGAATCCTCTCGCCCCGATTGATTTTAAAAGGGTTGCGAGTAAGTCTCGCAACCCTTTTTTCATTTGGTCTCACGATTGACTCACGATAACTTTTTTTTCAGTTGACCAGTTCGCTCGATGTGACCGCTTCCCGTCTTGCCGTGACTGGCGTAACTGGTCGAGGCTGACGGCAATGTGGAGCGCGAGCCGCTCGTCAACGTTGGCGTACCTCGCGCGTTTGTCGACGCTCTTGTGGCCGGCGGCGCCGGCGTTATGGCTCGCGGATGAAGTCGGGATGTGGCTGTCGGCGGACTCATTGAAGCCGATCGTCTCCTGCAACCCTGGCATAGGCGTTGGAATGAGTCTTATTCGTAGTTATGAATGCGCTTTGTACGCTGTCGAGCAGATTGATTAAGGAATGTGCGGTAAAGTCTCTCGTCGTGGTGGTGTTTCTACATGACGCCAAGCGCAGGACTGTGATGAATTGGCGAGGTGGCAGAGCGGAGTATAGCGCGGCGCGCGTCACTGACAAGATCCAGGACCCATGAGTCACTCACGATTACGACCACGAAAACGCGGAAAACTCTCGCCACGGAATATGTCGAGCGCAGCCACAAACAGAGCGGGCGGGTCGTAGTCGCTTGATAATAAACTATTTGTGACCATCGTCGGCGCGGGCGGTCCGAACGCCGACGGCGGGCACGCAGTCTGGGACCGAGAGGTCGGGGGTTCGAATCCCTCCGCCCCGGTAGAAAAATAAAGGGATTGTGGCCTTCCCGTAGCTCCTTTTCCCTGTTACTCCCACAAGCACTCCCATCGATTGGTTAATATAATCATTTCCCTGTAGCCGAACACAGATACTTCGACTAAATCTTCAGATTTGTGATCGACTGTTGAAGGTTTTAAAGGCCAGGCCAGGTACAGAGGTTTTCAAAAAGCTATGCCTGAGTCGAATACGTCCCTTATCAGTATATTGCTCGTTGATAGTCAGACTCTGCTCCGCGCGGGGCTGCGACTTATCCTCGAAACGGATTCTAAATTCGCGGTCGTTGGCGAAGCCTCGAGCCGTGAGGAAGCGCTAGAAGGGGCGCGCCTGCGCCCGGACATAATTATCCTAAACTTGAATTCCGACGGCGAATCCGATCTCGATCTTCTCTCCGACCTGTCGACCGCCTCCGAAGGGTCGCGCGTGCTGGTTCTGATTAGCGACTTCGACCTCGAATTGCGCCGCCGCATCGTGCGCTTCGGGGTGAAGGGGCTGGTTCAGAAGACGGAATCGCCTGACCGGCTTATCGCGGCCGTGAAGAGCGTCTACGCCGGCGAGGTCTGGCTCGACCCCAGAACCGTTTCTCAGGTGCTCGATGATCTGTTACACGCGGGCGATGTGAAGCAGACAAACAGGGTGTTGAATAACGGTTTGTGGCTCACCGGACGCGAACGGGACATTATAGCCTTGATCGGCGAGGGGCTTAAGAATAAGCAGATTGCGGAGCGACTCTACATTTCTGAGCCGACGGTGCGCCATTATCTGACCTCGATCTTCGAGAAGGTCGGGGTTAAGGACCGACAAGGACTGATCGTATATGCGTATCAGCGTGGCCTCGCCAAACCGCCGGCGGTCACAGGCCAATCGCCGAGCAAAGCCGAAAAGAATGATCACAAAAAAGCTGAGGGCCGTTCCAAAACTCCTCTGACAATTCGCCCCGAGTAGCGGGGCGAATTGTCGAGCCCAAAAAGGGCGATTACGCCAGTGAAGAATTATCGCAACCGCTGATGTACACGCCCGTAGATTTGGATAATATCCGGGTCGTTCCAGTAAGGGACCTGGTTTAAATCCCGGCATCTGCGAATTAAGGTATTTGATTAAGGTGACTGCGTCCCCCCCATCTTGCACGATGACATGGTTCGGAAACGGCAGACGTCTCGGGAGTTTTGCAATTGGTTCGTAGGGATCACAAAATTACTCAGACTAACAAACAGCCACTTACCTTGTCTGATGGGCGAGAGCGCCTGCTCCAGTATTTGGACAGAAAACGCGCAGGACATAGCGGACCATAACAAATCCGATCAAAAAAAATAATAATTGAAAAGCAGGATAAGGTAATACGCACTGAGGGGGTTACGCGATAACGAGTTCTTCGGAATAGGCCGCAATTGAGAGGTAGCAAACGGCCTTTAATGAAAAATAGCGCTGACCAATTCTCATCGGGAGGTTTCTCGGAGAAAAAGCTTTAAGGCTTCTTCTCCGAAGTCCGTCCGGCGCCTGGCGCCGCATGGATATCTCGTTGCCAAATTACTTAGCTTTGCCCTTAGTCTCGTCACCTTATCGCACGAAGGAGGCGCCCGCATCTTGGGCATAGATCGCTTGCCGCTTGGCGCGCCATGAATGCGACGCGACATCATTTTCGTAACTGTTTTGCGCTCTCATAACCGGTGGACTCAAGCCCCATTAGTAGAGCGACCATATTTTTTTGACCAGGTTCGGACAATCAGTACGCCGCCTCGGCATGAGGTTTCCTTTATGGTCATAGCGAGTCTGGGGAGGGGTGTGTCAACGCGTCTTCGCCTTAGTCGCAAGAGGCTAGGTCTATCCTGATTGCCACGAGCTTCTTCATAAGGAGTGTCACTATGAAGGTCGAGGCTTACTATCCGCAAAGACTATTCATCAGCTTAGTCATCCTATTATGCGTCCTGGCGCTCGGGCCTGCGCCGGGAGATCTGATGGATTGCCAAGCGCAGACTCAGGAGAGCGGGCGACGGGCGCCAATCAGACCGCCTGATCCGCCGTCGGACGGGCCGGGCGTGAACGGCGTCGTCGCCGACTCAAGGGAAGATTATCGGATCAACCCCGGCGATGTGATCGACGTACAGGTGGATCGCGCGCCTGAGCTGTCGGGCATGCGACGCGTTACCGCTTCCGGAACGATCAGGATGGAATATCTTGGCCCTGTAGCCGCGCATGGAAAGACGGCGGATGAGCTGGCCGGCATTATCGCCGAAAGCTTGCGCGGGCGGTACCTGAAAAACCCGCGCGTGACCGTGACTATCGAGCAGATAAACAGCCACACATTCTTCATCCAGGGAGCGATCAATCGCCCCGGGGCTTATCAGATAGAGGGGCGTCCGTCGCTGTTGACATTGATAACCGTGGCCGGCGGGTTGAAAGAGAATCACGGCTCCACCGCCTTTATCATCCGCGAGGCGCGTCGTCCGAATGGCGACCTTCCTGACGCGGGCGAACCTAAGGCGCTATCAATCTTGCGGCCGGGATCCGTCGCCGCAAGCCCGCCCTCTCAAGCCCCCTCGCAATATGGTGACCGCGATCAGGCGCCGGATGAGCGCGAGGGGTATGAGTTGATAAAAGTCAATATTAACGGTCTGTTCAGGGGAGACTTCGATAAGAACATGCGTCTTGATCCCAGAAGCGTCGTCAATATTCCCCAAGCGGACGTCTTCTTCGTCGGGGGGGATGTGAATGCGCCCGGCTCGTTCCAGTTCAAAGAAGGCGCGACGCTCAGGCAGGCGATCACGCTTGCGCAGGGAATGAAACACACAGCCGCCGCCGACCGCGCGATCATATTCCGCGAAGACCAGGGGACCAAGAAGAGGCAAGAGATAAGAATAGACGCAGGCAAAATAATGAATGGAAAAGAGGAAGACGTAGCGATAAACGCCAACGACGTAGTAATCATCCCTAACAGCAAGTCCAAGTCGGTGGGCGGGGCGCTCCTGTCGCTGTTAGGAGTTAATTCCTGGCGCATTCCGTGATGCTGAACTGTCATACGCCCCGAACGTCCCGAACGGCTGGAGTCGAATTGAGGTTTAGCATGAAAAGCCTGTTCGTTACTCGCGCTCCGTATCGCCTTTACTCATCCTGTAACTGTGCGGCGCCGGTTTTCGGCGTCGCCTGCTGCGCTTTCATAATGATAGTGGCGACGCTCTACAATGGAGCGCGCTCTAGAACACAGCCTACCTATGGCGTCGCTACGCCTCCACAACACGGCGGGCGCGCCTATCATGTCTCGCCTACCGGATCTGACTCCAACCCTGGCTCCGAAGCGCGACCTTTCAGGACGATTCAAAAAGCCGCTGCAAGCGTCAAGCCCGGCGATACGGTCCTGGTAGACGACGGCGTCTACACCTACAGCGGGCCTAACGATTGCCACGGCAAAGTGGTCGTCTGCGTCTCGAGGGGCGGCGCGCCGGACAACTGGGTCGTCTTCAGGTCTAAGAACAAGTGGGGGGCGAAGATCGACGGAGGAGACGGAAAAGCCGGCGCGGGTTTTGTTGTTCAGAGCGGAGCGTCTTACGTCCGCATCCAGGACTTTGAGATGACCGGTTTGGCCAATGTGAATGGAAGCGCCGGCGGGATCGATCTGTTCGACGGTGGGAGCTACTTTCAGGTTATAGGCAACCACATCCATAACATTGGCCGGGTCTGCACAAATACCTCAAACGGACAAAACGGCGTATTCATCGAGGCGGACAACGTTCTGATGGAAGCTAATCTCATCCACGACGTCGGCCGTCTGGAGCCGGGCGCCAGGGGGTGCCGGCCGAGCAATGAGTACTGGCAGAACCACGATCACGGCATTTACCACGACGGCGGGGATCATGTGACCATTCGTAACAACATCATCTACAACATAAAACAAGGGTGGGCCATACAAGTCTGTCCGAAATCGCGGGCTCACATGAACATTCTTAACAACACCATCGCCTTCGGCAATCAGCATAAGGGCAAGCTCGGGGCCATCGTAATGTGGGCGCCGTCCGCGGGCGGCATGAAGGTGTCGGATTCGACTATCGCCAATAACATCTTTTACGGGGTGAATACGGCCGCTATCTGGTTGGGAGGCGATGGCGGGGAGGAGCCTTTGAGATTTGCGAATGTCCGGATCAGTAACAACATAATTTCGAACGGCGTTCTACTGAGCGCCGAAGAGAACATCAATGCCTCCGGCCTGATTCTCGCGAATAACCTGGAAAAGACCGATCCTAAATTCGCCGACCCGGCGGCGTTTGACTTTCACTTGCGGTCAGACAGCCCGGCGATAGACGTGGGTCTCGCCCTGTCCGGCGTCACTAATGATTATGACGGACGCGCCAGGCCGCGGGGCGGCCGTGTGGATATCGGCGCCTACGAAATGCGCCAGGCGCCGCAGCCACAAAGAAAATGAAAATGAATAGGAGAAGGAGCTAACCAATGACAGATGAAAAGACCGCCCTCGAACGTCGTCAAGAGTCGATCAACGCGCAGCTTCAGCGGGGCGATTGGCGTCGAGCCGATTACGCGGATAGCTACCCCAATGGAGCTGAGGATGAGGGAGTTCAGGTCGATTGGGTCAGGTGGGCGCGCGCGATCTTCAGACACAAATGGCTGATCGTCGCCGTCGTCGCCAGTGGCACGGCCCTCACCCTATTCGCGGCGTTTCGAACGAGGGACGCCTATCAGGCGTATGCGGTGATCTCCGTCGGCAAAGAGGACACCGCTGTGATCAAGGTCAGGGACGGCGATCTGGTCGTCCAGAACGACGAACCTTTGACGACGAAAATGTATATGCTTCAAAGCGCCCCGCTGGTTGAAGAGGTGATCGTTAACATGAAGCTCGATCGGAGTGAGGATGTCCTCAATCCCGGAGGGCGCACAATGAAGGAAACAATCAGCAGCCTGTCGGAGCGCGTTAAAAAGGCGTTTCAAGGGCGGAGGAACATGTTTGAACCCGCGCCGGACATGCCAGATTCATTGCCCACGCCTGCGAGCGAGCCGCAGTACTCTCCCGAGGAGAGTTGGCGACTGGAGCCTTTCGTCGAGATTTTCAGAAAGAATCTCCTGGTGGAACCGGTCATGGACGCGCGGTTAAAGAACTACTCGGCCGAACCGGTCCCGGAAACGCGATTACTGAAGATCGCATACACGCATGCCGACCCTGCGCTCGCCGCCGCCATCTGCAATCGGCTCGCTCAAACTTTGATCGTCCGCAACACCGAGAACAAGTCTGAGAAATACAAGGGCGCGTCGAGCTGGCTGGACCGCTCGACGCGCGAACTCAAGGCCAGGGCCGAGAACGCCGAACAGGCGCTGGCCAATTACACCCGCGCGCATACCAACATCTCGCCGCAGGGCAAGGGGTCGTTGAGCGCCGACCGCCTCTTGCGTCTGCAAGCCGAAGTCACGAGAGCCGAGACCGACCGCATCGTCAAAGAGTCGCTCTATGAAGACGTCAAACAGGGGCGCGTCGAACATGTG
>Ga0081455_10008913_pt1 | contig 10371 bp, 10 predicted proteins | sample TabmetS3T2R1_FD_70207 | JGI IMG/M metagenome (GOLD analysis project Ga0081455, IMG submission 70207) | Tabebuia heterophylla rhizosphere microbial communities from the University of Puerto Rico - S3T2R1 | ecosystem: Host-associated > Plants > Roots > Rhizosphere ... | reverse complement strand
GGTGGATCTTCGCCGTGGGCGACGTGTGCGGGCACGGGGTCGAGGCTGCGGCCACGACCGGACTGGTGCGGCACACGATCCGCTCGTCAGCCATGGCGGGGGTCATGCCGTCAGCGATCCTGGCGCGCCTCAACCAGATGCTGCTGCGGCACACCGCCGAGTGGGCGAACACCGATGATGAGCGCGTGCCGATCAGCCCGCGCTTCTGCACGGTGCTGGTGGGGACCGCGCAGCCGACGTCCCGAGGCGTCGATCTCATCGTGTGCTCGGGTGGCCATCCGCTGCCGCTCGTCGGTCGGGCCGTCGGCCGGGTCGAGCCCGTCGGCGTGCCCGGCACCCTGTTGGGTGTGACCGACGAGGTGAGCCTTACCGATACCGTGGTCCACCTCGATCCGAGCGAGGCGCTGGTCTGCTACACGGACGGGCTCATCGATCGCCGACGGGGCCGCACGCGTGCGTTCGGCGAGGAGGGCGTGGTCAAGGCGCTCTACCAGGGCAAGGGCATGTCGGCCACCGACCTGGCGAACCTCATCGAGTCTGAGGCGGTGGCGTTCGTCGACGACGACCCGACCGACGACATGGCCGTCCTCACGCTGCGAGCGGTGCCGAGGTAGCCGGCCCGGGCGCACCTGGCCCGGGCGCACCTGGCGCGGCGGCCGTGTAGTGGTCGACCGCCCGCTCGACGAGGCGCAACCCCTCGAGGCCGGGGAGGCCGTCGACGCGGTGGTCGATCCGCTGCGCGATCGCCCGGCCGCCGTCGTCGCCGAACAGCTCGCCCACCATGAAGGCGACCTCGCGGCGCGGCATCACGCCTGCCCCCACGGGCCGCCACAGCCAGCGCAGGGCTGCCCGGCACAAGCGCTGGGCGCGACGGCTGCCGGCCAAGCGGCTCTCGGCCTCGGCGGCATAGAAGGCGATGTGGCGGCCCTCCTGACGCATGATGCGCGACAGCAGGTCGGTGAGCACCGGGTGCCGGGCCCGGTCGATGAGGCGGGCATAGCCGGCCTGGGTGGTCCACTCGTTGACTGCGCCCCAGGTCATGTGCACGGCAGGGAACGTGTCGCCCGCCAGCGCCGACCCGAGGGCGTGCATCATGGGCGACAGGCGATCCCGGACGCCGAGGCGCCGGCGCAGCTCGCTGATCCGTCCGGCGCCGTTGGGCTCGCCGTGGGCGGCGAGCACGCGGCCGATCGCCTGCCCGTGCCACATCTCCTCGTAGCTCCAGACGGTGAGGAACGTGGTGATGTCGGGATCACGGTGGGCGGGGGTGACCAGCAGGTCGCGCAGGTAGCAGACCGTGTGGTGCTCGATGTCGTGCATGTAGCGCAGGCAGCGGATCGCGGCGGCGGGCAGGGGCCGATCGCGGAAGGCATCGAAGTCGATGCCGCTGAGGTCGACGGGTGCGGCCCGGTCGCGGTAACGGTCGACATCCACTCGCATGCCCCCGGTTCGGAGCCGGCGGCCGCAACGGATGAGGGTCAGGTCGCCTCGCCGGAGGCGATGATCTGGTCGGGCGTCGGCGCGATCGCGCCGCCGGCGGCCTCGGCCGAGACGGCCATGGTGGTGGTGCCCTCCGGCACGGCCACCGACGTGACCGCCGTCGTGCCGTTGCCCACGGTGCCCAACGAGATCGGCTGGGCCCCGTCGAGCTGCCACAGCTGGTACGTGCGCCCCTGCTCCAGCGTCGGCAGGTCGTCCGCGAGGAAGTAGCCGGTGCCGGTGTCAGTCACGACCACCCGCGCCACGGCGGCGCCGTCGGGGGTCGCCAGCGTGGCCACTGGATCACCGGCGTCGATCGCCTCGTCCGCCTGCTGGGCCAGGTCGGGCTGCTGCTCGCCGCGATCGCCGAGCACGTAGCCGATCCCGAGCGCAGCCGCCACCAGGACCACCGCTGCGGCCGCCAGGCCTGCGATCCTCTCCCATGGCCGACGCCGTCGGGCGAGGTGGCGGGGGCCGGCCTCGGGGGCGCCGGGGCGCCGGCGTCGCGCCCGGCCGGTCGGCTCCGTCGGGGGGGCGCCGGGGTAGGGGACAGCCTCGAGCAGCGGTCGCTCCGGGACCTCGCCGCCCTCGGCGGCGATCGACTCGGTGATGCGGGCCCACACCGTCGGCGACGCCGGCTCGTCGGGGGTGAGCCGGGCGAGCGTGGCGAGGTGGGCGTCCAGCTCGGCCTGGCACACGAGGCAGCCTGCGAGGTGGGCCTCGATGGCGGCCTGCTCGTCGGGCTCCAGACCGTCGAGCGCATAGACCGCGATCTCGTCGAACGGGTGCTGCTGTTCCGTGTTGCTCACGGCTGCACCCCCTCGACGTCGAGGGCCCGGCGGAGGCTCGCCAGGCCGGAGCGGATGCGGCTCTTCACGGTCCCCTCGGGCACGCCCAGCATCTGGGCCGTGTCCCGGTAGGAGCGGTCGCCGAAGTAGGCGAGCAGGATCGGCTCGCGCTCGGGTGCCGGCAGGCGATGCACCGCCCGGCGCACCTCGTCTGCGAGCGCCGCCGTGTGCACCACCGACTCGACCTCGTCAACCGCCACGGGCGACAGCGCGGCGTCGTGCTCCTGCCGCCGGCGCCGGGCGGACTCCGAGCGCACCAGGTCGACGCTCCGCCGGTGGGCCAGCGAGAGCAGCCACGGGCGCAGGCCACCCCGCTCGGGGTCGTACCTCTCTGGTGACCGCCACAGATCGGTGAACACGGTCTGGCAGACCTCTTCGGCCCGGTGCGGGTCCCGGGTGACCCGCCGCGCCAGAGCCCCCACGGCGCCGCCGTGTCGCCGGAACAGCTCCTCCAATGCCGCCATGCTCCGGCGACCGACGGCAATGACGAGGCTCGCGTCGCTCGACTGCGAGATGCTCTCGTACACGCCTCTCCTCCCCGGCGCCGAAACCGTACCCGGCCGGCGACTGTTCGCGCGCCTTTGGCACGCAGCGAGAGCGTCCCGGGGCCGGGTTGCCTGGACAGGTGGGAGGACCGGCCCCGGGACAGGGGGAGAGGGACATAGACGCCTTTGGTGGGTGCTGCCGCGGCACGTGATCCCGCACATCAGCGCCCGACAGCACCCTGTGTGCGGTATTCGGAGCCGGGGGTCCGCGCGGATGTCAGTTCGGCGAAAAAAAGAACGACGACCCCGCCATTTGGCGGGGCCGTCGGGGTCGGCCGATCCTCGGCTGTAGCTCAGGCCTGGGCGACGAAGGCCTCGAGCGAGTCGCGGGCCACGTCGTCGTGGACCTGCGAGGGCGGGGACTTCATGAAGTACTGGCAGGCCGGCAACACCGGTCCGCTGATGCCCCGGTCCAGGGCCAGCTTGGCGCAGCGGACGGCGTCGATGATGACGCCCGCCGAGTTGGGGGAGTCGTGCACCTCGAGCTTGAGCTCGACCGTCAGGGGCACGTCCCCGAAGTTGCGGCCCTCGAGCCGGATGAACGCCCACTTGCGATCCTCGAGCCACGGCACGTGGTCGGAGGGGCCGATGTGGACGTCCTGGTCGCTGATGCCGGCCTCGATCTGGCTCGTGACCGACTGGGTCTTGGAGACCTTCTTCGACTTCAGCCGCGACCGCTCCAGCATGTTCATGAAGTCCATGTTCCCGCCGAAGTTGAGCTGGTAGGTGTGGTCGATCGTCGTTCCCCGGTCCTCGAACAGCCGGGCCAGCGTCCGGTGGACGATGGTGGCGCCCACCTGCGACTTGATGTCGTCGCCCACGATCGGGACGCCCGCGGCGCGGAACCGGTCGGCCCATTCGGGATCGGACGCGATGAACACGGGGATGGCGTTCACGAACGCGACTCCGGCGTCGAGGCACGCCTGCGCGTAGTGCTTCTGTGCCTGCTCGGAGCCGACGGGAAGGTACGAGACGAGAACGTCGGCCCGGGCCTCGCGCAGTGCCTCGGCGACATCGACGGGCTCAGCCGGGGACTCGACGCACTGCTGGCGATAGAACTCGCCGAAACCGTCGAACGTCGGACCCCGCAGGACCCGCACGCCCAGGTCGTGGACGTCGGCGAAGCGGATGGTGTTGTTGCGTCCGGCGGAGATCGCCTTGGACACGTCGACCCCCACCTTGTCCGCGTCGACGTCGAACGCAGCCACGACCTCGATGTCGCGGACGTGGTAGCCGCCGAGGTCGACGTGCATCAGCCCGGGCACCTGATCGGCCGGATCGGCGTCCTGGTAGTACTCGATGCCTTGCACCAGCGAGCTGGCGCAGTTGCCCACACCGGCGATGGCGAGACGGATCTTGCTCATGATTTACCTCCGGGTTCGGTGTCGGCGCCGGCCCTGGCCGCGGGCACCGCTGCCCGCTCCTCGGCGATGAGGCGATCCAGCCAGGCCAGGTCGGCGGCGATGGCGGCGGTGTCGCGCTCGACCAGCGAGCGCAGGTAGGTGTTGACCCGGCCGTCGGTCCTGGCCGGGTTGCCCCGCAGGTCGCGGCGGCGGATCAGCTCGGTGCGCCGGCGCTCGAACAGTTCGAGCCGCTCGGCGGGGCTGAGATTGCGGCAGAACGCCACACGCAGGGCGAAGGTGCGGTCGTCGGTGACATCGGGGTCGACCAGCAGCTCGTGGAGTCGTCGGCGTCCCGCATCGGTGATGCCGTAGACCTTCTTGCCCCGCGAACCTCGGCCGGCGTCCCGCACGGCCGACCCGGCATGGCGGAGCTGGGCCTTGAAGGCGGCCAGCTCGCCGACGAGCGACCCGCTCATCGGCGCGGAGGACATCTGGACGGCCGGGCGGTTGGTGACGGCCTTGACGTGGCCGGCCCGCTCGAGCCGGCGGAGCGCGGGATAGAGCGACCCGAACGACACCGCCAGGCCCATGCCCGGCAGGTCGCCGAGCCGCTTGCGGAGCTCGTAGCCGTGGAGGTCGGTCTCCTCGAGGAGCCCGAGGATGGCGAGGTCGAACATGGCGTACCTGGGGAGTTCGTAGAGCGAATCGTCATATCGGATCGATATAACGGCCGAACAAGTTTGCCGGCCGTTGGCCGGAACGTCAACCTCGGGCAGCCAGATCTCGGTAGCTGTGTCGCCGACGCCCGGCGTCCTGGTGCAGGGGACCCGCGCGTCGGGGCGCCGGACCCCACGCGCCGCTAGCGTTGCGAGACATGAGCTTCCGGCCGGAGGCCATCCGCGGAGCGAGCACCAACGGAGCCGTCGTCGACTACCGCCTGACGCGGCAGTCGGTGGTGCAGCAGTACCGCAAGGGCCGCCTGTCCCGCCTGGACGTGTGCGACGCCCACCCAGAGCTCCGGCGGGCGGCCACCATGGCCAGCCGGCCCACCGACGAGGCGTGTCCGATCTGTGAGGAGGCGCAGGTCGTGCTCGTCACCTATGCCTTCGGTCCGCGCCTTCCGGCCGGTGGGCGCTGCATCACGACGGCGCGGGAGATGGCCAAGCTCTCCCGGGGCCCGGAGACCTTCACGTGCTACGTCGTGGAGGTCTGCCCCGACTGCGCCTGGAACCACCTGACGCGCGTCTTCCAGGTTGGCGGCTAGCTGCGGTCCCCGGCCGACGTCGGGGTGACATGGCCGGCGGGCCTTGGCCTCGGTAGGCTCATGGCCTCGGCATGGCTGGAGGACCGATCGACGACGCCCGCTCGTTCGACGCGCGTGCCCGCACGCGCCCGCAGGCCGGCGGAAACCGCGTTCGACGCCCGGACGCGCCCCGCCGCCCGCGCCCCCGTGCCGACGCGGGTCCTCCGTGGCCGGGCCCAGAGCGCCCGGTCGGTCCCCCCGGCCCAGCCGCGCCGCGCCGCCGCCGGCCGGATGGCACGCGCGGGCCCCAGCCCTCGGGACCCGCGCCCCGCAGGCGCCCGCCTGGTTCGGCCGGTACTGCCGGTGGCCCCTGGGCCCCGCAGCCAGGCCCGGGCGGCGCAGGCGGCCGGGGCAACGGTCGCGGCTTGGGCGGGCCCGGTGGCCCGGGCGGTCCCGGTGGGCCCGGTGGCCCGGGCGGTCCCGGTGGGCATGGTTCCGGCGGGTCCGGCCGCTACGGGGGCTGGGGTGGGCCCAGCGGTCCCGGTCGACCCGATGACCCGTGGGGTCCTGCCGTCCCCGGCGTTGCCGGAGGTGGTGGTGGGACGGATGATCCAGTCCGCGGCGGGCGCAAGAAGCGCAGCCTGATCTGGAGGCTCCGGCGCCCGCTGTTCCTCATCGGCCTGGTGATGTTGGCAGCGACCGTGGGGATCGGCCTCCTCTTCGCCCAGACGGAGCTGCCGCAGGTCGAGGCCCTCACGCAGTCGAGCTACATCTGCGCCGCCGACGTGCAGGCGGGCCAATGCACGGCGCAGAACGCCATGGCCCGCATGGCCGCCAAGGTGGGAGATGACGACGGCGACCGGATCAACGTCGCGTACGAGGAGCTCCCACAGGTCCTCATCGACGCTGTCATCGCCACCGAGGACCGCGACTTCTTCGAGCACCAGGGGATCGACCCGGTCGGCATCGGCCGGGCTCTCTACCGGGACATGCGGGGTCAGGGCGTCCAACAGGGCGGGTCCACGATCACCCAGCAGTACGTGAAGAACGCCTTCGACCTCACCCGTGAGAAGTCGATCACCCGGAAGATCAACGAGGCGGTGCTCAGCGTCAAGCTCGAGCGGGAGATGACCAAGCAGCAGATCCTCGAGGGCTACCTCAACACGATCTACTTCGGCCGCGGTGCCTACGGCGTGGGGGCCGCCAGCCAGGCCTACTTCGGCCTCGACGTGCGCAATCCGAAGTTCGGCGCCGCCGAGGCGGCCTTCCTCGCCGGTCTCATCCGTGCCCCCAACCTGGCCGAGCCGAGCAAGCATCCCGAGGAGGCCACCCGCCGGCGTCACACGGCTCTGGTCGCGATGGAGGACGAGGGATACCTCACGGGCGAGGAGGTCGATGCGGCCGATGCGGTTGCCTTGGCCGAGCCGTACGTCCGGCCGTTCGGCAGCCTCAAGCTGATCGACACGCTGCGAGGTGCCACGGGCCCCGGATACATCGGCACCGACTACGTCACCAACTACGTGAAGGAGGAACTGGTCCGGCTCGGCTTCAGCGAGCAGGAGATCACCAGCGGTGGCCTGCGCGTCTACACGTCGCTCAACTACGACCTGCAGAGGGCCGCCTGGCAGGCGGTGACCAGCACCCTCGTCAACCCGAACGACCCCGAGGCGGCGCTCGTGGCCGTCGACGACCAGGGGCTGGTGCGGGCGATGGTCGGCAGCCGCAACCGCTACGACGGCGCCGCCCACGCCAACAACTACGCCGTCCGCGGCCTGGGCACCGAGGGACGGCAGACCGGGTCCATCGCCAAGCCGCTCGCCCTGGCCGAGGCCGTCCGGCGCGGCTTCTCCCTGGAATCGCGCTTCGACGCAGAGGGGACCATGACGTTCGACTCCCCCGAGGCGCTCGACGCGGTCGGCAAGCCGTGGAAGGTCAGCAACTACTCCGAGAGCGATGCGGGCGTGCTCGACGTGATGGAGGCGACCAAGCAGTCGTCCAACACGTTCTTCGCACAGCTGATGCTCGAGCTTGGCCCCCAGAGCGTCGCCGACCTGGCGGAGCAGCTGGGCATCGGTGGTGGGGAGCAGCTGGCACCCAACGCCTCGATGGTGCTCGGCACGACCGAGGCCTCGCCGCTGGAGATGGCCGGGATGTACTCGACGTTCGCCAACCGCGGCGTCTACAAGGCACCCGAGATCGTCACCCGCGTCGAGCGCGTGGACCAGGACGGCAAGCCGACGGTCGTCTACGAGCGCCAGGTCTCGCAGCGCCAGGTCCTGTCGCCCGAGCAGGCCGACCTCGTCACCCACGCCCTGCGCGGCCCGCTCGAAGACGGCGGCACCGGCAGCCGCGCGGACCTGGACAAGCCGGCCGCGGGCAAGACCGGCACCGCCCAGCACAACTGGGACGCCTGGTTCGCGGGCTACGTCCCCAAGCTCACGGCCGTCGTGTGGATGGGCCATCCCCAGAACCTCGTCCCGATGGAGAACATCGAGGGCTTCTCCACGGTCACCGGGGGTTCGCTGCCCGCCGAGATCTGGCGGAGGTTCATGGAGGTGGCGACAAATGGCACCGCCGATGAGTTCGTCGAACCCACGGCCGAGCAGATCGTCGCCGGCACCGTCATCAACGAGGGCGAGCTCTACACGGCCGACGAGACGACAACCATCGCACCGCCGCTGACGCTGCCGCCGTTCCCCTTCCCCAACCCCCCGGGCGGCGGCGGTGGTGGAGGCGGTGGTGGTGGCGGCGGCGGCGGCCGTCCCACGACCACCGACCCGAACGGCACGACCACGTCGACCGAGATCACCGTGCCGCCGACGCTGACCGTTCCGACAATCCCGACGCCCAACGGCGGAGGCCCTGGCCCCGGCTGACGCGCCGGAACCCGTCAGCCATCCAGCGGCTGATGCGGATACTGGCTCCGGCAGGGGAAGCACCAGCGCTCGACCTCGTCGAGCACGTCGATTCGCTCCTCGGTGTCCCAGGCCGCCGGCGTGACGTAGACCCGGTGGACCGCGGCCAGATCGTCGGCCGATGCCCCGCAGGAATCGCAGGTCCCGGCGCGATTCCCGGCGGCGCCGGAATGTCCGTCGGCAGACATGGCGTTGAAGCTAGCGGTCCAAGTACGGTCCACAGCACCGCCGGCAGCCACCCAGGCGCTGGACGGAGAAGGAGGCTTAGCGCCCGATGCGCACGCAGACCGTGCCCGCCATCCGTGCCTCGAAGGTGCGAGGCGGCAGCGATCCACTGGTCATGGTCACCGCTTACGACGCGCCCGGCGCGCGGCAAGCCCACGCCGCAGGCGTCGACCTCATCCTGGTCGGCGACACGCTGGCGATGGTGGTGCTGGGCTATGACGACACGTTGCAGGTCTCGGTGGACGACATCGCACATCACACCGGTGCCGTGGCCCGGGGCCTTGCGTCGTCCCCCAGCGAGAACCCGCGTCCGCTGGTGGTTGGTGACCTTCCGTGGCTGAGCTATCACACGACCGTCGACGACGCCGTACGCAACGCCGCCACGCTGATCCGGGCTGGCGCCCAGACTGTCAAGCTGGAGGGCGGCCGCAAGCGGCTGTCGATGATCGAGGCCATCGTGGACGCCGAGATCCCGGTGATGGGGCACCTGGGACTGACGCCGCAGTCGGTTCACGCCGTCGGCGGGTTCAAGGTCCAGGCCCGCCAGCACGACGCGGCCCTGGAGCTCGTGCGTGACGCCAAGGCGCTGGCCGCCGCCGGCTGCTTCGCGATCGTGCTCGAGGCGATCCCAGACGAGGTGGCCCGCATGGTGACCGACTCGGTCGACGTGCCCACCATCGGCATCGGGGCCGGCGGTGACTGCGATGGTCAGGTCCTCGTGTACCACGACCTGCTGGGCATCGAGGAGCGCATGAGGCCTCGCTTCGTCCGGCGCTACGCCGAGCTCGGCAGCGCGTCCGTAGCGGCCCTCACGGCGTTCGCCGCCGACGTGCGTGCCGGCAGGTTCCCCGCCGACGACGAGACGTATCACCTGTCGGCCGAGGTGGCCGAGACCCTCAACCTGTACGGCGCGAAGGCCGACACCGCCGAGTAGTCGCGGGCCCGCCCGAGCGTGCGGGGATGGCAGGATGCGTCCCCATGATTCGCCCCGCCCTTCCGGCCATCGCCATCCTGGCTGTCGCGGTGCTGGCGGGTGCGAGCCTTGTCGGCTGTGGCGACGACGGGGATGCCGGGTCCGACCTGTCGCCGCCCGACATGGAGGCGCTGTCGGGCAACGCCCCGGCGGCCCGGGGCGCGGGCCTCGACACGCCGCCGGGGCCCGAAGACCGCGTGGCGCTCGACAGCTTCGACGTCGGCGACCTCGAGTTCGGGGAGGTGGCCATCGCCATCACCGGTCCGGACGGCGAGGTGGCGGGGTGGTGCGTGCTGCTCGCGGCGACCAGCGACCAGCGCCAGCGGGGGCTGATGGAGGTCACCGACCTCGGTGGCTACCCGGGGATGCTCTTCGTCTGGGACGCTGACTCGTCGTCGGGCTTCTACATGCGGAACACACCGACGCCGTTGTCGATCGGATGGTTCGACGCTGACGGCGCGCTGGTGTCGACGACCGACATGGACCCCTGCGCCGACGTCGACGGCTGCCCGACGTATCCGTCGGGCGGGACCTATCGATTCGCGCTGGAGGTCCCCCAGGGCTCGCTGGGCGACGTGGGGGTCGCTAGGGGCAGCAGCCTGGCCGTGGGCGGTCCTTGCGCCGAGAGGACGTAGCGGCTCTGGCGGACGTGGCGGACCCACTCCCGCGTGAGCCGTGGCCCTCTGTCTCTACAACAGGTGAGACACCTTCGGCATCCACTTTCTGTGTGTGAGGGCGCCGGAGGATTCATCGACATGACCACGGCGATGGGCCCGGTACGGACCGGGCATGCTGCATCC
>Ga0081455_10008912_pt1 | contig 10372 bp, 11 predicted proteins | sample TabmetS3T2R1_FD_70207 | JGI IMG/M metagenome (GOLD analysis project Ga0081455, IMG submission 70207) | Tabebuia heterophylla rhizosphere microbial communities from the University of Puerto Rico - S3T2R1 | ecosystem: Host-associated > Plants > Roots > Rhizosphere ... | reverse complement strand
GTGGGCGACGCCGCCGCTGTCGAGCGGCTCGTCCGCCAGGCGGAGGACACCTTCGGCCGCCTGGACTTCGCGTCCAACAACGCCACCGACGGTCCCATGCCCGCGCCGCTGGCCGAGATCGATCCAGAAGAGTTCGACCTGGGCATTCGCATCAACATCCGCGGGACGTTCCTGGGCATGAAGTACCAGATCCCGGCGATGCTGCGCTCGGGCGGCGGGGCGATCGTGAACATGGCCTCGCTCGGTGGGCTCCAAGGCGTGGCCAACCTGGGCGCCTACGTGGCCGGCAAGGCCGGGATCATCGGCCTGACCAAGGTCGCCGCGCTCGACTACGCCGACCAGGGCATCCGCGTGAACGTGGTGGCCCCCGGGCCGATCCTGACCTGGCACCTGGAGGCCGCGGGCCCGGAGGCGCAGCGCCTGGCGGGCATGTCCACGCCGATGCGTCGCCTCGGCCAGCCTCAGGAGGCCGCCGAGACCATCCTCTGGCTCTGCTCGGACCAGTCCTCGTTCGTGACCGGCGTCGTCGTGCCCATCGACGGCGGCCAGTTCGCCGGCTCCAAGCCGCCGCGGATGTACAGGCAGGGGAAGCCCATGGACGACCAGGAAGGTGGATGATGCCCGCTCCTCCGACGCCCAAGCTGGTGGCACCCGGCGAGGGCAAGACCGTCAGGTTGTTCGGCGTGCGGTTCGATTACAAGGTCGTGACCGCCGATTCCGGCGGCGGCCTGGCCATGCTCGAGGTCGAGATCCCGGCCGGGACGCTGGTCAAGCCGCACAACCACTCCCGTGAGGACGAGTTCTCGCTGGTGCTGGCCGGCACGGTCGGGGTGCGCGTCGGGGACCGGGTGCTCGAGGCCGACGCCGGTGCCTACCTGGTCAAGCCCCGCGGCACGCCGCACGCCATGTGGAACGCCCAGAGCACCTCCGCCAGGGTCCTCGAGATCGTGTCGCCCGCCGGCCTGGAGGGCTACTTCGAGACGCTGGCGCCGATCCTCGCGCGGCACGACCCTCCCGAGCGGTACTACGGTCTGGCGGAGGAGTACGGCCTCACCATCGAGGACGGCTGGATCGAGGAGCTGGAGCGGACCTACGGCGTCAAGCTCTGAGGCGGCCGAAAGAGGAGAGGCGATGGCGGGCAATGGCTGCCCGCCGCCGCGCCGCTCGCTTCACGAGGCCGGCGAGACCGCCACGCCGTACCTGGCGATGCGGGTGTCGCTCGTCAGGAGCGTGAGGCCCTCATGCTGCGCCTGCGCCACCAGCATCCGGTCGAACGGATCGTCATGGTGGCGAGGTAGGGCACCGGCGGCGACGGCATGTTCGACGTCGATCGGCAGCCGCCCGATCCCGCCGGCGTCGAGCACTTCCAACAGATCGTCCGGGGCTTCCAGCTTTCCAAGCGCCCGCTTGATCGCGATCTCCCACGCACTGGCCGCGCTGACGAACACTTCGGGCTCGTTGGCGATCAGTTGCCTGGCGCGCTTCGACAGCGCGGGATCGTCGGCCAGCCACCACAGCAGGACAGGGGTGTCGAGCAGCAGTCTCATGAGCCTTCGCCGCGAAATGCGGCGGCGATCTCAGGCGGCAGCTCGTCGAAGTCGTCGTGGATCACGACCCGCCCCCGCCAGTGGCCCGGCTCGCGCGGGGTGATGGTCCGCGGCACAGGCCCGAGCCGCGCCATCGGTCGGCCCGCCTTGCTGATGATGATCTCCTCCCCCCGCGGCGGCGGTGAGGCCGTAGGCTGAGGGGCAGGTGAGGGACTGGAGAAAGGATGCGCGTGCATGGCCGATGACCTGGCCTTCATGGATGCGACGGCCCAGGCGGAGCTGGTCTCGAGCGGCCAGGCTTCGCCGCGGGAGCTGGTCGACGCCGCGATCCAGCGGATCGAGAAGCTCGACGGCGAGCTGAACGCGGTGGTGACGCGGCTGTTCGAGAAGGCGCGAGCCGCCGCGGAGGGTGCGCTGCCCGACGGGCCGCTCCGCGGGGTGCCGTTCCTGTTGAAGGACCTCGGGGCGCTGTCGCGGGGCGATCCGTACGCCGCCGGGGTCAAGGCGGCCCGCAGGGAGGGCTATGTCGCCGACCACGACAGCGTGGTCACCGAGCGACTCCGCGCCGCCGGGCTGGTCTGCCTCGGCCGCACCAACACCCCGGAGCTCGGCCTGGTGCCGACCACCGAGGGCGAGGCCTACGGGCCGTGCCGCAACCCCTGGGACACCGGCCGCTCGACGGGCGGGTCCAGCGGCGGCTCGGCCGCGACGGTCGCCAGCGGCATGGTCCCGGTCGCGCACGCCAGCGACGGCGGCGGCTCGATCCGCATCCCGGCCAGCGAGTGCGGCCTCGTCGGGCTGAAGCCCAGCCGCGGCCGCGTGCCGCTGTGGCCCGAGGTGGCCGAGGGATGGGGTGGACTGGCCGTGCAGTTGGCGGTGAGCCGCTCGGTGCGCGACACGGCAGCGATGCTGGACGTGGCCTCCGGGCCCTGTCCTGGCGACCTGCACACCCCACCGCCGCCGCGACGGCCCTACCGCCAGGAGGTCGGCGCCGACCCCGGCAGGCTGCGCATCGGCCTGATGACCAGCGCGCCCGACGCCTCGATCGCGACCCACCCCGAGTGCGTCGCCGCGGCCGAGGCGACCGCGCGGCTGCTGGAGTCGCTGGGGCACACCGTCGAGCCGCGCTGGCCGGAGGCGCTGGCCGACCCCGACGTCACCCAGGCCTTCCTGCCCTGCTACGGCACCTGGACGGCCTTGGAGCTGGACTTGTGGGGCGGGCTCCTGGGCCGCGCGCTCACCCCCGACGATGTCGAGCCGGCCACCTGGGCGGTGGCCGAGGTGGGCCGCGGGGTCAGCGGCGCCCAGTTCGTCGCCGCCCTCTCCGCGCTCCACCAGTACTCCGCGCGGGTGCAGCGCTGGTGGGCGGAGGGCTGGGACCTGCTGCTCACCCCGACGATCTCGGAGCCGCCACCCCCGCTCGGCGAGTTCGCCGCGCAGCCGGACAACCCGTTCTGGCCGGTCACCCGGTCGGTCGTCGAGGTCGCCTACACCATCCCGTTCAACATGACCGGCCAGCCGGCGATCAGCCTGCCGCTGCACTGGACAGCCGGCGGCCTGCCGGTCGGGACGCAGCTGGTCGCCGCCTACGGCCGCGAGGACCTCCTGCTGCGCGTGGCCGCCCAGCTCGAGCGGGCGCACCCCTGGGCGGACCGCCGCCCAGCGGTCCACGCGTGAGACAGCTCAGCGGCGAGGGCGCCGACCCCTGACTCGGCGCGGTCGCGCCGAAGCGGTTGAATTTCGGCCGGCCCCCATAAAGCACGCGACAGACGCATTGCCGGCGAGTTAGAGTTCCTCAGCAAAGGAAGCAACTCCGGGGGGTGCCGCATGAACACAGCCGCCGATGATGAGTCACCCTCACTGTGGTCCGAGCAGTGGGCCATCCAGGCCTCGGTCGAGGCCGACAGCGTCGAGCACGAGATGCGTGTGGCGCTGGCAGCCGCGCCGATGGACGACGGCCGCAGAGCGGCCGCCCGCGCGATCGAGGATCTGGTCCGCGAGGCGCGGGAGGCCACCCGACGGCGGGGACGGAAGGGCTGGCGCGGACCGTTGGCCCGTTGGCGGGGCACCTCGGTGGAGCGCGCCTATGAGAGCCTGCACGCCGCCAGGGGCTTCCTGGTCCACCTGCTCCCCGACGACGACGTCACCGCGCTGGAGATCCGCATCGCCGTCCTCGGTGCCCTGATGCTCGTCGCCGTCGGTGTCGCCACGGCCATGGCGCGCAGCCTCACGCGTCCGCTCTCCGTCCTGCGCCGCGGTTCGGCCCGGCTCGCCGAGGCGGAGAACCCGGCCGCCGAGGAACCGGTCACCTTCACCGGCCGCATCGCCCAACGCATGCGCGAGAAGATGCGCTATACGTTGCCAGATCTGGCGCACGATATCGAAGCGCAAACCGGACTTGCGGAGGCACACCAGGATTGGTTCCCAATCCCCTGTACATCGCCATTCGCGAAACTGTTCAATGCCCTCAAAGGCGACGGTTCGGCCGTGAACTTTAGCTGCCACTCGCATTGTGGCCAGGGGACTTACCTGTATATCGATAAGCATGGGGGCGCGACGCCGATCACTCGCTTCATCGACCTGCCTGGCTTCCTGCGTGCCATCGACGCCTTGGCAGGTAAGGTCAACCAATCCAGTTCGCCGACGCTGGCCATCGTCAAGTTGTTGGCCAATTTGCGGCGGTTCTGGAACGCCGACAAGGCACCAGCAGGTATGACCTTCAGCCATTTCTTGAAGCTCCTGAAAGAGCTTGTCGAAGGTCGGCCGGAGAATGGCAGCAGACGGGGCAAAGGCGATGAGCTCTTCATGGCCTGCGGCATGCACTTCATGGACTCCTACAACTATGAAGTGGAGCGCGTGAAGCGCTGCATCATCCACTACTCTGCTCCAAACGGCCTAGTGTATCCCTTCTGCACCTATAACTCGGGGCCAGTGTACCGCGAGAAGGTGGAGAAGAAGTTCGCCATGTCGATGGATCAGTGGAAGAACCAGGGAGGCGTAAAGTACACCGAGAATATCGACAAGATTACCAAGGATGTCCGTGTCGCTGAGCGCAAGAAAACCGAGGCGTCCGTCGCCACGGCAGCCCCAGTTGCCACAGGGAGTTGCTGCTCGAGCGAAGGCGGCGGCCAGGGTGGAAGCTGTGGCTGTGGCGATAATCATAACAATGGACATGCCGACGGCAAGCGCGAAGCGTTGGTGCAGATCTTGCCTGAGCTCCAATAGAAGAGCTGTCGTCGGCTCTGTCGCATGTTGCCCCCGTATCCTCCCCCTTTCCCCCTCTCCTACTGAGAGAGGGCAGGGGTGAGAGGGGGGCGAGATCATGGAGAGGATGCGTCGTTAGCGCTGCAGACGCGGAGGGGCCTTGCTGGTGCTGCGAAATTCATCAAACATCTCGATGATGCTCCGTATGAGCCGCCCTGCATCCCCTGTCCCATAGCTCTCGATGAGGCGCTGACCGCGTTCGGCCACCTGACGTGTGGTCGCCGGCAGTGATCCTACCTGGAGTGGCTCCTGTGGATGTTCCGCTAGGGCACGGGTGAGCGCGCGCGGTACCTCATCACTGTGACTCACGAGACGAAATCCTCCCAGGCCGGCGACGAGAGGATTGTCAAGCCCATCGGTTTTCGAGCGCGCATCATCCTTGAACAGCACTACAGCCTTCCCCGCTGTCCACGCCATCGCGCCTTCGACGACGGCCCCCTCATCCGGCACACGGCCGTTGAGATTCACGACCGTCCCTTCGCAGCTCACCAAGACTTGATACACGTCGAGCGCAAAGATGGCCTGACGTGCCATCCATTGGGCGACCTCCAACGGATAGCCCGCCCTCACCAGGTCGGGGACAATCGCCCCATACAGAAATCCGTCGCGGTGTGGGAGAAAAGCCTTGAATCCCGCCTGCTCTAGTGCCTCTGCGAGTATTTCCATCTCGGCACGTTCGCTTGCATTAAACAATGGCCCTGCACAGTAGATACGGTGCTCGGTCATAAGCCTTATCCGAGGACTAGTCAGGCTCGGGGACTTTGCCATGAGGGGGCAGCGACATGGTGCCTTGGAACCGGGCAAAGCTTAGAGCCGAGATATCCAGCGCAGGTTTGCCGTCGAGGATCATCTCCGCAACAACTCTCCCAGCAGCCGGCGAATGCTGAAAACCATGGCCGCAGAAGCCGACGGCGCACAGCACACCTTCGACGCTGGGGAGATAATCGATGATGGCATGCTCATCCGGCGTCAGCGGACGCAGCCCGGCCCATCCGCTCATGATGCCTGCATGCTCGAGCACCGGTACACGTTGCACCGCTTTGCGGGCGGTCTCCTCAGCCATACTCCAATCGATCGTCACCTTATACCCCTGCACCTCCTGTGCGTCACCAGGGCTCATGAGAATGCTGCGGCCTTCGGTCCGGCAGTAAAAGCCAGATGTGCGGTCGATGACCAGCGGTGACGGATTGACGAAGTCGCCGAAGGGCTCGGTCACGAAAATATGCCGACGCCGCGGATAGACTGGTACATTTGTACCCACCATCTCGGCCACACGCATGGCCCACGGGCCGGCGGCATTGACCACCAGTCGCGTGTCAATGGAACCGCTGGTGGTGTCGACGCCGACCACACGGTCTCCCTCTAACCGAATCCCCGTTACCTCCGTCTGTTCCAAAATCTTCACGCCGCATTCACGCGCCTTGGTTGCATATCCTTGCACAACGGTATGCGGATCAGCGTATCCATCCTGTGGAGAATAGACGGCTGCCAGCAGATCATCGACGCGCAATTGCGGCACAATGCTCTTGGCGTCTTGGGGTGTGAGCAACCGTACATCGAGACCATACTGGCGCTGCAAGATAATCTGGCGTGTGTACTGCTCGACATCCTGCTCGCTACCGAGCAGAAAGAGATAACCTACTTGCCGCAGATGCGGATTTACACCCATATGCTCATGAAAGCACCTGAAGAACGCCAGACTCTCCATTGAGAACGCGATCTCGATCTCGGTAGGAAACTGGACGCGAATGCCCCCTGCCGCTTTGCTCGTGGTACCCGATCCAACAGATTCTTGCTCCAGGACGACGACGTTTTTCGCCCCACGTAATCCAAGGTGATAGGCGATGCTACAGCCAATGGCCCCCGCCCCAATAATGACGACATCTGCGGTCCGTGGTTGCATGATGTTTCTCCTGAACATGGTGCTTGATCATGGCAACGGCGGCAGGATCATCAGCGCTTCGTCTGGAGAGCCAATACTTGCAGCGGTGCCGCTGAGATAGAGCTGGCCCACCAGCGCACAGGTGACCGCGTCGAGTACGTGCGGCGATGGCTCCGAGCGGTGGAGCCCCTGCAGTCGAAAGCGAGATAGCCCACGCCGAAGACCGACGACATCCCGTTGGCGTGGGATGCCCCAGATATCTTGCGCCGCACCCGGGTAGGTTTCGATCACGGTCAATCCCCTGTCTTCGAAGGCTGCCTTCAGGTGCATGCCACGCTGCGTTAACTGACGCATCGGACCGAGGGTCATCGGGAAAAACCGGATGCCCATGCGGCGCAACTCGTAGTCGGACACTCGAAAATGGGTTGTGCCTGCACAGGCGCAGGTATTCAGCAGGCAACATCGCCCAGCAGGCAACCCCAACGGGGCATCGATGGCGATGAGGTGCGGCGCCACCGTGTCGACCGTCGCGAAAATGTCGTCATCGCCGAACAGATGTCCGACCTTCACCCGTCGTCCTCGGAGGACACAGAACCCTGTCGGCCGTCGCGGTGAACCTGCCAAATCGAGGCCAAGGATGCATAAGTGTGTGGGTTTATGACGCATTGCCGATTTTTGGGCTGCCATGTCCGTCCATCTCTGCACGACTGCATATGCTGCCGTGAGCAACGGCGCTATCCTACCATGCCCACATGAGTGGCACAAGGCCGAGCCTTTTGCCTTTGCGATCCCTAGCCCACTGTGTTACAAGAGGGAGGCAGGAGAATCGCTGACCGCGTGAAGCTGATGCTCGACATGTGGGCGCGAAGAAGATCGCCAGAGGTGATGTCATGATCGATCCACGGCACCGAAAGTTTTGGCTGTGGCCGTGGCGGCAGCAGACTGCCGTACGCACTCCGATAACCACTCCACCATCGGCGCCGGAGCTAGCCTCTAAACTCATCGAATTGATGCATTTCGAGCGCGGTGTGGCTGCCTTGTATTACTATCTTCCTGATGAGTCGCTCGCCACACTTGCCCAAGACTTATGCGCATCCCGCCGCGGCGCAAACGTGTTGGACCAGGGTATTGACCGCGAGCTGCGCCCCAAGGATCCGACGCAGGAAGCCTGGAGGGCCATCAGCGCTATCTGGCAAAGCACAGTCTGGCAACCAGGCGAGATTTTGGCCACGTTTGGCTTTCGCCTCATCGAAGCCCTGCGTGCCGAAAGCGAGCTGTGGAGCGTCGTTGTCGATCCACGGGCACAATTCTTTGGCTTGGCGGTGACCACCGACGAGACGCACCGCTACTGGTGGGTGCTGGTTGCTGGTCAGAAGGGCCAGGAGATGGACGGCGGCAGCACGCTGGCGGCGCGCTAGAAACGGCCTGGCAGAGAGAAGCATTGGAACTGTTCGAGAGCAGCGCGGCGATCGGCTATGCATGGCATTCACGGATATGTTATGAGGGGACTCAGTATTGTCCTCGCGACGATACTGGCCGGATGCACTGCGGTGCCCCGCGAAAGACGGCTCACCGTCATTCCAGGTGCCTCCCGACCTGTGGTGGCACAGATCGGCAATTATCAGGACGCCGTGGACGCCATTGTATCCGTCATGACGGAAGATTTGCGGATGCCGGTCCCCAGAACATCTTTCACGCTGTACTTCTACCCCTACCGCGAGGCCTTTGCTCAGGGACTGACCGAGCAATTCAATACCGACCCCACCCTGGCCCGCGCCATCGCGAAAACAGCCCTCGGTCGCATTCGCCAGACCAAGGATGGCAAGCAATTCCTGGTCAATAAAGAGATTCTAGAGGATCTCAGGTGGCCCGAGCGCATCCATGTGCTTGCTCATGAGATCACCCACATCGTCCAGTACGAGCTCGCCGATGGGAGGCTCACTGGTGATTTATGGCTCATCGAGGGGTTTGCCGACTGGGTCGCCTATCAGGTGTTAGAAGCTCTTGGCCTCGACACCTTTAGCCGCAGAAAACACCTACAAATTGCCCAAGTCAAGCACGAGCGTGAGCATTCCCCCTTGTCGCAGATGGTCACCGCCCAGGATTGGGAGGCCCTGAACGCTAGATATGGTAGCGCCATCCCGTATGCTCAGGCGTTTCTCGCCACAGACCTGCTCATTGCGCAGCGGGGTCTCTCAGCTGTCATAGCCTACTTCCGACACGTACCCTATGCGGGAGACCACATCCAGAATTTTCAGGCAGCGTTTGGCGTAGAGTTAGCGACCTTCCAGCATGAGTTCACCGCATACCTAGAAAGCCTTCTTGGATGGTCGCAGTCCAATGCTGCGCCACTGGGTCTCTTCCCAAATCGCCCACCCCACGATATTGCGCAACAATCGCTACGTCCGACCGTCACAGGGAGTTTACTCTTTAGGACTGACGTTAGGCTCCGCATCTATCCCCAAGCTCATGGCCGATGCTGCGCCCACTCAGCCTTGGCAGCTGCCAGGAAGCCAGACTGGGTAAGCAAATCATACGCCGTGAGGGCCATGGCCTTGGCGGCGCTCAGCATCGTCTGATAGCCCCTAGGGTGGTTGGCACACGCGACAAATGTATCCTGATGACACATCGACTCCCCGATGTCACAAATGGCCATATAAGGATGGATCGACGGTACCGTGTAGCTGACGTCCCCCATGTCCGTGCTGCCTGAACCAGCACTGGGGTCCCTTTCGAGAAACTCAACCCCGAGGGTGCGAAGATGATGGCCGAACCGGCGCGCCATCGTCATATTATCACGCATGTCTTTATAACCGCGCTGCACCTTCGTCTCCAGGCGTGTTCCAGTCGCCAAAGCTGCAGCTTCTGCACACTTGACCACGCGTTCGGAGACCACCGGTAGATATTTAGCGTTTAAGGCCCGTACCGAGAACATGGCCTCGGCGGTCTGCGGGATGATGTTCACCGCTTTACCACCGTCGGTAATGATGCCATGGATGCGCGTGCCATCGCGAAAATGCAGGCGGGCGTTGTCGATCAGGTTAAAGGTTTGAATCACCCCAGAGAGCGCGCTATAGCCATCCCAGGGCGCTGCCGCCGCGTGGCTATTCTTGCCGTGGAAGGTGAAGGTTACCCACTGATGGGCCAGGGCGGGATTTGTCAGAATTGTCCGGTCGAAGGGATGGAACATGAGGGCGGCATCGATGTCGGCGAAGGCGCCGTTTTCGATTAACATGACCTTGCCGCCACCCCCCTCTTCCCCAGGCGTGCCCAGCAGGACGACCTGCCCAGGTAGCTGATCACGCACGGCTGCAAGACCCACAGCCGCGCCAAGTGCGGCGCCAGCGATGAGGTTATGGCCACAGGCATGGCCGTTCGGGAGTGCATCGTATTCCGCGAGAATCGCCACCTTCGGATTTGCCTCGCGGCCGAACTCAGCACGCAAAGCCGTGTCCAGGCCTCCGATTGGTTGTTGAGCAGCAATCCCAAAGGCTTCCAGGGCATCACTCAAGGTTTTGGCGGCGAAGTGTTCCTGAAAACGCAATTCCGGATGCGCATGTATCTGGCGGCTGACCTCGACGACACGCTCGGCGGCAGCATCGATCGCACGTAAGATCTCATCCTGAACAGGCATGTATGTCCTCCCCCCTCAGTCGTCAGCGCTTTCCCTCTATACTGG
>Ga0081455_10008911_pt1 | contig 10373 bp, 8 predicted proteins | sample TabmetS3T2R1_FD_70207 | JGI IMG/M metagenome (GOLD analysis project Ga0081455, IMG submission 70207) | Tabebuia heterophylla rhizosphere microbial communities from the University of Puerto Rico - S3T2R1 | ecosystem: Host-associated > Plants > Roots > Rhizosphere ... | reverse complement strand
CCACCCGGCCAGCGCCTGGCTGGCGAACGAGTCGACCCACATCGAGCGGGAGTCGGGCGAGCACGACCTGCACGCCTTCCAGGCGATCCGGAGGATGGACGAGATCCTGGTGGCCAACTTCATGGTCTTCCACGACGTCGTCCGCGAGCAGCCCTACGACCTGTGGGTCGGGGACGAAGCCTGGGAGCTGGACTACTTCCTGCACGAGAACCCCGAGGAGAAGCGGGCCGCCTACGTGTGGCTGACCGACTTCGTCGGCTGGCTGCCCATGCCCGACGGGGGCGAGCGGGAGGCGTTCCTGACCGCCGACTACAACGCGGAGATGATCGAGCACATCGCCCGCTTCCCCCGGCTGCGGGACCGGGCGGTGTTCGTCGGCAACCCCGACGACATCGTGCCCGACCGCTTCGGGCCCGGGCTGCCGGCGATCCGGGACTGGGTCCAGGACCACTACGAGTTCGCCGGCTACGTCACCGGGTTCGACCCGGCCAGCCTGGGCGACCGGGCCGCGCTGCGCGAACGCCTCGGGTACCGGCCCGACGAGCGGGTCTGCGTGGTCACCGTGGGCGGGTCGGGGGTCGGCGGGCACCTGCTGCGGCGGGTGATCGCCGCCTACCCCGAGGTCCGGCGGCAGGTGCCGGACCTGCGCATGGTGGTGGTCGCCGGGCCGCGGATCGACCCCGCCTCCCTCCCCGCCCACGACGGGCTGGAGGTCCACGCCTACGTCCACGGGCTGTACCGGCACCTGGCCGCCTGCGACCTGGCCGTGGTCCAGGGCGGCCTCACCACCTGCATGGAGCTGACCGCGGCCGGGCGGCCGTTCCTCTACTTCCCCCTGGCCCACCACTTCGAGCAGAACTACCACGTCGCCCACCGCCTGGACCGCTACCACGCCGGCCGCCGGATGGATTTCGCCACCGCCACCCCGGAGGTGATCGCCGCCGCCATCGCCGCCGACATCGGCCGCGAGGTCGACTACCGCCCGGTGGAGACCGACGGCGCCGCCCGCGCCGCCGGCCTCATCGCCGAGTTGCTCTGACGGGGTCGTAACGTTCCCGTACCGGCCGCCGGGGAAGCTCGGCGGGCAAGGGACCCGACCGCCGAGGACGCGATGACGCTGCAGGCGCGGCCCAGGACGCTGCTCGCCTGGTCGCTGTGGACGGCCACCATGGGCAGCTGCGCCACCGGGCTGGTGGTCGCGCTGCTGGTCGCCCGGCCGCTCACCGCCCAGGTGCTGCTCGACGGCGCCCTGTTCGCGGTCGGCTTCCCGCTCGGGTACGCCTGCGTCGGCCTGGTCTTGACCCTGCGGCGGCCGGCCAACCCGATCGGCTGGCTGTACGCCGCCTCGGCGCTCACCTGGAGCCTGATCATCCCCCTCGGGCCCTGGATCGACCAGCTGGTCCGCGAGCGGCGCCCGCTCCCCCTGCCCGCCGAGCTGAGCGCCATGGCCGAGGTGACGATCTGGGCGCCGGCCATCGCCCTCGGCGTCACCCTGCCCGCCCTGCTGGTGCCCGACGGGCGGCTGCGGTCACGCCGCTGGCGGGTGGTGGCCGCCGCCGCCGTCGCCGGCCCGGCCCTGTTCGTGGTGGGCGCCCTCATGGTCCCGGGATCGACCACCGACACCGTCGTCGCCTTCGACAACCCGCTCGGCCAGCCGGGCGTCCTCGGCGAGCTGGGCAAGGCCATGGCCGTCACCGGCCTGGCCCTCCACGCCGCCTGCCTGCCGGCCGCCCTGCTCTGCGTGGTCCTGCGGTTCCGGTCCTCCCGCGGGGTCGAGCGCCAGCAGCTGCGCTGGGTCGCCGCCGGCGCCGCCGTCGCCGTGGTCGGCCTCACCGTCCCCCTGGGCGACCTGCGGGGAGCCTGGCTCGACCCGCTCCTGCTGCTCTGCGTGCCGCTGGCGGTGGCCGTGGCCGTGCTCCGCTACCGCCTCTGGGACCTGGACCGCCTGGTCAGCCGGACCGTCACCTACACCCTGGTCACCGCCCTGCTGGTCGTGCCGTACCTGCTCATCGTCCCGGTCGCCAGCGAACTGGCCGGCAACGCCGGGAACCTGGCCGTGGCCGCCGCCACCCTGGCCGCGGCGGCCGCCTTCCAGCCGGCCCGGCGCCGCGTCCAGGGCCTGGTGGACCGGCGCTTCAACCGCCGCCGCTACGACGCCGCCCGCACCATCCAGGCGTTCAGCACCCGGCTGCGGGCCGAGGTCGACCTGGACACCCTGACCGCCGAGCTGTGCGCGGTGGCCGACCAGACCATGGAGCCGAGGTCGGTGTCGCTCTGGCTCCGGCCGCGGGCGGACGGGACGACCCGATGAGGCGTCCTGTGGGACGCTGACGGCATGAGCAGACCGATCATCCTGACGGTCGACGACGACCCCCAGGTCTCGGCGGCGATCGGCCGCGACCTGGTGAGCCAGTACGGCGGCGAGTACCGCGTCGTCCAGGCGAGCTCGGGAGCGGAGGCGCTGGGCGTGCTGACCAGGCTCGCCCTGCGCGACCAGCCGGTGGCGGTGATCGCCGCCGACCAGCGGATGCCGCAGATGACCGGCATCGAGCTGCTCTCCCAGGCCCGCGCCCACGCCCCGGGCGCGAAGCTGCTGCTTGTCACCGCCTACGCCGACACCGACGCCGCCATCAGGGCGATCAACGACATCGGCCTCGACTACTACCTGCTGAAGCCGTGGGACCCGCCGGAGGAGCGGCTGTACCCGGTCATCGACGACCTGCTCGGCGACTGGCGGCAGGCCAACCGGGACCTCACCGCCGCCGTGCGGGTGGTCGGGCACCGGTGGTCGGACCGCGGCCACGAGCTCAAGATGTTCCTGGCCAGCAACCACGTCCCCTACCGCTGGTACGACGTCGAGCGCGACGCCGAGGCCCAGCGGCTGCTCGACCTCGCCCAGGCGGGCCCGGCCGACCTGCCGGTGGTGCTCCTGCCCGACGGCGAGGCCCTCCGCTCCCCGTCGATCCTCGAGCTGGCGGGGGCGCTCGGCCTGCGCACCGCCGCCCGGCAGCCCCTGTACGACGTGTGCATCGTCGGCGGCGGGCCGGCCGGCCTGGCCGGCGCCGTGTACGCGGCCTCCGAGGGCCTGAGCACCGTGATCGTGGAGCGCGAGGCCCCCGGGGGCCAGGCGGGCCAGAGCGCGGCGATCGAGAACTACCTCGGGTTCCCCAAGGGGCTGAGCGGCGCCGACCTCACCCGGCGGGCCATGGCCCAGGCGTCCCGCTTCGGGGCCGAGATGGTCCTGGCCCGCGACGTCGTCGGCTTCGAGGCCCGGGGGCCGGTGCGGGCCGTGCTCCTGGACGGCTCGGGGGAGATCGAGGCGCGCACGCTGGTCGTGGCCACCGGCGTCTCCTACCGGCGGCTCGAGGCGGCGGGCCTGGATGCGCTCAGCGGCCGCGGCGTCTACTACGGCGTGAACGCCGGCGAGGCCAGCCAGTGCCGGGGCGAGGAGGTCTATGTGGTGGGGGCGGCCAACTCGGCCGGCCAGGCCGCCCTCAACCTGTCCCGGTTCGCCAAGCGGGTGGTGCTGGTCGTCCGGGCCGCCACCCTGGGGGACACGATGTCGCGGTACCTGGTGGAGCGGGTCACCGCCACCCCCAACATCGCGGTCCGCTACCGCACCGAGGTGGTGTCGGGCCGGGGCGACGGCCACCTGGAGACGCTCACCCTGGCCGACCGGGACTCCGGCGCCACAGAGGAGGTGCCGACGAGCTGGCTGTTCGTGTTCATCGGGGGCTCGCCCCGGACCGAGTGGCTCGGCCCCGACGTCGTCCGTGACGCCATGGGGTTCCTCGTCACCGGGCACGACCTCATGCACCCCGCGTCGCCGGCGCGGTGGCCGCTCGCCCGGGCGCCGTTCGCGCTGGAGACGAGCGTGCCCGGCGTGTTCGCCGCCGGCGACGTCCGGCTCGACTCGATGAAGCGGGTCGCGTCGGCCGTCGGCGAGGGCGCCATGGCGATCTACCTCGTGCACCGCTACCTGGCCACGGTCTGATGCGCGTCGACGAGCTGCGCCCCCTGCCCATCTTCGACGGCCTGACCGACGAGCAGCTGGGCGAGCTGCTCGAGGGCGGCGCCGAGGTCCGCATCGAGCCCGGGGTCGAGCTGTTCCGCGAGGGCGAGCACGCGGACTTCTGGTGGGTGCTCGTCGACGGGGCCATCGACCTGGTCCGGCACGTCGGCCGCGAGGACACCGTGGTCGCCAGGATGGACGTGCCCGGCCGCTGGGCCGGCGGGTTCCGCGCCTGGGACGAGCATGGCGTCTACCTGGCGACCGGCCGGGGGGTGACCGCCGGCCGGGTGCTGCGGGTGCCGGCCGAGGTCCTGCGCGAGCGGTCCGACGCCTGGTTCCCGTTCGGCGGGCACCTCATCCAGGGGCTCTACCAGACGGCGCGCTCCATCGAGTCGACGGCCCGCCAGCGCGAGGCGCTCGTGGCCCTGGGGACCCTGGCCGCCGGCCTGGCCCACGAGATCAACAACCCGGCCTCCGCCGCCGCCCGGACGGTCGACGCGCTGGAGGCCGCCTGCGAGGCGCTGCTGTCGTCGGTCGGCCGGCTCGCCCGCAGCGAGCTCTCGGCCGGGCAGTTCGCCGCCCTCGACCGGCTGCGCCTGGAGGCGGCGCCCCCGGCGGACGACCTGGACCCGCTGGACCGCGCCGACCGCCAGCAGGCGCTCTCGTCGTGGCTCGCCGGCCACGGCATCGAGCGCGGCTGGGCCATGGCCCCGGCGCTCGCCGCCGCCGGCGTGGACCCCGCCTGGTGCGAGCGGGCCGCGGCCATCCTGGAGGGAGCGGCCCTCGAGCCGGGCCTGGAGTGGGTGGCGAGCACGTTCTCGGTGGCCACGCTCCTGGGCGAGGCGAGGGCGTCGACCCGGCGCATCTCCGAGCTGGTCGCCGCCGTCAGGTCGTACTCGCAGCTGGACCGGGCGTCGCTCCAGCGCATCGACGTCGCCGACGGCCTCGACAGCACCCTGGTGATGCTGGGCCACAAGCTGCGCGACGGCGTGACGGTGGTGCGCGACTACGGCGCCGTCCCCCCGGTCGAGGCGTACGCCGGCGAGCTCAACCAGGTCTGGACCAACCTGGTCGACAACGCGCTGGACGCGATGGCGGGCACGGGCACGCTGCGGGTGGCGACGCGGGTCGACGGGGACCAGGTCGTCGTCGAGATCGGCGACACCGGCCCGGGGATGCCGCCGCAGGTGGCCGCCCGCGCCTTCGACGCCTTCTACACGACCAAGGAGGTCGGCGAGGGCACCGGCCTCGGCCTCGACATCGCCCGGCGCATCGTGGTCGAGCGCCACGGCGGCACGATCACCATCGACTCCCGGCCGGGCGGGACCGTGCTGCGGGTCCGCCTCCCCCTGCGGCCGCCCGACTGATCAGGGCGTGGCGGCGGCGCGGTCGCCGAGCCGCCGGGCGAGCCCGTCGAGCAGCCGGCGGGTGAAGCGGCGCAGGGCGGCCACGTAGACCCAGCCGAAGCCGGGCGGGGCGTCGAAGCTCGCCCGCCAGCGGACCTCGGTGCCGCCGTCGAGGCCGGCCAGCTCGAAGCCGGCCCGGTAGCCCCGCAGCGGCAGGCCGGCCAGCAGCGTGTAGCCGATGCGCCGGTCGGCGACGACCTCGACGATCTCCTCCCGCATCACGCGGCGGCCCCGGCGCAGCAGTCCCACCGACCCGACGTCGTACGGCCCGGCCACCCCCGGCCGCACCGGCTCGAACGCGTCGTGCCCGGACCAGGCCGGCCAGGTCGAGCGGTCCAGCAGGGTCGCGAACACCGCCGCCGGGGCGGCGGGGACCACCCGACGGACCTCGATCTCCTTGTGTCCCATCGAACACCTCCTTGCAGCAACCCGACTGTACCATATGGTACAGTAACTCGGCCATGCCCCGCCCGACCACCGACACCCGCGAGCGCCTGCTCGCCGCCGCCGTCGACTACGCGGCCGAGCACGGCCTGGCCGACCTCAGCCTGCGGGCGCTCGCCGCCGGGCTCGGCACCAGCCACCGGATGCTGATCTTCCACTTCGGCTCCAAGGAGGGACTCCTCGTCGAGGTGGTCCGCGCGGTCGAGGCCCGGCAGCGGGCGCTGCTGGAGGAGCTCCGGGCCGACCCCGAGCTCGACCCGCTCGCCCAGACCCAGGCGCTCTGGCGGCACCTGACGTCCCCCGCCCTGGCGCCCTACGAGCGGCTCTTCTTCGAGGTCTACGCCCAGGGGCTGCTGGGCAAGGAGCCCGCCAGGCGCCTGCTCGACGACGCCGTCGACGCCTGGCTCCCGCCCGTCGTCGACCTGCTGACCTCCCAGGGCGTGCCCCCGGAGGAGGCCCGCGTGGAGGCGCGCCTCGCCCTCGCCGTGACCCGCGGCCTGCTGCTCGACCTGCTGGCCACCGGGGACCTCGGGGCCGTGGACGCGGCCATGGCCCGCTTCACCGCCCTCTACCTGCAGGCCCGGCCCGGGTGATCAGCCGCGGTCCGGGACCGCCGGTGAGCGCCGGGCCCGGTCGCTGGCCGCCGTCCCGGCGAACGCGGGATGCTTCGTCAGCCGGTTCCCGAGGTGGAGGTGTCGCATGCGCCTGGCCCACGAGCGTCAGCGGATCGCCGAGCTCGGGCGGCGCATGACCGGCGACCGGCTGGTCGTGGGGACCTCGGGCAACCTCAGCATCCGGGCCGGCGACCTGCTGGCGGTCACGCCCACCGGCCACGCCTACGAGACGCTCACCCCGGAGCGGGTCTGCGTCCGGGACCTCGACGGCGCGCCGGTCGAGGGCGAACTCGCCCCGACCAGCGAGCTCCCCTTCCACCTGCTGCTCTACCGGCACACCGACGCCGCGGCGGTGGTCCACACCCACTCCACCGCCGCCACCGTCGTCTCCACCGTGGTCGAGGAGCTGCCGGCCATCCACTACATCCTGGCCGTCATGGGCGGCCCGATCCGGGTGGCGCCGTACGCCACCTTCGGCAGCCAGGAGCTGGCCGACAACGTGGTCGCCGCCATCGAGGGCCGCTCGGGCGTGCTGCTGGCCAACCACGGGGCGATCACCTACGGGCCCACCCTCGAGGTGGCCTACGACCGCGCCCTGTACCTGGAGTGGGTCGCCGAGGTCTGGCTACGGGCCCACTCCCTGGCCCCGCCCTTCAGGCCCCGCGTCCTCGGTGAGGCCGAGATGGCGGAGGTGTATGCCAGGATCGGGGACGCCTACCCCACCGCCGGCCGCCCCAGGGAGGAGCAGCCATGACACCGGCCGCACGGAGCTTCCCCGACGGCTTCGTCTGGGGCACCGCCACCGCCGCCCACCAGGTCGAGGGGGGCAACTGGAACAACGACTGGTGGGCCTGGGAGCACACGCCCGGGTCGGGCTGCGCCGAGCCGAGCGGGGACGCCTGCGACCACTGGCACCGCTGGCCGGAGGATCTCCGCCTGCTGGCCGACCTGGGCTTCGGGAGCTACCGGTTCTCGCTGGAGTGGAGCCGGATCGAGCCCGAGGAGGGCGAGTTCTCCACCGTCGCCCTCGACCACTACCTGGCCATGTGCGCCGGCTGCCGGGAGCTCGGCCTGGAGCCGGTGGTCACCTTCCACCACTTCACCACGCCCCGCTGGGTGGCCGCGGCCGGCGGCTGGGCCGAGCCGGCCACCGCCGACCGGTTCGCCCGGTTCTGCGCGCGGGCGGCCGGCCACCTCGGCGACGCCATGCACCGCGCCTGCACCCTGAACGAGCCCAACGTGGTCACCATCGCCGGCTACCTGGAGGGCCGCTTCCCGCCCGGGGAGCGCGACCCGGACCGCCGCCGGCGGGCCAACGAGGTGTTCGTCGACGCCCACGCCAAGGCCGCGGCGGCCATCAGGGAGGCCGCCGGGGTCCCGGTCGGGCTGACCCTGGCCATGTCCGACGACCAGGCGCTGCCCGGCGGGGAGGACGCCCTGGCCGCCAACTGGCGCGACTGGGAGGAGCCGTTTCTCGCCGCGGCCGGGGGCGACGACTTCATCGGGGTGCAGACCTACACCCGCCGCCGGTTCGGGCCCGACGGCGTGCTCGACCCCGAGCCCGGGGTGCCCCTGACCATGATGGGCTACGAGGACTGGCCGGAGGCGCTCGGGGCCACCATCCGGCGGGCCGCCACGGCCACCGGCGCCCCCGTGCTGGTGACCGAGAACGGCATCGCCACCGGCGACGACCGCCAGCGCGTCGCCTACGTGCGCCGGGCCCTGGGGAGCGTGCTCGACTGCCTGGCCGAGGGCGTGGACGTCCGCGGCTACACCTACTGGAGCCTGCTCGACAACTTCGAGTGGGCCCACGGCTACCGGCCCACCTTCGGCCTGGTCGCGGTCGACCGGGCCACCCAGGCCCGCACCCCCAAGCCGGGCGCCACCTGGCTGGGCCAGGTCGCCCGCGCCAACCGGCTGGACTAGTCCGCCTTCGTCCCCGACAGGGCCCCGACCCGCTCCCGGCGGCGGCGGGCCGTGATCCGCCACCAGAGGAAGGTCAGGGCGCCCAGCACCACCTGGGGGACGTAGGTGGCGGCGCGCCAGACGAGGTCGGCGGCCAGGGCCTGGCTGCTGTCGGCGCCGTAGCCGGTGAGCAGGCCGGTGAGGGCGGCGTCGACGGTGCCGAGGCCGCCGGGCGTGATGGGGATGAAGGAGGCGACCCGCGCGAACGAGAACGCCGCCAGCGACTCGTTCCAGGTCACCGCCACGCCCCCCGCCCCCGCCTCCAGCCCGCGCAGGGCGAGGACCAGGACCGCCCAGGAGGTGAGCTGGAGCAGCAGGGTCGACAGGCTCACCAGCAGCCACCGGGTCCGCATGACGTCGACCACGCTGGCCCGGAAGTCCAGGATCTTCCCGGTGAAGTCGGGCGAGCGGCCGTGGGCGAAGCGCCGGGTCACCGGGCCGGCGAGCCGGTCCGCCCAGCCGCCGACCCTGCGGGCGCCGCGCTCGCTGCGGAGCACCATCGTGAAGGCGACCACCGCGACCCCGATGGCCAGGATCCCGACCACCGCCATCAGCACGTAGGTGCTCTCCACCACCCCGCTGGCCAGCAGGGCGACGACGCCGACGACCGGCATCACCAGCATGGCGAAGACGTTGAACACGCTCACGATCGCGATGGCGCTGGCGGTCGCGGCGGCGCCGAACCCGTAGGAGTCGAGCATGCCGTACTGCACGCCCAGCCCGACGGCGCCGCCGGCCGGCACGGCGTTGCTGATGGCGAAGGACGTCTGGCGGACCACGAAGCCGGGCCCGTAGCCCAGCCCGGGCAGGGCGGCCTGCATCGGCCACACGTACACGGCGATGTTGACCAGCGTCGCCACGGCCAGGGCGACGACGTAGGCGGTGGGCATCCGCTGGATCGACGACCAGGCATCGGAGTAGTCGGCGAACTTGGGGAACACGCCGACGAAGACCACCACCAGCACCAGGACCGTGACGGCGGCCGAGACCACCATCCGCCAGGGGCTCGTGCGGGCCTTCGGGGCCACCTTGTCGCGCGCGTCGGGCATCGGATCACTCTCCTGGGTGGGCATCATCGCCCAGGCCGGGCGCCGCCACCTCATCCCCGGCGGATGATGTCCGGGCCTCCCCGGTCCGGCAGGATCGGACGGTCGGAGCCGGGGAGGGAGCATGAGCGACTGGGCCCTGCCCACGGTCGCGCTGGCGCTGCTGGCCTAGGGGGCGGTATCGCGGCGGCTGCGGTCCACCCCGGTCAGCCAGGCCATGGCCTTCGTCGCCCTCGGCCTGCTGGTCGGCGGCCGGGTGCTGGACGCGGTCGGGGCGGACGTGGCCGGCCCGGTCGTCCGCCACCTGGCCGAGGCGACCCTGACCCTGGTGCTGTTCTGTGACGCGGTCCGGGTCAACCTGGGCCGGCTGCGGCACGAGTCGGCCGTGCCGGGACGGCTGCTGGGGATCGGCCTGCCCCTCACCATCGTGGCCGGCACCCTGGCCGGGCTGGCCCTGTTCCCCGGCCTGGAGCTGTGGACCGCGGCCGCCCTGGCCACCATGCTGGCCCCCACCGACGCCGCCCTCGGGCTGCCGGTGGTCACCAACCGGCGGCTGCCGTCGCGCATCCGCCAGGGCCTCAACGTCGAGAGCGGCCTCAACGACGGCGTGTGCGTCCCCCTGCTGATCATCTTCCTCACCATCGCCCAGGCCGAGGAGGGCCACGGCCACGTCGAGCCCCTGAGGGTGATCGCCGAGGAGATCGGCTTCGGCGTGGTCGGCGGGGTCGCCGCCGGCGCCCTGGGCGCCTGGGTGCTGCGCAGGTTCGCCGCCCAGGGGTGGATGGAGGGGACCTGGCGGCAGATCACCGCGGTGGCGACCGCGCTGCTGGCCTACACGGCGGCGGCCGCCCTCGGCGGGAGCGGGTTCATCGCCGCCTTCACGGCC
>Ga0081455_10008910_pt1 | contig 10374 bp, 7 predicted proteins | sample TabmetS3T2R1_FD_70207 | JGI IMG/M metagenome (GOLD analysis project Ga0081455, IMG submission 70207) | Tabebuia heterophylla rhizosphere microbial communities from the University of Puerto Rico - S3T2R1 | ecosystem: Host-associated > Plants > Roots > Rhizosphere ... | reverse complement strand
TCTCATCGTTGTGCGCTATGTTCTTCGTCAGAACAGAAGGAAGCTCTGAACGAACGGAGGAGAGACCTATGCGCACGCCCGCGATGAAAAAGCGACCCCAGCCCCTACCGGCTCCCACCGTCTCTGAGGCAGAGGGCCTTGTGCGCACCCGGCAGCCCCAACCTGCGAGTGCCGGGCGAGACCTTGCCTCCCTCCAAGAGTGGGTAGAAACGCTCAACAAGACACTGCCGACCTAAGGGTAACCCATATGAGTGATAACACCCGCCTGCCCCTCACCACCCCCTCCTTCTTGCGCCAAGTCTGGGCAGCTGTGGCAGCAGCGGGGTAAGCACGCCGCGGCACGTCAGCTGCTGGCGCCCATTGACGACGCCCTGGCATAGGGCCAAGGGCCAACTTCTATAGGACCAAAGGCTAATAGCTTCCACACCTCCCTTATGATAAAGTGTGTCAACCTGCCGGTTGGCCCTGCTCTACGTGTATCTTTCTGCGTACCACGGGAGGGCACAAAAACATGCGTCTGGGAAGAGGAAAGGACACCTAGAATGGGTCAGAATGTACATACAAAAGTTCCCGTATCCCTGTGTATATTTGCCTTGAGCTTGCTAGGGTTGCTCTACTGCACCATGCCGCCGGTGGCACACTCCCAGACCAAACCTGGGGCGCCCAGTGCCCCGCCGCCCACTGTCAGCGTCATTGAGGTCAGCCCCAAGGCACTGCCCCTGTACACGGAGTACACCGGCACCACGGACTCCCTGGACACGGTAGATATTCGTGCCAGGGTGGACGGGTTCATCGAGCAGAAGTTCTTCAACGGCGGACAAATCGTGAAGGCCGGGGAGCGTTTGTATCTGCTTGACCAGCGCACCTTCATCGCCGAGGTGCAGAAGGCCAAAGCTGCCGTGGCCAAGGCCGAAGCGGACCTGCGGTATGCCAAAGAGGGGGTGGAGGTGCTGCGCGCTGAGTCACGGCTGGCGCAGAGTCACGCCGCACTGATCAAGACTGAACAGGACGTGAAGCGGTATACACCCCTGGTCAAGGACCATGCTGCCTCGCAACAAGACCTGGACTCGTCTATAGCCCAACGCGACGCGTCACGGGAAGAAGTATCGACCCGCAAGACGGAGCTGACGCAGACCAAACTCACCCAGCAGACGCAGATTGCCCTGGCTACCGCGGAACTCGAAGCGGCACGGGCTAACTTGCGCCTGGCAGAGCTCAATCTGGGCTACACCGACATCCGCGCCCCGGTGACCGGCCGGATCGCCGAGTCGGACGCTTTTGTCGGCAGCCTGGCGACCAAAAACTCGCCCAAACCCCTGACGCAGCTGTCCCCCCTTGATCCGATTCAGGTGAAGGTGAAGATCGGGGAGCGCGATTATCTCAACTACACCCGCAGCTTGAGTGGGAATGAAGAGGAGAGAAGAAAGCAGATCGGCGCGTTGTTTCAATTTCAGCTCCTCCTGGGTGATGGTAGTACCTATCCCAACCCTGGGCGCTTCCGGTCAGGAGATCGGGCGGTGGATCCGACGACCGGCACCCTGGAAATCGTCATCGATTTTCCCAATCCCCAGGCGGTACTGCTGCCAGGTATCTTTAGCCGCGTGAAGATCCAAACCGGGGAGAAAAGCGGCGTGTTTCTGGTACCGCAGCGGGCCATTACGGAACTCCAGGGGATACGCACGGTGTATCTGGTCGACAAGGAAGAGAAGGTCGAACCTCGCACTGTCACAGCAAGCGAGCGCCTGGGGAATCTGTGGGCGATCGAAAAAGGCCTGGCGGCGGGTGATCGGGTCATCGTGGAGGGAATACAGCGGGTGCAACCCGGTGCGAAGGTGAATGTCAAGACGGTGCCGGAGCCACAGCCAGAGCCGCAGCCGACGACGCGGTCTAACGCGCGTTAGTCAGGGAAGGGAGGCCGTATGTTCGCACAGGTTTTTGTCGAGCGTCCGATCTTTGCCATGGTGCTGTCGATTGTCATTGTGCTCACGGGTCTGGCCGCGCTCGTGAAGCTCCCGGTCGCGCGCTATCCGGAGATCACCCCGGGCACAGTCAAATCGACGACGCGCTATCTGGGGGCCAGCGCTGGCGTCGTGGAAGAGACCGTGGCCACGCCCATCGAGCAGGAGATCAATGGGGTGGAGAATCAGATTTACTTTGATTCGCTGAACACCAACGATGGGCAATTGACGCTGGTGTCGACGTTTGAGGTCGGCACCAACCTGGACATCGCCCAGGTACAGGTGCAGAACAAAGTCCAGACCGCCATGCCCAAACTCCCCCAAGAAGTCCGGAGCTACGGCGTGACCGTCAAGAAACAGTCCACCGACATGTTGATGGTCATTTCCCTGTACTCGCCGGATCAGACCTTCGACGAGCTGTTCGTCAGCAACTTCGTCAAGATCAACGTCAGAGATCCACTCTTTCGCATCCCTGGTGTGGGCGACGTGTTCATTCTGGGTGAGCGCGAGTACGGTATGCGGTTGTGGGTCGACCCGAATAAGCTCTACCGACTCGGCATGACCCCCTCTGACGTGGTGAACGCCGTGCAAGAGCAGAACATTCAGGCCGCGGCAGGCAAGATTGGGCAGCCGCCCAATCCCCCTGGGCAGGAACTCGAGTATACCATCAAGGCCAAGGGTCGTCTCAAGGATCCCCAGGAGTTCGCCGACATCATTCTGCGCACCAACCCCGACGGTTCGGTCGTGCGTGTCTCCGATATCGGCCGGGTCGAGCTCGGAGCGTATGACTATGGGACGATCTCGCGGCTCAACGCCAAGTCCGCCTCTCTGATCGTCATCTACCAGTTACCCGGCGCCAATGCCATCGACATCGCGGACCAAGCTGTCAAAACGATGGAGGAGCTGAAGAAGACGTTTCCCAAAGGGCTGGAGTATCAGATTACGTATGATAGCACCCTGTTCGTGCGTGAATCCATCCATGAAGTCCTCAAGACGCTCTATGAGGCGGTCATCCTGGTCATTCTGGTGGTGTTCATCTTTCTGCAGAACTGGCGTGCCACGTTGATTCCTCTGCTCACCGTGCCGGTGTCGCTGATCGGCACGTTCATCTTCTTCCCGATACTGGGGTTCTCGATCAACGTCCTGACGCTCTTTGGCCTGGTACTGGCGATCGGCATTGTGGTGGATGACGCCATTGTTGTGGTCGAGGCCGTGGAACACAACATGGCGCATCGGAACATGAGCCCAAAAGAGGCCACGCTGACAGCTATGCGGGAGGTGTCCGGAGCTCTGGTCGCTATGGCACTGGTGCTCATGGCCGTCTTTCTGCCGGTGGCCTTTATCTCGGGGATCAGCGGTCGCATGTTTCAGCAATTTGCGTTGACCATTGCCGTCTCTGTCGGCATCTCTGCCTTCAATGCCCTCACCCTCAGTCCCGCCCTCAGTGCCTTGCTCCTCAAGCCCCGTGGGCAGGTGGGCGGGCCGCTCGGCATGTTCTACCGCGGCTTCAACTGGGCCTTTGATCGCACCACTAGCGGATATCTCAGCGTGGTGGGACTCCTGGTCCGCCGCCTGATCCTGGTGGGCCTGATCATAGGGCTGGTGATCTTCGCCTCGTCGCGCCTGCTGGCGGTTGTACCAAAGGGCTTCCTGCCCGACGAAGACGAAGGATATTTTATTGTGGACGTCTCCCTGCCACCAGGGGCTTCCTTGGCGCGCACCAATGAGGTGAACACGCAGGCGGAAGCCATCGTGAAAGAGCTGCCTGGTGTGGAGAATTATTTCAGCCTGTCTGGGCAGAGCCTGGTCAGCCAAATCTTTGCGTCGAATGTGGGCACGCTGTTCATCATCTTGAAACCATGGGAGGAGCGCCACGGCAAAGAGCTGCATGTGAGCTCGCTCATCAACCAGGCGCGTGACCGCTTTGCGACTATTCAAGGGGGGCGGGTTATCCCCTATCCGGTGCCACCGATCAAGGGCCTGGGATCTGCCGGTGGCTTCAATATGAAGATCCAGGATCGCGGCGGCAAGGATGAGGCCAGCCTGGCGGAGGCGACCAACCTGGTCCTTGAAGCGGCGCGGCAACGCCCGGAGATCGGGGGGGTCGCAACCCCCTTCTCTGTCACTGAGCCGCAGTTGTGGCTCGATCTGGATCGCGAGCGTTGCAAGATCCTCGGTGTGCCCATTGCGGATGCCTTTCAGGCCCTGCAGACGTACCTTGGCGGTCTCTATATCAACGACTTCAACCTGTACGGGCGCACTTTCCGCGTTGTCATGCAGGCGGAAGCTGAGTTCCGCCAGACGCCGGAGGATCTCGAACGGTTCTACGTGCGTAGCACCAGTGGCAAGATGATACCGGTGAGCGAGGTGGTGACCTTGAGTGGCAGCAATGGCCCGCTTGTGCTCAACCATTTCAATCTGCTGCGCAGCGCCGACATTTTTGGCGTCCCGAAGTCGGGGTATAGCTCGGGCCAGGCCCTGCAAGCCATGGAAGAGGTGGCGGCGAAGGTGCTGCCCCCTGGCTTTGGCTACACCTGGACGACTATGGCCTATCAGGAAAAGAAGGCGGCACCCGTGGGCCCCGTCTTTGTGTTCGCCATCGTTCTGGTGTTTCTCTTACTGGCGGCGCAGTATGAGAGCTGGTCCCTGCCGCTGGGCGTCGTCCTCGGCGTACCGCTGGGCGTGTTCGGCGCCATGTTGTTTATCTGGCACAGTGGTGCGGCCAACGACGTGTACTCCAGCATTGGCCTGATCCTGCTGGTGGGTCTGATCGCCAAAAATGCCATTCTGATCGTCGAGTTCGCGGCGCAACAGCGTCGAGAGGGCAAATCGATTCGCGAGGCCGCCGTTGAGGCGGCGCATCTGCGCCTGCGTCCTATCCTGATGACTGCCTTCGCCTTCATCCTGGGCGTGGTGCCGCTGGTACTATCCGCCGGGGCTGGTGCGGCCAGCCGGGTGTCGTTGGGCACGGCCGTGTTTGGTGGGATGCTCATCGGCACCATCCTCGGGGTGCTGGTGGTACCGTCGTTTTATGTCGTGTTCCAGGGCATCTCGGAGTGGTGGAGCCCGGTGCCGGTCGGCGCTGCGAGCGGCGACAAGGTCGAGAAAATTCAGACAGGAGACTGAGCATGCAGAAGATGGTGGGGCTTTTGGCGATAGTGGCCGGCCTGTTGACTGGCTGTATGCTAGGACCGGATTACCAGAGGCCAGCAGTGCCTGTGCCGACGGAGTTCCGCTCTGCGGAACAACCAGCCCCTGGCAGGGAAGCCGTCTCCCTGGCCGATCTGCAATGGTTTGTCCTGTTCCAGGATGAGCGCTTGCAGGCGCTCATCAGGACAGCCCTGGAGAACAACTATGACGTGCGTATCGCCGTGACGCGTGTGCTGGAGGCCCAGGCCCAACTTGGGGTGACGCGGTCTTTCCTGCTGCCGACGATCGACGGAACGGCCGGGGTGGCGAGACAGCGCCTCTCGGAAGAAAACATTATACCCGTACCGGAGGGGGTTTCCCCAACAGGCAACGCCTTTGCGCTGGGACTCCTCCTCAGCTGGGAGGCCGATGTCTGGGGCCGCATACGCCGCGAGACCGAGGCGGCCCGTGCTGAGCTGCTCTCCACCGAGTGGGGCCGGCGTGCTGTCCTGGTCACCGTGATCGCCACAGTGGCCAGCTCCTACTTTACGTTGCGCGACCTGGACAGTGAGCTGGAGATCGCGCGGCGCACGCTGGCGGTGCGGCAGGAATCGCTCCGCTTGACGCAACTACGCGAGGAACACGGCGTGGGCACGAACCTGGACGTGCGCCAGGCGGAAACCCTGGTCTATGGGGCCGCGGCAACTATTCCAGATCTGGAACGGCAGATGGTCCAAACAGAAAACGCCATCCGCCTGCTCCTGGCCCAGCCTCCCGGGGACATTTTGCGTGGTCGGACCTTGACGGAGCAACCGGCCCCTCCCGAAATTCCTGCGGGGCTGCCAGCGGCGTTGCTCGAACGGCGCCCTGATATCCGCGCCTCTGAAGAGCTCCTGGTCGCCGCCAATGCCCGAATCGGTGCGGCGAAGGCGCTATACTTTCCGCGCATCTCGATCACGGGGCTCTTAGGAATCGAGAGTGCCGAGCTGTCCAACTTCGTCAAGTCGAGTGCCCTGACGTGGAGCATTGGGGCGGATGCGCTCCAACCGATTTTCAACTATGGCCGCATCCGTTCCATCAACGAAGGCACCAAGGCACGCTACCTGCAGCTCCTTGTGCAATATGAACAAACCATCCAAACGGCGTTCCGTGAAGTGTCAGACGCGCTGATCGGCTACTACAAAACCCGGGAGCAGCGTGTGCAGCAGGAACTGCTGGTTGGGGCACAACAGGACCGTACTACACTCGCCAATAAGCGTTTTTTTGGGGGCCTTGATACCTACCTGCAAGTGCTCGATGCGGAACGCGACCTGTTCCAGGCGGAATTGCAGCTTGTCCGTCTCCAACGTGATGAACTGCTCAATATCGTCGGGCTGTATAGAGCCCTCGGCGGTGGGTGGGAATCGGTCACAACCACGGCGGATGTCCGCGCCGGGAGTGCCACGCTGGTCAAACCCGCGGCTGGCCAGTGACCGCCTGAAGTCCCCACCATGCGACGCTTCGGCTCCTCCATCCGGAGGCTGGAGCATGGCCAGACCCCATGAACAGAGAAGGGAGAACGCGTATGGCACGCGAAGCAGACGACAACAGCACCCCTAAGATGAAGCGTAAGGCCTACGAAAAGGAATTGGAGCGGCTGCAGGAGGAACTCTGCATGCTCCAGGACTGGGTGAAATATAAGGGCCTACGGGTCATCGTCATCTTCGAAGGGCGTGACGCTGCCGGCAAGGGCGGCACCATCAAGGCGATTACCGAACGCGTCAGCCCCCGGGTCTTCCGTGTCGCGGCCCTGCCAGCGCCTTCGGACCGAGAGAAGAGCCAGATGTATATGCAACGCTATATGTCGCATTTCCCGGCGGCTGGCGAGATCGTCATTTTTGACCGCAGTTGGTACAACCGCGCTGGCATCGAGCATGTCCTGGGGTTCTGCACGCCGGAGGAATACCAGCGTTTCCTCGACCGATGCCCCGATCTTGAACGGTACATTGTGGAGGGTGGGATCCAGCTGATCAAATTCTGGCTCGAAGTCGGCAACAAGGAACAGGAACGGCGGTTCGAGGCACGGATTGAAGACCCCCTGCGGCAGTGGAAGCTGAGCCCCACCGACCTGGAATCGCGGCGGCGCTGGTACGACTACTCGCGGGCTCGTGATCGCATGCTGGACATCACCGACACGGCCCAGGCGCCGTGGTACATCGTGCGCTCGGACAACAAGCGCCGCGCACGCCTGAACTGCATTGCACATCTCCTGAGCCTGATCCCGTACGACAAGGTGCCCCGGCAAAAGGCGGAAGTCCCCCCGCGCGCCACCGAGCATGAGTATGATGACGAGGCGCCCTTACGGCACCGGCGGTTTGTGCCGGAAAGGTACTGACACCATGGCTGAGCGCTTCATAGTAGGCGATGGAGTGCCTGGCCCGGTGAGCCGGTGGCGGACGCTGTTTCCGCCAGTGCAATGGCTCCTGGCGTATCAGGCCCAGTGGCTGCCGCGCGACCTCATTGCCGGCGTGACCCTGGCCGCGTATGCCGTGCCAGTCGCCATGGCCTATGCGTCACTGGCCGGCCTTCCACCGCAGAGTGGGATCTATGGGTATCTGCTCGGCGGGGTGTTGTATGCCTTGTTCGGCACCTCGCGACAACTGGCCATCGGTCCGACGTCGGCGATCTCATTGCTCGTCGGAGTGACCGTGGCGGGTATGGCCAATGGTGATCCCGTGCGGTGGGCGAGCATCGCCGCTCTAACCGCTCTGCTTGTCGCCTGTATGAGTGTGCTGGCGTGGGCGCTGCGGCTGAGCGCCCTGATCAATTTCATCGGCGAAACGATTCTGGTGGGGTTTAAAGCCGGCGCCGCGCTCAGCATCGCCATGACGCAGTTGCCGAAGCTCTTCGGTGTGCCGGGTGGTGGCGAGCACTTTTTTGCCCGCGTCTGGGTGTTTGCTGGTCAACTTGGTGACACGCATCTCGTCATACTCGGGTGTGGTCTCGCCGCCCTTGCCCTGCTGGTGCTGGGAGAAAGGTGGCTGCCAGGGCGTCCGGTGCCCCTGTTGCTGGTGGCGCTCGCCCTCGTGGTGATGTCGGTGAGTTCCCTGGGCGAGATGGGCGTGACGGTGGTGGGAGCACTGCCACAGGGTCTACCAGCTTTGCGCTGGCCGACGCTCAGGCCGAGCGACGTGGATGGCATTCTGCCTCTGGCTGGCGCCTGCTTTCTGCTGGCGTATATTGAAGGCGTGTCCGCGGCCCGTACTCTGGCGAGCCAGCACGGTTATGAGATTGATCCCCGGCAGGAATTGCTGGCGCTGGGCGCCGCAAACCTGGCGACAGCTTTTGGCCAGAGCTTCCCGGTCACTGGAGGCCTGTCGCAGTCGGCGGTGAATGACAAAGCCGGCGCCAGGACACCACTGGCGCTGATTTTCGCCTCAGCCACCCTGGCGTTATGTCTGCTGTTACTCACCGGTCTGCTGCGGAACCTCCCCAACGTGGTGCTGGCGGCCATCGTGCTGGTCGCCGTGCGCGGCTTAATCGATATCAGTGCGCTGCGTCATCTCTGGCGTGTGAGCCGTTTCGAGTTCAAGATTGCCATGGTAGCGCTAGTGGGTGTGCTCCTGTTGGGCATCCTCAAAGGCGTCCTGCTGGCCGCTGTGGTGTCGATCCTGATGTTGATAGGGCGCGTTTCACGGCCACATGTGGCGTTCCTCGGCCGCATTCCCGGCACCCAGCGTTTCTCAGACCTGGCGCGCCATCCGGACAATGAGGTGGTGCCTGGTGTGGTTATTGTACGTGTTGAAGCCTCACTGATCTATTTCAATGTCGGGTACGTGAGTGAAGTCGTGCGCCGCCAGGTCCACGCCGAGGCCACGCCTGTGCAGATGGTCGTGTGGGATCTTTCCACCTCGCCATATGTCGACGTGGTCGGCGCGCGCATGCTGAATGTCGGGTACGTGAGTGAAGTCGTGCGCCGCCAGGTCCACGCCGAGGCCACGCCTGTGCAGATGGTCGTGTGGGATCTTTCCACCTCGCCATATGTCGACGTGGTCGGCGCGCGCATGCTGGCGGATGTGGAAGAGGTGTGGGCCAGACAGGGTATGCAGCTCAGACTGGCCGATGCACATGCAGACGTGCGTGATCTACTGCGCGCTGAGGGACTTGAGGCACGTGTCAGCCGGATTGACCGCAGGACATCAGTGGAAGACATCGTTGCAGCGTTTCGACCAGTGTCATAAATTATCCGCTCTCCATCCTCTGAGCAAGGGTAGGTACCGCTACCTCTGCGGTCGTGAAGCTTGTGGGTAATTACTGCTCCTCATGGTGGGTGATTTCTTGTCCGGAGCGTGTCACGCTGCTACCATGGAGTGTGACCTCACAGGCAGTAAAAACCACTCTATATCAAGGACCAAACTCAGGAAATGGTCGACCAAGCACTCGTCGAGAAACTGATGGCACTGCTGAAAAAGCACACGGAAGTCCGTGCAGCGTACCTGTTTGGCTCCCGGGCTCGTGGTAGTCACAGGTCGACGAGTGACGTGGACATTGCCGTTGCCTTTGCTCCTACAACTTCAGTCTGGAATGAGGTGGAACTCCAGGAACAGTTGACGGTGCAACTTGCCATGCCCGTACAGATCGTTGATCTAGCTCGTGCGGACGCACACCTTGCCAAGGTGGTCTATCGGGAGGGGATTCAGCTCGTTGGTGATGTGCCAGTTGCGGTGGAGGACTCCACGTCTATGGGTGAAGAGAGACCTGAAGAGGCAGGCCCGGATCCACGAGTCGCCGAAGCACTCTGGCTCCTTGAATCAGCCGCTGATAAAGTGCGACGTCTCGATAGGGCCTTGCCGCTCCTAACCGATGTCGTACCCGAAGCAGTGCTGGCGGGCGAGATGACGGCAGTGCGGAATTTTATAGGGGTCTTCATGCTCTTGATCGAGCCCTTGGAGACGTTGGTGCGGCGCGTCGCACACTATGCGCACCTGATGCTGGGATATGCGGAGCCAGAAGCCACCTTGCGGGCGCAAACCACCCTGGCAGCGCAAGTGCTGGGGCTTACAGCCCCAGCCGTGGAGGGTATCGGTGCCATGGCCCGTCTGCGTGGCCAACTGGCACATGCATACTGGGAGTTAGATGAAGCCGCCATAGCCCCAGTAGCACCGCAACATTTGCAGCCAGTACTGGAGCATCTTGTCGAACGCGCCAGTCGTTTTATCCTGGTGGAACAGGCGCGGTGGCAACGTCATGGGTAGTTAGAGAACACGCGACGCGGCATGCCGCCGCGCAAAACTGCGCCACTTGTTTC
>Ga0081455_10008909_pt1 | contig 10377 bp, 9 predicted proteins | sample TabmetS3T2R1_FD_70207 | JGI IMG/M metagenome (GOLD analysis project Ga0081455, IMG submission 70207) | Tabebuia heterophylla rhizosphere microbial communities from the University of Puerto Rico - S3T2R1 | ecosystem: Host-associated > Plants > Roots > Rhizosphere ... | reverse complement strand
CCCCACGGCAACCCGATCCCGGGCTCGGCACACGAGGTCGACGTCACGACGCTCGTCGCCCTCACCGACGTCGCACCGGGGAACACCGCAACGCTCCGCCGGCTCACCGAGGACCTCGAGTTGGAGCTCGACGTGATGCGGTTCCTGGAGGACTCCGAGCTGGTTCCCGGCGGTCCGCTCCGCGTCGACGGGATCGGACCCGACGGCACGATGAGCCTGACCGTCGGCGGCAAGCCCGTCGCGCTCGGGGCGGATCTCGCCGACAACCTCTGGGTCGAGCTCGCCTGAGCGACGGCGCCGATCGCCGTCAGTGACGCGCGGTCATCGTTCGGTCCCGAACGACCTTGACGCGAATCCGACCCGCTGAATAGGATTTCGACCGTCCGAATGAGCGATGTTCGGCTCCCCGAACATCCTGACGACCGGCCGCTCGCCGGAGAAGGGTCCAGCGCGCATGTTGCCGACGTTCGTGATCGGCCTCCGGGAAGGCCTCGAGGCCTCGCTGATCGTGGGCATCATCGCCGCGTTCCTGATCCAGCGAGGCGACCGCTCGGCGCTCCGGTATGTCTGGCTCGGCGTCGGTCTGGCGGTCGCTCTTTGTGCTGGCATCGCGATCGTGCTCCGCGTGGTCGATCGATCCCTTCGCTTCCAGGACCGGGAGATCATGGAGGGGATCCTCGCACTGGTCGCGGTCGGGGGAGTCACCTACATGGTCGTATGGATGCGTCGACACTCCCGCGAGCTGAAAGGTCAGCTCGAGGCGCACGCTCACCACGCGTTGCTCGCCGGGTCGGTGCTCGCCCTGATCGGCATGGCTTTCTTCGCGGTCCTTCGTGAAGGGCTCGAGACGGCGATCTTCCTGCTCTCCGTGTTCCAGAACACGACCAGTCCGGCAGCCGCCGGGTTGGGTGCCGTCCTCGGAGTCGCCACGGCAGTGGCGCTCGGGTACGCGATCTACCGGGGTGGCGTGCGGATCAACCTGAGCCGCTTCTTCCGGGTCACGGGGTTCGTGCTCGTGCTGGTCGCAGCCGGGCTCCTGGCCTCGGCGGTGCACTCCCTCTCCGAGGCTGGGATCGTGACCGCGATGCAATCATCCGCGATCGACCTGAGCTGGCTGGTGGCGCCCAACTCCGTTCGAGCATCGCTGCTGACGGGGATGCTGGGCTTACAGCCGGTCCCCACCACCGCGGAGGTCGCAGCATGGCTCCTCTACGCGATCCCGATGAGCCTGTACGTGCTCTGGCCCCAACGCCCCCGACATCCCCAGGCAGCGCCGCCGGAGGCCGCGCGGACCACCGCCTGACCATGCCGAAGGACCACTGCAACCGCAAACCCCCATCACGCCCGGAGGCCCGCATGACGCATCGACGACGGACGACCTTGGCCGTATCGCTTTCCGTGGTGGCGATCACCTCCGCAGCGTGTACAGGAAGCGGCGGAGGTGACACGACCGTCGATGTCTCCTTGAAGGATTTCTCGATCGCGCTCACCCCCGCCGCCGTGGCGCCCGGCGAGGTGACGTTCCAGGCGAGCAACGAGGGTCCCACCACCCATGAGTTCGAGGTCTTCTCGGTCGAGGGTGACGTGAACGCCAACGCGCTTCCCGTGGAGGACGGGGTGGCGGTGACCGACGGGCTGACGCTCGTCGACGAGATCGAGGACGTGACCGTGGGAGCGACGCCGACGCTCCAGCTGGATCTCCAGCCCGGGACGTACGCGGTGATCTGCAACCTGCCCGACCACTACCAGCAGGGCATGCACGCGACGCTGACGGTCCGATAACGAGCGCGCGGACGTGTCACTCTTTCTCCCGCCGTCGGTTCCCGCTGCACACCCTGTCTGACCTGCGGCTTCCCGATCCTTGCCCTCATCGCGCTCGGTGGCCCGGAGTTGACAGGCCTCAACCTCGCGTTTATGTTCGGCGTCGGTCCCGCGAGACCACTGGAAGGGACGGGAAACCGCGCCCACCGGGTCGCTCGGGACCGCAGCTTGACGGGCCGTGACGCTCGACAGGGGACGATCACGTATGGGGAAGGCGTGATCGAACCCGAGGGGCGGCACGGCCCGTCATCTGTTTCTGGCCGGTCGTGAGGGCTCACCGTCAGGTGTCGATCCGCTCGACGACTCGGGCTTGTGTCGCCCAGACGACACACCGCAAACCCGAAGTCGAGGGTTTCGCCAGACCCTGAACCCCGGCTTGACGAGCGCCTACAGCACGGCGTCGAGGAACTTGCGCGTCTCCGGGAACTGCGTCTGGTTGAACATCTGATCGGGCGACCCCTGCTCGAGGATCACGCCCTCGTGGAAGAACATCATCCGGTTCGCCACCTCGCGAGCGAACCCCATCTCGTGGGTCACGACCATCATCGTCATGTGCATCTCGGTCGCGAGCGACTTCATCACCGAGAGGACCTCGCCGATCAGCTCGGGGTCGAGCGCCGACGTCGGCTCGTCGAACAGCATGACGTCGGGCTCCATCGCGAGCGCGCGGGCGATCGCGACGCGCTGCTGCTGCCCTCCGGAGAGCCGGATCGGATACTCCTGCGCCTTGTCACCCAGCCCGACCTTGGCCAGCAGGTCCATGGCGATCGGGCGGACCGTGTCCGGTTTCAGGCCCTTGACGGTCACGGGCCCCTCCATCACGTTCTGCAGCGCCGTCATCTGCGGGAACAGGTTGAACTGCTGGAACACCATGCCCGCGTGGAGGCGGAGCTGCCGGATCTGCTCCCGCTTGTGCCGCGTCCGGTGCCCCCCTTCGAGCTGGATCCCCGCGACCTCGACCAAGCCGTGCGTCGGGTCTTCCAAGAAGTTGATGCACCGCAGCAGCGTGGACTTGCCCGACCCGGAACGGCCGAAGATCACCACGACCTCGCCGCGGTCCACCTCCATGTTGATGCCCTTGAGGACCTCGAGCGGTCCGAAGTACTTGTGGAGGTCGTCGACCCGCACGACCGGTGCCGGGCTCATGGGTCGGCCTCCTCTTGCTCCTCGTCGCCGGCCTCGACCTCCACCATCATCGCGCCGCCGCCGTAGCCGCCGCCGGCGCTGCCCGGGATGAACTGGGTCCGCTTGCGACCGGTGCCGGTCGGGACCTCCGTGCGCACATAGCCCTTCGAGATCCGCTTCTCGAGCCGGCTCTGGAAGAACGTGAAGATCGAGGTGAGCATCCAGTACAGGGCGGCGGCGACGATCAGGGACTCGAGGCGATTCGTGATGTTGGCGCTGAAGGCGAGCTGGGCCCGCAGGAAGACCTCCGCGCGGGCCACCTCGGCGCCCAGGAAGCTCACCAGGGCCGTGTCCTTCATCATCGCGATGAACTCGTTGCCGGTGGGCGGGATGATGACCCGGATCGCCTGAGGCAGGACCACGCGGCGCATGCGCTGCGGGTAGGTCATCCCGAGCGCGTCCGCCGCTTCGGCCTGACCGTGACCGACCGACTGGATGCCTGCTCGGAAGATCTCCGTCATGTAGGCGCCGTAGTTCAGCCCGAGCCCGATCACGCCGGCGACGAACGAGGTGAGCGACAGGAAGTTCACGAGCGACGTGCGCCCGAGGTTCAGACCGATCTGCGGAAGTGCCAGGTAGATCAGGAACAGCTGCACGATCAGGGGCGTGCCCCGGAAGAACGATGTGTAGAAGCCCGACACGCCATAGGCCACCGGGTTGCGTGAGAGCCGTCCGAGGGCACCGAAGAGCGCGAGGATCGTCGCCAAGATGATGGCGAAGACCGCGAGCAGGATCGTGTACTCGAGGCCCTTGGCGATGTACCAGAGGTTCTCTCTGATGAAGTCGAAGTCAAGATCGGACAGCGCGAGGAAGATCCCCAACATGAAGAAGATCCCGATCCACGTCGCGGTCACCTTCACCCGGAACGGGATCCGCGCGCTTGCCAATGCCAGCGCCTCGGAGTTGCCGGCGGCCGTCCGCCCGATCACCAGCAGCACGACGGCGATCGCGGTGAACCCGGTCGCCATGTAGCCCTCTCGGGCCGACGAGAGCCCGCCCGCGGCGAGCAGGTAGCCCGAGCAGGCGAGGGTCGACGCGAGGGCCAGCCACCACGTCCACGGCCGCGAGACGTAGATCACGGCTCCCCCGACGAGGCACAGGATCCCGACCCCTGCGAACGCCGCGATGTCGGCGGGGGGGATGGTCTCCTCGGTGGAGAAGACCAGGATCGGCAGGAACAGGACGATCAGGGCGCCCTGGAGCAGGATCACCCACGATCCCAGCAGGAGGTATTTGGCCTGCCGGGGTTCGGCGAGCGGTGCCGGCGAGGGCCCTGGGCTCCGGGCCCCCGCCGCCTGCACCAACTCGCTCACATCATCGCCCCCACCCGCGTGGGAAGGCTACGCGCCGCTTGCCGATTGCACGGTCCAATCCACGCCGTCGTACCACTTCTTCGAGAGCTCGGTCAGCGTGCCGTCGGCGTGCATGTCATCGACGATGTCGCCCACGGCCTCGCTCAGGCTCGTCGAATCGTTCGGGTCGTTCTGGTCGAAGGCGATCGACAGCGGCTCGTAGTAGAGGGGATCGCCGACGATCTTGATCTTGCCGCCGTCATCGATGAACGCCTGGATGGTCTGCTGGGCGCTGATCGCGGCATCACAGCGGACCCCGTCGCCGAGCGCGAGGTTGTCGAGCGCGTCCGTGTCGGTGTCGTACGTCTGCAGATTCGCTCCCTGGACCTGGAAGTCGAACGCCGGAGCTGACTTCCCCAGGACCAGGTCGCCCTGCACGTAGTCCTGATAGGTCGTCTCCACACCCACGCACACGGTCTTGCCGGTGAGGTCGGCGGGTCCCGTGATCGTCGAGTTGTCGTCGAACACGGCCATCGCTGCCGGCGTGTAGTAGTAGGCCGGGGTGAAGTAGAAGAGCTTCTCGCGATCGACCGTGTCGGTCATGGATCCCACGCTGACGTCCCAGCGATCGTTCCACGATCCCGCGGTGATGACGGCCCACTTCTGGGCTTGGATCTCCGCGTCGACCCCCAGCCGACTCGCGATCTCCCGGGCGACCTCGACGTCGAAGCCGTTCCACTCCCCGCTCTGCACGTCGTACCAGGACTGCGGCTTGTACTTCGGGTCGGTCGCGATGCGAAGCGTCCCGGAGCTGCAGACGTTCGCGAGTGCGTCCCCGGCGCTCGTGTCGGCGTTCGCACACGCGCCGGTGGCGGCGCTCCCCGTGGAGCCGCCGGCACCCTCCTCCGAGTCGTTGTTGCTGCAGGCCGCTGCGACCAGGGCGAACACCGCCACCACCGCGAACAGCCTGGACCAATACTTCCGCATCGAGGCCCCCTTCCGGAACGCCCCTGAGAGGCATCCCTCACCGTCGGCCGGACTATAGGGCGGGCGACCCCCGTGGGCAACGCAGCCGGGACGCCCTCCCTGCATGGACTACGCAGAAGCGCACCTCACCGGCTTCCCCACCGGTGACGGCGGTTCAGCTCGCCAGTGGGAGCCAGCGGGTCCCCTCCGCGACGAACGCTCCGACCCTGGGGTTCAGGAGCTCTCCCACCGCATCGAACTCGAACGATCCCGCGACGCCGTCGTGCGCCCGCAGGTCCGCGACGAACGATCGCATCCCGGCACGGTCGCCGACCCCGCCGCGCAGCGCCGAGGCCAGGATCTGTCCGACGTCCCACCCCTCGGCGGCGTAGATGCCGGGTGCGAGGCCCGTGTCGGCTTGGTAGAGGTTTACGAATCGGCGGGCCGCCAGGCTGCGATCGAGCGTCACGTCGGCGCACGGGCAGGTCAGCGAGCCGACCACGACCCCGTCGCCCCGAGGCGACGTGGGAGGGACCACCGTCTTCATCGCGTCGGCCGCGAAGTCGAACGCGCGGCCTCCCCCGAGCCCGGCGTCTTCGAGGGCAGCGGCCAAGGTAACGGCCGTCTCGGGGAACCCCGTCCACACCTCGAGGGAACATCCGTCGCGAACGGCGTCGACGTTCGCATCAGGCGGTGGCAGCCCCCGAGCGACGTTCCCGGGCAAGGAACCATCGATCAGGCTCCGGAGCTCGTTCGAGTACGCCGACCCATCCCCGAGCAGGCACACGGGCGCGGCACCGTCCACGTCGTCGTGATCCGCAGCGCGCTCGATGAGCTCGGTCAGCCTGGCCGCCTGCAGCTCCTGCCCCGGCACGAGCCGGCGCCACAGCTCATCGGGCGACCCTTCGAGCTCGGACGAGCCGCGTCCGGACCCGTGCTCCCACGGCGACGGGCTGTCGGGCGAAAGGCTGAACGTCGGGATCCCGCCGGCGGCCAAGGCGTTCGCGACCTGCTCGGGTTCCGTCCAGAACGGCGCCGCCACGGCGGCCACGTAGGAGCTGTCGCCACGCACCTCATCGGCGATCGCGGCTGCCGTGTCGGGGGAACCCCCGGTGTCGAGCTGTTCGACCTCGACCTCGACCGGCAGCTCGGCATCGTGCTCGTGGATCGAGAGATCGAGCGCCAGGAACGACGGCGAGACGAGATCGACGTGGTCGGGGACCGACAGGTCCTGGAGGAACGCGATCCGCACGATCGGGCGTTGATCCCGCTCCGTCGCTCCCGAGCTCACGCACGAGGCCACACCGAACAGGGCCAGGAACGCTGCAGCCATCGCAGGCACACGGAGGCGGGCGGATGGACCGTACGGGGCCGGTACCCTATCGGCCTCCGGCCGGGATGGCGGAACTGGCAGACGCGCGGGACTCAAAATCCCGTGGGCTTCGGCCCGTGAGGGTTCGACCCCCTCTCCCGGCACGCGCATCACGGTTCCAGCTGGCCGAGCGACAACGTCTCGCTGAACACCGGCTCGGGATCCGCGGTTCCGCCCTCCAGCGGCACGTCGGGCATGCGGTACACCGCGATCGTGGTGTCGGTCGTGCACTCACCCAGCGGCGTACAGGTCAGCGGGCCGGAGATCCCGAGATAGCCGTCGGTCGCGAAAGCGGCGTGGCGCAGCTCGGATCGTCCGATGCGGATCGTGCCGTCCTCCGAGCGCACCGCGGAGACCTCGATCGCGTCGAACAGCATCGTGGCCGCGTCGAACGCATACGCGTGGAACGGGCCGATCGGGTCGGTCCCGAACCGATCTCGGTACGCAGGGACGAACTCTTGGGCGTAGAACTCGCCACCGCCGGAGCTGGAGAGGTCGGGTCCCGCGACGTAGCTGCTCGCCTGATCGGCGCGCTCGTCGGCAGCGGATGACGACATGCAGCCGTCGGCCTGGACGAGCGCGGCGTCGTCCAGCCCCTGGGTCTCGCGGATCAATGCACGCATCCGCCGACAGCCGGTCCCCACGCTGGCCCCGTACACGACCTCGGGACCCACCGCGCCGATCGCATCCAGGAGGCTCCGCGCGTCCGTGTCGTCGTCGGGGATCACGACCGCCGCCACCGCGGTCCCGCCCTCCGCCTGGAACCGATCGTCGAACCCCGGCGGCGGCACAGGGGCGTATGGCCCTCCGTCGGTCACCGTCGCCGCCGTGCGGGCATCGAGCTCGCGCGTCGCGAAATCAGCGACCACCGCGCTCTGCACCCGTTCGTCGAACGCCACCCGCAGGTAGTACGGCTCGTGCTCCTGACGATCCGTCAACCGCGGATCGGTGTTCGACGGGGAGATCAGCAGCATCCCGGCTGCCGACATCATGCGCGACACACCATCCAGCGCCGTCGACGAACACGTCGTGCCGATCACCCCCACGATCCGCTGGTCGGCCGCCAGGCTCCTCGCGGCGGCCTGCGCGGTGTCGACGTCGCAGGCCTCGTCTCGATCGACCAGCTGGATCGGGTGTCCCAGGAGGGTGCCCGCCTTGCCGTCGAAGGCGCCGTCGAGGTAGTCGACCGCCATCTCCACCCCACGCAGGCTGTCGATGCCGACGTCTTCGGCGTGGCCGGAGGTCGCGAGCAGCGTCCCGAGCCGGATCGGTTCCCCCGGCGCGATCGTGACGATGCCGACCGGATCCGTGAGCGGGCTGGGACTCGTCGACCCGGGGTGGGATGCCGGCGACGTGCACGCGGTCGACCCGGCCGTGAGCAGGACGGTGAGCGCCGTCACGACCCTCCCGTGCACGCTGTCGTCCCCCTCGTCGTCGTTCCTCGGACCGGCAACGCTACCCGATGGCAGGTGGGGACAGGGCCGTCGCACGCGCCACGGCCGAGGCCACCACGAGATCTTCGAACGCGAGCCCCACGCTCACGAAGATCGTGATCTGCGTCGGGTCGGTCCGGACCTGGGCGCCACGTGCGAGCTCGGAGAGGTCGGACACGATGTCCGACGTGCTCATCGCTCCTTCGCCGATCGCGAGGATCAGGTCTCCGGCCTCCGCGAACGCCGCCTCCCGTGTCTCCACGACCACCTTCGCCCCCCGCATCGTCTCGGCATCGAGCTCGCGGGAATTCGGGGTGTAGGCGCCCACCGCCGTCACGTGCGTCCCCGGACGTACCAGCGTCCCGTCGAAGACCGGCGTCGGGCTCGTGGTGCACGTGCAGATCAGATCCGCCCCGGCGACATCGTCGGGCGCACCGACCCGCGAATCCACGCCGGCACGGCGCAGATCCTCGACGAGCGCGGCTGCGGGGCCCGGTCTCCGCGGGACGATCACCACCTCCACGACCGCCCGCACCGCCCGCATCGCCTCCACGTGTGCACGTGCCTGGACGCCGGCGCCGAACACCACGAGGCGGCCGGCATCGGGGTTCGCGAGGAACGACGCGGCGAGTCCCGACACCGCGGCGGTGCGCAGGGCCGTCAGTGACGCCCCATCCATCACGACGACCGCGCGCTGATCCCCCGGGTCGAACAGCGCGTACACGCTGTCGATCAGGGGAAGCCCGGCGGCCGGGTTCCCGGGGGTCACGGTGACGAGCTTGACGCCGACCCCGGCCGGGCCCACCGCGGGCATGATCAACAGCTCGCCCGATGCCGTCTCGACGTGGGAGCGCAGCGGGGTGGCGGAGGGATCCCCGTCTCGGAAGCCGATCCGCAGGGCGTCGATCGCGTCCCGCATCGGCAGGACCGTCCGGAGCTCCTCGGCGCCGATCAGGCGCGGAGCCACCTAGAGCTCCCCCAGGTACGCCTCTCGCATCAGGGGGTTGCGCAGCAGGTTCTCGGCGGTGTCGGCGAGCACGACCTGGCCCGTCTGGATCACGTAGCCGCGGTCGGCGATCGACAGGGCCATGTTCGCGTTCTGCTCGACGACGAAGACCGTCCGACCCAGGGCCCGGATCTGCGTGATGATCTCGAACACCTGCTCGACGAGCACCGGCGCCAGACCCATCGAAGGCTCGTCCATCAGCAGGACCTTCGGATCCGACATCAGCGCCCGTCCCATCGCCACCATCTGCTGCTCGCCCCCCGACAACGTGCCGGCCTTCTGCTTGAGCCGCTCCTGGATCCTCGGGAAGGTGCTCAGGACCTGTTCGCGATCACGGGCGATCCCCTCGTCGTCGGTACGCTGGAACGCGCCGAGGTCCAGGTTCTCCGACACCGTCATGTCCGCGAACAGACGCCGGTTCTCCGGGACCATCGAGATGCCGCGCCGAACGATCTCCGTGGTGGAACGACCGGACACCACGTCCCCCTCGAGCAGCACCTCACCCTCCGAGGGGACGACGTAGCCGAGGATGGTCTTCAGCGTGGTGGTCTTGCCGCTGGCGTTCCCCCCCAGCAGGCACACCATCTCGCCGGGATAGATCTCCATGTCGACGTCGCGAAGGACCGAGACCAGCCCGTAGTGGGTGCTGACGTTGCGCAGCTCGAGCACGGGCTTCGCGCCGTCCGCCCGAACCCCCTGGGCCCCGGCGTCGCTCATCCCAACGCCTTCGTGCCCAGGTAAGCCTCGATCACATGCTCGTCGTGCGCCACCTCGTCGTAGGTCCCCTCGGCGATCTTCTGGCCGTAGTCGAGCGCCACGACACGGTCCGACACACCCTTCACGACGCGCATGTCGTGCTCGATCACGAGGATCGTGAGGCCTCGCTCGTCCCGCATCCGGACGATGTGGTCGCGGAGCTCCAACGTCTCTCGTGGGTTCATCCCCGCCGTGGGCTCATCGAGCAGCATCAGGATGGGCTCGGTCGCCATCGCCCGAGCCATCTCGAGGCGGCGCCGGTTCGCGTACGACAGCGAGTTGGCCGACTGCTCCTGGCGATAGCCCTGGAGTCGCGGTCCGAAGAACGCGAGCGCCTGCTCAGCACGCTCGCGGATCCGCCGTTCCTCGCGCTTCGTGCCGGGCGTGCGGAACAGCGCCCCGGCGACGCCCGTCGTGGTCCGGCAGTGCTGGCCCACCATCGCGTTCTCCAGGACCGTCATGTTCGGGAACAGCTTCACGTTCTGGAACGTACGGGCGATGCCGAGCTTCGTGACCTGGCTCGGGAGCCGCCCCACGATCGAGCCG
>Ga0081455_10008908_pt1 | contig 10378 bp, 11 predicted proteins | sample TabmetS3T2R1_FD_70207 | JGI IMG/M metagenome (GOLD analysis project Ga0081455, IMG submission 70207) | Tabebuia heterophylla rhizosphere microbial communities from the University of Puerto Rico - S3T2R1 | ecosystem: Host-associated > Plants > Roots > Rhizosphere ... | reverse complement strand
CCGATCTCGCGCTGAAGCGCAGCGTACCGCATGGTGCCTCCCGCAAGGATCTGGATAACGAGCGCAGTCCATTTGTCAGCGATGCGGTCCAGCACCAGCCGGGAGGGACAGCGTGGATCGAGTACGGAGGGGACTGAAGACGCTTTTGGCACGCGTCCTGTGTAAAACAATTTGGTAACAGGTGCAAGCTGGAGGGTAACGCTCCGAAAGTTATGTATATGTTAGAGTTGCGTGTAGTTGACTGATGGTTTCTGTAGTCGAGATTGGGACATGAGCATCATAGCTCCTCCGAAAGACAATGCCGTTCGGATCGACTTTTTATTCAACGACACCAACTCCGGCGCTCCACAGCCGGTGCGCGGCGAGATGCAACCGAACGATTCCGAATTGCTCGACGCGTATTCACGCACAGTTGTCGGCGCAGTCGCACGCATCGCGCCGGCCGTAGTAAACATTGAAGTAAGACAGCGCGTTACCGCACGACGCGGAGAGCGCCAACTCAGCGGGAACGGTTCAGGGTTCGTGATTACACCGGATGGATTTATTCTGACGAACAGCCACGTCGTGCACCGGGCCAGCGCTATCAGCGTCAACCTGCCGGATGGCCGCGAATACCCTGCCCAATTGACAGGCGACGATCCGGATACTGACCTTGCAGTTATTCGAATCGATGCGCCACAATTGGCGCACGTGCGCCTGGCAAATTCCGAGAATTTGCGAGTAGGCCAGTTGGCGATCGCGATCGGAAACCCATTCGGATTTGACGCCAGCGTGACCGCCGGGGTCATCAGCGCCCTTGGTCGCTCTATGCACACGCAATCAGGCCGGCTGATTGATAACATTATTCAAACCGATGCGGCGCTAAATCCCGGTAACTCCGGCGGGCCATTGGTCAACTCAGCTGGTGAAGTCGTGGGTGTAAACACCGCAATGATCCGCCCGGCCCAAGGCATTTGCTTCGCCATTGGCAGCAATACAGCCAAGTTTGTCGCTGGCTGGCTGATCAAAGACGGAAAAATTCGCCGCAGCTACATCGGCGTCGCCGGGCAAAACGTGCCGATTCATCGTCGGATTGCGCGCTTTTACGGTCTTTCCGTTGGGACCGGTGTGCTAGTTGTTTCAATCGAAACCAATAGTCCCGCCCAACGCGCAGGTTTGCGTGAGAACGATCTCATCGTGGCGTTTAATAATCAGCCTATCGGAAGCGTACACGATCTGCACAAAATTCTAGTCGGCGACCAAATTGGCGTTAGCGCCAACCTTACGATTATTCGACACACTGAGAAGTTGAACTTGGCAATTCTGCCAGCTGAGTCGCCTTCGAGAGGATAGCACGAGCTCTGGCCCTCCGGCGAACAAGAGGTGTAGGAGAAACACCTGTGGCCAAAACCTCGCCGATGGGGCTGAAAGTCGACTGCCCACACCACCCGTAATGAGTATGCTGCCGTAGCTCAACACGGTCGCCGGTGGGATTGCCGCGGCTCGGTCATGTTGCCAAAGTCTTTGCAAGAACTGGCGATGTCTTACGCGGAGTCTGCACTCTGGTCGCGGGGTCTACACGACTGGCCCACCCAACCCGCTTGCCCATTTACGGCGCTACCGGGGACGGTTACGCTAGTGTCTTCGATGAAAATTCTGGTCATTGGCAGCGGCGGCCGCGAACACGCACTTGCGTGGAAGCTGCTGCAATCGCCGTATGCGGACCGAATTTTTTGTGCGCCTGGGAACGCCGGAACTGGCCAAATTGCAGAGAACGTCGCGATTCAAGCGAGCGATTTGATAGGTCTCGTTCGGTTTGCAAAAGACAACCACGTTGATCTGGCAGTAGTCGGCCCGGATGATCCTCTTGCCGCTGGGATCGTCGACCTGTTCACGAGCGAAAGATTGCGCGCGTTTGGACCAGATAAATCGGCAGCGCGGATTGAGTCATCGAAAATTTTCGCAAAAGAATTGATGCGGACGCAGAGAATTCCCACTGCGGAAGCGCGTACATTTTCCAATACCAGCGAAGCACGTGATTATTGCGAGCGCTTGAGATTTCCAATCGTGATCAAAGCGGATGGGCTTGCTCTGGGCAAGGGCGTTGTCATCGCCACCGATGCTGCCACCGCAAGATCGACCGTCGACGAAATGATGAATCACGCTCGCTTCGGCGACGCTGGCCGGCGCATCGTTGTCGAAGAATTTTTGCACGGCACGGAATGCTCACTGCACGCCCTAACCGATGGAAAAAATTACCTTCTGCTGGAATCGTCGCGCGACTACAAGCGGGCGTTGGATGGCGATCACGGGCTAAATACCGGCGGGATGGGAGCTTTCAGTCCTGCCAATAACTGGAACAACAAATTGCGGTTGCGGTTCGACACGGAGATCATGAAACCGCTGCTGCGTGGTCTTGTTCATGAAGGCGTCACGTTTCGAGGACTTCTTTATCCTGGCTTGATCATTACCACCGACGGCCCGCGCGTGCTGGAGTTTAATTGCCGCTTCGGTGATCCGGAGACGCAGGCGCTTTTGCCCCGAATGAAATCAGACCTATTGCCACTGTTGGAGGCGACGATTGACGGAAAAATCGATAGATGCGCGATTGAATGGGACACGCGTCCTGCGGTCACGGTGGTGATGGCCTCTGGCGGGTACCCTGGCAAATACGAAAGCGGAAAATCAATTTCGGGCCTCGACCAGGCGGCAAAGCTCGAGGATGTGCAGATTTTCCATGCCGGAACTAAACGCGAGGGCAGCGAAGTAAAAACTGCAGGTGGGCGCGTGCTTGCCGCCACGGCCCTCGGGTCAACTCTCGAAACAGCCCGGGCACGCGCATATCAGGCCGTGTCGCGCATTCATTTCGAGAATTGTCATTATCGGAGCGACATTGCTCTGAATGCTGTCGCGGCTAACATGACCGAATTATTGTGATGTCTCGATTTCTCCTGTCGACATTTCTTACCTCGGTCCTCAGTGCGAATCTAGCCGCCCAATCGCCGGCGCCAACGTCATCGGCACAGACCGGACCAAGATCGTCGGCACAGCCGACGCCTTCCGCTTCGGCTACGCCCACCATGGAAGAACTGGTGAACTCGTTAGGTCCAGCCGATCTGCAGGCATTCATTACATTGCTCAAGGCAAATTTTACGAACCCAGACGCGATCACCGACACCGAGTTAAGTCGAGCAACTGTTGAGGGTTTGTTGGCGCGGTTGCCGCGCGGGGTCATGCTTTTGGCAGGCAAAGAAAGTCCCGCCGCCGCCCCGAGCCCGTTCTACGGTGAGCTGATTGGAGGACGCACCGGCTATGTGCGACTGGGAACATTAAACAACGCCAACCTTCAAGCACTTGACAAAGCTCTGAGCGGTTTCGCCGCAAAAAAGGTGAATGACCTCATTGTGGATCTTCGCGCCAGTTCCGCGACGAGTGATTTGGCGTTGGCCACAGAATTCGCGAAGCGGTTTTGTCCTAAGGGCAAAACAATCCTTACGGTGCGCAAACCGACTGGGCGTCAAGACCGGGTATTTGATTCCGATCGTGAGCCAGCATTTCGCGGCCTGGTAATGGTGCTAGCCGACAAGGACACCAGCGGCGTCGCCGAAGCGATTGCCGTTGCATTACGGTTTTACAACAAGGCACTCATTATCGGGCAACCAACTGCGGGCCGCGCCGCGGAATACTCAGACATGCCGTTGCCCAATGGCAAAGGTCTGCGGTTCGCCGTGGCTGAAATGGTTTCGCCCGAGGGCCGTTCACTATTTCCCGAAGGCGTGAAACCAGATTTACCTGTCGAAATGTCGTTGTCAGAGAAGCGACAGATTTTTCAGTCGAGCAGTGAAAAAGGAATGGGACCGTTCATTTACGAGACGGGACGTCCCCACATGAGTGAAGCTGCCCTATTGGCCGGGACAAATCCGGAGTTGGAAGCCGCTGAAGCGGCGCAGCAACGCCGCGGCCGTGCGTCAGAAAAACTGCCGCCTCACGATCCTGTTTTGCAGCGTGCGCTGGACGTGGTGACCTCGCTGGAAGTTTATCAAAAACATTAACGGTGCGCACGGGTTTGCGTTTGTTTGTGGGGCGTCCGCCCCGGACTTCGTTCGTTTAAGAGTTCGTATAATGGAGTTGACGAGATTCTTCAATTTTGCTCAGAATCAGCGTTGTGACGCCGCTAGAGGAACTTATCGGGTATAAGTTTCGCAACTCGCTTTTGTTGGCCGAAGCGCTCACACACCCGAGCCTGGGACACGAAGCCCAGCGTTATCACTTTGACTATCAGCGCTTGGAGTTTCTTGGCGATGCTGTGCTACAACTCGTCATCACCGAATATTTATTCAGCAATTTTCAAATCGAAGCGGAAGGGCAACTCACAAAATTGCGTTCACGGCTTGTTTCTCGCGATGCGTTGAGAACACATGCTGCTGCGCTCGACCTAGGCCGTTACATTTTGATGGGGCGCGGGGAAGAAGCCAGCGGCGGCCGGGAGCGCACGTCCACATTGGCTGACGCATTCGAAGCCCTCATCGGCGCGCTTTATCTGGATGGCGGGCTCGATGTTGCCAAGAATTTCATCCTGACACAGACCCGCGCCGATCTTGCGAAACTGGCGGAAGAGCCGGTGGATTTCAATCCGAAAGGCGATCTGCAGGAGCTGTTGCAAAGCATCTCGCCACACAGTCCGGTTTACGAACTGGTTTCACAGAGCGGACCTGAGCACGAAAAAACTTTCGTTTCACAAGTTGTTTGGGAAGGAATTGTTCTTGGCCACGGCTCCGGGCGGAGCAAGAAACAAGCGGAAACTGCAGCCGCACTCGAAGCCTTGCAGTTAAAGCGCTGGGACAAAAAGTCGTGATTCACCCTTAGAGCGGCGCGTTTTCAACGCCGAAGGTCTTGGAAAAGCGCCTTCCACCAAGTCAGATTGAATGGTTCAGCGCGTCGATTTCGGTAGAATCGCGTTTCCAGCGCCAATGCAGCGTAATTGATTCGGTCACAAACTTCTTCGCGTGGTTGATTGCCTGCACTAATGAGAAGCCGGAAGCCAGACCCGCAGTAATTGCTGCAGAATACGTGCAACCGGTGCCGTGCGTTTCGACACCGCGCACAAAGGGCGCTGAGAACTCTGTCAATTCGCCCCGGTGAAAAAGTAAATCAATTGCGTTGTCTCCGCGAAGATGGCCGCCTTTCAACAGGATCGAAGTGCGATATTCCTTCGCAAGAGCTCTTGCCGCATTTTTCATCTGTTTCCGGTCCTTAATCGTGGTCTCGAGCAATAAAGCTGCTTCGTCGAGATTCGGCGTGATAAGCGTCGCGAGCGGAAACAGTTTGTTTTTGTAAGATTCAACAGCTTCCAGCTCGAGAAGCTTGTCGCCACTTGTCGCAATCATTACCGGATCGACCACGATTGGGATGGATCGCGCTGTCTTTTTTTTGCTATCTCGGATCGCCTGCGCGACGACGTGAACGATCTCGACTGAGCAGAGCAAGCCGGCCTTGATCGCAGCAACGCCGAAATTTTTGAGCAATACTTTGATTTGATCGCAAACCATTCTCGCTGTTACAGTTTCAATCCGCGAGACTTTGCCAGGAATTTCCGCGACGATGCAGGTCACGGCGGTCAATCCGTAGACGCCAAAAGCGCTAAAAGTTTTCAAGTCCGCTTGAATACCGGCACCCGCGCTACAATCCGAACCGGCGACGGTGAGTGCGATCGGGGCTGTCGCGACGCTCTCTGCGCGTCGACTGCGTTGGTTACCCATTGGATTCGCCAGTCGAAGACCGCCGCTGGGAATCAGGCGCCGTTCCCGTCGTTGCCAATCGCTTCGACCGGGCAGCCTTCCATTGCTTCTTTGCAGAGTCCTTCTTCGTCGAGTGTCTCTGGCTGCTTGTAGACATAAGAGTGGCCGCCATCATCATTCCGCTTGAAATTCGCGGGAGCGGTTTCGCGACACAAATCGCAGTCGATGCACTGATCATCGACGTAGAATTTGCCCGATACGTTCTCTGGGTATTTGTTCGCGGCGTCGGCCATATTTTTCCCTTGAAGGTCAAGTGGAACGTTAGGAAGAAAGGCTCCTAACGCAATAATCTGGCCGTTGATCGTTTCAGACGCAACCGGAACGTGGCACCGACGCGTATCTCCTCAAACATTAAAGGCATTGAACTGTTCAAAGGGAAAGGGCATGATGGCCGACCATTTTCGCAAAACCTGATCGACTTCAAAGGCCCTAACGCTTTCACCCTTCAGCTCCCGCCATGAAAAAGAACGATGCCAAAAGTTTGCGCGCGTTTGTGATCGAGCTGGCGATCTATGCGGTCCTCGTCACTGCTTACTTCTTCCTTGTTCTGCACCTTTTGGGCAACTGGCTGTACCGGTTGGAAATGCACCATCGGATCCTGTACGCGGTAGTCGCTATCCTGCTTATTGCCGGCCAAGCCGTTGTTTTAGATGCACTGACGACGGTGTTATTCCGGTTTCTGCGCAATCGTTGGAGCTAAATCCATGTTTTTTCCAATCTCCCACTCGGACATCAATCCGATTTATCTTGTCATAGTCGGCTTTCTCATTGGAATCCTGGGCGGCTTCTTTGGCGTGGGCGGGAGTTTCATTGCCGGTCCGGCGCTGCGTCTGCTGGGAGTAGATTGGAATTACGCAGTGGGAACGGACCTGGCGCACATTGTCGGCAAATCGATCGTGGCGGCCAGACAGCATCGCACTTTGGGCAACGTCGATCTCAGGCTCGGATTGTTGATGGCCATTGGAACGATAGGCGGAGCCGAGGCTGGCGCGCAAGCCATTCAGGCACTTAAGCACGCAGGCAACGTGAATGCCGTCGTCAGTTGGGTGGCCATTTTCGTCTATTCTAGCATTTCTATCTTCATGCTCTGGGAGAGCCGAAAAACACTCAGCTTAGGCAAGCGGCTGTCCCCTCGAAAGTACCCTGGCGCGAAGAGCGTAGAAGTTAAGGAGGATCATTCAGCATTCGGGCCCGTTACGAAAAGGATCCAGGGAATAAGAATTTGGCCGATGGTCAGCCTGCCCACCTCGGGCATACAGGAGATTTCACTCTGGACCATACTGCTGGTCGGTCTTGTTGGTGGTTTTTTTGCCGGCTTTCTCGGCGGGGGCGCGGGCTACATCCGAATGCCGTCGATGGTCTATGTGTTGGGCATTCCCACTCATCTGGCTGTGGGAACGGACCTTTTTGAGATCGTAATCTCAGCCAGTTACGGAACATTTACTCACGCGATCAAGGGCAATGTCGATATTCTAATCGCACTGGTTATGCATACCGGCGCCGTCATCGGTGCGCAGATCGGTGTGGTTGCCACCCAATATTTTGCCGGCCCGAAAATCCGGCTAGCTTTTGTGCCGCTGCCATTAATCGGAGTGGCTATCGTCATTTACACGCTGGTGACTGGGCACAAGCTGTAGCCATGAAGATTTTGATTTGCAGCGACGGGACATCGTCAGCGGAAACGGCAACTCACTTCGCAGGATTATTGGCCGGGCCGCTCCACGCCGAGACGACGCTGCTTGGAATCGCGGAAACATCAGAGGCCGAGCAGCCCCTGCGAGATGTCCTCGATACCCAGGCGCAATCGCTCCGGCAACGCGGCGTATCGCCAAGTGTCATCATACAGCCGGGCGAGCCAGTGTGGCAGATTGTTCAGCAAACATCGAATACGAAGTACGATCTCGTCGTGATTGGCGCCCGTTGGACTGGCGCGGTGGGAGATTATTGGCGATCAAAAAAAACGTACGAAGTAATCAAAGCCATTCAGCCTCCAGTCGTGGTGGCGATTGGCGAAGGCAAACAATTGAAGCGGTTCGTGCTTTGCACAGGTGGCAAGGAATTCATCGAGCAAGCAGTCCAACTTACCGGCAGACTGGCCGCGGCCGTAGGCGCGTCGGTCACCCTACTGCATGTGATGCCTGAGCCGCCGGCGATGTACGCCGATCTCGTACGGATGGAAGAAAATGTCGATCAGTTACTTCAATCAAAATCGGAGCTTGGGACAAATTTGCGCCGCCAAAAAAGAGAACTCGAGCGGCTCGGCGTGCCTACTGAAGTGCATCTACGGCACGGAATCGTCATCGATCAGGTGTTCGAAGAAGTGCGAGACGGGAATTACGATCTAATTGTAACCGGCACATCGCAGGCGCGCGGTTTGCTTCGGCACTACATCATGGGCGATTTGACGCGCAGCATTTTGAACCGTGCTAACGTTCCCGTGCTCGTCGCTCGCGATGGCGCAATAAGACCGGGAAGGACGCTTTGGAAGGCTATCAAAGGACTGTTTAGCAGGGGTTAAACGCCAGCGCGGCATCCATTCGTCCTCGTTCTCGAAACGTGCATATCGAGCACGAGAGTGGGAACGACGCGACGACGAAGACTAAAACCATGCCAACAGTCGAACAACGAACCCCGCCGAGTTCACAAGCCCGGCGATGGCTCGGACACCTGCTCCGTGAATGGACAGTTGAGAGTTGGCACCCCATCGCTCCGGCTTTCACAAAACCAGAACCAAGGAAATGGAGCGATGCGCAGGTCACTCTCGCCTGGCTTGGGCATGCGACAGTGCTCCTCAATTTTTTTGGCATAACAATCCTCACAGATCCCGTCTTCTTTCCCCGGATTGGAATTCGTCTGCCCGGATTGACAATTGGTCCAAAACGCCTGATCTCTCCCGCGCTCGCAATTCATGAACTCCCACACATCGACGTCGTCGTTCTTTCGCATGCGCACTTTGATCATCTCGATCTGCGAACACTCTGTTGTTTTGATGAATCTACGCGCGTGATCACCGCGCGCGCCACGAGAGATTTATTAAAACGAACCCGCTTTTCCAGCATCACGGAACTTGATTGGGGCGAAAGCAGGACGTTAAGAGCTACGGCGGGCGAAATGGTGATCGCCGCATTTCCTGTAAAACATTGGGGTGCGCGCACGCAGCATGACACTCATCGCGGGTACAACGGGTATCTAATCGAACGAAACGGGCACCGAATTATTTTCGCGGGGGACACCGCATTGACCGAGAGTTTCTCAGCGCTGCGGCAACACGGTCCAATCGACGTCGCGATCATACCTATCAGCGCGTACAATCCATGGATCCAGTCACACTGCACGCCCGAGCAAGCAGTCCAAATGGCGAATGCCGCAGGCGCTCGCTTTGTTGTGCCTGTGCACCACCAAACGTTCCGCCTCAGCTTTGAGCCGCTAGGCGAACCCATCGCGCGCTTCGAAGCGGAGCTAAGTAAGGCTCCGGAGCGCATTGCACTGCGGGAAATCGGCGAAACATTCGTACTGCCTTCATAAGGCGCTTGTATCAAGCGCCGCTGACGTAGCTCAGCCGGTAGTGCAACGGTTTCGTAATCCGATGAAGCCCCTAACTAACAAGCGAGGCCTAGGCATAATCGCGAATGCTAGCGACCATAGGTCATAACAGACCTTGATACGGTCAACATGGTAGCATCAAGATGACTGGGGTGGCTATCCGATAGTACCGGGGGCGCGCGGAGGGCCGGGTGTGTTAAAACGACACGCGTACGCGAGACAAACGAGGCCAATGAAGATAAGGTCTGCCGGTATGGCTAGGGCAAATTCAAGGCCGGATTCAGCATGGGCTGGGCCTTGGCAATCGATTGCAAAGGTCGAAGTAATCTGGATTGTTGACGCTCATTTAGACGATGGAAATCGCTTCATCGTGCGTTCAGACGAGAAGCTGACTCCGTTTCTGGAAATGGAGACTGCGGTCCGCAGTGGTGATTATGCTCGTAGCTAAGGGCGCGGTACCGGGGTGGGGCGCGGCCTCGGGGTCGGCCCAAGCCTTGGCGTCGGGGTCGGCCTTGGCGTCGTGGTCGGCGTTGTTGTCGCCGTGGCCGTGGAAGTGGCAGTAGCAGTGGCAGTAGGCGTTGGTGTTGCACCTCCAGTCACATCCAAAAACGCCGCACTGATCGGTCCCCAGGTCTGGAAGCCCTGGAAGTCGCTCACGCCGCGTCCACTCACGAAGATGACGTGGCGGCCTACGGACAGGCTGGCAGTGTTTATGGTTGCGTCGACTGCCACGGTGGGCGAATTGAACGAACCGTTCATTGGGATCGCCGTGCCGCCGGCCCAGGGAGGCGTGTCAATGTAATATTCTGCTGCGCCCACGTTCTGGCTGAATGCGTTGTTTGACCAGGCGAAGTTAATGCTGGCGGTTAGCTGTGATGGCACGCCTTGCGGCACTGATGCCGGGTTGGTGACAACGGTGTTGGCATCTGGTCCGTGCGAAGTCAGATAAGGCGTGCGCGCTATCTTCGCCAGGTAAAGAAGCATCCCCCGATTCTCAGGCCAGATACCCTGCGACGAGCCGCAACCTGGATTATCTATGCACGAGTAGGAGACGAGGA
>Ga0081455_10008907_pt1 | contig 10378 bp, 14 predicted proteins | sample TabmetS3T2R1_FD_70207 | JGI IMG/M metagenome (GOLD analysis project Ga0081455, IMG submission 70207) | Tabebuia heterophylla rhizosphere microbial communities from the University of Puerto Rico - S3T2R1 | ecosystem: Host-associated > Plants > Roots > Rhizosphere ... | reverse complement strand
AGGCACGGTCAACTCCCGGCCACGGAGCGGCGCCATGCTGGATGCGAAGGCCTACCAGGCTCATTTTCCGGACGATCCGGCCTACGACCTCTCCAGCATCCCCGGCGCTCCCGGCCCGCTGAAATCCGCTGCCCTGATGGAAGCGCTGGCGGCGCTCGAGCAGGAGTTTCGGGCCATCCTGCGCCAAAGCGCGGCCTCGACCGAGTAAACCGCCGCTCGTCAGCGCATGTCCCGGAAAAGTGGGAACCGGTTTTCCGATAAGGACATGCGCAAAATCTAAAGCCGGGACGCGCGTCAGCGCGCTCGGCCGACGTGAGCGCAAGCCAGCGGTGTGACGCTCAGGCGCCGCCGCGAGGCGACACCCCTACCCCGGACGCTTCCTTAATCTGTTGCCGATGCCGCCCGACGCGTGGCGCCAGTCCGCGCGCCGTCGCTGTCGGGGCCGATACCGCCCCGTGATCAACCGGTCCACCAGATAAGCCGCTCCGAAAGTGAGAATCACGATCAACAGCACCGTTTCGATGCCCATGCAGCCGCCCCCGCGTTGTAATGCAGCTACATCAAAGCACAAAACTCACCCTGCAATGTGACCGCGTGAAAAGATTTGTTAACCGTTGCAGAAATCCCACAGTGCTCGACGCGTCGACGCAGACGACAAGACCGTGATACCTCACTCATTCAACCTGGATCACTCGTGCTAAAACGCTTGTCCGCAGCCGAGCGGAGGACAGCGCGTGCTCTACGTCATCTACCAGGAAGACCGCGACGACGGCGCCGAGATCCGCGCCGCCAACAGGGAGGCGCATTTCGCCTATCTCGAGCAGCACCGCGACATCCTGGTGCTGGGCGGGGCGCTGATCGCCGACGACGGCATCGGGCGCGTCGGCAGCTGCCTCATCCTCAACGTGCCGGGCCGCGAGCAGGCGGAGGCGTTCTCGCGCGACGAGCCGTTCCGCAAGGCCGGCCTGTTCAAGAGCGTCAAGATCACGCGCATGCGCCGCGGCCAGTGGAACCCGGCGGCCGCGCCGAAGACGGCGGAGGGGAATTGACTCGCTGCGCGAGATCGACGGCTCACTCCCGGCGGGTATCGCGCAACGCCTCGAGCCGCAGCGGCAGCATTTGCCCGAACCAGACCGCGTGCTCGGTGTGATCGGCGTAAGGGTTGCCGGTGCCCGGGTGGAGCAGGAGGGTCAGCCCGTCGCGGTTGAGCATCAGCCAAGGCAGGAACGCGGGCAGAAGCGCGCACGGGAAGGCGATCTGATACATCGACTGCAGATGCGGCCCGACCAGTTCGTCGTGCCAGCGGCCGAGCGTCGCCTCCGGGAACGCCGCCGCCACGCGCTCGCGCAGGCGCTGGGCGCGATCGCGGCTCGATGCCGGGTCGTAATAGATGTGGGCGTGATAGTGCCCGATGACGCCGATATCGGTGGGCGGGTCTGCGGTTGCCGGCGCGGGGCTATCGGGCATCGGAGCTCCTTGTCCGCCATCGAAGATCAAAGCATGCCGACATGTCCGGTACTGCAATGGCGGAGATTTTCAAGCGCAGACGAAGCAGACGGGACGGGCGCCCGCGCCCTCTGTCCGGCGCAACGGGCTCTTGAGATCGGGCGCATCTTGGCATATGTCTCCAGCATATGCCAGGAGGGCAGCCGATGCCGGAGCGGAGGCAGGTCAGATTATTCCGAAATGGCCGCAACCAAGCGGTCCGTATTCCCGTGGAGTTCGAGCTGCCCGGGAATGAAGCGATCATGCACCGTGACGGCGATCGCCTGGTCATCGAACCGGTGCGCAAGCGCGGGCTCATCGCCTTGCTCAAGACGATGAAGCCACTGGAAGAGGATTTTCCCGAGATCGACGATCCCGTGCCAGCGGCGGAGAACGTGCTTTGACCCGCTACATGTTGGACACGAACATCATTTCCGACCTGATTAGGAACCCGCGGGGCAACGCGGCGAAGCGGATCGCCAAGGTCGGCGAGGACAATATCTGTACCAGCATCATCGTGGCGGCCGAGTTGCGCTACGGGTGCGCGAAGAGCGGCTCGAAGCGTCTGCTCAAAGCCGTCGAAGATCTGCTCGGCGAGATCCCCGTGCTGCCGTTCGATGTCCCCGCCGATGCCGACTACGGCGGAATCCGCTCCGAGCTGGAAGCGGCCGGAAGGCCGATCGGCAGCAACGACCTGCTGATCGCAGCCCACGCCCATGCGACCGGCTCCACGATCGTGACCGCCAATGCCGACGAGTTCAAACGTATCCGCGGGCTGAACGTGGAGAATTGGCTTGCTTGAGGAGGCCGCCCGTCGGGCCGGCGGACGGCCAGGACCGCTAAATGCATCAACGCTGGCGGGTCAGCCTCGCACACACCGTACGCGGAGACCGGCCGGCCTCGCTGTAGCAATAATCCAGCGTGTTGCGATTGATCAGACTGAAGATGTAAGTCCCTTCGTCATCCGATCCCATGATCAGCTTGGCGCCGGGCGTGAAAGCGCCCCACAGCGGCTCCTCCTCGTCGCCGGTCGGATTGGAGCGCTTCAGGCGACCCGTAAAGGTGTTGCCCTGTTGCGCGGTGATGACCAGCGTGGCGAGGCCGCCGCGCCGCCCTTCGTCCTTGGCGATGCGGTCCCTCTGGCCAGTCCACGTCCCGACAAGGGACACCGCATCGGCGCTGAGCGCCGGCGTTGCAACGAGGATGGCGAAGATCGCGGAATACAAGAGAGGCTTCATGTCTGCAGTGCCCATGTTGTTCTGGAGTGGTGCAGAATGGCGCGCCCCGAAGATCGAAGCAAGCGGCACCTCGAATGGGTTTGCACGGCGCGCTCTGACAACGTAACTTCGACGTTTCTTGCGTCATTCGCGACTTGGTATGCAAAATCATTGATGGGTACATGTTCGTCGGCGACGCAGGAGAAGTACCATGCGGCTCGAAGGCGGGTGCTATTGCGGCGCGGTGCGGTATGTCGCGGAGGGTGAGCCAGTCTTAAGAGCGCAATGCCACTGCCGCGCGTGTCAGCATATCTCGGGTGGAGCGCCTAATCTGTTCATGCTCATGCCGGCGGAGGGGTTCGCCTACACGAAAGGCGCGCCGACGACCTACACGCGGCCCGATAAGGCTGACGCCGTAACGCGAGAGTTCTGCGCGGTATGCGGTACACACATGATCTCGCGGCGGCCCGGCCTGCGACCGGTGGTTCTGAAGATCGGAACGCTGGACGATCCTGCAGTCTATGGCGGTGCGCAAAAGGCGATCTTCACGGCGGAAGGTCAGCCTTTCCATCTGATTGCGGACGGCGTGCCCGCCTTTGAAGGCCTGCCGCCGCGCCAATAGTTCAAATCAACCCCGCCGCTGGGTGCTGATCCGGCCGGATCAAGTGGTTGCCGCCCGCGGCGACGGCGATCTCACAATCCTTAACACCTACCTCGATCGCGTGGTGAGACCGGGCGCCGCTTAGCGATTCGGAAACGGATCCCGCGAACCTCCGCTGCGGATCATTCGCGACGGACCGACGTGTGCGGGACGAGTCCGCTTCGCCGCTTGTAGCAGACGATCGGAAACCGGCCGGACCCCGAACACCCTCGGGCGCCCCCGACTTCCGCGACCTCCGCCAAACTATCCGTGCCTCTCGCTCCGATCGAAGAAGCGCGGAAGCATGCGCGCAATTCTCAGAGATCCTTCGACCGAGGCCAAGTTCCTCCTGATTGCCTGCTCAAGCGGAAGTTTTGATGAGATGATCGGGAGAAACGTGTCGAAGGTCGTCTCGATCGTGGCACTCCCCGGTCCATCGCTCCGGGTAATCGTGGTCCCGGCTTCGCCGCCTTCTATCAGAAAGCTCGCGATCTTTGCCTTGTGCTTGAGCCGCAGAACGATCTTGTGCGGCGGCGTCGGCGTGCGTCGTGCGCTCGCGTCGAGCGCGAGCAGTCCCCAGTCCGGATCGAACTCGTCGTCCGGGCGCATCGGAAAGATGAAGTGGCCGCCCCAACGGATCAGTTCCCGGATGGGGGGTCTGAGGCCGAGCCCGATAGGCGTGAGTTCGTAGACCTGTGCGTTGAACGGCGGCGGCAAAGTCACGCGCTGCACCACGCCGCTTTCGATCAGCGCATTGAGGCGCGTTGTCAGCACTGTCGGGCTGACGCCGGATAGGCGATCGCTTAAGTCGCTGAAGCGCTTCTGGCCGAGCAGCAGCTCGCGGATGATCAACAGAGTCCAGCGTTCGCCCAGGATCTCGGCGGCGCGAGCGAGGGCGCAGAACTGGGCATAGCGCGTTCCACTCATGCCGACGTCACTGTTGCGGCTCGTTCCGATGGGCCAGCGCGATGAGGGGACCAACAACCGCAAACTGAACCAGCGTGAATCCGGTTTCCAGCAGCATATACGTTGGCACCGACGTCATCACGTTCTTCGCGGCCACGGCCAGCGTGGTGAACGACCACGCCAGCGTTGCAAGCGCCAGCCCATAGCGCAAGCCATTCCAAAGCCACGCGCTATGGTCGGCAAATGCGCGCGGATAGACCCATGAGAAGGCCGCTCCCTGGATCAGCATGGACAGGAGCCCGAACGGGACGATGATGTCGTCTCGATACATGGCAAGTCCCTGGTAGACCGGGGCGAAAGCGACCAAGTGCCAGACATATCCGATCGGAAAGGTTGGCAGGACATAAGCCGCGAGGCCGAGCCAAAACGCCCGAGCAGTAGTTCGGTGGTTCAACGCTTGAGCGACGGACATGGGCTTTCTCCTCTGACCACGTGATACGTCTCCAGGAAAGGCTGAGGCGACGCCTGCCGCTGCGGCTTCAAGGCCCGCGCTTGCGACGCATCGACAGAAGCATTCGCTGGAAGCGATCCATTCATCCCCCGCGCGACGCGTAATAGGCCTTGACCTCGGGCAAGTTTCGGACCCATTCGAAATGCTCAGCAAGTCTTAGTGCAGGACGATCCGGCAAATCTGCCGGAACGTGGTCGAGCGATCCGGACTTGAGATGTCGAATCCAAACGAACACCTTGAGGTCGGCTACCGTGAGTCGATGGTCAGCAAAATAACGTCCGCCTTGCCTTGCCACTACAAAAAAGATAGTATAAGGTACAAATAACGGACTCGCAACGCGGGTGATGCCAGTCGCGCAATCAATCCCGTCGCGAAGCCGTTCGTTGGCCCGTACGCCGGGCGAGTGCGCCAAGGGCCGGTGAGGAGATAGTCGGCCGGCAAGGGGGCAAGCCGTGGCCTACGACGAAGCTCTTGCGCAACGCTTCCGCGACACGCTTCGCGGCGTCAGGGGCGTATCGGAGAAGCGCATGATGGGCGGCCTGTGTCTGCTCATGAACGGCAACATGATCGGCGGCGTCGACCGGACCAAGGACGGTGCCGACCGCTTCATGTTTCGGGTGGGGAAAGAGAACGAGGCCAAGGCGCTCGCGCGCCCCGGCGCCTCCGCGGTCGAAATGGGCGGCCGCCGCTTCAGCGGATTCGTATTCGTCGACGCGCGAGCCTGTAATTCGCGCGCGCTCACCGCATGGGTCGCGATGGCGCTCGGCTATGTGAGGACGCTTCCGAAGAAGTGACGAAGGCTGTGGCAATCGACTGTTCGATTCTCAAGGGAAGACATCATGGCGGGTTTTACCGGGAGCTGCCTGTGCGGCGCTGTTCGCTTCAAGAGCACGGCTGATCCTCAGCTTGTGGGCCATTGCCATTGTGTCGACTGCCGCAAGTCAAGCGGCACGGGCCATTGCACGCACCTCGTCGTGCCGGAGGCCGCGTTCTCGGTGACAGGCAAGGTGACGTTCCACGACCGTGCCGCCGACAGCGGAAACATCGTCAGCCGCGGCTTCTGCGGCACCTGCGGGTCGCCGATCTATTCCAAAAACTCGGGGATGCCCGGTGCCGTGTTTCCGCGCGCCTCTGTTCTCGACGAGCCCGGGATCGTGAAGCCGCAGATGATCGTCTACGCCAGCCGCGCGCCGTCTTGGGACCACATGGATCCGGCGCTACCGAGCTTTGCGATCATGCCGGAAGGCGGGCCGCAGCAAGCGGTTGCCGGCAGCCAGCCTGGTTGAGCCGTGGCCTGCGGGAAGAAGCGCTCGATTGTAGCGTGCAGGCACGGCGTGCACGTCGACGATCAGTGGGACGTCGACGCTGGCGCGTGAAGGCTAGGACGGGGACAAGAATGGGAGACCAAACAACTTATGTGCTTGAGAGAGTCTTTGATGCGCCGCGCGAGCTCGTGTGGAAAGCCTGGACTGATCCAAACCTGCTCCCGCGCTGGTATGGGCCGAACGTCGAAACGATTGTCCATCGCCTCGATCTGAAGCCCGGCGGGCTTTGGCTCGTCGAAATGAAATGGAACGGAAAATCCAATTATCAGCGAGTCGAGTACAGCGAAGTCGCTCGGCCGGAGCGCCTGGTCTGGTTGCACTCCAATTCGGATGCGAATTGGAATGTCACACCGTCTCCCATGATGCCAGACTGGCCGCGGGTGCTGCTGACGACGGTAACCTTCGAGGAAGGCGGCGGTCGGACCAAGCTGCGGCTGACCTGGATCCCGCATGAGGCGAGCGAAGCCGAAGTAGCATGCTTTGCCGCTGCAATTGAACGCATTGGCAAGGGTTGGGACGCCGGCATGGAGCTGCTGGCAAAGTTGCTCACTGAGTTGCAGCGTTGAGCTGATTGTTGCTGCTTTCTCACCGAGGAAGACGAAGGCACAGGGACTGCCGAGCGTAGCGCGCCGGCAAGCGCAATGCCCGTCAGAACATCGGTGATTTCGCAAAAGCGGCGGGTTTTGGCGTTCCCAGTTTTGTACCGAAGTGGCGCGCCCGAAGAGATTCGAACTCCTGACCCCCAGATTCGTAGTCTGGTGCTCTATCCAGCTGAGCTACGGGCGCTTTTGCGCATCGCGCGGGAGATTGTCCCCGGACCGGCCGAAGCCGCCGGGAACGGGCCTCTAGCTATAGGCTCCGGCCGCTATTGGCAAGTTTGCAGCCGCGCTCACGCCCGCGCGCGCTCGCCGCGCCGGGTGTCGAGCTCGACCGCCCGATCCGGGATGGACAGGCGGAAGGTCGCCCCGATGGTGCCGTCGACCAGGCGGATTTCGCCGCCGTGGGCGCGCACCAGCTCGGCCACGATGGCGAGCCCGAGCCCCACGCTGCCGGTGCGGGTCGAGCCCTGGAAGGCCTCGAACAGATGCGCGCGGGCGCGCTCGGGCAGCCCCGGGCCGGTGTCGGACACCTCGATCACCACCACCGCGCCCTCGCGCCGGCCGGTGATGCGCACCTGGTCGCGGCCGGGGTCCCTGGCGTCGCGGCTCTCGAACGCCTGCACCGCGTTGCGCGCGAGATTGAGCAGGATGCGGAACAGCTGGTCGGGATCGGCGTCGACCACGAGGCTGCGCTCGACCGCGCTGATCCAGCGCACCGGCACGCCGCCGTCGAGGCCGAGCGTCTCGCGCACGTCCTCCACCAAGGGCTCGAGCGCGATCGGACGGCGGTCGGGCGGCGGCTCCTGCACGCGGCCGTAGGACAAGGTCGACTGGCAGAAGTCGATGGCGCGCTCGAGCGAGCGCATGAGCTTGGGCGCGAAGCGCTGCACGTGCGGATCGGAAATCTTCGCCAGCCGCTCGGAGAACAGCTGCGCCGAGGAGAGGAGGTTGCGCAGGTCGTGGTTGATCTTCGACACCGCGAGCCCGAGCGCGGCGAGATGGGTCTTCTGCTGCAGCAGCGTGGCGAGATCGAGCTGCATGGCGGCGAGCTCGCGCTCGGCGGTGCCGATCTCGTCGGTGCGCTCGGAGGCGGCGATGATGCGCGCGGGATTCTCCGGATCGGCGCGGAACGCCACCATGTTGGCGGTCATGCGCCGCATCGGCCGCACCAGCAGGAGATGCAGCGCCAAATAGACGAGCGTCGCGGTGATCGCCGAGATGATCAGCGACAGAATGAGGATGCGGATGGAGAAATCCACCATCGCCTTGCGCAGCGGCGCCTCGTCCAGAATGATCTCGACGAACTCGCCGCCCATCGGCGCCGGCCCCACCACGCGCATGACGTCGGCGTCGGCGCAGCGCAAGGTTTGGAAGGCCTCGATGATGGCGCGGTGCCAGGACATGTCGCGGGTGTCGATGTCCTGGTTGATCGCCGGCGGCATGTCGGAGGAGGCCAGCAGGCGCTTCTGCTGGCCCAACTTCAAGGCGACTGCGCGCGCGCCGATGCTGTCCAGGATCTGGCGCGCGACCGCGTCGGGGACCATGCCGCTGGGCGCGGTCTCGAACACCAGCGCCGCGGTATAGGCGGCCGACAGGCGGTCGTGCAGCCAGTTCAATCGGTAGTTGGCGATCGAGGGCACATAGATCAGCACTTCCGCGATCATCACGAACAGCAGCGTGAGCAGCAGAAGCTTGCCCGACAGTCCGAGACGCGGGCGCGCGCGGCTCGCTCCGGTCGCTCCGGCCGCCGCAGCGGGTTGATCGGTCATGTGCACTGATCCTTGCGCCCCGGCTCAACCGAGTCGACGCAACCACCCAATGATGCGCCGCACCCAAAAGCTGGTCAAACCGGGTATGAAATAGGTAAGGGCGGCCCGTTTTCCAATCTCTGCCAGGGTAGGATAAGGCACTATAATACCGGCAAAGGCACGGACGTTGAGCCGCCGGGTGACCGCCAGCGTCCAGGTGGTGATCAGCTCGCCGGCACCGGCCCCCACGATGGTCGCGCCCAGGATGCGGCCGCGCCGATCGGTGACCACCTTGATATGTCCGAGCGTCGCGCGCTCGGCCTGGGCGCGGTCGTTCTCGTGATAGGGCCAGCGCAGCACCCGGATACCGCGACCGCGTGACCGCGCCTCGGCTTCGGTCAGGCCGACATGGGCAAGCTCGGGGTCGGTAAAGGTCACCCGCGGCACGACGTGCTCGTTCAGGCGCACCGGCAGCCGGAACAGCGCGTTCCGGACGACGAGGCCGGCATGATAGTTGGCGAGATGGGTGAATTGCCCGCGGCCGACGACGTCGCCGATGGCATAGACGCGCGGGTTCGCGGTCCGGAGCCCCTTGTCGACGACGATCCCGTTGCGATCGCGGGCGATGCCGGCCCGCTCGAGGGCGAGATCGTCGGCGTTGGCGCGGCGGCCGGTCGCGACCAGGAGATGGCTCGCCTTGAGCGTCTGCTCGCCGTTGCCGTCGCGCACCACGACCTCGATCATGGCATCCGCCGCAGCGAGGCGGACGACCGTCGCGTTGCTGCGCAGCTCGACGCCTTCGCGCGCAAGCGCGTCGAGCAGGATCGCGGCGCATTCGGCGTCCTCGCGCGCGAGCGGCTGCGCCGCCTCCAGCACGGTGACCGCGCTGCCGAGGCGGCGAAAGGCCTGCGCGAGCTCGAGACCGATCGGACCCGCCCCGATCACCACCAGGTGCGTCGGCCGCGTGGTGAGATCGAACACCGTCTCGTTGGTGAGATAGGGCACGGCGTCGAGCCCGGGGATGGGCGGGAGCGCCGGCGAGGAGCCGGTGGCGATGACGAAGCGCCGCGCCTTGACCTCGATGGCGTCGCCCACCGCCACGGTGTCGCGATCCTTGAAACGCGCCACCCCTTCGAGCACGCGCACGCCGAGCCCGGTGAAGCGCTCCTTCGAATCGTTCGGCGCGATCGCGGCGATGACGGCGTGGACGTGATCGTGGACCTTGCCGAAATCGACCTCGGCCGTTCCCGCCGAGATGCCGAAAGCGCGCGAGCCGCCGATGGCGCGCGCATGGTTGGCGGCGGCGATCAGCGCTTTCGACGGCACGCAGCCGGTATTGAGGCACTCGCCGCCGAGCTTGCCCTTCTCGATGAGCACGACCGGGACGCCGAAGGCGGCGGCAGCGGCGGCGACGGAAAGGCCGCCGGAGCCCGCGCCGATCACGCAGATGTCGGGTGTCAAACAGTCCGCCATCTCTTGCCTCGTAAGCATGACTGCTGCATCGCCAGGGTCGCGGCGATCAAGCCAACGGACGGGTGACGCGCGCGCGCGCCTTCAACCGCTTCACCACCACCGGAGCGAGCGCGAGAACGCCGAGCGCCGCGAGCGCGGCCAGAAGCTCCGGCGTGATCGCGTTATGCATGTGGAACTCGAGCCGGCAATCGGTGCGCCCCGCCGCCAGGCACGCCCGATAGACGGCCTGCTGGGCGACGATCACGCTGTCGAGGCCCGCGCCCAAGAAAGCGAAGACGAAGGTGGCGGGAATGATCCCGAGCGCGGTAGCCGCGGCGAAGGTCGCGAGCCGGACGCCGAGCAAAGCCGAAACCAGATTGACGAGCCAGAACGGAAAGATCGGCACCAGCCGCAGGAACAGAAGGTAGTTGAAGGCGTCCGCGCGGAAACCGTTGGCGAGCTTCTCCGCCAGCGGACCGGCGCGGCGCACGAGAT